>Ga0209257_1000270_pt1 | contig 119394 bp, 96 predicted proteins | sample AraplaCvi_mCL_r2_FD_184277 | JGI IMG/M metagenome (GOLD analysis project Ga0209257, IMG submission 184277) | Arabidopsis root microbial communities from North Carolina, USA - plate scrape MF_Cvi_mCL_r2 (SPAdes) (version 2) | ecosystem: Host-associated > Plants > Roots > Endosphere | place: USA...
ACACCACCTATACCTACCGCGTCCGCGCCCGTGACAACGCCGGCAACGCCTCGGCGCAAAGCACCCAGATCAGCGCCAAGACCAGCGCCAGCAGCGGCGGCAACACCGGCGCCAAGCGCGTGATCGGCTACTTCATGCAATGGGGCATCTACGGTCGCAACTACCGGGTCAAGGACATCCAGACCAGTGGTTCGGCCAGCAAGGTCACCCATATCAACTACGCCTTCGGCAATGTGCGCAACAACCGCTGCGAGGTCGGCGTGACCCAGCCCTCCAACGAGAGCACCGGAGCCGGTGGCGATGCCTTCGCCGACTACACCAAGTCCTTCGCCGCCGGCGAAAGCGTGGATGGCGCGGCCGACACCTGGGACCAGCCGCTGCGCGGCAACTGGAACCAGCTCAAGAAGCTCAAGGCGGCCCATCCCGGCATGAAGGTGCTGATCTCGCTCGGCGGCTGGACCTGGTCGCGTGGCTTCGCCAGCGCGGCGCGCCCGGAAAATCGCCAGGCCTTCGTCGCCTCCTGCATCGACGCCTACATCCGCGGCAACCTGCCGGTGACCGATGGCGCCGGCGGCACGGGCGCGGCGGCGGGCGTGTTCGATGGCATCGACATCGACTGGGAATACCCGGCGGCCTGCGGCCTGAGCTGCGGCACGGCGGAGGAGACGGCCAACTACACCGCCCTGCTGGCCGAGTTCCGCCGCCAGCTCGATGCGGTGCGCCCCGGCCTGCTGCTGACCGCCGCGGTCGGCGCCGGCATCGACAAGATCCGCGTGACCGAGGTGGCCAAGTACCAGGCATCGCTGGATTACATCAACGTGATGACCTACGACTTCCACGGCGCCTTCGAGCCGCGGACCAACCACCACTCGGCCCTGTACGACTCACCGGCCGATCCCTCCACCGGCGATGTTGCGCTCTACAACAGCAACGATGCGCTGCAGGCCTTCCTGGACCGCGGGGTGCCCTCTGCCAAGCTGAACATCGGCATCGGCTTCTACGGACGCGGCTGGACCGGCGTGCCCAATGTCAACAACGGCCTGTACCAGAGCGGCAGTGCCGCGCCAGGCACCTACGAGGCGGGCATCGAGGACTACAAGGTGCTGAAGAACTTCGCGGGCACCAGCCACACCGACAACGTGGCCAAGGCGCACTGGAAGTACAACGGCACGACCTTCTGGAGCTACGACAGCCCGGCAATCATCACTGAGAAGATGTCCTACGCCAAGGTCCAGGGACTGGGCGGCGCCTTCTTCTGGGAGTTCAGCGGCGACGCGCAGGGCGAGCTGGTCAACACCATCAGCGCCGGCCTGCAGTAGCCTTCGGGACGGGGTGGATGGAGGTACGTCATCCACCTTACGGGGTCGGCCTCGTCGTCGGATTAGCCACGATGGTGGATGGAAGAGCGTTATCCACCCTACGGCCTCGGACCCATGGCGGATGCGGGAGCGTCGTCCACCGACGGGTCGCGTAGGGTGGACAACGCGAAGCTTGTCCACCACCGGGTCCGCTAACGCAAGACCGCCAGCCGCCAGGGAACCTCACGCAGTGACCTGAACGGCCGAATCAAAAGCATCCGATGCCAGAGCCTTGGCATCGGATTTTTTTTGTCCTCGGCTCTCAACGCGCCCCATCAATGACGGCGCACGATCTCCAGCACATCGTCCAGCAGCGCCGCGGCGGTGACTTCCGCGCCGGCGCCCGGCCCCTGCACCAGCAGCGGCTGCTCGGGATAACGATCGCTGTGGATCGCCACCCGGTTGTCGGTGCCCGCACCGCCGCACAGCGCGTGCTCGGCGCGCAAGGCCTGCAGCGAGACGCTGGCGCCCCGCGCATCGAAGCGCCCTACGAAGCGCAGCCGCGCGCCCTGAGCAAGGGCCCGCGAGGCCTGCTCGGCCAACGGTGCATCCAGCGTCGCAAGCGCAGCGTCCAGCCCATCCTGGTCGGCGGCCGCCAAGGCGTCGGGCACCAGCGATTGCACGTGCACGTCCTGCGCCTGCAGCGCCAGACCGGCCGCACGCGCCAGGATCAACAGCTTGCGGCGCACGTCCTCGCCGGACAGGTCGATGCGCGGATCCGGCTCGGTGTAGCCGGCCACCCGGGCCTGGCGCACCAGGTCCGAGAACGGCTGGCTGCCGTCGAAGCGGTTGAACAGCCAGGCCAGCGAACCGGACAGCACGCCTTCCACGCGGCTAATGCGATCCCCGCCGGCCACCAGCGCACGCAGGCTGCGCAGCAGCGGCAACCCCGCCCCGACCGTGGCGCTGTCGCCGTACCGGCTGTGGCCGCTGCCGGCCGCATGCGCGATCTGCTGCGCACGCGAGAACTCGGCGCCGGTACCCAGCTTGTTGGCGGTCACCACGTGCACGCCCCGGCCCAGCCAATCGGCGTGACGCGCGGCCACCGCATCGCTGGCCGTGGCGTCGATGACGATATCGCCCGTCGCCAGGTCATCGGCGCGATCCCACGCAGGCACCGTTCCGTCATGCGCAGCGGCCCGGCGCAGGCGCTGCACGCTCGCGGCCAGGTCATCACCGCCCGGCTCGATCCCGCGCGAGTTGGCCAGCCAGGCGAAGGCGGGCAGCTCGGTGCCGCGCGCCTGCAGGCGCGCGTGGCGCTCGATGAGCGCGCTGCCGACCACGCCCGTGCCCAGCAAGGCCAGGCGCGGTTTCCTGCGCGGCGCGGTCGCCAGGCGCACCACCGCGCTCATGCGTCGGCCTGTTTCTTCAGGGCGGAGGCAGCCACGGCCTGCGCGCGCGCCAGGCCGGCCTGCAGATCGGCCACCAGGTCATCGGCCAGCTCGATGCCCACCGACAGGCGCAGCAGGCCATCGGAGATACCGGCCTTGGCGCGCGCCTCGGGCGTCATCGCCGCATGGGTCATGGTGGCCGGATGCGCGACCAGGCTTTCCACCCCGCCCAGGGACTCGGCCAGGGTGAAGTACTGCAAGCCCTCGACGAAGGCGCGCACGGCCGCCTCGCCGCCGTCCAGCTCAAAGGAGATCATCGCGCCGAAGCCCTTCTGCTGGCGCGCGGCCACGGCATGGCCCGGATGCGAGGCCAGCCCCGGGAAGTAGACCTTGGACACCGCCGCGTGGGCGTCGAGCGCCTCAACGATGGCCTGGGCGTTCTCCTGGTGCACGCGCAGGCGCGCATCCAGGGTGCGCAGGCCGCGCAGGGTCAGGAAGGCATCGAACGGCGAGCCGGTCAGGCCCAGCGCGTTGGCCCACCACACCAGTTGCTGATGGACTTCGGCGTCACGCGCGATGACGGCGCCACCGACCACGTCGCTGTGGCCGTTGACGTACTTGGTGGTCGAGTGCAGCACGATGTCCGCGCCGAACTCGATCGGCTTCTGCAGCGCGGGCGAGAGGAAGGTGTTGTCCACCACCGCCAGCGCGCCGGCCTTGTGCGCCGCCTCGATGACGAAGCGCAGGTCGGTGATGCGCAGCAGCGGGTTGGACGGGGTCTCGATCAGCACCAGCTTGGGCGACTGCGCCAGCGCTTCGCCCAGCGACACCGGGTTGGTCAGGTCGGCGGTGATCAGCTGGAAGTGGCCCTTGGCCGCCAGCGCGTTGAACAGGCGCCAGCTGCCGCCGTAGGCATCGTGCGGCACCACCAGCTTGTCGCCAGGCTGCAGCAGCGCATTGAGCACCAGGTTGATCGCGCCCATGCCGGTGGCGGTAATCACCCCGCCGGCGCCGCCTTCCAGCTCGGCCAGCGCCTCGCCCAGCAGGTCGCGCGTGGGGTTGCCGCTGCGCGTGTAGTCGTACTGGCGCTTGTTGTTGAAGCCGTCGAAGGAGAAGTTGGACGACAGCACGATCGGCGGGGTCACCGCGCCGAAAGCGGTGTCGCGATCGATGCCGGCGCGCACGGCGGCGGTGGCGGAGCTGCAGGGGACGGCGTCGTGCGGGGAACGGCTCATGGGGTGTCTCCAGAGGGACGCAAGGCGTTGGCGAGGATCGCGTCGATGCGATCGGTTTCTTTCAGGAAGGCGTCGTGGCCGTAGGGCGAGCGCAGCACGCGCAGGTGGCCCTTGGGCCCCAGCCCTTCGACCAGGGTGACCAGATCCGCCAGCGGCACCAGGCGATCGCCTTCGACGGCGACCACGGTGGTCGGCACGGCGATGCTGGCCGGGTCGATGCGATGCAGGTCGATGGATTCGGACAGGCGCAGGAAGGCGGTGACCGGCGTGCGCGCCACGTACTGCGCACCAGCGGCGTCCAGGTAATCCTCGGCGGCCACGCGCACACGGCCGTTGACCAGCTCCGGCGGCGCGTCGAAGCGCTCGCCGAACTCCTCCGGCGTGCGATAGCTCAGCATCGCGAACTGCCGCGCCAGCGACAGCCCCTGCTGGTCGGCGCACTGCATCTGCCCCAGGGCGACCGCGTGGCGCTGCAGTGCGCGCCAAGCCGAGGCGAACGGGTGCGGGCGATGCGCACCGCTTACGGCCACCAGCCGCTCCAGCCGCTGCGGGTGCCGCGCGGCCAGGTGCTGGCCGACCAGCGCGCCGTAGGAGTAGCCGACGAAGGCGCGCAGGCAGGGAATCTCCAGCGCATCGAGCAGCGCGGCGATGGCGTCGGCCTGGTCGGCCGGGTCGATCGGCGCATCCAGCGTGCCATCGGCGCCGATGAAGTCGAAGGACAGGATGCGCACCCGCGCCGGATCCAGGGTGCGTCCCGCCGCGAGCAGGTCGTTGGCCCAGCCGCTCTCGGGGAACGCCTCGCTGGCGGCGACATGGCGGTGCGCGGAAATGCCGCCGGCCACGAACACCACCGGCGCATCGATGCGGCCGTTGAGTTCGTAGCGCAGGGTCAGGGTGCGTGCGCCGGCGTGGCGCAGCGACAAGGCGATGGCGATCTCGCCGCGCAGGGCAACGGAGCGGCCGCCACCCGTCGCGGCGACGGGACAGGCAGGCTCGGAAGCGGCAGCGATGGAGGCGGTGGCGAGGCTCATGACGGTCCGGATCGGTGGAACGGGCCATCGAGCTTTCGCGGAGCTCGCGTTCGTCGTGCGTCGCAGACGTCACGGTACGAACCATCTTTCGGCGGACGCTCACGGTCCCCGCAGGATTTGGCACCGACACGACACGCTGTTCTGCGTCGCTGGCTGCCCCGGCTTCAAAGGGCCTGTCCCTCTGCCGGTCTCGATGGTGGATGCAGGTTGCCAGCCGATCTCGGCCTTGTCAATCGCTTTATGCGGATAAAGCGATGGAAAGATTTCAGCTGCAACCGCCGCCTCACTGCCAACCCCTGTCGAGCCCGCCGTTTGCCCCTCATAATTCGAACGATGCGCCGCACCATTCTGTTGAACTCCTTAGTTACCGTGACCCTGCTACTGGGCGGCTGCGCCAGCCGTCCGCGCGTCACGGCCCCTGCCGCCGCCCAGGCGGTCGCCCCGGCCAGCGCCGACGCCGTCGTCGCCGAGGCATGGGTCAGCCCCCCTCACCCGGAGGAGGAAGTCGATTCCATCGCCGTGTGGCCGACCGAGGACGGCGGAAGCTGGCTGATCGTGACCGCCAAGCAGACCGAGCAGTTGGTCGTGTTCGACGCGCAAAGCGGCCGCCGCCTGCGCACCGTCGGTAGCAGCGGCAGCGCGCTGGGGCAGTTCAAGCGACCCAACGGCATCGCCGTGTTCGGCGACCTGGTGTTCGTGGCCGAGCGCGACAACCACCGCGTGCAGGTGCTGCAGCTGCCGGACTTCACGCCGCTAGCGGCCATCGGCGAGCGCGAGCTGAAGGTGCCCTACGGTCTGTGGCTGCACGAGGTGGCACCCGATGAGCTGGAACTGCTGGTCACCGACAGCTTCATGGCCGACTTCCGCACTCGCGCCCTGCCGCCAATGGCCGAACTGGACCAGCGCGTGAAGCGCTACCGCGTCGTGCAGAAGCCCGACGGCAGCGTGAGCGCCCGCTACCTTGGCGCCTTCGGCGATACCAGCGAGGCCGGCGCGCTGCGCATGGTCGAATCCATCGCCGGCGATCCGGCCAACGACCGCCTGCTGATCGCCGACGAGGACGTGCGCGTGGGTTCGACCCTGCGCGACTACACCCTGGGCGGTCGCTATCGCGGCCGCAGCCTGCCGCGCTTCCAGGCCGATGCCGAGGGCGTGTCGCTGTGGGCCTGCGATACCGACCAGGCCGGCTACTGGATCGCCAGCGACCAGCTCACCCCCACCCTGTTCCGCGTCTACGACCGGGTCTCGCTGGCGCCGGTTGGCACCTTCTCCGGCAAGTCGGTGGGCGACACCGACGGCCAGGCCCTGTACGCCACCCCCAGCGCGCGCTTCCCCGCCGGTGCGCTGTACGTGCAGTCGCGCAACGAGAGCGTGGCCGCCTTCGACCTGCGCGACATCGCCGCGGCGCTGAAGCTGGCCCCTGCCTGCGTGGAATGAGTTCCGCGGCGCGCTGGCTGGCCTGCCTGGCCGTGCTGCTGGCCTGCGCACCGGCGCAGGCCGCGCGCCTGTACCGCTGGAAGGATGCCCAGGGCATCACCCAGTACGGCGACCAGCCCCCACAGGCCAGCGCCGACGCCGAGGTGGACGTGATCCGCTTCCGCAACCCGCCCGGCACCCTGGCGCGGCTGCGCATCGAGCCCCTGGCCACCCGCTACCAGGTCTGGGCCGACAACCCCGGCCCCGGCCCGGTGCAGGTAGAAGTGAGCTTCCGCCAGCAGCACAACCTGCTGGCCTCGCCCGCCCTGCCGCTGCGCAAGGTTTTGCCCGCCCACGGGAGCGTGCTGCTCTCCAGCCTGATCCTCACCGACCCGCTGGGCGGGGCGCAGTTCGACCTGAAGATGGACGCCATGCCCGGTGACCCGGCGGCCAAGCCTTTCGATTTCCGTTACCGGCTGCCGTTCGACGAGGCCGCGCTGCGCGTGGACCAGGGCCCCGGCGGGCGCTTCAGCCACAACGACCTGCAGAACCGCGACGCCATCGATTTCGCCGTCCCCGAAGGCACGCCGATCCTGGCCGCGCGCGCCGGCGTGGTGCTGCAGGTGGAATCGGATTTCGACAAGGCCGGCCTGGACCGCGAGGTCTACGGCGGCCGCGCCAACTTCATCCGCATCCTGCACCAGGACGGCACCATGGCCCTGTACGCCCACCTCAAGCCGGAGGGCGTGCTGGTGCGGACCGGCCAGTCGGTACGCCAGGGCCAGCAGATCGGGCTGTCAGGCAACACCGGCTTTTCCACCGCCCCGCACCTGCACTTCGTGGTGCAGGTCAACGCCGGCATGGCGCTGCGCTCGGTGCCGGTGCGCATGGTCGGGCCGATGGGCGAGCTGCATTTTCCCAGCGCCCCCGCAGGCCCGTAAGTCCGCCCGGCCCGGCGCGCGCGCCGCAGCCGGTATAATCGCCGACCTTCCCTTCCTGCCGTTCGCCCGTCGAGGGCGCCGTTGCCATGTCCGCCGCCCCAAGTTCCGATGTCACCACCGAAGCCGCGCGCCGACGCACCTTCGCCATCATCTCCCACCCCGATGCCGGCAAGACCACGCTGACCGAAAAGCTGCTGCTGTTCGGCGGCGCGATCCAGATGGCCGGCTCGGTCAAGGGCCGCAAGGCCGCGCGCCATGCGACCTCGGACTGGATGGCACTGGAAAAGGAGCGCGGCATCTCGGTGACCTCCTCGGTGATGCAGTTCCCCTACGAGGGCAAGATCGTCAACCTGCTCGACACCCCGGGCCACGCCGACTTCGGCGAGGACACCTATCGGGTGCTGACCGCCGTGGACTCGGCGCTGATGGTCATCGACGTGGCCAAGGGCGTTGAGGAGCGCACCATCAAGCTGATGGAGGTCTGCCGCCTGCGCGATACGCCCATCATGACCTTCATCAACAAGCTCGACCGCGAGGGCAAGGACCCGATTGAACTGCTGGATGAGGTGGAGACCGTGCTCGGGATCCAGTGCGCACCGGTCACCTGGCCCATCGGCATGGGCCAGCGCCTGAAGGGCGTGGTGCACCTGATCACCGGCGAGGTGCATCTGTACGAGCCGGGCCGCAACTTCACCCGCCAGGATTCGACCATCTTCGCCTCGCTGGACGACCCGGGCGTGGAAGCCAAGATCGGCGCGCAGATGCTGGCCAGCCTGCGCGAAGAGCTGGAGCTGGTGCAGGGCGCCAGCAACCCCTTCGACAAGGACGCCTACCTGGCCGGCCAGCAGACCCCCGTGTTCTTCGGCTCTGGCGTGAACAACTTCGGCGTGCAGCCGCTGCTGGACTTCTTCGTCGAGCACGCCCCGCCGCCGCAGCGGCGCCAGACCACCGGGCGCGATGTCGAGCCAACGGAGAACAGGCTCTCCGGCTTCGTGTTCAAGATCCAGGCCAACATGGACCCGCAGCACCGCGACCGCGTGGCGTTCATGCGCGTGTGCTCGGGCAGGTTCAGTGCCGGCATGAAGGCCTTCCACGTGCGCAGCGGCAAGGAGCAGAAGCTGGCCAACGCGCTGACCTTCATGGCCTCCGACCGCGAGATCGCCGCCGAAGCCTTCCCCGGCGATGTCATCGGCATCCACAACCACGGCACCATCTCCATCGGCGATACCTTCACCGAAGGCGAGAACCTGAGCTTCACCGGCATCCCCAACTTCGCCCCGGAGCTGTTCCGCCGCGCGCGCCTGCGCGACCCGCTCAAGCTCAAGCAGCTGCAGAAGGGCCTGGCGCAGCTGTCCGAGGAAGGCGCCACCCAGTTCTTCCGCCCGCTGATGAGCAACGACCTGATCCTGGGCGCGGTGGGCGTGCTGCAGTTCGACGTGGTGGCCTACCGGCTCAAGGACGAGTACGGCGTGGATGCGATCTTCGAGCCGGTCGGCGTGGCCACCGCGCGCTGGATCGAATGCAGCAATGCCAAGAAGCTGGAGGAGTTCCGAGAGAAGAACGCGGTCAACCTGGGCATCGACGCGGCCGGCGAGCTGGTCTACCTGGCGCCGACCCGCGTCAACCTGCAGCTGGCGCAGGAGCGCGCACCGGACGTGGTCTTCCGCGCCACGCGCGAGCACGCCTACGCCAAGACCGAAGATTGATCGCCACCTGCGTGACCTCCAAGCGCCCGCATCCTGAATGCGCGCACTTGGTGGCCGCGGTCCGCTGCTGTGTTACCCGGCGGCACAGCGTGAAGTCGAGAATGGCTTGCGATAAGGTAGCGGCATGAGTATCCAGGCCCACCCCCAGGCCGATCCTCGCGACGAATTGGCCAGCGCGCTCACCCACGGTCTGGGCGCGATCGCCTCGCTCGCCGGCGGCGCCGTCCTGATCACCCTGACCTCGCTGTACGGGGATGCCTGGCAGCTGGGCACGACGATCGTCTTCAGCGTCACCCTGCTGCTGCTCTATGTCGCTTCCACCCTGTACCACGCCATCCAGCACCCGATGGCCAAGGCGCGGCTGCAGATCTTCGACCATTGCGCCATCTACCTGCTGATCGCCGGCACCTATACGCCGTTCACCCTGATCGGCCTTCGCGGTCCGTGGGGCTGGGGCCTGTTCACCGCGATCTGGTCCATTGCCGCGGCCGGGGTGGTGTTCAAGCTGTTCTTCACCGGCCGCTTCCGACTGCTATCCACCATCATCTACATCGTGATGGGCTGGCTGGTGGTGGTGGCCATCGAACCGCTGCTGCGCTCGGTGGATGCCTTCACCCTGGGCTGGCTGCTGGCCGGCGGGATCTTCTACACGCTGGGCACCTGGTTTTATCAGCGCGACTCGGTGCGCTACTTCCACGCCATCTGGCACCTGTTCGTGCTGATGGGCAGCGTCTGCCACTTCGTCGCGGTCACCTCGCAGGTGCTGTGATCGGCGCCTGGGCCGCGCTCATGCGGCGCGCACATCGCTGAACCCTCCGACACGCTTTCTCATCGCCTGAACGGTCGCTCCGGGTATATCGCCGGGCATGCCGACCGCCACCGCCACCCGTCCTTCCGCCCGCCGCATCCTGCTTGCCCTGCTCGGGCTGCTGGCGGCGGCCATCCTCATCCTGATCCTGCTGTGGGACTGGAACTGGTTCAAAGGTCCCATCGAGCGCACCGTTTACTCGGCCACGGGGCGCGAGTTCCATATCGACGGCAACCTGGACGTGGATCTGGGGCGCATCACCACCATCAGCGCCGAAGGCCTGCGGCTGGCCGATGCCTCCTGGGCCAAGCGCAAGGAGATGGCCACGGTGCAGCGGCTGGAGCTGGACGTGCGCCCCTGGGCCTTCATCTTCAAGCGCGAGATCGCCATCCCCGGCCTGCGCCTGACCAAGCCCGAGGTGGTGCTAGAAAGCGGTCCCAAGGGTGGGGGCAACTGGGTCTTCGACACCCCGGACAAGGACCCTGCCGACGACCGCCCGCTGCCGTCCTTCGGCCTGGTGCAGGTCCGCCAGGGACGGCTGCAGTACATCGACGCGCCTAAGAAGACCGACCTGGACATCCGCCTGGAAACGGCCCAGCCCGGCAAGGACGAAGCGGCACCGCCCATCGACCTGCGCGGCAGCGGCCACTGGGCCGGCAACCGCTTCACACTGGAGGGCCGGACCGCCTCGCCGCTGCAGTTGACCGACACCGACAAGCCCTATCGCATCGACCTGCGAGCCGCTGCAGGCGCCACCCGCGCCCATGTGCGCGGCAACCTGATCGACCCGCTCAAGTTCGCAGGCTTCGACGTCAAGCTCGCCCTGTCCGGTCAGGACATGGCCGACCTCTACCCGCTGATCGGCATCGCCATCCCGGCTTCACCGCCCTACCGCATCGACGGCCGGCTGACCCGGCAGGGCGATACCTGGCACTACGACGGCTTCAGCGGCCAGGTCGGCAACAGCGACCTGGGCGGCAACGTGGCCGTCACCGTTGGCCGCGAGCGTCCGCTGCTGAAGGCCGACCTGCATTCCAAGCGGCTGGACTTCGACGATCTGGCCGGCTTCCTCGGCGCCAAGCCCGATCCCGACGGTCCGGTGCAGGCCAGCGCCGAGCAGAAGGCGGAAGTGGCGCGGCAGGAAGCCAAGCCCACCGTCCTGCCCGATTCGCCCTACGACCTGAGCAAGCTGCGCGCCATGGACGCCGACGTGAAGTGGAAAGCCCAGCGCATCAATGCGCCCAAGCTGCCCATCGACGACATGGACGCGCACCTGACGCTGACCGATGGCTTGTTGCAGCTGCACCCGCTGAACTTCGGTGTCGCCGGTGGAAACATCCGCTCGCAGATCAAGATGGACGCCCGCGCGCCGGTGATCCGCACGCGCGCCGACATTTCCGTGCGCGGCCTCAACCTGGCCCGCTTGTTCCCGGATGCGGAGATCACCAAGACCGCCATCGGCCGGATCGGCGGCGACATGCGCATCGACACACGCGGCAACTCCATCGCCGCCATGGCTGGCAATGCCAATGGCGAGGTTGGCATCGGCATGGGCAAGGGGCAACTTCCGCAGTTGCTGGTGGAACTGGCCGGGCTGGATGTCATGCAGTCGCTGGCCTACCTGTTCGACCAGAGCAAGCAGATTCCGGTGCGCTGCGCCTTCGCCGATTTCGGCGTCAAGGATGGCCTGATGCGCAGCCGCGCCTTGGCCTTCGATACCACCGATACGCTGATCGTTGGCGATGGCAGCATCGATCTCAAGCGCGAAGGCCTGGAATTGACCCTGCGCCCGCGTCCCAAGGACCGCAGCATCCTCAGCTTCCGCACCCCGCTGCAGATCGGCGGCACGTTCAAGGATCCGTCCTTCCGCCCCGACCTGAAGAAGCTGGGTCTGCGCGGAGCGGTGGCCCTGGCGCTGGGCTCCATCGCCCCGCCCGCCGCGCTGCTGGCCACCATCGAACTCGGCCCGGGCGAGGACGCCAACTGCGGCGGGCAGTACGCCAAGTAGGCCGCCGCACTTGGCATGAGGTGGAGCGTCCGGGTCTTCTCCGGACCCGACGGCGGCGTGCTGCTTCGACACCTCGACTCGCGTCTTTGCGAGGGCCATGCGTCGAAAGGCGAGAACTTGCAGTCGTAAGTGCTTCCGACCGTTTGCCCACACCACCAGCTTCAGGCGGACTGAGATTCCGCTACCGCGACCTGCTGCGCGCCGGAAACGCGCTGATCCAGCGTCGCCGGTCGCCACTCATCCACCAGATACAAGGGGCGCTGCTTGGATTCCTCGTACAGCCGCCCCAGGTACTCGCCGATCATGCCCAGCGCCATCAGCTGCATACCCCCCAGCAGCAGCACCACCGTCATCATCGTCGGCCAGCCCTGGACCGGGTCGCCGAACAAGGCCGCCTTGATCACCACGAACAGGGCAAAGCCGAAAGCGACCAGCGCAGTGAACACCCCGACATAGGTGGCCAGGCGCAGCGGCGCGGTGGAGAAGCTGGTGATGCCTTCCAGCGCAAAGTTCCACAGCTTCCACCAGCCGAACTTGCTCTTGCCCGCCATGCGCGCATGGCGCAGGTAGGGCACGGCGATGGAGCGATACCCCACCCAGCCGAACAAGCCCTTCATGAAACGATGGCGCTCGCGCAACTGCGCCAGCGCGGCCAGCGAACGCGGCGCAAGCAGGCGGAAGTCGCCGGTGTCGGCCGGAACCGGCGTCTTGGCCAGGCGCCCGATCACCCGATAGAACCCGGCCGCGGTGGCGCGCTTGATCCAGTTCTCGCCCTCGCGCACGGTGCGCGTGCCATGCACATCGTCGTAGCCCTGCCGCCATAGCGCGACGAACTGCGGGATCAGCTCCGGCGGGTCCTGCCCATCGGCATCCAGCACCAACGCCGCGCCCTCGGCCACCAGGTCCAGCCCGGCCGTCAGCGCCGATTCCTTGCCGAAGTTGCGCGACAGCCGCAGCAGCGACACCGCCGGATCGTCCTGGGCGATGGTCAGCATGACCTCCCAGGTCTCGTCCGTGCTGCCGTCGTCGACATACAGCACCCGCCCTTGCAGCCCCTGGATCCCATCGAGCACCGCGCGCAGGCGCGGATGCAGCCGCGGCAGCGCCTCGGCCTCGTTGCGAGCGGCCACCACCACCGTCAGCAGGTCATCGCGCATGCCTTACTCCAGGGCCTTGAGATACGCCTCACCACCGATCTGCCGGACCTGGCGCTGGATCCAGTTGGCACGCCGCTGCACGTAGGGGCCGGGGTGTGCGGCGTTATAACGGCGCGGCGAGGGAAGGACGGCCGCCAGCCGCGCGCACTCCCCTGGCGCCAGGCCGGAGGCCTCCTTGCGCCAGAAACTGCGCGCGGCCGCTTGCGCGCCATAGATGCCGTCGCCGAACTCGGCGATGTTGACGTAGACCTCCACGATGCGCGCCTTGGGCCACAGCGCCTCGATCAGCACCGTGTACCAGGCTTCGATGCCCTTGCGCACGTAGCTGCGCCCGGACCACAGGAACAGGTTCTTGGCGACCTGCTGGCTCAGGGTGCTGGCGCCGCGCACGCGCTTTCCCTTGGCGTTGTTCTCGCGCGCCTTCTCGATGGCCCGCAGGTCGAACCCGGCGTGCCGCGCGAAGTTCTGGTCTTCGGCCGCGATCACCGACAAGGGCATGCACGGCGCCATCGCATCCAGGTCGCGCCACTCGTAGGCCGGCCGGAAGCCCCACTGCCCCTGGCCCCAGGCATCGAACTGCCGCGAAACCATGAACGCCGACAGCGGCGGATCCACGAACCGCAGCACCAGCACCTGAAGCGCCGAGGCGGCCGCGAACAGCAAGGGCAAGGCAAGCAGCCAGCGCCACCAGCGCGCACGGCGGGATCTGGGCTTGGTCGGGTCGATGTCGGGTGCTCCTGGCGGATTGGCCTGCGAATGCTACCGCCTGCCCCGCCCTGTCGCAGCGTGGCCCGGGCGCGCGCCTTGGAAACCGCCGCCGCCGCCCGCACCATGGACGGCCAAGCATTCCAGCGAGATCCCCGTGAGCGACGCCCCCACCGACTTCCGCACCCGCTTCCTGCTGCCAGAGGCGGGCGTCCGCGGCGTGATCGTCCAGCTGCACGATGCCTGGCGCGACGTGCTGGCCCATGCCGACTACCCCCCCCGCGCGCACGACCTGCTGGGACAGTCGTTGGCCGCCGCGGCGCTGTTCACCGGCCACATCAAGATCGACGGACGTCTGTCCCTGCAAATCCGCAGCCAGGGACCCCTGCGGACCCTGTTCGCCGAATGCACGGTCGATGGCACCGTGCGCGGCATCGTGCAGCTGGAGGACGATGCCGATGCCCCGGTGCGCATGGACCAGCTCGGCGAGGACGCCGTGCTCGCGGTGACCATCGAGAACCCCGGCCTGGACCCGCGCTCCCCGCAGCGCTACCAGAGCCTGCTGGAACTGGACGCAGCCGATCTGGCCGGCTGCTTCGAGCATTACTTCGCGCATTCCGAGCAGCTGCCCACCCGCCTGCTGCTGGCCAGCGCCGGCGACAAGGCCGTGGGCCTGATGCTGCAGAAGCTGCCCGGCGACGAAGGCGACGAGGAAGGCTGGCAGCGGGCCGACATGCTGTTCTCCACCCTGGGCACCGGTGAACTGCTCGACACCCCGGCCGAGGCGCTGCTGTATCGGTTGTTCCATGAGGAATCGGTGCGGGTCATGGACAGCAGCCCGCTGAAGTTCGGCTGCTCCTGCTCGCGCTCGCGCGTGGAGGGCGTCCTGCATGCCCTGGGCCCGGACGAGGCCAGGCAGGCGCTGGAGAACGACCAGATCGAGGTCCGCTGCGAGTTTTGTGGACGCCGCTATCACTTTACTTCCGCCAATCTCGACGCGCTCTTCGGCGCCCCGACTCCCACCGCACCGTCCTCGGACAGGCTGCAGTAGGTCGGACCGACGCCGAAACCGGCTTGTTAAAGAAACATAAATCCGTTACGGTGGCGTCAAGTTCCCGGAACTTTTCCGATTGCCAGAAGTCCGACTGCCATGCGCTCGCGTCCACTGACATTGCTCACCAGCCTGTTGCTCGCCCTCGGCGTGGCTTCGGGCGCGGCTGCGCAATCGACGGGCAAGAAGCCGCAGACGATGCTTCCGGTATGGAACAGCGACGGCAAGGTCGAAGCGGCCCTGATCCTGGAACCCACTGGCGAGGCCACCGCTGGCGCGCGCTGGCGCTTTGGCAGCAATACGCTGAGCGCGGCCTTCGGCCTGGAGTCCAACGACTCGCTCGGCCTGGTGTGCAACCGCCAGTCCGGCATCGCCAGCATCGCCAGCCTCAGTAGCTACTGCAACGTGGCCATGCTGGACAATCCGTCCGATGCCAACGCCAGCCAGCGCGTCTCGGTCGGTTCCAGCATCAGCCGCGGCTCGGGCCGCCTGGGCCTGTCGGTCGGCACCGGCCACGACACCCTGCCCGGCTGGCTGACCCACCGCCCCGGCAACGAGCGCGTGGAACAGAGCGACCTGGCGATCTTCGGCCAGAAGAACATCGGTCGCGAAGGCTTCGTCACCATCGGCGGCGCCGTGGCGCGTGCGCGCCTGGTGCCGGCATCGGAACTGGTCGATATCCCCGACCAGTGGAACAGCAAGAGCCTGACGGTCGGTGGCGGCTACGGCGCCTTCAGCGCGAACGTCATCGGCCGCGTGGTCGACGTCCCCGGCCAGCCCGGCAAGTGGGAAGGCCTCGGCGTGGGCCTGACCTGGCGCACCCCATGGAGCGGCCAGCTCACCGTCGGCGCGGAGAACGTCGTGACCCGCGGCAAGAATCCGTTCGCGCCAGGCAATGGCGCTGAAGCCGACGGCACCGTGCCGTATGTGCGCTATGAACAGGATCTCTAGGCGTTAGCTGACGCAAATGTAAAAAAGAACAGGCGCCCTACGGCGCTTTTTTTTTGTTCGAAATCCGCGCCAGTTCAACCTTTGCACGTGCTCATGCCGCCGATTAACGCGACTTTAATTTCATGTGGAACCTGGAGTAACATCGGATCAACCGTCGAAACTTGGTTGCCACGTTTTGCAGCCGCCGCCGGGACCAATTGCTAGTTCTTAGCAGCACGATCCAATTTGGAGAGAGAGCCAATGAAGTGCAATACCCACAAGCTGCGCGATGCAGTCGTGCTGGCGCTGGTCGCCGGTGCCGGCGTCGGTAGCGCCCATGCGCAGGAAGCCACGACCCTCGACCGCGTCGAAGTGACGGGCTCGCGCATCCGTTCCGTCGATCTGGAAACGTCGCAGCCGATCTTCACGGTCTCTGCCGAAGACATTCAGAAGTCCGGCCTTGTCAGCGTCGGCGACATCCTGCAGAACCTGTCCATTTCCGGCACCCAGAACTTCAGCCGTGCATCGGTGTTGACCTCGAACCCGGAACAGGGTGGCCAGTACGTCAACATCTACAACCTCAATGAGAACCGCACCCTGGTGCTGGTCAACGGCAAGCGCTGGACCTCCAGCCTGGCCGGCTACACCGATCTGTCGACCATCCCCAGCTCGCTGATCGAGCGCATCGAAGTCCTGAAGGACGGCGCCTCTGCGATCTACGGTTCGGATGCGATCGCCGGCGTGGTCAACATCATCCTGCGCACCAACTACGAAGGCGCAGAGTTCTCCGGCATGTACGGTCAGAACTCGCGTGGCGACGGCGCCAAGAAGCAGTACTCGATGACGCTGGGCAGCTCCAACGATCGTTCCTCGATCGTGTTCGGCGCCAACTACAGCAAGGAAGACCCGGTTTTCGCCAAGGACCGCGAGCTCACCCGCTACACCTATGGCCCGAACCACAAGACCGCGGGGCTGAGCCCCACCGGCCCGTGGGGTCGCTTCATCGATCCGCGTGCGGAAGGCACGATCGGCGCGGGTACTTATCAGAACGAGGACGGTGACGTCGTCGACGGTCCCGGCGATGGCATTTCCTGGGTTCCGAACAACTGGGTGATCAATCACACCGGCACCTGGGACGGCGTCGGCGTTGGCCAGGCCAGCAACAACTTCGCGAACTACCACAACGGCGTTCGCACCGACGACCGCTTCAACGCCACCCAGCAGATGCACCTGACTCAGGAAACTGAGACCAAGACTGCATTCACCTCGGGTCGCTACGACTTCACCGACAGCATCACCTTCAAGTCCACGGCGATGTACTCCGAGCGCAACTCGGTCCGTCAGGTGGCCGGCTATCCGCTGCAGTCGGCGGCCCAGCCGACCTTCCCGGTCTTTCTGAGCGCTGACAGCTATTACAACCCGATGGGCGACCAGGCCCTGGGTGAGGGCAACGGCTATGACCTGAGCTTCTTCCGTCGTACCACGGAACTGCCGCGCATCTCGGAAAACAATGTCAAGGCCTACCATTTCGACGCCGCCGTCGAAGGCGCCTTCGACGTGGCCAACCGTGGCTGGAACTGGGACGTCGGCTTCAACTACAACAAGTTCGATGTGACCCAGATCGGCACGGGCAACATCAACCTGCTCGCGCTCGAGCGCGCCCTGGGCCCGTCGTTCCTCAACGGCCAGGGCGTCGTACAGTGCGGCACCCCGGATGCGCCGATCGCGCTGGGCACCAGCCTCTCGGCCGGCCAGTGCACGCCGTTCGACCTGCTGGGTGGTCCGTCCGCGTCCACCGCTGACGCGCTCAAGTATGTCGGCACGCTGTCCCAGGCCACGCAGCAGAGCGTGACCAAGCAGTATGTCGCCAACATCACCGGTGGCCTGTTCGACCTGCCCGGTGGCGAGTTCAGCTTTGCGTCCGGTTACGAGCGCCGCGAAGTCAGCGGCTACGATAATCCGGATCAGCTCTCCAGCGCCGGCTTCACCACCGATCTGGCTGGTGGCGCCACCCGCGGCGACTACAAGATCGACGAGTTCTACCTGGAACTGATGATGCCGGTCCTGCGCGACGTTCCGCTCGCCAAGGAACTGACCTTCGACGTTGCCGCGCGGTACTCCGACTACAGCAACCTGGGCGACACCACCAACACCAAGTTCAGCTTCACCTGGAAGCCGATTGACGACCTGTTGGTGCGTGGCACCTACGGCCACGGTTTCCGTGCGCCGACCCTGGACGACACCTTCGGCGGCGGTAGCCAGTCCTTCGACTACTACACCGACCCCTGCGATGCAGCGTTCGGCAGCACCAGCAATGCCGCTGTGGCCGCACGTTGCGCAAGCGAAGGCTTGGCACCGAGCTTCCGTCAGGCCGACAACGCCGGCCAACCGGTAGAGGGCCCGGAGAGCCAGAGCATCGCGCCGTTCCAGACTGGCGTGGGCAACACCACGTTGGAACCGGAGTACAGCCGCACTCGCACCGTGGGCCTGGTGTACAGCCCGAGCTGGCTGGACGGGTTCGATGTCTCGCTGGACTGGTACAAGATCTCCATCTCCAACATCATCACGGCGGTCTCTGCGACCTACGTGCTGAACCAGTGCTACATCGCCGGTTCCTCGCAGTACTGCGACCAGTACACCCGCGACGCCACCAGCGGTCAGGTCACCTCGCTAAGCCGCGGTAACACCAACCTGGGCAACCTGCAGACCGAAGGCTACAACTTCGGCATGCGTTATCGCCTGCCGGAAACCGCGATCGGCAACTTCAGCGTCAACCTGGACACCAACTACCTGGCCAACTACCGTACGCGCAGCTCGGCCGATGCCGAATGGGCGGACTATGCCGGTTACTGGAACTTCCCGCGGGTGCGCGGCACCCTGGGCGTGAACTGGTCCAAGGGCGACCTGTCGGCGAGCTGGAACCTGCGCTACTACGGCGGCTTCCGCGACTACTGCGTGTTCGACGGCGAGTGCAACGATCCGGACTACCTGACGCCGAACTCGGGTTGGGGCGGCGGTGCCGGTGCCAACAAGAAGGGCTCGATCAGCTATCAGGACGTTTCGCTGACCTGGCAGGCCCCCTGGAACGGCGCGGTGACCGTCGGTGCCCGCAACATCTGGGACAAGGAACCGCCGGTGACCTACTCGCTGAGCAACAACAGCTCCTCGTCCATCGATCCGATGCTGGACTACGACCGTTACGTGTTCATGCAGTACACGCAGCGCTTCTAAGCCAGTCTCGATTGGTGAAAGCATGAAAGGCCGGGGCGCAAGCCCCGGCCTTTTTCATTGTTCGGTCCTGTCGAGCTTGCGGACGGGCAGCTTTGCCTCTGCGCGTGCGCGTAGCAATCGAGCGCTTTATGCGTGCGATGTCGACCGGCGTGCTGCCTTGCCAGTCCTACAGCGAAAGGCGACTTGTCCTGCGAGATCTGAAGCGAGCTTTGCCCGGCCACACCTGGTCCAGCGCTTGCGCGACAGCTCGTGCTCGCTGCGGAACATGCGCGCCTGGGTGTGGATCCGTGAGTGCCTCCAGATGCTCCGGGCGCCCAAGCCCCACAGCCCCGCGGGAATTCTCACGGCAACGGCAAAGTTCGAGCGACGACGCCGCAGGGGTCAAAGGCCAATGCGCGACCTTGCCGCTGGCACTTTTGCCGCCCGCCTTCGGCCGTGCACTCGACCGAACCAGGCAATTCGTCCCTAACCGGACGAAAGGTGAGCGCTTCGAACGAGGCAACTAACTGCGCTCAGCCCGCCGCCCCCTTTGCGGCCGCAGCGTGTCGACCCTGCTGGCGCCTGCGCCGTGCTAATTCCTCCCGCTCCGGCTCAGGGAATCAACGTCGTGATCACATGCTCGACGTAGGCCTCGAACTCGTCGCGCTGCTGGCGGGGCTGGCCCAGTTGCAGGGAAAGCTGCAGGAAACCCAGGTACGCGGCGTAGGCCAGGCGGGCACGGTGCTGGGCGTCGACGCGGTTCATGCCGGCCTGGCGGAAGGAGGCGATCAGGTACTCCATGCGCCGCTGCGACACGCGGTTGATCACCGGTTGCACGGTGGGATGGTCCAGCGCCTTGAGCAGCTCGCTGTAGATGATGTGCGGCTTGACCTCGTGGGCCACGACCTCGAACAGCTGCCGCAGCCGCGCGCGCGGATCGGGCACCGCCTCGAGGCTGCCGAACACGTCCTGCTGTTCCACCGACTCCCAACGCTCGAGCGCTGCCTGAAGGAGCGCATCGCGCGAGGGGAAGTGCCAGTAGAAGCTGCCCTTGGTCACGCCCAACCGGCGTGCCAGGGGCTCGACCGCGACGGCGGCCACGCCGGACTCGGCAATCAAATCCAGGGCCGCCTGCGCCCAGTCGTCGGCGCTCAGGCGGGCGTTGCGGGGCGGGTTCGGGGCGGACGTTTCTGCGGACGTGGCGTTCATCGCGGCATTTAACCATACGCCTCGATGCGCTTGCGTATCGTCTGCCGCGACGCGTCATAAACTTTCGTCACAACAAGCGCTTACGGCGACTGTACGGCACCGTCTGGAGGATTGACGCGGGCCAAATCGCGACCCCATACTTTCCCGTATGGAACCCTCCAGCCCCTCCGAGCCCACGATCACCGGCGATGCGACCGTGGCAATCGCCTCCTCCACCTTCGCGGTGCCCGCGACGATGGTGGCAGCGGCGCCCGTGCTGTTCGCCCATGGCTTCGGGCAAACGCGCGCGGCGTGGCAGCGTTCGGCGCAGGCCGTGGCGGACGCGGGCTTCCCTGCCATCAGCTACGACGCCCGCGGGCATGGGCAGTCCGGTCGCAATCCCGATGCCCTGCCCTACACCGGTGAGCAGTTCACCGATGACCTGATCGTCATGGCCGGCGAGATGCCGCAGCCGCCGGTGCTGGTAGGCGCTTCGATGGGCGGGCTGTTCGGACTAATGGCCGAGGCGCGCTGGCCGGGGTTGTTCCGCGCCCTGGTGCTGGTGGACGTGACGCCGCGCTGGGAATCGGCCGGCCTGTCGCGCATCGTGGCCTTCACCAGCGCCTTCGCCGAGGGCTTTGCTTCGCTGGAGGCGGCGGCGGATGCGATCGCGGCCTACCTGCCGCAGCGGCGCGAGCGTAAATCCAGCCAGGCCTTGCAGGAGCTGCTGCGCCAGGATGCGCGAAGCGGTCGCTGGCATTGGCACTGGGACGGGCGCCTGCTCGACGAGCTGGTCCGCGATAGCGGCCGCCATCAGCAAGCCCTGGTGGAGGCCGCGCGCAAGGTCCGTTGCCCGGTGCTGTTGATCAGCGGCGGCCGCAGCGACCTGGTGTCGCCTGCCACCATCGCCGAGTTCCAGTCGCTGGTGCCGCACGCCCAGCATGTGCAGCTGGCCGAGGCCAGCCACATGCTGGCCGGCGACGACAACGATGCATTCACCCAGACCTTGCTCGACTACCTGCGATCCGTGTCGTCCAGGGCGCATCATCACCCCACCCACGCTGTCGAAAAGATCCACACCGGAGCACGCTCATGAGCATCCTCGTTCCTTTCCTCGCCCTGCTGTTGGGCAGTGCGTTCGCGGCGTACCACCGCATGCGCCTGGCCACCTGGGCGGCCCTGAACCTGTCGCTGCTGGTGGCCTGCTGGCTGCTGGGTGCCAATGCGACGGCCACCCTCGTGGCCGCGGCCATCGTCGTGCTGATCGCGGTGCCGCTGCTGCTGCCGGCCAGCCGCAAGGCGCTGGTGTCCGCGCCGATGATGGGCTTCTTCCGGAAGGTGCTGCCGCCGCTGTCGCAGACCGAGCGCATCGCCCTGGAGACTGGCTCGGTCGGCTTCGAAGGCGAGCTGTTCACCGGCGACCCGGATTGGCAGAAGCTGCTCAACTACCCCAAGCCGCAGCTGACCGCCGAGGAACAGGCCTTCCTCGATGGCCCGGTGGAAGAGCTGTGCCGCATGGTCAACGACTGGGAGATCACCCACGTCCACGCCGACCTGCCGCCGCAGCTGTGGGACTTCATCAAGCAGAACAAGTTCTTCGGCATGATCATCCCCAAGCAGTACGGTGGCCTGGGGTTCTCGGCGCTGGCGCACCACAAGGTGATCCAGAAGCTGGCCTCGGTTTCCAGCGTAGTCAGCTCCACGGTCGGCGTGCCCAACTCGCTCGGCCCGGGTGAGCTGCTCAACCACTACGGCACGCAGGAGCAGAAGGATTACTACCTACCGCGCCTGGCGCTGGGCCAGGAAGTGCCCTGCTTCGGCCTGACCGGTCCGTTCGCCGGTTCGGATGCCACCTCGATTCCCGATTACGGCATCGTCTGCAAGGGCGAGTGGAACGGCGCGAATGTCCTGGGCGTCAAGCTGACCTTCGATAAGCGCTACATCACCCTGGCGCCCATCGCCACGCTGATCGGCCTGGCCTTCCGCATGTACGACCCGGATGGCCTGATCGGCGACACCAAGGACATCGGCATCACCCTGGCGCTGTTGCCGCGCGAGACCGATGGGGTGGAAGTGGGCCGCCGCCATTTCCCGCTCAACTCGCCGTTCCAGAACGGCCCCATCCGTGGCCGCGAGGTGTTCATCCCGCTGAGCCAGCTGATCGGCGGCGCCGACATGGCCGGCAAGGGCTGGAACATGCTCAACGAGTGCCTGGCCGTGGGCCGCTCGATCACCCTGCCTTCCACCGCCTCGGGCGGTGCCAAGGCCGGGGCGGTGGTGACCGGCGCCTATGCGCGCATCCGCAAGCAGTTCGGCCTGTCGGTCGGCCGCTTCGAAGGCGTGGAAGAAGCCCTGGCCCGCATTGGCGGCAAGGCCTACATCATCAGCGCGCTGTCGCAGGCCACGGCCGCGGCGGTGGACCGCGGCGACGTGCCGTCGGTGCCGTCGGCCATCGCCAAGTACCACTGCACCAGCATGAGCCGCGAGGTCATCAGCGACGTCATGGACGTCATCGGCGGCAAGGGCATCATCCTGGGCCCGAAGAACTTCGCCGGCCGCAGCTGGCAGGCCGCGCCGATCGCCATCACGGTGGAAGGCGCCAACATCATGACCCGCAGCCTGCTGATCTTCGGGCAGGGCGCGATCCTGTGCCATCCGTGGGTGATGAAGGAGATGAAGGCCGCGCAGGACCCGGACCGCGCGGCAGGTCTGGAGGCTTTCGACCGCAGCCTGTTCGGCCACATCGGCTTCGGCATCTCCAATGCGGTGCGCTCGTTCTGGTTCGGCCTGACCGCCGCCCGCTTCGGCGCGGCCCCGGGCGATGCCTACACCAAGCGCTTCTTCCGCAAGCTGGACCGTTACTCGGCCAACCTGGCGCTGATGGCCGATGTGTCGATGCTGATGCTGGGCGGCAAGCTGAAGTTCAAGGAATCGCTGTCCGGTCGCCTGGGCGATGTGCTGAGCCATATCTACATGACCAGCGCCATGCTCAAGCGCTATCACGACGAGGGCGCCCCGCAGGCCGAGCAGCCGCTGCTGGCCTGGGCCTTCCACAACAGCGTGCACGAGATCGAGCTGGCCCTGTCCGCGGCCTTGCGCAACTTCCCCATCCGCCCGGTGGGCTGGCTGATGTGGGCGCTGATCTTCCCCTGGGGCCGTCGCGCCGAGGCACCGGGCGACCGCCTGTGCCGCCGCGTGGCCGCACTGCTGATGGTGCCCAACGCCGCGCGCGACCGCCTGGCCAAGGGCGTGTTCCTGACGCCGTGCGAGAACAACCCCGGTGGCCGCATCGACAGCTACCTGGCCAAGGCCGTGGCCGCCGAGCCGGTGGAGCGCAAGTTCCTCAAGGCGCTCAAGGCCAAGGGCATCGAGGCACTGGATTTCGCCTCGCAGCTGGATGAGGCGGTGCGCGAGGGCGTGCTGAGCGTGGAGGAGCGCGCGCAGCTGGAAGAGCTGCGGTCGATCACGCTGGACACCATTACCGTGGACGACTTCGACCCGGCGGAGCTGCGTTCTGCGATGTACCAGGCGCCGAGCGCGCCGGCACAGCCGCGCGAAGCGGCCTGATCCTTCCAGGCCCGCTCACGGCACGCTTCACCCAAAGACGGCGGACGCAAGGTCCGCCGTCTTCGTTTCCAGGACTCCACGATGGCCAGCTCGATCCTCTCGCTGTACCGGCGCATGCGGGCCTGGCCTGCCGGCGGCTGGCTGTTCTCCCGCGCGGTGTGCCTGAAGGCGCCGTACTTTGCCAGCATCTCGCCGCGGATCACCGCGCTGGAAGCCGGCCGCTGCGAGGCGCGCATCGCCCATCGCCGCCGCGTGACCAACCATCTGGGCACTGTGCATGCCATCGCGCTGTGCAACCTGGCCGAGCTCACCGCCGGTCTGATGACCGATGCCAGCCTGCCCGCCACCATGCGCTGGATCCCCAAGGGCATGCAGGTGCAATACCTGAAGAAGGCCGTCGGCACGCAGCGCGCGGTCGCCGTCCCCAGCCGGGCCATCGTGGCGGCGACCGAAGGCTATGCGCTCCCGGTGGAGGTCACCGTGCGCGATGACAGCGATGCGGTCGTGTTCACCGCAAGCGTGGAGATGTGGGTCTCGCCCAGGCCGGCACGCGGATGATGGGGGCACAAGCTTCCAGCGCCTCCCGCAGCGCTTGCTGGCTGCGTGCCGTAGCCCGCTTCGAAGGCGTGCCGCCCTAAGCGAATCTCGCGTGATCCCCGCGACATTCCGTGGGAGCGACTCCCACGCTGCAAGAAGCGTTCGCTTGCTCAGCTCTGGTACCGCGAGGCCAGTTTCTACACGCGGCCTAACGCGCGACCACAATGCAGCCCAGCGCCAGCAGCGCGGGAAACGCCTGGATCCAGAAGATGCGGCGACTGACGCTCCAGGCACCGTAGGCGCCCGCAAGTGCCACGCATACGAGGAAGAACGCGACCACGCGCCAATCCGCCAGCCACAGCAGGCCCCACAGCAATCCTGTAGCAAGAAACCCGTTGTAAAGCCCCTGGTTGGCCGCCAGCACGCGCGTGATCTGGGCCTTCTCAGGCGTGTTGCGGAAGGTCTTCAGACCCAGCGGCCTGGTCCACAGGACCATCTCCAGCACCATGAACCACAGGTGGAGCACGGCGACCAGCAGGGTCAGGAGGGTGGCGATCAGCGTCATGGGTCCATCCGGGCGGGAGCAGGGCCGCAGTGTGCGCCTCCCCTCCCATGCGATGCCAGCGATGCCGACGAACCTGACACGCGCCGCCTCACGGCTCCGGGCGAACGGGCTCCTGGATCGACTCCACCCGCCGCCACAAGCGCCAGCCGATGCCCGCTGCGGCGAAGGCCGCCAGTGCACTCATCGCCGCAAATCCACCCACCGTCATGCCGATGGCCTTCAGGCCGTTCATGCCGGTGGCGATGGCGACATCGCCGAAGCGCCAGACCGCGGTGTCCACCGCATTCTGTCCCTTGTAGCGCACGTTGCGCGGGACCCGGGTGTACAGGCTGTGGCGCGCAGGCTCGGCCATGCCATAGGCCAGGCCGCGGCTGACCAGCAGGGCGAGCACGGTGGGCGCGACCGGTCCGATCAGCAGCGGCAGGGTGAACAGCGGTGCGTGCGGATCATGCGATAGCACCACCAGCAACAGCACCGCCACGCTGATGCCCGACCACAGCAGGATCAACATGCCCGGCCCCTGCCGTGGCAGCAGCCACCGCGTCACCGTCAGCTGCACGATCACCGTCAGCAGATTGCCCGCCAGATCCACGTCGGCGTGAAAGCGCGTGCGTGCCACAGCATCGGCGAACGTGGCGCCCGAGTAGTCCACCATCAGCGCGTAGTTGACCGTGCCGATGCCATCGGCGAGCAACAGCAGCACCGCCATGCCGCGCATGAAGGGGTCGGCGAAGATCTGCCGCAATCCATCCCACATGCTGCCGCCCAGTGCCGCTTCGTGCCCCGACTCGTGCCGGCGCGCGCCATGCAGGCTGGCCCAGCGCCCCAGCAGCACCACGCAGACGGTCGAGATCCCCAGCAGCGATGCCGAGACCAGCAGCAGCGGCGCCACGCCCAGCAGCTGCACCAGCGAGCGCGTCAGCAGGGGCCCGGCCAGCGCGCCCAGCGTGCCGGCCACGGCGATGATCGGGAACAGGCGCTTTGACTGCACCAGGCTCCAGATGTCGGACATGAAGATCCAGAACACCGACACCACGAACAGGTTGAACACGCTGACCCAGACGAAGAACACCATGCCCAGCACGCGCGGGCTCAACAGACCCACGTTGGTGAAGGCCGGCATGAAGGCCAGCTGGCACAGCATGAAGAACACATAGACCCAGGGCACCAGGCGCCGGCGTGGCCACCGCGAGGCCAGCGCCGCGAAGACCGGCGTCAGCAGCAGCGTGGCGATGAAGGTCGCCAGGTAGAACCAGGGCAGTTGCGTGGAGCCCACCGCCGCGGACAGTTGCTCGCGCACCGGCCTGACGACGTAGTAGGCGGCAAGGACGCAAAAGAAGCAGACGAAGGACAGCGCGACCGCCCACCGTTCTTCCACTTCGACTCGGCGAGGTTCCTGCATGGCCACGCGCATCAGCTCCACCGCACCGGATTGCCGCGCACGGTAGCCGATGCACCGCAACATCGCCAGCGACACCGGTTGTGCCGGGTGTGGCCCGGCGTTGCCGGATCGGCCGCCCCTCAGCGCGGCGCGGGCCGCGTCGCCAGCCACACGCCCGCGGCGGCCAGCGCGAAGCCGCAGGCCTTCAGCCAGGTCAGGTGTTCGCCCAGGGTCAGCCAGCCGAAGACCGCGGTCACCGGCGGGGTCAGGAAGAACAGCGCCGCGACCTGGGTGGCCGCGCCACGCCGGATCAGCAGGAACAGCAGCGCGAAGCCGCCGACGGAGTTCACCAGCACCAGCCAGAGCAGCGGCAGCAGGAAGCGCGCGTCGGGTACGAAGCGCAAGCCCTCCCACAGCGCCAGCGGCAGCAGCAGCACCGTGGCGGTGGCGTTCTGCAGGAACAGGCCCGCCCGCGCATCCACCTGGGTGGCGTAGCGCTTCTGGTACAAGGTACCCAGGCTGATGCCCAGCAGGCCGACGATCAGCGCCAGCCAGGCCCATGCCGGCGTGGCGCCATCCACGCGGTCGGCCACCACCAGCACCACACCGGCAAAGCCCAGGGCCATGCCAGCCCATTGCCGGGCCTGCAGACGCTCGCTGCCGCCCAGGTGCGCCAGCAAGGCCACCACCAGCGGCATGGCCCCGATCACCAGCGCGGCCGCGCCGGCATGCGCCCCCAGCTGGAACGCCGCGTAGACCGCGCCGAAGTGCAGGAACAGCATCAGCGCGCCGGTCACCGCGCTGTGCCAGGCCTGCCGCCAGCCGATGCGCCACTGCCCGGCCACGGCGGCCAGGCCTCCGAAGATCACCGCCGCCAGCCCGAAGCGCAGCAGCAGGGCGGTGAAGGGCGCGGCCGATTCGACCGCCTGCTTGCCGGCGATGTAACCGGTGCACCACACCAGCACGAAGCACAGGCCCAGGGACATGCTGCCGCTTGAGGGCTGGCGTTGGAGGCGTTGGACATCGCGCATGGCGCCATGATCGACGATGCTGAATCCGCGGTCAGTTCGACCTTCGACCGCCATCGCGTTGCCGCCGTCTTCCGGCACATGACTTGCAGCAACCCGGCGCATGCCGGCCCTGCTGCGCCGGCCCAAGGCTTCGCGCCGGAATCTCCATGAAGATGAACGACATGGCGCCACAACTTCTCATCGTTTGGCATGCGCTAAGGGCGGCGTTATGATCGGATCAGGCTGGGATTCAACGGGCGTAAACGCGATGAACGATTCGGGTGAGCAGCGCGCCGGGCGCACACTCCGCACCGGACTGCTGGGGATGCTGCTGCCTCTGGCGATTTCCTCCACTGCCCAGACCGTGCCCGCCACGGTGCCCGAGGCACTGGTGATGCCGGCCCCGATCGTCGAGACGCCTGCCGCGCAGCCCCGCCCGGCGGTCTCGGCCGCAGGCACGCGGGTCACGCCCCTGCCGCGCGGCTTCGATCCGGCCCAATTCGAGTACATGGCCGAGCAGCTGGTGGCCGGCCAGCGCGTGCCGGGCATGGCGATGGCCATTGTGCAGAACGGCCGCATCCTCAGCGCGCGTGGCTACGGCATCACCGATGTGAACCAGCCGCGCCAGATCGATGCGCATACCGTGTTCCGCCTGGCCTCGCTGTCCAAGGCCTTCGCCAGCGCCACCGCCGGCCTGCTGGTCAACGATGGCGTGCTGCGCTGGGACAGCAAGGTCAGCGACTACGTGCCGGGCTTCGAGCTCAGCGATGCCAACGCCACGGCCAAGCTGACCGTGGCCGATGTGATCAGCCAGCGCGTGGGCCTACGCGCGCACAATGCCTTCGACAACGACATCGAGGCCAATGGCGAGTACTACCAGGTCTCGCACAAGCTGGCTGGTGCGGCGCTCAGCTGCGCGCCGGGGGAGTGCTACTCCTATCAGAACGTGGCCTTCAGCCTGATCGGCGACGTGGTGTTCGGCGCCACCGGCAGCTTCTACGAGCAGACCGTCGAGCGCCGCATCTTCAAGCCGCTGGGCATGAACGATGCCAGCATGGGCCTGGCCGGCATCCAGGCCAGCGCAAGCTGGGCCAAGCCGCACGTGCGCAGCCGCCGCGGCTGGGCTTCGCTGATGCCCAAGCCCACCTACTACCGCATGCCACCCGCGGCTGGGGTCAACGCCAGCATCAGCGACATGGCGCAGTGGCTGATCGCCCAGACCGGCCACCGCCCCGACGTGCTGCCCGCCCCGCTGCTGGCCACCCTGCACGCGCCGCTGATCAGCACGCCCGACCAGCTGCGTTCGGGCTGGCGCCGCGAGCGACTGAGTTCGGCCAACTACGCGCTGGCCTGGCGCGTGGTGGATTACGCCGGCCACAACGTGGTCTTCCACGCCGGTGCCGTGCAGGGCTACCGCGGCCTGGTGGCGATGGTGCCGGAGCGCGACTTCGGCGTGGCCATCCTCTGGAACAGCAATAGCGGCCTACCCTCGGGCATGCTGCCGACCGTGCTGGATGCCGCGTTGGGGCTGCCGGCCAAGCAGTGGCTGGACGTGCCGACCCTGGGCAACGACCTGATGCTGGCGCGCGACAGCGACGATGACGACCAAGACAGCGGTGCGTCCTCCAGCCGTGCGACCGCCGCGCCGCGCTGAGCGGCGCCTCCGGACGCCATCGCATTGACCAACGCCGCGTCTGACGCGGCGTTTTTCGTTTGGTTACATCGCACCCAGGTTCGGCGGATTCGGCGTTGCTCGGATGTGGCTGCTCAGACGGCCGCGACGCCGCCGGGGACGCGGCGGGTTGAGCTCCGTCGATCGGTTGCGCGTGGTCTCGTTGAGATGACGAGCGAGGCCGTCGCGTTGGGTGGATGACGTGCTTCTCGTCCACCAGCGCCATCGAACACATTACGGCAGCATGGCGACCCACCCTCGCGCGGGTCGGTGAAGCGCGGTGGACAAGCTGCGCGTTGTCCACCCTACGTGGATCGCGAGAGTCGGCTGCGTAGGGTGGATGACGCTCTTCTCATCCACCACCGCCAGGAAATGCATCGCGGCAGCATGGCGACCCACCCTCGCGCGGGTCGGTGAAGCGCGGTGGACAAGCTGCGCGTTGTCCACCCTACGTGGATCTGGAGTGGCTGGCTGCATCGGGTGGATGACTGCTTCACATCCACCGTTCGGGTTCGCGTGGTGGGGCGACGCCCTGGCGCGGACGAGCGCTTGCTCTGCTGCGCGGACCAGGCGCATAAAAAAACTCTCCTCCCGCTGGGCACCGGGAAGGAGAGTTCATGAGGACCGCAATGACGACCCGGAACGGGTCGTCGGGCTCGCGATCAGATCAGCGGAGCCGGGGTGGCCGGCAGGGCGACCGGGGCGGGCTTCTTCTTGGCAGCCTTCTTCGGAGCAGCCTTCTTCGGAGCGGCCTTCTTGGTGGCCTTCTTCGGAGCAGCCTTCTTGGTGGCTTTCTTCGGAGCGGCCTTCTTGGTGGCCTTCTTCGGTGCAGCCTTCTTGGTGGCCTTCTTCGCTACCTTCTTGGCGGCCTTCTTGGGGGCTGCCTTCTTGGCGGTCTTCTTGGTGGCCTTCTTGGCGGTGGCCTTCTTGGCGACCTTCTTCACAGCCTTCTTCACGGCCTTCTTCGCCTTGGTGACCTTCTTCGCGGCCTTCTTGGCGACCTTCTTCACGGCCTTCTTGACGCTGGCTTTCTTGGCGGCCTTCTTGGCGGCCGGCTTTTTCTTGACTGCTTTCTTCGTTGCCATGTGATGGCTCCTCGTCAGTGAACTATGGATGGATACATCCGTTGAATGCCCAGTTGCTTCTTACAAAGGCCAGGGGAGTCGGACCCGCAGGCAGCCGCCGACGCGCCAGGCGCGTGGAAGCGGATGAGTTCGAAGCCTTCTCCAAATCGGAGGCTTCTACATATAGACAGACACCCGCGCCGGTCAGGTCGCGGGTGTCGGGATGGGGGTGTCGCGTTTCGCTGGGGGAAGCGTTGCCTTCGACCTTCTTGATGAGGGTGCGGTCGGGCGACAGATGCGTTGTACGTTTCGTCGCGATGGCGGACTCGCTTGCGTTGCGCAGGTGCGGCTTCGTTGGGGCGAAACCTAATCACGCTTTTTTTTAGTGTCAACACTTTTTCAGAAATATTTTTCGCCCCCTGCGCGGGTGTTGTCGCCGCAGCCGCCTGCACCCGCTCGCCATCGACCGGCTGGCCCGCGCGTCCCATGCCCGGCACGCATCCGGCCACACGAAGGAAATTGCTTTTTTTAAGCACTTTGCTTCGAACACGTCCGTGCGCGCACTGCGTCCAACGGATGGCCACGGCACCGGCATCCAGACATGCACACCGTGCAGACAGGCTTGAATGTCAGCTGAGTTTTTCCGCAGCCAGATTGCCCGCTCTCGCGTCGCACAAGGCGGCCAAACCTCGAACTGCGCAAAAAAAAACGAAGCCGCTGGTGTTTTTTTCACCAGCATCCAGGCGCTTTGCGCGCCTGGGCGATTGACCTGCGCGCACACGCGTAGCGCAAGCGGTCGATGCCCGGGATGTCCGGCAACGACCAAGGTCGAATCCGCCGTCCAAAAAAAACCCGCGGATGCCTCCGCGGGTCTGGTTCTTGCAACGTGTCAAAGTGCCGACACGCAGGGGAAGGACGACTCAGTGGTCCTCGTCTTCCAACGCCTCGGCGTAGTCGTCCGGACCGAGCAACTCGGCCAGCTCTTCGGCGTTGCCGATCTCCACCACGAACAGCCAACCGTCGCCGTAGGCATCCTCGTTGATGGTTTCCGGCTTGTCGGCCAGGGCCGAGTTCACTTCCACCACCGTGCCGGTGACGGGGCTGTAGACGTCCGAAGCGGCCTTGACCGACTCCACCACCGCGCAGGCGTTGTTGGCCTGGACGCTGTCGCCGACGTTGGGCAGCTCGACGTAGACCAGGTCGCCGAGCAGGCCCTGGGCATGGTCGGAAATACCGACGGTGACGCGGCCGTTGTCTTCCAGACGGGCCCATTCGTGGGACTTGAGGAACTTCAGGTCGCCGGGGATCTCACTCATTGCGGACTACTCCAGATGAAAAGTGGGCGGGGCACAGGGACGCTCAAGTGTAGCCAAGCGTCCCGGCAAGGTCATGGCGCGCGATAGGGCGTACGGCCGCTGCGCAAGGCGGCATCGAGGGCATCGAGGCGATCCTGCCCCCAGAACGGCTCGCCCTGCAGCACGTAGCCCGGCAAGCCAGGCAGGTCGAAGGCGATGGCGGCCTGGGTGTTCTGTTCGTACAGCGCCTGCGCCGCCTCGGCGTCGGCCTGCGCCAGGGTGGCGCCGGCGTCGAAGCCGTGCCGCGCCAGCAGGGCCGACAGCGTGGCGACGTCGGCCAGGTTGCCCTCCTCCACCCACAGCGTGCGGAAGGCCGACAGCATGAACTCGGACACGTCATGCGCCTGCGCGATCAGCGCGCAGGCGCAGCGGTCGGCCAGGCTGCCGTCGACGGGGAAGAACTTGGGCTGCAGGTTGAGCGGCAGCGCGCGCTCGGCACGCGCACGCTGCAGTTCGATGAAGCGATAGCGCTGGCGCGCCGCCGCACGCTGGCCCAATGGCACGCCGCCAGCGGCACGGAAGACCTCGACCATCTTCACCGGCCTCGGCGCCACGGTGGCGCCGTGGCGCGCGGCCAGCGCCATCAGCGCCGCATGCCCGAGATAGGCATAGGGCGAGACCAGGGTGAAGAAATACTCGATGCGCGCGGACACGGGGCTACTCCAGGATGCCGGCTTGCGGCTGGCCTTCGCGCACGAAGGGGAACTTCACCACGCGCACCGGCACCTCGCGTCCGCGGATGTCGACCTTGACGGCACCGGTGGCGCCGGCCGGCACGCGCGCGAAGGCGATGGCCTTGCCCAGCGTCGGCGAGAACGTCCCGGAGAGGATCTCGCCCTCCCCCTGCTCGGTCAGCACGCGCTGGCCGTGGCGCAGCACGCCCTTCTCGTCCATCACCAGGCCGATCAGCTGGCGCGGCGCGCCGTCGGCCTTCTGCTGCTCCAACACCGCCCGGCCGATGAAATCGCGGCCTTCGTCCAGCGCCACGGTCCAGCCCATCGCCGCTTCGTACGGGGACACGGTCTCGTCCATGTCCTGGCCGTAGAGGTTCATGCCCGCCTCAAGGCGCAGCGTGTCGCGCGCGCCCAGGCCGGCCGGCTTGACGCCCGCCTCCAGCAGCGCGTTCCAGAACGCCACGGCCTGCTCGGCCGGCAGCACCACTTCGAAGCCGTCCTCACCGGTGTAGCCGGTACGCGCCAGGAACAGCGGCGCGCCGGCGGTGGTGGTGGTCTCCAGCGCGGCAAACCGCGACAGCTTCTCGGCGGCCGTGCGGTCGTCTTCCACGAGCAGGCCGATGACCTTGGCGCGCGCGCTCGGGCCCTGCACGGCGACCATGGCAAATTCGGGACGCTCGCTGACCTGCACGTCGAAGGGCTGGGCCTGCTCGGTGATCCACGCCAGGTCCTTCTCCCGGGTGGCGGCGTTGACCACCAGCCGGAAGAACGCCTCGTCCATGTAGTAGACAATGAGGTCGTCGATCACCCCACCCTGCGGGTTGAGCATGGCTGTGTACAGGGCCTTGCCTGGCACCTTGAGCTTGTCCACCGAGTTGGCGAGCAGGTGGCGCAGGAACGGGCGGACCTGCTCGCCGCGCAGGTCGACCACGGTCATGTGGCTGACGTCGAACATGCCGGCGTCGCGGCGCACCTGATGGTGCTCATCCAGCTGCGACCCGTAGCTGATCGGCATGTCCCAGCCGCCGAAATCGACCATCTTGGCGCCGAGCGCGCGATGGGCATCGTTGAGGATCGTCTTCTGGGTCATGGCCGCCACCTTGGGAAAGACCGCCATTATCCCAGATGCCACGGCCCACAAAATCGATCATCGCGCGGGGCGGGCGCGGCGCCGGGCCGCTCAGGCGGCCTCGACGATCAGCTCCATTCCGGCACTGCCCACGACGCGGACCTGGATGCCGGCCGGCAGTTCCGGTCCGGTGACGATCCAATACGCATCATCCAGCTTGATCCGCCCGCGGCCGCCGACGATGGCCTGGTCCAGCGTGGTCACCCGCCCGATCAGCTGCTCGGCGCGGCGGTTGAGCAGCGGCCGGTCGCTCTGGCGGTCGCGGCCCTTGAACCATTGCCGGTAGACCTGGATCGAGACGAAGCTGAGCAGCACGAAGGCGATGACCTGCACCAGCAGCGGCAGGCCCGGCACCAGTAGCACCCCCAGGAACACCAGCGCGGCGGCAAAGCCCATCCACAGCATGAAGGCGCCGGGCACCAGCGCCTCGGCGGCGAACAGCAGCAGCGTGAGCGCGGCCCACGCCATCACGTCCATGCGCAAGGCGGTCAGCTCCGCTGCCGCGGCACCGGCGGCGGCACTGCCGCCTCGCCCAGCGCCTGGCGCGCCAACTCGCCGATGCCGGCGATGGAGCTGATGATGCCGGTGGTCTCCATCGGCATCAGGACGAACTTCTGGTTAGGGCCGGTGGCCAGCTTCTCGAAGGCCTCGACGTAGCGCTGGGCCACGAAGTAGTTGATCGCCTGCACGTTGCCCTGGGCGATGGCCTCGGACACCATCCGCGTCGCGTTGGCCTCTGCCTCGGCCAGGCGCTCGCGCGCTTCGGCCTCGCGGTAGGCGGACTCGCGCTGGCCTTCGGCCTTGAGGATGGCGGCCTGCTTCTCGCCCTCGGCGCGCAGGATCTCGGACTGGCGATGACCTTCGGCTTCCAGGATGGAGGCGCGGCGGTCGCGCTCGGCCTTCATCTGCCGGGCCATGGAATCGACCAGGTCGCGCGGCGGCTGGATGTCGCGGATCTCGATGCGGGTGACCTTGATGCCCCAGGGATTGGTGGCCTGGTCGACCACGTTGAGCAGCTGGGCGTTGATGGTCTCGCGGTTGCTGAGCGACTCGTCCAGGTCCATCGAGCCGATCACGGTGCGGATGTTGGTCTGCACCAGCGCGATGGTGGCGATCTCCAGGTTGGAGACCTCGTAGGCAGCCTTGGCCGCATCCAGCACCTGGAAGAACACCACCCCGTCGACCTTGACCACCGCGTTGTCCTTGGTGATCACGTCCTGGCTGGGCACGTCCAGCACCTGCTCCATGACGTTGACCTTGCGGCCCACGCTGTAGAACACCGGGATCAGGAAATGCAGGCCCGGGCCCATCGTATGGGTGTACTTGCCGAAGCGCTCCACCGTCCATTCATAGCCCTGCGGCACCATGCGCACGGTCTTGAACAGTCCCACCACGCCGGCCACCACGACGATGATGGCCAGAAAACTCGATCCGAACATTCCGCTCCCCTTGCGTCCTGCGACGCCCCCGACAGTGTTGCCGGAGTATAGGACAGCCGCTGGCAGGCCCCTGGTGGGCTTGTGAGGGCTCAGCGATCCATGGCGAGCGCCGGTGCCGGCTCCACCCACTGCGCGAACACCGCATCGATCTCGTGCTCGGCCACCTGCCCACCTTCCTGCAGGCGCGCTGCCTGTTCGAACAGCGGCATGATCATCGCCATGCCGTCGAGCTTGGTCTTCAGGTGCACGCCAGGCCGCTGGTCCAGCCGGCGGGCCCAGCGCGCGCGTACCCGGGCCCAGTAACTGGAGGTCGCCTGCCAATAAGCATGGGCCGGCGAGAAGTCCACCTCGGTGGTGCGGCGGTAGTCGTTGAAACCGAATTCGCGCGCCAGCTCCTGCTGGCTGCCATCGCTGCCGCGCAGCACCTTGGTGTTGAACTGCTCATGGGTCCAGCCCTGCGGCGTGAGCGTGTGCCGGTTGACCACCGCCAGCGCGTTGTAGTCGCTACGGCGGGTGTACTCCCGGCGCGGCAGCGGCCGCCAGCTCAGGTCGCTGGTCCAGGTGGGCACGGCATTGTCGTAGCGCCAGCGCCCGGTGCCGCAGTAGCGCGGGGCATCGCTGACCTCATAGACGCACTGTGTCCAGGCGCCTGCGGTCTGCTCCGGCGAGAGCGGGCGCACCGTCCAGGTCTGCTCGGCACTGAACTCGAACCGCTGCGGCGCTTCGTAGATCCAGTCCTGTCGCCAGTGCTTGGTGACGTGGCCGCTCTTGGGATCGACCAGGAGGTGCTGCAGCACGATCCGCCGGGGCGTGTCCTCCACCACCAGCACCACCTCCTCGCCGCCGCTGCGCATCGCCGGGGCGCGCTCGTAGCCTGGCTTGAGCAGGACGGTTTCGTCGAAGGCGAAGTCGACGCTGTATTCGCCGCGCATGGCCAGGATGGCGTCGTGGTCGCGTTGCGGATCGGTGTCGGCGGCGTGGACACAGGCGGCGCTGACCAGCATCAGGACCGCGATGAAAGGGGCCAGGTTCATGAGGATCTTGCGCTGAGTCTGAGGATGGGATCGACCGGCGCGGCGACGGTCCGGTCCGCGGCGGCTGCGGCGGCCTGGGCGCAGCAGCACGCATCCCAGGCCCTGGTGAAATCCGCCTCCTGGGCCCGCAGGATGTCGCGCGCGGTCGCCGTGCCCAGCGCCGACAGGGCCACGGGACTGGCCGCCAGCACCGGCGCTGCCTCGGCCTCGCGCATGGCATGCAGGCGCAGCGCGCAGGCGCGCCATGCATCGCCAGTGAGCCGGTTGGCCAGCCGGTGCCACAGGCGCTCGCTGATCCCCGCCGCGCTGGCCCGGGCGCGATGACCCGGCAAAGTGGCGGCCATGCGGTCCCAGGCCAGGAAATCGCTGTCCGGCAGCAGCCACAGCTGCCAGCAGCAGCGTCCGGCACGGTCGAGGAACACCAGGCTTTCGCGCAGCCCGTCGCTGTCCAGACCGGCGTGGACTTCCACCCGATCGGCCTGCATCCAGCCGGTCAGTTCGCTGCCGTGCTGAGGCCGGTACAGGCACAGCACCGCGCCGAGTTCGGCCAGTTGCCGCGGATCAGGCAATCCATTGCTGGCGAGGGTCGAAATCCGATCGTGCGCGCGCAGGCTGTTGTGCATGGCCACTACCGCTCCAAGGCGACTTGGGCCGACGACGTGCGGCCGGGACGGATGTATGGGTCAAGCACCGCAAGGCCGGCCGACACACCAGTGGCGTCGGTCCAGCCGGTGTCGCACCTGTTGGTGTGGTCGATCGGGCTGCAAGTGGACCTGGTGGCCGCGGTGAGAGACCCGTGCATTTCCCGGCTGGCCGGGCCAAGCATCTCGGCCTTCGTTGTCGCACCGCGCGCGGCCGTGGCCTGAAATCTTTCGAGCGCGGGGACCGCCGCGACATCGGCAGCTAGGACTGGGCCACGCCACCTCGGCGGAAGCGCGCTGCACAGCGGGAAGCGTCGGTTCATCGGATCGGCACGCCTTGTGCGGTGATGAAACCCGGCGAGCTGGCGGCCCGGAGACTTCCCGATGGCTGGCGCCCAGGTGGAGAGAGCAGGTGAAGCGTGGCCAGGTACGGAGGGCGTGCGCGTCGGCATGCCGGCGCGCCGCCGCCCGCGTGGCGCTTACTTGGTCAGGATCAGCTTGTCGTTGCTGGTGTGGCGCAGACGGTAGAAGCGGTCGCCGTGCTGGATCAGGATTTCACGACGGCCCTTGAGCAGGGCGTCGCTGGAAACGACGACCTCGCCACTGCTGGGAACCACGGGCTGGACGGGGGTGCTGCGATTGATCTGCGGGAAAGCCAGGGTGTTGGCACTCATCGAGATTGCTCCGGTTGCGGAACGCCCAAACGATGATAATGATTCTCATTGACGAGTCAAATGGTTTCGATAGGCAGTGGCCGGTCGTGATGGCAAGCTTCGGGTTCCATCACACTTGTGCACGAGATGAAGCGAAGGATCGCGGCGGGGATCGGCCTGCTTGTCCTGCTTGCGTTGGGCGCTTGGCAGTTGGGGCCTGCCCGGCATGCGCGACCCGCGCAGGCTGCCGCGCCGTCGGCGTCGGCAGCGGTTTCCCCGCCTGTCGGCGCCGCGCCCGCCAACGTGCAGCGGCAGTGGGCCAGCCTTCCGCCGGCGGGCACGCCGCTTCCCTTGATGCATGAGGACCTGCAGCGTCGGGCGCAGGCCGGAGATGCACCCGCCGCCTGCCGGCTGGGGACCGAGCTGGTCCGCTGCGGCATGCTGCGCAGCTTGACCACCGAAACGGTCCTGAGCGAGGCCGAGGCGGACCTGGAGTCGACCGAGCGCGAACAGGGCCCGGCGTCCGCACGCGCGCAAGGGGCCGCGACCTTGCGTCTGATCGAGCAGTCCAAGTCCTGCGCCGGCGTGACCGATGCGCAGTTGATGCGCGCCAACCACTATCTCAGGCAGGCGGCCCTGGCCGGGATCCCGGAAGCGGCCATGCGCTATGCCGAAGGGCAAGGCCTGGCCATGGTGAATGTGGTTCATTCGGGCATGTTCGGCTTCCTGAGGACGCCAGACCTTGCAGCCTGGCAGCGCGAGGCCGTGCCGCTGGTGGAGCAGCAGCTCAGGCAGGGCAATGCGGCCGCGGTACTGACGCTGATGTCCGCTCACGAAGCGGACCACACGCTGTTCAGCGGATTGGTCGAGAAGGACCCGGAACTTGCGTATCAGTACCTGATCCTCTTCAGAACCCTGGCCGGGTCAAAATCGCCCGTGGTGAACACGTCGCTTCCACCCATAGCCGCGGCGCGCGCCAGGGACCAGGCCCAGCGCATGTACCAGGACTACTTCGGTGGGCGGCCCGCGCAGAAGGGGGCTTTCCGGCAGATCAGTCCTCCGCTGGGCGACGAAGGCGACGGTTTCATTGCCTCATGCGCACCCGGGCACCACGCCACGGAAAACTGAATACACGCGCCGCCTTGCCCGCCCCCCGGCGCTCCACTAGTCTTTCCCCCCTTGTGTCTGGGGCGGTAACCGGGGATTCCTATGCTGGAAGGTGTGTGGCGGATCGGCTTCGGCCTGTTCGGGCTGATCGTGCTGCTGGGAATCACCTGGCTGTTCTCCAACAACAAGCGGTCGGTGGACTGGAAGCTGGTCCTCACCGGCGTGCTGCTGCAGATCGGCTTTGCCGCGCTGGTGCTGCTGGTACCCGGCGGGCGCGACGTGTTCGACTGGCTGGGCCAGGGCTTCGTGAAGGTGCTGAGCTTCGTCAACGAAGGCTCCAACTTCATCTTCGGCAGCCTGATGGACGTGAAGTCCTACGGCTTCATCTTCGCCTTCCAGGTGCTGCCGACCATCATCTTCTTCTCCGCGCTGATGGGCGTGCTGTACCACCTGGGCGTGATGCAGGCGGTGGTGCGCGCCATGGCCTGGGCCATCACCAAGGTCATGCGCGTGTCCGGCGCGGAGACCACCAGCGTCTGCGCCAGCGTGTTCATCGGCCAGACCGAGGCGCCGCTGACGGTGCGGCCGTACATCCCGCGCATGACCGAATCGGAGCTGATCACGATGATGATCGGCGGCATGGCGCATATCGCCGGCGGCGTGCTGGCGGCCTATGTGGGCATGCTCGGCGCGGGCGATGCGGTGGCCCAGGCCTTCTATGCCAAGCACCTGCTGGCGGCGAGCATCATGGCCGCGCCGGCCACCCTGGTGGTGGCCAAGATCCTGATCCCGGAGACCGGCACGCCGCTCACCCGCGGCACGGTCAAGATGGAAGTGGAGAAGACCACCAGCAACATCATCGATGCCGCCGCGGCCGGCGCTGGCGATGGCCTGCGCCTGGCGCTGAACATCGGTGCGATGCTGCTGGCCTTCATCGCGCTGATCGCGCTGCTCAACGCCCCGCTGACCTGGCTGGGCGAGGTGACCGGCCTGGCCGCGGCGATCGGCAAGCCCACCAACCTGTCCACCATCTTCGGATACGTGCTGGCGCCCATCGCCTGGGTGATCGGCACGCCGTGGGGGGATGCGACCACGGTCGGCTCACTGATCGGGCAGAAGGTGGTGATCAACGAGTTCGTCGCCTACACCGAGCTGGCGCGGGTGGTGAACGGGCAGGTCCCCGGCGTGAGCCTGAGCGCGGAGGGCCGCCTGATCGCGACCTACGCGCTGTGCGGCTTCGCCAATTTCAGCTCGATCGCGATCCAGATCGGCGGCATCGGCGGGCTGGCCCCGGAGCGTCGCGCCGACCTGGCCCGTTTCGGCCTGCGCGCGGTGCTGGGCGGCTCCATCGCCACCTTCATGACCGCCACCATCGCCGGCGTGCTCAGCCACTTCGGCTGAGGCGACGGCTGCCGATGCGTCTGCGCGATGGCTGGATCACGCCAGGAACGGGCAGTCCATCCACGCCCTGACGCCGGCGCGGTGGCCTGACGCTGCGCTTCAGCTGCCTGCGTCATACTGGCGCCCCTGCGGGTGCCCCCTGCCTGCGAGAGATGTTCCATGAGTGCTGTCGTTGTTGTCGGTTCCTTCAATGTTGACCACGTGTGGCGTTGCGATGCCCTGCCCGCTCCGGGCGCGACCATCGCCGGCCAGTACCACACGGGGCCTGGCGGGAAGGGGTTCAACCAGGCCATCGCCGCCGCGCGCGGCGGTGCGGCCACCACCTTTCTCTGCGCCCTGGGCGAGGACGCCGGCGGCGCCATGGCCCGCGAGTTGGCCAGGCAGGATGGGTTGACGCTCAACGCCGAGGCCAGCGACCAGCCCACCGGCACCGGCGGCATCTATGTGGACAGCCGCGGCCGCAACACCATCGTGATCGGCGCCGGCGCCAATGCCGCGCTCAGCGTCGGTTTCATCGAGGCCCAGCACGCGCTGCTGGCATCTGCGAGCGTGCTGCTGGCGCAGCTGGAATCGCCGATGGACACCGTGGAAGCCGCGCTCGCCAGCGCGCGCAACGCCGGGGTCACCACCGTGCTCAACGCCGCCCCGGCCAACGCGCCCACCAGCATCTCGCTGTTGAAGCTGGCCGACATCCTCACCCCCAACGAAACCGAATTCGCCAGCCTGCTGGCCCGCCACGTCGGCGAGCGCCTGGAACCCGACGACGTGGCCGCCACCGATGGCAGCACGCTGCACCAGCTGTGCCGCCAGCTGCTGCCGGCCGGCACGGTGGTGATCACGCTGGGCGCGGTCGGCGCCTTCGTCTCGCATGCCGAGGACCAGCTGCGCGGCGACACCCAGCCCTACTACCGCATCGCCGCCGAGCAGGCCCAGACCATCGACACCACCGGCGCGGGCGATGCCTTCAACGGCGCCCTGGTGGCCTCGCTGGCGCACGCGCCGAGCGCGGCCTTCGCCCAGCATGTGCGCTTTGCCAACCGCTTCGCCGCACGCTCCACGGAGGCCGAGGGCGCGGCGGCGTCGATGCCGAGGCTCACGCCGGAAGGCTAGGAGTGAGGGGAGAGGAGTGAGGAGTAAGGAAAGGCGTTTCCGGGCACGCACCGCTTGGCCGTCTTTCCTGAAGCAGCGCGCGGCCTCCTCTCGTTCCTCGTTCCTCGTTCCTCACCACTCGTTTCTCGTTCTTCGTTTCTCGCCCCTAGCTCCCCCTCACTCCTCACTCCTCCCCACTCACTCCTCGCTCCCAGCTCATGCGCATCGGCCCCCACGACATCGCCACGCCGCTGGTCCTGGCGCCGATGGCGGGCGTGACCGACAAGCCGTTCCGGCAGCTGTGCAAGCGTTTGGGCGCGGGCCTGGCGGTGTCGGAGATGACCATCTCCGATCCGCGCTTCTGGAAGACCGACAAGTCGCTGCGGCGCATGGATCATGCTGGCGAGCCGGCGCCGATCAGCGTGCAGATCGCCGGCACCGAGCCGCGGCAGCTGGCCGAGGCGGCGCGGTACAACGTCGATCATGGCGCGCAGATCATCGACATCAACATGGGCTGCCCGGCCAAGAAGGTGTGCAACGCCTGGGCCGGGTCGGCGCTGATGCGCGATGAGGCCCTGGTCGGACGCATCGTGCAGGCCGTGGTGCAGGCGGTGGAGGTGCCGGTGACCTTGAAGATTCGCACCGGCTGGGATGCGCAGCACCGCAACGCGCCGACCATCGCGCGCATCGCCCAGGACGCCGGCATCGCCGCGCTGGCCGTGCACGGGCGCACGCGCGACCAGCACTACACCGGCCTGGCCGAATACGACACCATCGCCGCGATCAAGGCCAACCTGTCCATCCCGGTGTTCGCCAACGGCGATATCGACTCGCCGGAGAAAGCCGCGCAGGTGCTGGCCCACACCGGTGCCGACGCGCTGCTGATCGGGCGCGCCGCGCAGGGGCGGCCGTGGATCTTCCGCGAGATCGCCCACTTCCTGGCCACCGGCCAGACCCTGCCGGCGCCGTCATTGACCGAAGTGCGCGACATCCTGCTTGGGCACCTGCAGGCCCTGCACGATTTCTACGGGCAGCCGCAGGGCGTGCGGATCGCCCGCAAGCACCTGGGCTGGTACGCCAAGGATCGCCCCGAAAACGCGCAGTTCCGCAGCGTGGTCAATCGCGCCGAGAGCCCCGAAGAGCAGCTGCGCCTGACCCGGGACTACTTCGACGCGTTGATCGCCGGCGCCCCCACGGGATTTCCCGCCGCGGCCTGAGCGCCGGCCTGGCCCACCACCACATCGCGCAAGGCCTGGTCCGAGTCGTTCCAGATCCGGTGCCAGGTGGCGGACATCAGCGCGCCGAAGCCGGCGGCGCCTGAGATCGGCAAAGCCGCCGGCACTTGCCGGGGACGCATGGCCTGCCAGCTGTCGCCGCGCGCCTGGGCGACGGTGAAGTTGAAGCTGTAGTCCGGGTCCAGGCCCATGCGCAGGTCCGAGAGCGTGAGCTGGCCATCCAGCGTGCGTGCGCGCATGAAGCCACGGTTGAACCACATCAGGCGACGTACCGCCGGGATGCCGAGCGCGTCGGCCTGTGCCAGCGCCTGGGTATTGGAGGGATGGGCGCGGAACACCAGGGGGCCGTCGTCGAACACCGAACGCTCGGCTTCCACGTAGCCGCTGGGCGTCATCGCCACCACCCGCCACAGCAAGGTGGTGAATGGCATCGGCGTGGAGAAGCGCGGCGAGGCGCCCAGCCCCATGGCCCGCAGCTGCGGCTCGGCCTGGCGGTCGATCATAGATTTGGCCAGCAGCGACCACCCCAGGTAGCCGCTGCTGAGCACCAGCCCGGCGAGCAGGGCGCGCTGGGCCACAGGTTTCTTCGGTACGACCCAGGCGATCACGCAGGCGATCAGCAGCCACAGCGTGTACAGCGGATCGATGATGAAGACGCTGGACCACATGGTCGGCGGCGGTGTCAGCGGCCACCACAGCTGGGTGCCGTAGACGGTGAAGGCATCGAGCAGCGGGTGGGTGATCAAGGCCAGCTGGATCGCCCAGAACCAGCGCACCGGCGCGGCATGCACCCGCCCCTCGCGCCAGCGGCACAGCCACCAGATCAGCGCGCCCACCAGCGGCAGCACCAGCAGCGAATGGCTGAAGCTGCGGTGCACCGTCATCAGCATCACAGGGTCGCTGACGAAGGGCTTGATCAGGAACGAATCCAGATCCGGCAGCGTGCCCAGCGCCGCACCGGCCAGCAGCGCGGCGCGGCGGTGTCCGCTGGGGGCGATGGCGGCAGCGACGGCGCCGCCGAGGACGATCTGTGACAGTGAATCCATCCGCGGATGCTAGCAGTCGGCCGCGGCGCTCGGCAGCGCATCGGCAGGGCCGTGCCAGGCCCCTTGCGGTCAGCCCGGCCCGAGCGCGCTCATTCCATCCAGGGATTGCGTGCCGGCTTCCAGTCCGCCGGCAGCTTGCCGTCGGCGGTGGACGCCATCAGCCCTTCGAGCTGGCGGCCGACCGGGTCGCCGGGCGGCAGGTACTTCACGCCGCCGGACCAGGCCCGGCGCGCGCGCGAAACGTCTCCCAGACGCGCCCAGGCATTGCCGCTTTCCACCGCACAACCCACGGCGAAGGGCATCAGCTTGAGGATCTCGTCGCAGCGCGCGGCGACCTTGCCCCAGTTTGGATGCGGATTCTTGTAGACCTCATCGAGGATGTGCCGGACCATGCCGCGCGCATGCAGGCGCGCATCGTCCATGCGCCCGACCCAGATGCCGGCCGTGCCGATGCGCTGCACCAGCCGCAGGTTGCGCAGCATCTGCTTGGGGTCGTAGTCGTACTCCGGCTCGGGGATGGTCGCGCCCATGCCCATCACGAACACGCCGCCGTAGTGGCCGCCGACATTGGTGTCGTCCAACCCTTCGGCGAAGCGACGCAACGGCACGTGCTCGGCCTTGGCCCACTCGGGCTGGCTGATGTAGCTGTTGTAGATGGGAATTTCGCGGGCGATGTAGGGCTGCAAGGCCGCGCCGATCTCCGGCAGGCGCTGGCCCAGGTCCACGCCCTCGTCGCTGAAGTTGGCGAAGCCGCGCGCGGTACCGCCGGCCGGCTCGCTCCAGTACTCCCACAGGCGCGGCTCGCCGATCGTCATGGCCAGCGCGATCGCCGCCGGTGCGGCCGCCAGCGGCAGCAGCCAGCGCCGCCGCGCCGACAGCGACACGCGCCAGGCCAGCACGCCGGCCAGGGTGGCCAGTGGCAGGTACAGCGGCAGGGCGTGGCGGATGCCACCCCAGGTGCCGTTGGAGGCCAGCAAGGCGCCCAGATGGGCGATGGCCAGCGCGGCCATCGTCGCCAGCAGCAGGCGCTGGCCGCGCTGCAGCGGCGCGCGCCACAACGCCAGCAGGCCGCCGGCCACCGCCAGCCACAGCGCGAGCGGCAGCTTGGCCGCCAGCATGGCCGGCCAGAAGAACCACGGCGCGGCATGCTTGTACTTGACCCCGAACAGCCAGAAGTTGTCCTGCCCGCGCCCTTCCACGCCGGTGCGCAAGGTGTCGGCCAGCCCCCACAGGTAGGGCCGCGGCAGCAGGTGCGCGCGATCGACCGCATGCAGCACCGTCCGCTGCAGCGGCGAGGACAGGTCGTCGATCTTGGCCTCGAAGGGCTTGTTGAACGGGTCGGTGCCCTGGGCGGTGGCGTGGTACTGGAACCCGTAGCAGGCCCACAGCACCGCCACCGCCAGCAGCACCGCGGCGGCCAGCCGACCCAGCCGGGCGGGGACTGCTGGCGCGGACGTCGTCGCCCGGCGCGGCCACAACGCCAACCCCAGCAACAGCGCGCCGATCCCGATCAACCCGGGCAGGGCCGAGTGTTTGGCCGCCAAGGCCAGGCCAGCGGCGAAGCCGAACGCCACCGCCGCGCTCCATCGCCAGCGCGTGGCCAGCCAGGCCGCGGTGGCCGCGGCCAACCCGAGCGCCAGCGTCAGCGGCAGGTCGGTCATCAGCACCGGCAGGTGCGCGCCGATAGTCGGGTCCACCGCCAGGAACGCCAGCATCCCCAGCGCCCACCAGGCGCCGGCCACGCGCCAGACCGCTGCGGTCAGCAGGCCGAGCAGGAGCAGGTTCAAAGCGAACATGCCGTGCCGGATCGCCGCCTGGGTCTGCGCCGGCGGGTTGTCCAGGAAGGCCATGGTCTGCACGAACACGCGCTCGTCGTCCTTTTCGCGCAGGACGCGCAGCGGCGGGGCGACCACGTCCGCCGGTGCCCACAGCCCCACCCAGCGCTTGGCCAGGGGCGGATGCTCGGGATTGAGCCGGTAGTCGCCCTGGCGCTGGTAGTAGACGCCGGCGGCATAGTGGTAGGGCTCGTCGATGGTCAGGCCATCGCGGGCGGTACCGGCCATGCTGCGTATCAACAGCAGCGCCAGCAAGGCCAGCGCCAGCACGATCAGTAGGGGTTCGGAAAAACGGGCGTGTCGGTCCTTGTCCATGCCACGACATACGCCGCGCGCGACAGCGACCGGACAGGGATCTTTCGGCCCGGGGCGGCGGACCCGGGCGCCGCTCAGGCGGCCAGCGCCGGCGCCTTGACCAGGCGCAGGCGCGGCGGCACCTCGGCCAGCACCTCGCCCCGGTGCGAGACCAGCTGCAGGGTGCCATCGGCGGTCTCCCACAGCGCGGTCAGGCTCTCGACCCAGTCGCCATCGTTGGCATAGATCAGCTGTCCCTCGCGCTTGAGCGCGGCGCGGTGGATGTGGCCGCAGACGATGCCATCCAGCCCGCGCTTGCGCACGTCCTCGAAGCAGGCGCCGACGAAGCGCGCGATATAGCGCTCGGCCGCCGCGCTCCTCTTCTTCAGATAGTCCGACAGCGACCAGTAGCGCAGGCCCAGGCGTCGGCGCGCCTGGTTGACCACGCGGTTGCCGGTGAGGATGCGGTAGTACAGCCAGTCGCCGAAGCGCTCCTGCAGCCCGCCGAAATGGGTGATGGCATCGAAATCGTCGCCGTGGGTGACCAGCAGGCGGCGGCCATCGGCCGTGGTGTGGATCAGCCGCCGGCGCACCTGCATGGCCGGCAGCAGCAGTCCGCAGAAGCGGCGCGCGGCGCGGTCGTGGTTGCCCGGCACGTAGATCAGCTCGGTCCCGCTGCGGGCCAGCGCGTGCAAGGCCTCGACCACGCGCTGGTGGGCCGCATCCCAGCGCGCGCGGCGCTGCGCCATCCACCACAGGTCGACGATGTCGCCCACCAGGTACAGCCGCCGGCACTGCAGGCCTTCCAGGAAGGTGGCGAATTCGGCCGCATGGCAGTGCGCCGAGCCCAGGTGCACATCGGACACGAACACGGCGCGCTTCATGCCGGCATCTCCTCACGCGCCGCCGGCTTGAGGTAGCGCTTGCGCTTGCGCGGCTGCATGCGCTGCAGGTCGACTTCGATCAGGCCATCGACCGAGTCGCTGAAATCCGGATCCACGCCGAAGGCCAGGAAGCGCACCCCACCCGGCTCACACAGCTCGGTGTACTGCCGATACAGCATGGGCACGCGCGCGCCCAGGGCCTCCAGGTTGTCGCGCAGCACCGCGAAGGCGGATTCGGCATCCAGCGCCTGCCACTGGCCCGGGCGCGGTGCCGGATCGAACGGACGATGCGCGGTGGCGCCACAGCTGCCGTAGAAGGTGCGGTAGTAGTCGACGATCTGCTCGCGCGCAGGCGCCGGGATGGCTGCGCTGATGGACACCGCGCCGAACAGGTAGCGCACCTGCGGCTGCCCGGCCAGGTAGGCGCCGATGCCCTGCCACAGGTAGTCGATGCTGCGGCTGCCCCAGTACGCCGGCGACACGAACGAGCGCCCCAGCTCCATGCCCTGCGCCAGGCGGGCCCGCGTGGGCGCGTCGTAGTCGAACAGCGAGGCGGTGTACAGCGCGTCGGTGTCCTGCCCCGGCGGCAGGGCGTCGCCACGGGCCAGGCGGTAGGCGCCAGCGAGCTGGCGGCGCTGCTGGTCCCACAGCACGATGTGTTCGTACCAGGCATCAAAGGCATCCAGGTCGCGCGCCTTGCCACTGCCCTCGCCCACCGCGCGGAAGGTGATCTCGCGCATGCGGCCGATGTCCTGCATCAGCGCCGAGTCCGGCGCCAGGCGTCCGCAGCGGATCTCCATGCCATCGCTGGTGCGGCCCAGCAGCGCCAGCTGGCGCACGTCCTGGGCGATGCGCGCCACCGGGCCCGCCGGCGCCACCGGCACCGGAACGGCGCTCAGCAGCGCGTCGCGCCGGTCCAGCGCATAGACCGCGCGGCGGACGCGGCGCGCGGCCTGGGGGTCGGGTTCGTCCTGGCGCAGCTGCAGCGGCTGTCCCACGCACAGCTCCATGCGCTGGCGTGGGCGCGGCAGCATCTCGCGCGGCAGCAGGGCGGTGCCGACCGGCTTGAACATCGCCGAGGCCCCATAGAACAGCGCCGAATTCCGCGCGCGGATACGCACCGGCACGATGGACGCGCCGCTGCGGCGGGCAAAGCGCAGGAAGCCGCGCTGCCAGCGGCCATCGCGGATGCCGTGCGGGCGCAGCCGCGAGACCTCGCCGGCGGGAAACACGATCACGCAGCGCTCCTGCTCCAGCGCCTGCTCCACCGCGCGCACGCTGCCGGGGGTGATGCTGCCGCCGAGGATGCGCACCGGCAGCAGCAGCTGCCGCAGCGGCGCGATCTGCCCCAGCAGGTCGTTGGCCACGATGCGTGCGTCCGGCCGCTGCTGCAGCACCCAGTGCAGCAGCGCCAGCGCATCGCGCGCGCCGGAGGGGTGATTGGCCACCACCAGCAACCGCCCCTGCGCCGGCAGCGGCGCGCCCGGCCCGGCCTGCACGCGGTAGTCCAGCTGCAGGAAACTGCGCGCCGCTTCCAGGAAGGCCATGCCGTGCAGTCCTTCGCTGCGCTCCAGGAACTCCAGCGTCTCCTGCAGCCGCGACCAGCGGCTCCAGCGCTGCAGCAGCGGCCGCGTCAGCCGCGCCGAGCGGCCGCTGAACCAGCGGGGGTAACGTGCTGCGATGCTGTCTTCCAGAGAGCGCATAGCCTGGTCCCGGCGGCGGTGTCTGGACGCGCAGGGTCGGGCCGAAGCACGTCACCGGTGTTGCGAAATTGCGGCATGCAGGTGACACCGGCGCCGGCGGCCGTGTTAACGAGGGTGCAACCTGCCGGAGCGGAGAATGCGCAGGGCGGCGTCGCCGTGTATCATGCGCGCCCATCTTTTCATCCGAATCAAAGGATATAAGCCGAATGTCCAGCTACCTGTTCACTTCCGAATCGGTCTCCGAAGGCCATCCGGACAAGATCGCCGACCAGATTTCCGATGCGGTCCTGGACGCGATCCTCGCGCAGGACAAGCGCGCCCGCGTGGCCTGCGAGACGCTGGTCAAGACCGGCGTGGCGATCGTGGCCGGCGAAGTGACCACCAGCGCCTGGATCGACCTGGAAGCGCTGACCCGCAAGGTCATCCTGGACATCGGCTACAACAGCTCGGACGTCGGCTTCGACGGCGAGACCTGCGGCGTGCTCAACCTGATCGGCAAGCAGTCGCCGGACATCAACCAGGGCGTGGACCGCAAGAAGCCGGAAGAACAGGGCGCCGGTGACCAGGGCCTGATGTTCGGCTATGCCACCAACGAGACCGACAGCCACATGCCGGCGGCGATCCATCTGTCGCACCGTCTGGTCGAGCGCCAGGCGCAGATCCGCAAGAAGAAGAACTCGGCGCTGTCCTGGCTGCGTCCGGACGCCAAGTCGCAGGTCACCCTGCGCTATGAGGACGGCAAGGCCACCGCCATCGACGCGGTGGTGCTGTCCACCCAGCACGATCCGGGCATCAAGCAGAAGGACCTGATCGAGGCGGTGCGCGAGGAGATCATCCGTCCGGTGCTGCCGGCCAAGTGGCTGCACAAGGGCACCAAGTTCCACATCAACCCGACCGGCAAGTTCATCATCGGCGGACCGGTGGGCGACTGCGGCCTGACCGGCCGCAAGATCATCGTGGACACCTACGGCGGCTGGGCCCGTCATGGCGGCGGCGCGTTCTCCGGCAAGGACCCGTCCAAGGTCGACCGCTCGGCCGCCTACGCGGCGCGCTACGTGGCCAAGAACGTGGTCGCCGCCGGCCTGGCCGACCGCTGCGAGGTGCAGGTGTCCTACGCTATCGGCGTGGCCGAGCCGACCTCGATCTCGGTCACCACCTTCGGCACCGGCAAGATTCCGGACGAGAAGATCGAAAAGCTGATCCGCAAGCACTTCGACCTGCGCCCATACGGCATCATCCAGATGCTGGACCTGATCCACCCGATGTACCAGCCGACCGCGTCCTACGGCCACTTCGGCCGCAAGCCGAAGGAATTCACCTACACCGACGGGGCGGGCAATGCGCACACCGCCACTGCCTTCTCGTGGGAAAAGACCGACAAGGCCGAGGCGCTGCGCGCCGATGCCAAGCTGAAGTAACTCGGCCTCCGCGCTGGAACGGAAAAAAGGACCCCTCGGGTCCTTTTTTCGTTTGCGGCGCAGACCCGGTGCGTGGTCCGCGCACGCGCGGACAGCGCGCGCAGCCAACCGCTAGTGCAGGCGCTGCCCGGCCTCGTGCCCCTGCAGCCGCCGCAGGTGGAGATCGTGCAGCATGCCCGGCAGCTCGATGACCAGCTGCATGCGCTCTTCCAGCATGAGGACCTGATCGGCCTCCATCTCCATCTGTGCGGCGTGCTCGGCATCGAGCACCGACAGGGTCAGCACCATGGACATGTCGTCCAGGAAGTCCTCATCGCCCGCCAACCAGGCCTGCCAGGCTTCGCCGCGCAAGGACACGCCCTGGAGAAAGCCGGTCGCCCAGGCCACGCCCAGCGGGAAATCCTCGGGAATGCCGGCCAGCGGATCCTCACCGTCCTGGTCATCGTCCGTTTCCGGCATCAACAGCAGCGGCATCAGCTCGGCCCGCACGCTGGTGCCCTGGCCGTCTTCGGCTTCTTCCTCGGCCGGCTGTCCCACGCGCCAGCGGATGTGGTGCCACAACTGCATGACGAGCTCGGTCCGGGCCTGCGCATGCTCCGGGTCCTCGGCTTGCGCCTGGCCCCAGACCAGCGGCAGGAACTCGCCGGGCATGACAGGCTCTGGCCCCACCGCCAGCGCCGAGAGATAGCCATCGAGCATCTCCAGCGTCATGCCACCTTCCGGCACCACCTGCTCCAGCAGCAGCGTCTCCAGACGCTCGAGCGCCGCATCCGCCATCGGGCCCTGTTCCACTTCGATGTTCACCTGACACTTCTCCCGATCTGCAAGACGGATGCTTCAAACACGGCCGCTATGATAGGCCTCCTGCAGGTCAAGACTTCGCTCACCTCGTGGGGCCCCTGCACCGCGGCGTCCGCCTGGCCTGTGTTGTTCCGCCTGTTGCACGATCGCGTCCCGTCCTCACCGCACTGCTGCCAAGGAGCCCGGTCATGAAAATCGCCCTGTGTCTGAGCCTGCTGGTCATCGCGCTCAATGCGATCGCCACCTGGCGCGTGCTGCGCTCGCCGTTGCTCTCGCCGGCGCAGACCACCTTGCAGCTGGCCCTGGTGTGGCTGCTGCCGGTGCTGGGGGCGGTGCTGTGCCTGGCTTTCGCCGCCTCTGTAGCCGGTGAGGAAGCCCGCACCCGCCAGCGCGATCGTCCCGAAGCGCCGGGCGATGAATTCCGCACGCCTGGCGATTCGGCCCCCTGACAGCCAACGCGGCGCCCGGCCGACGCGGCCGGCCGGCTACAATGGCCGCATGTCTCTCCTCCAGATCCAGCGCGTCGACTACAGCGTCGGCGGACCGCTGCTGCTCGAACACGTCGATCTTTCGATCGAATCCAACGAACGCGTGTGCATCGTCGGCCGCAACGGCGCCGGCAAGTCCACCCTGATGAAGCTGATCGCCGGCGAGCTGCAGGCCGACGACGGCGAGATCCGCGTGCAATCGGGCATCGTCATCGCGCGCATGGCCCAGGAAGTGCCGCCGGACACCAGCGGCAGCATCTTCGACGTGGTCGCCCAGGGGCTGGGCGCGCTGGGCAAGCTGCTGGCCGATTACCACCATGCGCTCAACGCTGGCGACATGGACGCCATGGGCCGTGCGCAGAGCGAGATCGAAGCCAACCACGCCTGGGACCTGGACCGACGCGTGCAGGCCACGCTGGACCGGCTGGAACTGGATGGCGAGTCGGATTTCGCCGGCCTGTCCGGCGGCATGAAGCGCCGGGTGCTGCTGGCCCAGGCGCTGGTGCGCAAGCCGGACATCCTGCTGCTGGACGAGCCGACCAACCACCTGGACATCGAGGCCATCGACTGGCTCGAAGGGTTCCTCAAGTCCTTCGAAGGCAGCCTGATCTTCGTCACCCACGACCGCAGCTTCCTGCGCAACCTGGCCACGCGCATCGTCGAGATCGACCGCGGCCAGGTCACCAGCTGGCCGGGCGACTACGACAACTACCTGCGCCGGCGCGAGGAGCGCCTGCATGCGCAGGCGCAGGAGAATGCGCGCTTCGACAAGCTGCTGGCACAGGAAGAAGTGTGGATTCGGCAGGGCATCAAGGCCCGGCGCACCCGCAACGAAGGCCGCGTCACCGCGCTCAAGGCCATGCGCCGCGAGCGCGCCGCGCGCCGCGAGCTGACCGGCAACGTGCGCATGGAGACCTCCAACGCGCAGGCCTCTGGCAAGAAGGTCATCAGTGCCGAGCACATCACGCAGGCCTACGCCGGGCGCACCCTGCTGGACGATGTCAGCGTCAACATCATGCGCGGCGACCGCGTCGGCATCATCGGCCCCAACGGGTCGGGCAAGTCGACCTTGCTGAAGATCCTGCTGGGCGAGTTGGTGCCGCAGCAGGGCACGGTGGAGCTGGGCACCAGTCTGCAGATCGCCTATTTCGACCAGCACCGCAGCCAGCTGGACGAGTCGCGCAACGCGCTGGAGAACGTCGCCCAGGGCACGGACTTCGTGGAGATCAACGGCAGCCGCAAGCACATCATCGGCTACCTGCAGGATTTCCTGTTCTCGCCCGAACGCGCGCGCGCGCCGATCACGCGCCTGTCCGGCGGCGAGCGCAACCGCCTGCTGTTGGCCAAGCTGTTCGCCCAGCCCTCCAACCTGCTGGTGATGGACGAACCGACCAACGACCTGGACGTGGAGACGCTGGAGCTGCTGGAAGAGCTGCTGGCCGACTACAAAGGCACGCTGCTGCTGGTCAGCCACGACCGCGACTTCATCGACAACGTGGTCACCAGCACCCTGGTGCTGGAAGGCGAGGGCCGCGTGGGCGACTACGTGGGCGGCTACAACGACTGGCTGCGCCAGCGCCCGCGCGGCAAGGCCGGCTTCGACAGCCAGGCCAGGCAGACCGACCGTACCGTGACCGAGCAGGTCATCGCCGCCAACTCCGCGGCCGCGGCGGCCCCGCCCGCGGCGGCTGCGAAGAAGAAGCTCAGCTTCAAGGACCAGCGCGAGCTGGAACAGCTGCCGGGCAGGATCGAGCAGCTGGAGACGGACATCGCCAAGCGCACCGCGGCGATGGGCGAGCCGACCTTCTTCCAGCAGGACGCCGCGGCGATCGTGGCGGCCAACGAAGCGCTGGCGGCGTTGAACGTGCAGCTGGAGGCGGCCTACGCCCGCTGGAGCGAGCTGGACGGCTGATCCTCGGCCAGGCCGCCACGGGACCTCGGCACGCGCGCGTCCCGCGGCGCTTCGAGCGCCTGGACAGGCTCGCTGCTGGCCAACGGCATCGCGCCAGGCCTGGCCCATGCGCGCGACATTGTGTTGCAGCCGCACCCGTGGCGTTTGGCGCGATCCGAACGCGTCAGGGCGTAGGCTGCCTGCCTGTTTTCCTGTCGCACCGAGGACCTACCGCATGTCATCCATTCCTACCCTTCCCCTCCTCGACGGCCGTCGCATCCCGCAGTTCGGGCTGGGCGTCTGGCAGACCCCGGCGGAGGAGACCGCGCGCGTGGTCGGCGAGGCCTTCAAGCTGGGCTATCGACACATCGATACCGCCGCGATCTACCAGAACGAGGAAGGCGTCGGCCGCGCCATCGCCGAGTCGGGCCTGGCGCGCGATGAGCTGTTCATCACCACCAAGCTGTGGAACGCCGACCAGGGCCACGACAGCACGCTCAAGGCGCTGGACCGCAGCCTGTCCAAGCTGCAGCTGGACTACGTGGACCTGTACCTGATCCACTGGCCCTGCCCGGAAGACGGCAAGTTCGTCGACACCTGGAAGGCGATGATCCAGGCCCAGGCCGAGGGCAAGGTGCGCAGCATCGGCGTGTCCAACTTCCGCGTCGCCGACATCGAGCACCTGCTGGCCGAGACCGGGGTGATGCCGGTGGTCAACCAGATCGAGCTGCACCCGCTGCTGCAGCAGTCCGCGTTGCGCGACTACCACCACCAGCACGGCATCCTCACCGAATCCTGGAGCCCGCTGGCGCAGGGGGGCGACCTGCTCAAGGACCCCGGCCTGCAGGCCATCGGCCAGGCCCACGGCAAGAGCGCCGCCCAGGTCATCCTGCGCTGGCACGTGCAGCTGGGCCTGGTGGTGTTCCCCAAGTCGGTGACGCCCGCGCGCATCAAGGAAAACGCCGAGATCTTCGACTTCGAACTCAGCGCCGAGGAGATGGCGCAGATCGGCAAGCTCGACGCCGGCACGCGGCTGGGGCCGGATCCTTCGACGCTACGCATTTGAGGGCGAGGAACGAGTGGAGAGGAACGAGGAACGAGTGGGCTGCCAGGATCCGTAGGCTCTCACTCGTTTCTCGTTCCTCGCTTCTCGTTTCTCGCCCCACTCACCCCGTGTTCTGCACGCCCTGCGACACCCCGTTCACGCTGGCCACGAGCGCCCGCAGCAGCGCGTCGTCCTCGCGCTCGGCGGCGCGCCAGCGCTTGAGCAGGTCCACCTGCAGCAGGCTCATCGGGTCGATGTAGGGATTGCGCAGGCGGATGGACAGCGCCAGGCGCTGGTCGTGCTGCAGCAGGGTCTCATTGCCCGACAGGGCCAGCAGCCAGCGTTGGGTCAGGGCGTGCTCGGCCTGGATGCGCGGAAAGAACTGCGTGTGCAGGTCGGGGCCGGCCAGCTGCGAGAACAGCTCGGCGATGTCCAGGTCGCCCTTGGCCAGCACCATGGCGATGTCGTCCCAGAAGGTGCGCACGAACGGCCAGTCCCGGCCCATCTCGCGCACCGCCTCGATGCCGAAGGCGTCCACCGCCGCGGCCAGGCCGCTGCCCACGCCGTACCAACCCGGGATGGTCGAGCGCGCCTGGCTCCAGGCGAACACCCACGGGATGGCGCGCAGGTTGCTCAGCGCCGCGTCCTGCCCCAGGCGACGCGAGGGCCGCGAGCCCAGGGTCATGCGCTCGATCACGTCGATCGGCGTGGCCGCGCGGAAGTAATCCATGAAGCCATTGGCGCCGACGAAATCCAGGTAGGCGCGGTTGCTGGCCTCGGATACGGTCTCCATGATCCGGCGCCACTGCGCCTCGCGCGGCTCGGCCGGGCGCGGGCGGATGCTGGAGACCATCACCGCCCCCAGCGACTGCTCCAGCGAGCGCACCGCCAGCGCGCGGATGCCGTACTTGCGGTGGATCACCTCGCCCTGCTCGGTCACGCGCAGGCGGCCGTCCACGCTGCCGCGCGGAGAGGCATCGACCGCGCGCGTGGTCTTGGTGCCGCCGCGACTGATCGAGCCGCCGCGGCCATGGAAGAAGGTCAGCTTGATGCCGAGCTGCTGGGCCGCCTCCAGCAGTTCCACCTGGCCGCGCTGCAGGCCCCAGCGCGAGGCGGTGGTGCCGCCGTCCTTGCCGCTGTCCGAATAGCCCAGCATCACCATCTGGGTATCGCCACGCGCGGCCAGGTGCTGGCGGTAGACCGGATCGGCGGCCAGGTCGCGCAGCACCTCCGGCCCGTGGCGCAGGTCATCGACCGTCTCGAACAGCGGGGCGATGTCCAGCGGCACCTGGCCCTTCTCGTCCACCAGGCCGCCCCGGCGCGCCAGGGCGAGCACGGTCAGCACGTCGGCACGGCTGTGGGCCATGGAGATGATGTAGCTGCCCAGCGCGTCGGCACCGTGGCGCGCGCGCGCGTCGGCCAGCGCGGCGAACACCGCATCCAGGCGCGCATTGACCTCCTCCTCCGAGCTGGGCAGGACCTGCTCGCCCGAGGCATAGGGCTGCAGTGCGCTGGCGCGTTCGGCCGCGTCCTGCTGCGCCGGCTCGGCCTGGCCCAGCGCCTGGGACACGGCGCCCGCGTGCACGCTCGACTCCTGGCGCACGTCCAGCCGCGCCAGGTGGAAGCCGAAGGTGCGCAGGCGCCACAGCAGGCGCCGCACCGCGAACCAGCCCGCGTGCTGGCCCTTGTTGGCCGCCAGGCTGTCTAGGATCAGCTGCAGGTCCTGGGCGAACTCCTCCGGCGATGCGTAGCTGCCCGGCGCGTCCTCCAGCGTGGCGCGCAGGCGCGCGCGCATCAGGTCGTTGAGCAGGCGGTAGGGCATGTCGCCATGGCGCGGGCGCGAGCGCTTGGCCGCTTCGGGCAGCTCGGTCTGGTACTGCTGCAGGCGCGCCAGCAAGGCTTCGCTGACGCTCACCAGCGTGGTGGACTGGCTGAGCAGGCTGGCCAGCTGCCACAGCTCCTTGAGGTAGCGCTCCAGCACCGCGCGACGTTGCGCGTCCAGGGTGGCCTTGATGGTGCTGGCATCGACATTGGGGTTGCCGTCCATGTCCCCTCCCACCCAGGTGCCGAAGCGCAGCACGCGCGGCAGCTCCGGTGCGCTGCCGTAGACCTCCACGAAGGCGTGCTCGAGCGACTCGTAGAACACCGGCACCACGCGGTAGAGCACCTCGGTGAGATAGAAGCCCACGTGCTCGCGCTCGTCGGCCACGGTCGGGCGCACCGGCGAGGAATCGGCGGTCTGCCAGGCCGCGGTCAGCGCCATCCTGAAGCGCGCCGCGTCGGTAGCCGCCTCGCCCGGCGTGCGCCCGCCGTCCAGGCCATTGACCAGGCTGGCGACCATCATGTGTTCCTTCTCCAGCAACGCGCGCCGCACCGCTTCGGTCGGATGCGCGGTGAATACCGGTTCCAGGTCGATGCGCGAGAGCCACTGGGTCGCCTCGTCCAGTCCCACGCCCTGCTCCTTGAGCTTGAGCAGGCTGGCCTGCAGGCCTTCGGGCTGGGGCGCGTCGCCCTGGCGCTGGTAGTCGCGACGGCGCCGGATGCGGTGGACCCGCTCGGCGATGTTGACCACCTGAAAGTAGGCGCTGAAAGCGCGGATCAGCGCCTCGGCCTCTTCCGGCGGCATCCCCGCCAGGGTCCGCGCCAGGTTCTCGGTGGTCTGGCCCTGCTGCCGGCGCGCGATGGCGGCGGTGCGGATCGTCTCGATCTGCGCCAGGAAGGTCTCGGACACCTGCTCGGCCAGCATGTCGCCGACCAGCGCGCCCAGCCGGCGCACGTCGTCGCGCAGCGGCAGGTCGGGGGTGGCGAATTCGGAGATCGGCGACGATGCCGACACAGTTGCAGATGAACTCATCTTCAGCGCCACACTTTGCCGTTCGCGAGGGGACGCCAAGCCTACTGCAAAGGCAGGCGTGTTCATCGCTCGACTTTGGTGGCGGCGATATACTGCGCGCTTCGCCGAGGGGCGCTGCGACCCGAACCGTGCCATGGCATGGATGCCGGGCCAGGCTCGGCGATGTCTTCTTCGCAACGGCGCCCGGCAACCGCGAGCTTCCACGCCCGCCCTTGACCGGAGCATCCGCATGAATGCGCAACTGAAAACCTTCTCCACCGAAGGCGACTACAAGGTCGCCGACATCTCCCTGGCCGACTGGGGCCGCAAGGAGCTGGACATCGCCGAGCACGAGATGCCCGGCCTGATGTCGATCCGCCGCAAGTACCAGGCCTCCGCGCCGCTCAAGGGCGTGCGCGTGACCGGCTCGCTGCACATGACCATCCAGACCGCAGTGCTGATCGAGACGCTGAAGGACATCGGCGCCGACGTGCGCTGGGCCTCGTGCAACATCTTCTCCACCCAGGACCACGCCGCCGCCGCGATTGCCGCCAGCGGCACGCCGGTGTTCGCCTGGAAGGGCGAGACGCTGGAGGAGTACTGGGACTGCACCCTGGACGCACTGACCTTCACCCTGCCCGACGGCACCCTGACCGGCCCGGAGCTGGTGGTGGACGACGGCGGCGATGTCACCCTGCTGATTCACAAGGGCTACGAGCTGGAAAACGGCAGCAAGTGGGTCGATGAGCCGGCCAGCTCGCACGAGGAAGGCGTGATCAAGGCCCTGCTCAAGCGCGTGGCCGTCGAGCGCCCCGGCTACTGGACGCGCGTGGTCGCCGACTGGAAGGGCGTGTCCGAGGAGACCACCACCGGCGTGCACCGCCTCTACCAGATCGCCGAGGCCGGCAAGCTGCTGGTGCCGGCGATCAACGTCAACGACTCGGTCACCAAGTCCAAGTTCGACAACCTCTACGGCTGCCGCGAGTCGCTGGCCGATGGCCTCAAGCGCGCCATGGACGTGATGCTGGCCGGCAAGGTCGCGGTGGTCTGCGGCTACGGCGATGTGGGCAAGGGTTCGGCGCATTCGCTGCGCGCCTATGGCGCCCGCGTGATCGTCACCGAGATCGACCCGATCTGCGCGCTGCAGGCGGCGATGGAGGGCTTCGAGGTCAACACCGTCGAGGACAGCCTGGGCCAGGCCGACATCTACGTCACCACCACCGGCAACAAGGACATCATCACCCTTGACCACATGAAGGCCATGAAGGACCAGGCCATCGTGTGCAACATCGGCCACTTCGACAACGAGATCCAGGTCGATGCGCTGTATGCCTCCGGCGCCGAGCGCATCAACATCAAGCCGCAGGTGGACAAGTTCGTGTTCCCCAACGGCAACGCGATCTTCCTGCTGGCCGAAGGCCGCCTGGTCAACCTCGGCTGCGCCACCGGCCACCCGAGCTTCGTGATGTCCAACTCCTTCGCCAACCAGACCCTGGCGCAGATCGACCTGTGGGCCAACAAGGACGTCTACGAGAAGACCGTCTATCGCCTGCCTAAGCAGCTGGACGAAGAGGTCGCGCGCCTGCACCTGGAGAAGATCGGCGTGAAGCTGACCAAGCTCACCACCCAGCAGGCCGATTACCTCGGCGTGCCGGTGGAAGGCCCGTACAAGCCGGACCACTACCGCTATTGATCGATCGGCAGTTCATCGCCATGCTGTAAGGAAACGGGCGCCGAAGGGCGCCCGTTTCGTTTCATGTCCTGCATTCGCGCAAACCTGTCAGTCCATACACTGCCGACAGCGCCAGCGGCCAAGGGCATCTTGAGTAACGCCCAGAGCGTGAGGCGCACGCGTTTTACGGCCGCCAGTTGGCGTTGGCGTCCCAGAAAGCCACCGCGCGTCGATACGCCTGCCGATCCAGCGCCACGCCCGAGCCACCCTCCTCAACGCCCAGCGCATTGCGCAGCATGGTGATGGGCGCCATCGGGATTTCCTCGGGCTCGGCGGTGTACAGACAGCCCACCACGCCCCAGTCGGCCTCGATGGGCTCACCCTCTTTTTCCAGCTGGGCGCGGCTGTAGAGGATGGGCAGCAGGTAGTTGGCCACCGGCGCCTGCACGCCTTCGAACCAGCGCACCAGCACCGGCAGCTCGGCCGAACTGCGCGCCTCGTAGGCCGAGCGCAGCTGCTGGCGGTTGTCCGCGGTGATCGGCACGGTCAGGCAGCGCGTGGTGGTCCAGTTGCGGTGCACGTGCAACTTGCAGAACGGCGCGTAGCCATCGAGCACCTTCAACGGCGCGTGCTCGTTGAGGTGGCGTTCGAACTGTTCGGCCGTGCAGTCCTGGATGGTGTTGCCGCGCGGCGTGCGCGGGAACAGGCGCGTGCGCGCGAAGGGCGTCAGCACGATCGAGGGTTGCTGGCTCATCCGTGGGCCAGGGCATAGTCGAGGGCCGCGCACACCGCCGCCACCTGCGCATCGTTGCACTGCTGCGGCGTGGCCCTGGGGCTGTCCGGATAGACCTCGGTCGTGGTCACGAAGCGCGAGGCGGTGATCCCCGCGCACAGGCCCAGGCGCTTGACCGCATACTCGATCACTCCCGGCGCGACCACCGGCGAGCCGATGATCATCCCGTCCGCATCGGCCGGGGCGATGTGCGTCACCTTGGCCACGGCGGCGATGATGGCCTGCTGGAAGGCCGGCTGCGGGTTCTCGCTGTCGTCCACCAGATAGAAGCCATCGGGAATGCCATCGGGCTCAAACGGCTTGCCGTCGCGCGCGCACAGCGCCGGGCGGAACTCGGACTCGTCGCTGTCGGTGGTTTCATGCAGGTCGACATGCACCAGGCAGCGCTGGCGCAGCGGCTCGGTCAGCGCCCACAGCGCCGCCGATTCGCCCGCCGGGCTGTCCGCGCGGAAGGATCGGTTGGGATCGATGGCATCGGGATTCCAGCGATGGATGCGCTCGTAGCCCCACGGACTCACGCACGGCACCACCAGCAGGTTCACGCGCCCAGCGTAGTCCAGCGCGCGGGTGTGAAGGAACTGCAGCGCACCATGCACCCCGCTGGTCTCGTAGCCATGCACGCCGCCGGTCACCAGCGCGGTGGGCAGCGCGTCATCCCAGCCGCGGCTGCGCAGCGCATACAGCGGATACCGCTCCTGCCCGTAGCTCAGCAGCCCGTACTGGCTGACATCGAAGTGCGCGCGCAGGCGATCGATCTCGCTCACCACCTCGTCCGCATAGCTGCGCTGGCGCGTCTGCCGCGCCAGCCACTGCGCCTTTTCCTGCACGCCCCAGGGCTGGCCGGGGGTACCGATGGGATAGAAGGGTTCCAGCGTCATCTGCTCACCTAGCGCGAGTCTTGAAAGGACACATTCTAAGAACCCGTCCACGACCTGTCGCAAACGTAGTCGGATGGCGTGCGTGCGGTGCAAACCCTCGGAGGATGTTCTTTTGTGGGAGCTGCTCTTGAGGGCTGCTTTTGGGAGCTGCTTTTTTGGGGGAGCGGCTTTAGCCGCGAAGAGGCTTTACCGGGAAAGCCCCTTCGCGGCTAAAGCCGCCCCCACAAGAATCGCTCCCATGTTGGCGAGCACGACCGAAAACCCGCCATCCACACATTCGCCGCCATCAACTTCGCTCGGGCCGGACCACTCGATGGCAGACGCATCCATATGCATCCATCGCGATGAAGCGATAGAATGCATCGCCAGCCACCGCCCAAGCCGTCATGACGTCCATCAGTTTCGAGTTCTATCCGCCCAAGACCGATGAGCAGCGCGCGCAGTTGGACCGTGCCGCGGACAAGCTGAAGAAGTACGCGCCGGAGTACGTGTCTTGCACCTTCGGCGCGGGCGGCTCCACGCTGAGCTACACCTCCGAGACCGTGCGCCATCTCAAGCAGCACCACGGTTTCGAGGCCGCCCCGCACCTGTCCTGCGTGGGCGGCAGCCGCGAGGAAATCCGCGAGCTGCTCAAGCTGTACCGCGCCATCGGCTGCCGGCGCATCGTCGCCCTGCGCGGCGACCTGCCCTCGGGCATGGGCCACCCCGGCGACCTGCGCTATGCCTCGGAGCTGATCAGCTTCATCCGCGCCGAGCACGGCGACGCCTTCCACCTGGAAGTGGGCGCCTACCCCGAGACCCATCCGCAGGCCAGCGACGCGCTCAGCGACTTGAAGCACTTCAAGGCCAAGGTCGATGCCGGGGCCAATGCCGCCATCACCCAGTACTTCTACAACCCCGATGCCTATTTCGGCTTCGTTGATGCGGTGCGCAAGCTGGGCGTGGAGATCCCGATCGTCCCCGGCATCATGCCGATCTCCAACTTCAGCCAGCTGCGGCGTTTTTCCGAGCAGTGCGGCGCGGAGATTCCGCGCTGGATCGCCAAGCGCATGACCGCCTACGGGGACGACGCCGCGGCCATCCGCGACTTCGGCGCCGACGTGGTGGCGCAGCTGTGCCAGCGGCTGATCGAAGGCGGCGCGCCGTCGCTGCACTTCTACACGCTCAACCTGGCCAAGCCGACCCAGCTGGTGCTCTCGCGCCTGGGTTGAACCGGATCGCCATGACGCGCGGCGGCACGCGGCTGCGCTAGGCTGGGCCCATGCGATTGCTCGTGTCGGCCGCCCTGCTCGGCGCTCCCCTGCTCATGCCTGCGTGCGCCGATGCGCAGACCGCGGGCGTGCAGCGCTGCATCACGCCCTCGGGGCAGACGGTGTACTCGGACAAGCGCTGCGAGGACCTCGGCGCGGTACAGCGCGTGCCGGACACCACGCGCCCGGACGCGCAGGCCGGGTCCTACTATCGCCGCGGCTGCTCGCGCACGCTCAGCGACCTGGTCTACCAGATCACCGCCGCCATCGATGCCCGGGACGTGAACCGGTTGGCGGGCCTGTACCTGTGGAACGGGGTCTCCGATGCCAGCGCCAACCGCATCCTGGACCGCATGGAGGCCATTGTGGAGCGGCCGCTGGTGGATATCCGCCCCATGCACCCGGCACCACCGCCGTTGACCAACCCCGATGGCAGCATCGCCGATGCCAACACCGATGGTTACTACCCACAGACCGCGCCGCCCGGCACGCGCCCGATCGGGCTGCGGCTGGAGCAGACCCTGCGCAACGGCAGCACGCCGGCCTCCACCGTGCTGGGGCTGCGCCGCAGCTACAACTGCTTCTGGATCACGCTCTAGCGCAGGGCCCTAGGGGCTGGCGGGATGGAACCGCAAGGTGGCCACCACCCCGCGCTCGACCCCAGGCCGCACGCCCACCTGCCAGCCATACAGCTCGCACAGGCGGCTGACGATGGACAGGCCGATGCCGCCGCCCTGCGAGTGCCCGGCGTGGGTGCCGCGGTAGCCGCGCTGGAACAGCTTGGCCGCGTCCTCCTCGCTCAGTCCGGGGCCGGAATCGACCACCTCCACCGCATCGTCCAGCAGGCGCACCACCACCTTGCCTTCCTGCGTGTACTTGACCGCGTTGCCGATCAGGTTGCCAAGCGCCACCGACAGCGCCGAGTCGGGCGCATCGATCACCAGCCCGCGCTCGCCCTCCAGCACCAGCTCCAGCGGCTTGCCGCCGATCTGGGCGCGGTGCGAATCCAGCAGCTGCTCGGCGACCTTGGCCACATCGCTGGTGCCCTGTCCGCGCTCGTTGCGCGACAGCAGCAGCAGGGCGCCGATCAGGTCCGAGCACTGCTGTTCGGCACGCTGGATGCGCAGCAGGCGCTGGTGCACCTTCTCGTCCAGGTTGGGCCGGGTCAGCAGCAGCTCGGTGGCGCCGCGGATGACCGCCAGCGGCGTGCGCAGCTCGTGGCTGACGTCGGCATTGAACTCGCGGTCGCGCTGGACCACGTCGGTTAGGCGCATGGAATAGTCGTCCAGCGCCTTGGCCAACTCACCGACCTCGTCCTCCGGGAACATCGGCGCCAGCTGCGTCGGGTTGCTGGAGCCGCGATAGGCACGCAGGCGCCCGGCCAGGTCCGACACCGGCCGCATCACCCGCGACGCCGCCCACCAGCCCACCAGCAGCGACACCAGCGTGAACACCACCACCGTGGTGTAGACCGTGCGCTTGAACTGCACCTCGCCGCGTGCGACCTGGCTCATGTCGTAGGCGATGTAGAACCACGCGTTGGGCGTCTTGCGCACGCCCAGCTTGTAGGAATATGGATCGCCGCTCTCGTCCACGCCGGACATGTTGTGAATGCCGTCGTCCAGCGCGTACCAGTCCGGGCGTTCCTGCCGCAGCCGCTCGAAGTTCTCCGGCACGTACAGGAAGGCGCGCATCTGCTGGACCTGCACGTCCAGGTTGCCCTTGCCCGCGGTGGCCACATAGCTACGCCAGGACGCGTCGAGGTTCTTGTTCATCACATCCTCGACCAGCTGGCTCTCCACGCGCTGGCGCGCGGCGATCGAGGCATAGGCGAACAGCACCGTCAGGCACACGCCCAACAGTGCGAAGGAGGCGATGATGCGGGTCCGCAGGCGACGGCGGAAGCGTCGCCCCTTGGAAGACGCCCGCTGCGCGGGCGCCGCTTCAGGCATCGGGTGCGGCGATCCGGTAACCGATGCCGTGACGGGTCTGGATCAGCGGATTGCCGAAGGGCTTGTCCACCACCGAGCGCAGGCCATGGATGTGCACGCGCAGGGAGTCCGAATCGGGCAGCTCCTCGCCCCACACCCGGGTCTCCAGCTCCTGGCGGGTGACCACGGCGGGGGCGGCCTCCATCAGCGCCTGCAGGATCTTCAGCGCGGTCGGGTTGAGCTGCAGCAGCTTGCCTTCGCGACGGACCTCGAGCGTATCCAGGTTGTATTCCAGATCGCCGACCTCCAGCACCCGCGTCTGCACGCCCTTACCGCGACGCGACAGCGCGTTGAGGCGCACTTCCACTTCCTGCAGGGCGAACGGCTTGATGAGGTAGTCGTCGGCACCGGAATCGAAGCCGGCCAGCTTGTTGTCCAGGCTGTCGCGCGCGGTCAGCATCAGCACCGGCGTCTGCTTGCGCGCCTCGTTGCGCAGCTTGCGGCAGACTTCCAGGCCGTCCATGCCCGGCAGGTTGAGATCGAGCACGATGGCATCGAAGTCGTGCACCACCGCCAGATGCAGGCCGGTCACGCCGTCGGCGGCGAAGTCCACGGTATGCCCGCGATCCTCGAGGTAGTCGCCAAGGTTGGCGGCGATGTCGCTGTTGTCTTCGATGACGAGAATTCGCATGAGGCTCCGATGACTTGCTTCGTGCATCGGTCGCGCCTTGCGCGCAACGCCCGATGCCGGGATGGGAGGACGCTGGAATGACCCTGCATCTCGCAAGACGGCGGGGCATTCCAAGCCACTCCCCCCATGATGCCGGTCACAGCTTAACGGCAGGATTCTGGCACACGGTCGTGTGAATTCTTGCGAAGGCGCCTTGCGGCCGCGCCGGGCGCTGGGACCTTGGAAAGCAGCAGCGACATCATCGCATCGGCCACGTTGACCCCCGACACCGCCTCCACCCCCTCCAGCCCCGGGGTCGAATTGACTTCCAGCACCAGCGGGCCGCGGGAGGCACGGATCAGGTCCACCCCGGCGATGCCCAGGCCCAGCTGCCGGGCCGAGCGTACGGCCACAGCCTCCTCCTCTTCGGTCACCTGGCAGGGCGCGGCGGTGCCGCCGCGGTGCAGGTTGGAGCGGAAGTCGCCCTCCGGCGCGGTCCGGCGCATGGCGGCGACCACGCGGTCGCCGACCACCAGGCAGCGGATGTCCGAGCCCTGGGCCTCGCCGATGAACTCCTGGATCAGGAAGTTGGCGTACAGCCCGCGCAGCGCCTCGACCGCCCCACGCGAAGCGGCCGGCTTCTCGGTCAGCAGCACGCCGGCGCCCTGGGCGCCTTCGGTCAGTTTGATCACGTGCGGGGTCGGTCCCAGCAGCGACAGCAGGTCGTTGGTGTCGTCGGGGTTGTCGCCGAACACGGTCACCGGCAGGCCGATCCCGGCCGCGGCCAGCAGCTGGTGCGCGTGCAGCTTGTCGCGGGCGCGCAGGATCGCCTCGGACGGGTTCGGCGTGTAGGCCCCCATCAGCTCGAACTGGCGCAGCACCGCGGTGCCGTAGCGCGTGATCGAGGCGCCGATGCGCGGGATCACCGCATCGAAGCCGCTCAGCGGGCGGCCGCGGTAATGCAGGGCGAAGCCGGTATTGTCGATGCGCATGTAGCAGCGCAGCGGGTCCAGCACGCGCACGGTCATGCCGCGGGCCCGTCCGGCGTCGACCAGGCGACGCGTGGAGTACAGCTTGCTGTTGCGCGAGAGGATGGCCAGCTTCATGCAGACGGGACCGCAAGTCCGGGGTGGCCGAAAGCGGCCATTAGACATCGGCCGTATGACAGGAATGGAGCGGGTGAAGGGAATCGAACCCTCGTCAGTAGCTTGGGAAGCTACAGCTCTACCATTGAGCTACACCCGCGAAGCTCGCGCAGTCTATGCGCCGGGCCGGTGGTTGCGCAAGAAAGCGGGGCGGCGCGGCTAGCGCACGCCGCGCCCGGCCGGTGCATCGCGCGCCGAGTAGACCGCCGCAGCGTGAGATCCAGCTAGCGGAAGGGGCCTCGCCTCCGACGCTATTCAACCAAAGGGCCGGGGCCGAGACCCCTCCCACAACCCACATGCAACACACGGGCTTGCAATGCAGCCCCACCCTGCCCGGCTGCAGCCGGGCAAGGATGAGTCATGCCGCTTAGAAGCTGCCGCCGAAGTTCACGAAAAGCGAGGTGTCGTGCGCGCGCGACTGGCCGCTGGTGGTGGCGATGCCCAGGTTGCTGTCCAGGCCCCAGGCCTTGACCCGCGCGCCCAGCACCACCGAGGCGTAGTTGCGGTCGAAGTCGATGCCCGGCACGGCGTACTCGCCCAGCTCGGACATTGTCTGCAGCCACGCGGTGGCTTCCTGGTTCTTCTTGAACTCGTGGTCATAGGTGGCCTGCAGGTACGGCTTGACCGCACCGGCATCGATGCTGGCCTTCCAGCCGATGCGGCCGACCATCGACTCGACGTCGCCGTCGCTGAAGCCCAGCGCGCTGGAGTTGGGGTTGCTCTCGGTGTAGCCATCCAGCTTGACCTTCTGCCAGATCGCCGCGGCCACCGGGCCGTGCCTGAAGCTGCCCTGGCCGAACTCGTAGCCGCCCTGCAGCGCCGCGGTCAGGTTGCTGCCGTCCGGCGAGCCGGTGTGCTCGATGGTGGCCGGGCCGAGGTTGACCTTGCGGGTGACGTCGTAGCTCAGCCAGCTGTAGCTGACCTGGGCATTGATCCAGGCCTGCTCGCCATACCAGCCGGCGAATCCGCCCAGGGTGGAATCGTCCTGGCTGTAGTCGCCGCCGCGGTTGCCGAAGTCGGCGTCGGTGCGACCGAAACCGCCAAAGCCGCCGAACACCCAGTCGCCCTGCGACCAGTCCACGCCGAACAGGCCGGCCGGGGCCAGGCCGTCGTACAGGTCGCCGTGCTGGTAGCGCTGCATGTCGCCACGCAGGTTGCCCCACCAGCGCACGCCTTCGGCGTCCGGGCGCCCATCGACGTGCCAGGCGACCTGGTCGGCGCGCGAGCGGCCGACCATCTGCGCCGAATGGGTCAGGATCTGCTGGGTGCGCGGACCCTCCAGGATCGACAAGGTGTACTGCGCCAGCAGCTCGTGGGTGCGGCCGGTCGGGTGCACGCCATCGGCGAAGACATAGGTGTCGGCCGCATCGGGGCTGACGTAGCTGGTCGGGTTGCAGGTCAGCGACTGCGCGGTGATCTGCGGCTGGCAGGCGGTGCCGCTGACGTTGGTGAAGCCATAGGTCCCCGGATTGGCCACCACTTCCTGCAGCAGGTGGAAGGTATCGACCGGGATCACCCGCAGCCCGGCGCTCTGCAGGCCGGAGAACAGCGCGGTGTTGTAGGCCGTGGCCAGTGCGGTGCCCTGGGCCATCGCCGCCGCGCCACCGGCGCGGAAGCGCGGGGTGATGCCGACGTCGGGCAGGTTGCTGACCATCACGTAGCGCGCGCCAGCGTTCTGCAGGCTGGCCACGATGCCCACTTCGGCAGCCACGGCACTGCCGATGGTGGTCTGCACCGGCGCACCGGCGGCGATGGCGAACAGGTCGTTGGCCCCGCCCCACACCGAGTACAGCGCATTCGGGTCGGCCTTGCCGCCGTTGGCGGCCAGGTAGTTGCTCGCCTGGGTGGCCAGCGAGGGCGCCACGCCCAGGGCGCTGGGATTGGCCACGCCGACACGGGCGTTGCCGGCGGCATAGTTGTCGCCCACCTGGCCATTGCCGTTGGCGGCGGCGTTGGTGCCGTAGTAGTCGGCCACGTACTGCGCCCACACCCAGTCCGGGTTGGTGGTGAACTGGCCGGTCACCGCCTGCACCGAGGCCGGCAGCAGCGGACGGTAATAACCGGCGTCGGTGAGGCTGTCGCCGAAGAACACGGTGCGGCTAAAGGTGGACTGCGCCGTGGCCGAACCGGCGGCCAGGGACAGCGCCAGGCTCAGGGCCGACAGGGCGAAACGCGAGGGACGTTGCATGGTGACTCCAGGAGGAAGACAGAAAGCGGAGACAAGGCCGTGGCCTCGGGAACATTGACCCGGGCGACGGTGGAACCAGCCATACGCAGCCGGACGGTGGATATGGTTTCACCCGCGCCGGGGCGGGCTCACGCTGCGCTGCAGCATGACGGATCGTGGATGCGCCGTGTCGCAGGATGCGGCCATGGACATCACACTCAACGGCGAATCCCGGACCCTGCCCGGCCCCTGCACCGTGGCCGAACTGCTCGCCCAGGAGCACATCGCCGGGCACCGCGTCGCGGTGGAGGTCAACGGTGAGGTGTTGACCGAAGCGCAGTGCGCCTCGCGCGCCCTCGCTCCAGGCGATGAAGTCGAGGTCATCCACGCCCTGGGGGGTCCGTAGCACGGTGTCGAGCGTGCCGCCTGGGCACCGCTTTGGGTGATAATCCTGTTCATGGCATCCCCCGCACCACAAGGCCCGCTGCACCGCGCGGGCGCACCCGCATCGTCCTGCCCGTTTCGTGGCGCTTTCCCTTTCTGGTCGTCACCGGCCCCCGGCCTCCCTGGCCAGGCAGGTATGGCCCACGGGTGTGTCCAATGACCGACCCCTTCTCCAGCCCCGGCGCCAAGACGCCGCCCAAGCCCTTCACCGTCACCGAAGGGCGCCGCGAGATCCGCAGCTTCGTCCTGCGCCAGGGCCGCTTTACCGAAGCCCAGCAACGCGCCTTCGACGTGCAGTGGCCCAAGTTTGGACTGGACTACAGCGGCCAGCCGCGCGACTTTGATGCGGTCTTCGGCCGCACCGCGCCGCTGGTGCTGGAGATCGGCACGGGTAATGGCGAAGCCCTGTGCCATGCCGCCCGGCACGACCCCTCGCGCAACTACATCGGGATCGAAGTCCATGCCCCGGGCGTGGGCCGGCTGCTCAATGCGCTCGATAGCGAGGGCAGCGCGCATGTGCGCGTCTACCACCACGATGCGGTGGAAGTGCTGCGCAACGAGGTCGCCGATGGTGCGTTGGACGAGGTCCGCATCTACTTCCCCGACCCCTGGCACAAGAAGCGCCACAACAAGCGACGCCTGATCCAGCCGGACTTCGCCGCCCTGCTGGTGCGCAAGCTGCGCCCCGGTGGCCGCCTGCACTGCGCCACCGACTGGGAGGCCTACGCCGAGCACATGTGGGACGTGCTGGATGCCACGCCCGGCCTGCGCAACCGCGCCGGTGCGCGCGGCAGCGTGCCGCGTCCGGACTGTCGTCCGCAGACCCATTTCGAGACCCGTGGGCAGAAGCTGGGTCATGGAGTGTGGGATCTGCTGTATGACAAGACGGGATTGGGGAGTGGGGATTCGGGATGAAAAGCGAGTACACCGCCCTGAGGACGGCGCGTTTCGATGACGGCTCAGCGCGGCGGGCAGCACTGAAGGCCGCTGTCGGCTAATCCCCAATCCCGAATCCCGACTCCCGAATTCCCAATCCCGCCCCATGGACTCCGCCCTCACGCTGACCAACGACATGAAGCTCGTGCTCGGGCTGGTCGGCTTCACCATGGCGATGTTCCTGTTCGAGCGCATCCGCGCCGACGTGGTGGCGATGATCGTGCTGGTGGCCCTGGGCATCACCGGGCTGATCGCGCCGGAGGAGATCTTCGGCGGCTTCTCTGGCAACGCGGTGATGAGCATCATCGCCACCACCATCCTCGGCGCCGGCCTGGACCGCACCGGTGCGCTGAACCGCCTGGCGTTCTGGCTGCTGCGGCGCGGCCACGGCATCGAGCAGCGCCTGCTGCTGATGACCACCGGCATCGCCGGCCTCAACTCGTCCTTCATGCAGAACCCGTCGGTCATGGCGTTGTACATGCCGGTGGCCTCGCGCCTGGCCTCGCGCAGCGGGCTGACCCTGCCGCGCCTGCTGCTGCCCATTGCCTCGGCCATCGTGATGGGTGGCGCGCTGACCATGGTCGGCAACTCGCCCCTGATCCTGCTCAACGACCTGCTGATCTCGGCCAACAACAACCTGCCTTCGGGCATGGCCACGCTGGAGCCGCTGCGGATGTTCGCGCCGCTGCCGGTGGGCGTGGCGCTGCTGATCGCCTCGCTGCTGTACTTCCGCTACTACGGCAGCAAGGCGCTCAAGCAGGAGACCGAGACCAGCACAGCCCCGGCGCGCACCGAGAGCTACTTTGCCAACACCTACGGCATCGAGGGCGAGGTCTACGAGCTGACCGTCACCGCCGACAGCCCGCTGGTGGGCATGTCCATGGGCGATGCCGAGAGCCTGCACGATGCGCCGCTGATCCTGGCGCTGCAGACCGGCAACGACACCCGGCTGGCGCCGCCGGCGGACATGCGCATCTGGGTCGGCAGCGTGCTCGGAGTGATGGGCAAGCGCCCGGACGTGCAGGACTTCGCGCAGAACCGCTTCCTCAAGCTGTCCTCGCGCCTTCGTCGCTTCGGCGACCTGTTCAACCCCAGCCGCGCCGGCATCTCCGAAGCCGTGGTGCCGCCGACCTCCGGCTTCATCGGCAAGACCGCCGCCGAGCTGCGCCTGCGCCAGCAGTCGGGCATCAGCCTGCTGGCGATCAACCGCGACAAGAAGGTGATGCGCGAGGACGTGCGCAAGGTCTCGCTGCGCGCCGGGGACATGCTGGTGTTCCACAGCATCTGGCAGGACCTGGCCCAGGCCGCCAAGGGCCGCGATTTCGTGGTCGTCACCGACTATCCCAAGGGCGAGCAGCGCCCGCACAAGTTCAAGGTGGCGATGGGCATCTTCGCCGCCACGATCGTCATTGCCCTGACCTCGCGCCTGCCCGTGGCCCTGACCCTGTGGACCGGGGTGGCGGGCATGCTGGTCACCGGCGTGCTGCGCATGGACGAGGCCTATGCCTCGATCAGCTGGAAGACGGTGTTCATGATGGCCGGGCTGATTCCGCTGGGCTGGGCCATGGACAGCAGCGGCGCGGCGGCGTGGGTGGCAGGGCACACGGTGGAACAGTTGCCCGAAGGCATTCCGGTGTGGGTGCTGCAGATCGCCCTGGCGCTGCTGACCACCGGCTTTTCGCTGGTGATCAGCCATGTCGGCGCCACCATCGTCACCGTGCCCATCGCCATCAACCTGGCGCTGGCCGCCGGTGGCAACCCCACAGCGTTCGCGCTGATCGTGGCGCTGTCGGCCTCCAACAACCTGATGACCGCCTCCAACCCGGTCATCTCCATGGTGGTCGGCCCGGCCAACTATACCTCCAAGCAGCTCTGGCGCGTGGGCGGGCCGATGTCGCTGATCTATACGCTGGTGGTGGTGGCCAGCGTCAACCTGATGTTCTGGCTGGAGGCGCGCTTTTGAGCCTGAGCCTGCGACTCGTCCAGGGCGATTACGCCATCGCCCGGCTCGCGGCCGATGCGGCGTTTCCCGGCTGGCTGCCTGCGCACGGCCTCTGTTCGATCACCCGCAGCAGCGATGAACTGTCGGTGGTCTGCCTGCAGGAGGCGGTGCCGGCCGAGGTCCGCAGCGACGGCGGGTGGCGGATGCTCAGCCTGCTCGGGCCGTTTGCCTTCGATATGACCGGCATCCTGCTGCAGGTGCTGGCACCGCTGGCGGCGGCGGACATCGGCATCTTCGCCCTGTCCACCTTCGATACCGACCATGTCCTGGTCAAGGCGGTGCACCTGGACGCGGCGATCGCCGCGCTGCGCGCGCACGGGCATCACGTGCAGGCCTGAGCGGTGGCCGGGATGGGACTGGCATCCTCGACGAACGCGAGTGCCTCGATCTCAGACCAGCACGACCTCGCCATCGCGCACTTCCACCGCCACCGCCAGCAGCGATTGGCCGCGGCAGGGACCGCCGGTGCATGCGCCATCGTCCAACCGGAACGTGGCGCCATGCACGGCGCAGACCAGTTGCTGGTCGCGCGTGAGCAGGAACTGGCCGGGCGCGTAGTCCATGCGCCGACCGGCGTGCGGACACACGTTCATCCACGCCTGGACCTCACCGTCGCGGCGGAACAGAATCAGCGATTCGACATCACCGCCAAGGTTGCATTCGACTTCCACGGGCTGTTGCTCAGGCAATGAATCCAGGGCGATCAACGGCATAGGGTTTAACGAAGTCCTCACACAGTCACAGAGTTGTCATCGGATACTGCGCGCACCGATCACCCCGGCATCTTCACACGAGCTCCCCCTGCCATGGTCAATCGTCCTTTCTCCGGCCGCGCGTTCCGCTTCGATTTCACCCGCCTGCGTGCGGTGACCTCGCCGCGCAAGCCGCGCAATCCGCTGCTGCGCGTAGCCTGTGGCCTGGTCGGCGTGGCATTGCTGGCGGTGATGGTGTTCTTCGGCTTGTTTGTGGGTGCGGCGATGATCGCCGGCGGCATGGTGTTCAAGCTGATGAGCCAGCGCGGCAAGCCCGCCGCTGCGCGCCAGCGTGTGGTGGAAGGCGAGTACCACGTGGTGCGCAAGCCCGTGCTGCCGATGGGCTCCTGAGCACACGCTCGGTGCCTTCCTGCCATCGCCGCCCGCGGCATGGCGCGTAAACTGGCCTGCGATTCCCCCCTAGGACGCAACGCCGATGACCGATCTAGTTCCTCCACCCCAGCCGGTGCGCATTCCTGTGCGCGGCGGCGGCACGTTCCCCGTGCGTCGGGTGTATTGCGTAGGCCGCAACTTCGCCGACCATGCCCGTGAGATGGGCGCCAGCGCCCCTGCATCCAAGGCCGACCGTGGTCAGCCCACCTTCTTCCACAAGCCAGCCGATGCGCTGGTGGTCGGCGGCGGCGATGTGCCGTACCCGCCTGGCACCTCCGATCTGCATCACGAGGTGGAACTGGTGGTCGCGCTTGGCCAGGATGCCCCCGCAGGCGAACTGCCGCGCGAGGCGGCGATGCCGCTGGTGCTGGCCTACGGCATTGGCCTGGACCTGACGCGCCGCGACCTGCAGGCAGCGGCCAAGGCCAAGGGCCTGCCGTGGGATACGGCCAAGGGTTTCGATCATTCCGCGCCGGTCAGCGAGCTGGTGCCAGCTTCGGACCTGGGCACGCCGCTGGAGCAGCTCACGCTGACGCTGAAGGTCAATGATGCGCAGCGCCAGCACGGCGCGCTGACCGACCTGATCTGGGACGTGCCGGACATCCTGCACGAGCTGTCCAAGCTGTATGCGCTGAAGGCGGGTGACCTGATCTACATGGGCACACCGGCGGGCGTGGCCGCGCTGCAGCGGGGCGATCGTTTCCTGGCCTCGCTGGATGGCGTGGTGCAGCTGCAGGGCACCATCAGCGGCTGAGGCTTAGCGCGAGTAACCTGTTTCTGCTGCAGCGTGGCCGGATGCAGGGTGCCCATGAGGAAGCAGAGCAGTTCGAAGTTGGTCGGCAGCTACACACGGTCGCCAGGCTCATCCGCGTTTGACGTTCGCCTGCGTAGCGTATGCACTGCGACCTGCGCACCATTCCCCGTAAATCAGAAGGAACCTCACATGGGCATGATCTCCGAGTTCAAGAAGTTCGCCATGCGCGGCAACGTCATCGATCTGGCCGTGGGTGTGGTGATCGGCGCGGCCTTCGGCAAGATCGTCACCTCGCTGGTGGCCGACATCATCATGCCGCCGATCGGGTTGCTGATTGGCAACGTGGATTTTTCGGACCTGGCCATCACCCTGCGCGAGGCGAGCGTGGATGCATCAGGCGCCGAGGTCCCGGCCGTGGTGATCGCCTATGGCAACTTCATCAATGTGGTCATCCAGTTCCTGATCGTGGCCTTCGCGATCTTCATGCTGGTGCGTGCCATCAATCGCCTGGCACCGAAGAAGGAAGAAGAAGCCAAGGGTCCGTCGGAGGATGTGCTGCTGCTGCGCGAGATCCGCGACACCTTGAAGGCCAACAAGGCCGAGACCGGCAGCAGCCTGCCGCCGGCCTGAATCAGGGCCACCGGCGATGCGACGCCGGACATGCGACATTTCGCACGGGCATGACCTCTGCAAGGGGTCATGGGCGCGGCGGGCTGATACGCTCGCCGTTCCCCTCGCTTTGATGGACGCCCTGCATGCATCGCCTTGCCCTCGCGCTTTCCACCGTGCTGTTCGCCACCGCTTCTGCCGGCGCGGCCGAGACCCGGATCCCGGACAAGGCGATCGCGCAAGCCACGATGCTGCGCGAGCAGGCCTTGGCTGACGACACCGGCTGGAAGGTCACCGAGTCGCTGACCACCGAGGTCGGCCCCCGCATCGCCGGCAGCGAGGCCGATGCCCGCGCCGTGGCCTGGGCGCGGGCCAAGTTCAAGGCGCTGGGCTTTGACAAGGTTTACACCGAGCCGGTGCAGTTCCCGAAGTGGGAACGCCGCAGCGAATCGGCCCAGGTGCTGGGCGAGCATGCGCAGCCGCTGACCATCACCGCGTTGGGCGGGAGCCCGGGCGGCACGGTGGAAGGCGAAGTCGTGCGCTTTCCGACGCTGGAGGCCCTGCAGGCCGCACCAGCCGGATCGCTGGCCGGCAAGATCGCCTTCGTCGACTACCAGATGACCAAGGCCCGCGATGGCAGCGATTACCGCAACGGCGGCGCGGTGCGCAGCAAGGCGCCGTCGGAGGCCATTCGCAAGGGCGCGGTGGGCTTTGTCATGCGCTCGGCCGGGACCGACTCGCATCGCGTGCCGCACACCGGGATCACGCGCTTCGATGAGGGGCTCACGCCGATTCCCGCCGCTGCGCTGTCGGTGCCCGATGCCAACCAGCTCGCACGCCTGACCGCACTGGGCAGCACCCGCCTGCGGCTGCGCCTGGACTGCGGTTGGGACGGCAAGGCGACCTCCTACAACGTGATTGGTGAGATCACCGGGCGCAGCCTGCCCAAGGAAGTGGTGGTGATCGGCGGGCATCTGGATTCGTGGGATCTGGGCACCGGGGCGATCGACGACGGCGCCGGGGTGGGCATCACCATGGCCGCCGGACACCTGATCGGCCAGCTCAAGCAGGCGCCCAAGCGCACCATCCGGGTGGTCGCCTTCGCCAACGAGGAGCAAGGCCTGTACGGCGGGCGTGCGTATGCGCAGACGCATGGCCGCAATGCCGCGGACATGAAGCTGCACCAGATCGGCGCGGAGAGCGACTTCGGCGCCGGCCGCATCTACGCCTTCAACACCGGCTCGGCCAACCCGGCCGGCTCGCGCGCGGCCACCGCACAGATCGCCAAGGTGCTCGAGCCGCTGGGCATCAGCTACACGCCCTCGCAGGATGGCGCCGGGCTGGAAGGCCCGGGCCCTGACATCGGCCCCATTGCCGCCAAGGGCGCGGCATGGGCCGGGCTGTCGCAGGACGGCACCGACTACTTCGACCTGCACCACACCGCCGACGACACGCTGGACAAGATCGATCCCAAGGCGCTGGCGCAGAACGTGGCGGCGTACACGGTGTTCGCCTATCTGGCCGCCGAGGCCGATGGCGACTTCGGCAGCGCGTACGCGCCAAAGGCTGCGGAGTGATGAGGCCTGTGACTGGGCGAGGTTCTCGCGGCTTCCTGTCACCCGTAGGCAGGTCCAGTCTCTGCGACGACTGGTCGCGCGTACTTTCCGAAGCCGGTGAGCCTGACGCGCGCGGCAGCAGCCCGGCGGGCGGTGGCTGCGGCAAGCGAGGCAGGAAGCCGAGCGCGCGAGTCAGGGCAGGATGCCCTGACCGAGCGAGAAGCGGCGACCGCCCGCCGGGTCGCTGCCCAACCGAAGCGCCGATCCCCACCCGGTGGTCCTCACATCACGGGAAGGCCAAATGCCTGATCGACAGCGAGCCGCATCCACGGGGGGGGGCACTGGCCGAGCTTCGGGTCACTGCCTACGAAGTGAAGTGAGGCTAGTTCTGAACCCGCAACCGCCCTCGTATCAACGCGCGCGCCATCGCGACAGGAAAACCGCGGTGGCGGCAGAGACGTTGAGGCTTTCCACCGCGCCGGTACCGGGAATGGACAGCCGCAGATCGCAGGCCTCAGCCAGGGCCGGGGCCATCCCCTCGCCTTCGGCGCCCATGACGTAGATCAAGCGCTGCGGCAGGCTCGTGGCGAACAGGTCCTGGCCATCGCGCACGACGGTCGCCGCCAGGGTGAAGCCGGCCGCGTGCAACTGCGCCACGGCGTTGTCGTCGGCACCCAGGCGCACCAGCGGGACCGCTTCGGCGCCGCCCTCGGCCACGCGTGCGGCCGCGCCGGAGAGCGCGAGCTGGGACTGCTTGGGCAGCAGGATCGCCGAGACGCCGAAATGCGCGGCCGAGCGCAGGATCGCGCCGAAGTTGTGCGGGTTGCCCACACCATCCAGCCACAGCGCCAGCTGCGGGCCGGCGGGCAGTGCCTGCAGCCAGTCCGAGAGGCGCTGCGGCTCGACCCGCAGCACCTCGGCCACCACGCCCTCGTGGTGCTCGCTGCCGGCCAGCTTCTGCAGGTCGGCGTCTTCCACCACGCGATAGCCCACGCGCTGCTTCACGCACCAGGCCAGCAGCGGCTTGAGCGCAGTCAGGCGCGACTCGGTCAGGTACAGCTTGCGGATCGCTTCGGGCCGGGCCTTGAACACCGCATGCACGGCGTTGAGGCCGTACAGGCGTTGCTCGCTGCCGCGCCGGTTGGGCGGTGCGGGCGCGGCAGCGCCGTCATCGGCCGGGGTGGCGTGCGAGGCGTGCGAAGGACGCGCGCCATACGGCGAGGGCGGACGCCCGTCGCGCGGCGGACGCGATTTCCAGGGACCGCTCATTCAGGGCTGCTTCCAGATTTCGGCGTTGCGGATGCCCAGCGCATCCGGGTCGAAGGTCGGGTCCTTGCCTGCCTTCTTCTGCGTCTCGTAATCGCGCAGGGCCAGCATCGCCGGCTTCTGCAGGATCAGGATGGCGATAATGTTGAGCCAGGCCATGATGCCTACGCCCAGGTCGCCCAGCGTCCAGGCCATCTTGGCGTCGTGGAAGGCGCCGAAGATCACCATGCCGACGATGCCAAGCCGCAGCAGCAGCAGCGTCCAGGGACGGCGCTTGTCGCCATTGAAGTAGGCCAGGTTGGTCTCGGCCATGTAGTAGTAGGCCATGATGGTGGTGAAGGCGAAGAAGAACAGCGCCGTGGCCACGAAACCCGCACCCCAGCCCGGCAGCACAGACTCCACCGCCGCCTGCGCATAACCCGGGCCTTCGGCCACGCCGGCCAGCCCGGAGTACAGCGCGGCGCCATCGGCGGCGAACACGTTGTAGTTGCCGGTGGCCAGGATCAGGAAGGCCGTGGCGGTGCAGATCATCATCGTGTCGAAGTAGATGGCGAAGGCCTGCACATAGCCCTGCTTGGCCGGATGCGAGACCTCGGCGGCGGCCGCGGCGTGCGGGCCGGTGCCCTGGCCGGCCTCGTTGGCATAGATGCCGCGCTTGACGCCCCACTCCACCGCCAGGCCCATCATCGCGCCGAAGGCGGCATGCGCGCCGAAGGCGCTCTTGAAGATCAGCACGAACATGTCCGGCACGCGCTCGTGGTTGATGGCCATCACCACCACCGCCATCAGGATGTAGCCCAGCGCCATGAACGGCACCACGATCTCGGCGAAGTTGGCGATGCGCTTGACGCCGCCGAAGATGATCACCGCCAGCACCAGCGCCACGGCGATACCGATGCACAGCTTCAGGCCGTCCACCGCGGGCATGCCCAGCAGCTGCCCTTCCAGGCTGCCGCACAGGTTGGTGCCGCGGCAGGCGTTGATGGCGCTGTCGGCGATCGCGTTGGCCTGCACGCCCGGCATCAGGAAGCCGGTGGCGATGATGGTGGCCACGGCGAAGGCCAGCGCGTACCACTTCAGGCCCATGGCCTTCTCGATGTAGTACGCCGGGCCGCCGCGATAGCGGCCCTCGGCGTCCTTGACCTTGTAGATCTGCGCCAGGGTGGACTCGACGTAGGAGGTGGACGCGCCGAGGAAGCCCATGACCCACATCCAGAAGATCGCGCCCGGCCCGCCGAAGGCGATGGCCGTGGCAATGCCGGCGATGTTGCCGATGCCGATGCGGCCGGCCATGGACATGGCCAGGGCCTGGAAGGAAGACACGCCGGCATCGGATTTCTGCCCGCCCACGGTCAGGCGGAACATCTCGACCAACCCACGGACCTGCATGAACCGGGTGCGGAAGGAAAAATACAGGCCGGCGCCCAGGCACATGAAGATCAGCGCCTTGCTCCAGATGATGCTGTTGAGTGCGGTAACGAGCTGTTCCACGGCGGGGGTCTCTCCGTCGGTCGTTGGCGATTGGGAAGCACGCGACGACGCCGCGGCATCCCGATTGTCCACGATTCGGCCGCGCGTGTATGCGGGCAGGAGCGAACCCAGGCGACCTGTCCGTGCCGCGACCAAGGCGAGTGCACATTGCCCTGTGGGAGCGGCGACAGGGCAGCTGCGCGAAGCGCCGCCGGTCATCCAGTATCGCGCCTGCGCAATAAAAAAACACCGTGGGCGCTGCCGCCCACGGTGTCCGGTTCCGCCAAGACCGCTGGTGCTGCCGAGATCAGCGCCCGATCGGCGCGCCCTGCTGCTTGGCCTTCAGCGCCGCGCACAGGCGGATGCCCTCGCCGGTCTGGGCCAGGCCGCGGTCGGCGCCGCTGAGCTGGGCCAGGCGCGGCTTGAAGAACGCATCCAGGCGGTCGGCCTCTTCCACGCTGCAACCGCCGGAGGCGGCCAGCGCCGGCAGGCGGCCGCCGGTGAAGGCGCCGGTGCGCTTGACGATGGCATCGAAGTTGCTGGTGAACCACACCCACATCGAGGCGTGGGTGCTGGCGTTGGCGTGGCCAGGCATCAGCACGTTGCTCATCTCGCCGACCTTGATCGCGTCGGTCAGGGCCAGGTCGCGCGCCTGCTGCAGCAGCACGCCGTCGGTGGTCGCGCCAATGGCCGAGATCATCGCATTGCGCTGCGAGGCGTCGCCATTGGTCTTGATCGCGGCGATCAGGGCATCCACGGCCGGCTTGCCTCGCGTCTGCACCGCCACCGACAGCGCATCGTCCAGCAGGTCCGGGTTGGCCGCGGCGAAGTTCAGCGCGCCGCCACCGGCCAGCACCGCATCGCCCTGCGCCAGCAGCGCATTGCGCACCTCGGGCACGCCCAGGGTGTCGCCCAGGAAGCCGGCCAGGGTGGAGCGCAGGATCACCGCGTCCGGGGACTCGCCCTCGCGACGCTGGTACCCCAGCGCCTGCAGCTTGGGCAGGAAGGCCTTGCTGGCCGCCGCGCGCAGCGCATCGCGCTGGGCCTCGGTGGTGGCCAGGTGGCGCCAGATCCAGCCCACCCGCCCGATCAGGGCGGTGGACACGTCGGGCAGCTCGGACGCCGACAGCGCCTGCATCGCGGTCAGCACGTCGTTGACGTCGGCATCGCCACGGCGGAAGGCCGCGTCGATGGCATCGGCATAGGCCAGCTGCTCGCCGTCATCCAGCGCCGCCACGTGCTTGCCCAGCGCCAGCAGCTGCTGCTGCGGCAGGCTGAAGCGGTAGTAGCCCGCGCCCTTGGCGTTGGGGAACACCCACGGCTTGCGCGCCGCATCGGCCAGCACGATCCGACCCTCGCTGCCGGTGACCAGCTCGCAGGCGGTCTTGCTGCCCTTGCGGGCCTCGTACTTCACGCACAGCGGGATGCCCCAGGTCTGGGCGGCATCGCCCTTGGAGCCCAGTGGCAGGTAGCGCTGCTGCCTGACCTTGAGCACCGTCTCGCCACCCTCGCGGGCCAGCTCGGTCTGCAGGTAGGGCACGCCCGGCTGGTTGAGGAAGCTGCGGAAGGCGTTCTGGAAGGTCTCGTCCTTGCCCGCGGCCTTGGCGATGGCACCGACCAGGTCGTCGGCCGTGGCGTTGGCGAACTTGTGCGAGGCGATGTAGTCGCGCATGCCGGCCTGGAAGGTCTCCTCGCCGACAAAGGCCTCGAACATGCCCAGCACCGCCGCGCCCTTCTGGTAGGTGATGCCGTCGAAGGCGGTTTCGATGTCGCCGTTGCCGGTGATGGGCTGGCGCATCTTGCGGGCGCTGACCAGCGCATCGTTGTCCATCGCGTGCTGGGCGCCGCTGATGCGATCCAGGTCGGCGTGGTACTCGGGGTGGAACTTCATCGTCACCTTCTGCTGCATCCAGGTGGCGAAGGACTCGTTGAGCCACAGGTCGTCCCACCAGGCCATGGTGACGATGTCGCCGGTCCACATGTGCGCCAGCTCATGGGCGGTGACGTTGAACGAACCGCGCACGTTGCGCGCCGGTGAATTCTTGTCCAGCAGCAGCAGCCAGTCGCGGAAGGTCACAAAGCCCGGGTTCTCCATCGCGCCAGCGGAGAAATCCGGCGCGGCCACCAGATCCAGCTTGTCGAAGGGATAGCCGAAGGCGTAGTAGTCCTCCAGGAAATGGATCATCTGCGGGGTCTGCGCCAGGGCGCGCTCCATGCGCGCGCCCTGGCCCTTGGCGGCCACGCCACGCAGCTTGGTGGCCTGCGGGCGATGCGCGTCGGCGGCGATGTCCGGGCCGGCGACCACGTCCCACGGGCCGATGCCATAGGCCAGCAGATAGGTCGGCAGCGGCAGGGTGGTGGCGAAGGTCGTGGTCTTCCAGCCCTTGCCGGCCGGCTTGGTGCCGGTCTCGGCGGTGTTGGCCAGGGCCTTGTCGCCCTCGGGCACGGTGATGCTCAGGTCGTAGGGCGTCTTGAAGATCGGCTCGTCGAAGCCCGGGAACGCGTAGCGCGCGCTCACCGGCTCCATCTGCGTGATCGCATAATTCTCGCCCTGGTACTTGACCTGGTACAGGCCCTGCAGCTGCTGGTTGAACGGCGCGGTGTAGCTGATGTCCAGGGTCAGCTGCTGCGGCGAGAGCTCGCGGCCGAAATCGATGCGCACCACGCCGGCCTGCTCATCGGCGCTCACGTAGCGGGCGATGGCGCGCTTGCCCTTGGCATCGGTCACGAACGTGCGCGAGACCTTCAGCTCCTTGCCGTGCAGCCAGACGTGATCCGAAGCCTCCTTCAGGTCCACCTTGATCTGCGCCCGGCCAGTGAAGGTCGGCTGGTCCGGATCGACCTTCAGCGACAGCGTGTAATGCGTCGGCGTGGCCCAGCCCGGCAGGTGGCCGGTGGGCACGTCATCCTTGGACGCGGCGAAGGCAGCGCTGCTGCACAGCGCCAGGGCGGAAAACAGCAGGGAACGGGCCGGAAGACGCATCGGGTGTCCTGGGAACGGGAAACCCGGTACTTCAGCACAGGGCGGTGCTGGGCGGCATGTGACGAAAGTGACAGGAACGAGTGATGAGGAACGAGGAACGAATGAAAAAACGGGGCTGCCGCATTTCGCCTTGACTCGTTTCTCGTTCCTCTCAACTCGTTCCTCGCCTCAAGCGTGCCCCCCACCGACGGGGTGCTGCGCGGCATGTGATGAAAGTGACAGGAACGACTGAAGAGGAACGAGGAAAAGAGTGGAAAAACGGGGTTACGCCTTCGCTCTCACTCGTTTCTCGTTCCTCTCAACTCGTTCCTCGCCTCAAGCGTGCCCACCCACCGACGGCGTCTGCGCATCCAGCGCCTTGAGCTCATGGGCCACCGACTCGGGCGACTTGGTGTACGGGGCGATCAGGGTGTAGAAGGCCGGCACCACGTACAGCGACAGCAGCGTGGACAGCGAGACGCCGAAGATCACCACGACACCGATCGTGGCGCGGCTGGCCGAGCCGGGGCCGCCGGCCAGCACCAGCGGCACGGCGCCGACCACCGTGGCAATGGAGGTCATCAGGATCGGGCGCAGGCGCACGCTGGCCGATTCGACGATGGCCTGATGCACGCTGCGGCCTTCATCGCGCAGCTGGTTGGCGAACTCCACGATGAGGATGCCGTTTTTGGCCGCCAGGCCTACCAGCATCACGATGCCGATCTGGCTGAACAGGTTGAGCGTACCCCCGGTGGCCCACAGCCCGACCAGCGCGCCCAGCACCGCCAGCGGCACGGTCAGCATGATCACCAGCGGGTGGGCGAAGCTTTCGAACTGCGCGGCCAGCACCAGGTACACCACCAGCAGCGCCATGCCGAAGGTCAGCAGCACCGCGGCGCCGGACTTCTGGTACTCGCGCGACTCGCCCTTCCAGTCCACCTGCGCGTAGTCGGGCAGCTCTTCGCGCGCGACCTGTTCCACCCAGGCGATGGCATCGCCCAGGGCGTAGCCCGGCGCCAGGCCAGCGCTGATGGTCACCGCGCGCAGGCGATTGAAGCGGTTGAGGGTGCCGGCCTCGGCCACCTCGGTCAGCTCCACCAGGTTGGACAGCGGGATCAGCTGGCCGCTGCTGGAACGCACGCGGATCGATTCCAGGTCCGCCGGCGAGGTGCGTCCCTCGCGGCCGGCCTGCACCATCACGTCGTATTCCTCGCCGTTGTCGACGAACGTCGTCGCGCGCACCGAGCCCATCAAGGTTTCCAGCGCGCCACCGATCTCGGTCACCGACACGCCCAGGTCCGCCGCACGCTGGCGGTTGATGTTGACCCGCATCTGCGGCCTAGTTTCCTTGTAGTCCGAATCCGGGCCGACGATGCCGGGGTTGGATTCCATGCGCTTGAGCACCGCATCGCGCCACTGCGCCAGCTCGCCGTAATCCGGCCCGCCCAGCACCAGCTGGAACGGCTGGCCGCGCGAGCGCACCAATCCACCCTGCACCTGCGTGCGGGCGCGCACGCCGGTCAGCACGCCCAGCTTGCGCTGGATCTCGGCGGCCACTTCGGTGGTGGGGCGTTCGCGCTTGTCCCAGTCCTGCAGGAACACGCTGACCCGGCCGGTATGCATTTCCTCGCTGGCGCCGAAGCTGCCGGGCACGCGCGGGTTGGCGCGTGCGATGGGCTTGCCCTCGCCCACCATCGGCATCACCAGCTTCTCCAGCTGGTGCATCTGCGCCACGGTGTAGTCGTAGCCGGCGCCTTCGGGACCATCGATCATGATCTGGAAGCTGCCGCGGTCCTCGGCGGGCGCCAGCTCAGCGGGAATGCGCTTGATCAACACAGCGCTTGCGCCCAGGGCGGCCAGCAGCAGCAGCGCGAAGATCCAGGTCTTGCCGACGCTGCGCTCCAGCGAGCGCCCATAGGCGGCGCTGACGCGCTCCATGCGCGTGTTGAACCAGTGGTGGAAGCCGCGCGACTTGCCGGCGCCATGGGCCTTGAGCAGCTTGGAGGACATCATCGGCGTGAGCGTCAGCGCCACGAAGGCGGAGATGGCCACCGCCGCGGCCAGGGCCACGGCCAGCTCGCGGAACAGGCGCCCCGTGCTGCCTTCCAGGAAGCCGACCGGCAGGAACACCGCCACCAGCACCGCGGTGGTGGCGATCACCGCGAAGGCCACCTGGGACGTGCCGCGTTGGGCGGCCACCAGCGCCGGTTCGCCCAGGTCGATGCGGCGTTGCACGTTCTCCACCACCACGATGGCGTCGTCCACCACCAGGCCGATGGCCAGGATCAAGGCCAGCAGGGTCAGCAGGTTGATCGAGAAGCCGAAGGCGTACATGGCGATGAAGGCGGCGATCAGGCATACCGGGACGGTCACCGCCGGGATCAGCGCGGCGCGGAAGCTGCCGAGGAAGATCCAGATCACCACCAGCACCAGGATCACCGCCTCGATCAGGGTGTGGTAGACGCGCTCGATGGAGGCATCGATGAAGGTGGTGGTGTCGAAGGCGACGAAGATGTTCGTGCCGGCCGGCAGGTTCTTCTGAATCTCCGCGGCCTCGGCACGCGCCACGCGGGCCACGTCCAGGGCGTTGGCGGTGGAGTTGCGCACGATGCCCAGGCCCACGTTGGGCACGCCGTTGCTCTGGAAATAGGCGCGGCGCTCGGCCGAGCCCAGCTCCACCTGGGCCACATCGCCCAGGCGCACCACGTAGCCGTCCGGGCCCTTGCCCAGCGGGATGCGGGCGAAGTCCTCGGGCTTGAGGTAGGTGCGCTCTACGCGCAGGGTGAAGTCGCGCTGGGCCGATTCGATGCTGCCGGCCGGCAGTTCGACGTTCTCGCGGTTCAGCGCGTTGCGCACGTCGGTGACGGTGAAGCCACGCGCGGCCAGCTGGTCGCGGTCCAGCCAGATGCGCATGGCATAGCGCTGGCGTCCGCCGATGCGCACCTGCGCCACGCCATCCAGGCTGGAGAAGCGGTCCACCACGTAGCGCTCGGCGTAGTCGGACAGCTGCAGGGTGTCCATCACCGAGGAGCTCATGTTGAGCCACAGGATCGGGTCGGCATCGGCCTCCACCTTGGAGATCTGCGGCGGGCGCGCCTGGTCGGGCATGCGGTCGGACACCCGGCTGACCGCATCGCGCACGTCGTTGGCGGCGGCCTCCACGTCGCGGCGCGGCACGAACTCGATGCTGATCTCCGAGCCGCCGTTGCGGCTGCGCGCCTCGATGGTCTCGATGCCCTCGATGCCCGCCAGCGCGTCCTCCAGCACCTGGGTAATGCGGCTTTCCACCACCGCCGCCGAGGCGCCGGTGTATTCGACCTGCACCGAGACGATGGGCGGATCGATCGCCGGCAGCTCGCGCAAGGTCAGGCGGGTGAAGGACATCACGCCCAGCACCACCAGCAGCAGGCTCATGACCACGGCCAGCACCGGGCGCGTGATGGACAGGTCGGAGAGCTTCACTTGGGCTGGCCCGCGCTGGCGGCGGCCGGTGTGCCCGGTGCCGGCACGCTACCGTCGCGCACCTTCAGGCCCGCGCGCAGCTTGCCCACGCCATCGACGACGATGCGCTCGCCCACCGCGATGCCCTCCAGGATCTCGGCCTTGCCGTCATGGCGCTCCCCCACGCGCACGTCGGCGCGCTCGACGGTGTCATCGTCCGTGACCCGGTAGACGAAGGACTCGCGGCCGACCTGGACCACGGCGATCTCCGGCACGACCAGCGCCTGCCGCGCCGGCTGGTACAGCCGCACGTCCATCAGCATGCCGGGCTTGAGCTGGCGGTCGCCGTTGTCGAAGCTGGCGCGCACGGTGATGGCGCGGGTGGCCTCGTCCACGCGCGCATCCACGGCCGAAACCGTGCCATCGAAATCCTCGCCCGGCCAGGCGGCCACCGTGCCGGAGACCTGGCGCCCCAGCTGCACCTGCGCCAGCTGCGCCTCGGGCACCTGGAAGTCCACGAATACGCTGGAGATATCGTCCAGCGTGGCGATGACCGTCTGCGAGGTCACCAGCGTGCCGGGGCTGACCTGGCGGATGCCGAGCACGCCGGAGAACGGCGCGCGCACCTGGCGGTCGCTGATGGCCGCGCGCATCTGCGCCACGCGCGCCTCGGCCCCGTCACGAATCGCCCGCTGGGTATCGATGGTGGACTTGGCCACCAGCTGCTGGGCCACCAGCTGCTGTTGACGGCGATACAGCTGGTCGGCCTCGACGAAGCTGGCCTCGGCGCCCAGCAGAGCCGCATCCTGGGCATTGCCGCGCAGGGTCAGCAACAGCTGGCCGGCGCGCACTTCATCGCCGCTTTCGAAATGAACGCGCTCGACCACATCGCTGACCGCGGCGGTCAGGGCCACCGATTCGCGTGCGCGCACCGTGGCGATGGACTGCACCGTCGAGCTCCACGGACTCAGCGACAGCGTCTGCAGGGTCACCGGCACCGGCGCGGACGCCGGGGCCTTGGGCGCCTCCTTCTGACACGCCGACAGGCAGGCGAACGCGGCGATCAGGCCGGCCACACGGGCACGGGAACGCAAGGACATGCGGGGGGTTCCACCACGGATCGGGATCACCGTGAGTGTAACGAGCGCGAGCGCGATTGGTTGACCCACGCGCCGCTTTTTCAAGCATGACTTACGACACGTGCCGTTTGCGAAGACCGCGCTCGACGTTTCAGGCGATACCGTTCGGCGCGCCTGGACGGCCACGCACAGGCGCGCGATCGAGACACCGGAACAATCCGTCCCCGCGCGATCAAGCTCACTGCGTGTCGCTCCGTGGGAGCGACTCCGGGTGGCCTAGGGCCATTAGCTCCACAGGGCTTCGGACGGCTGGTCGAGCTTGCCTTTAGGCCTGCTCCAGATACTCCAGCACCTGCGCAGCCAGGACCTCGGCGCTGTCGCTGCCGCCCTGCAGGTGCAGCTCCGGCGCCTCCGGCCGCTCATAGGGCGAGTCGATGCCGGTGAAGTTGGGTATCCTGCCGGCGCGCGCCTTGGCGTACAGACCCTTGACGTCGCGTGCCTCGGCGATGGCCAGCGGGGTGTCGACGAAGACCTCGATGAATTCGCCCGGCGCGAAGCGCTCGCGCGCCATCTGCCGCTCGGCGCGGAACGGGGAGATGAAGCTGACCAGGACGATCAGGCCGGCATCGGCCATCAGCCGCGCCACTTCGGCCACCCGGCGGATGTTTTCCACGCGATCCTCGTCGGTGAAGCCCAGGTCGCGGTTCAGGCCGTGGCGCACGTTGTCGCCGTCCAGGATAAAGGTGTGATGGCCCAGTGCATGCAGGCGCTTTTCCACCAGGTTGGCGATGGCCGACTTGCCGGCGCCGGACAGACCGGTGAACCACAGCACGCGCGGGGTCTGGCCCTTGATGCGCGCGCGCGCGGCCTTGTCCACGTCCAGGTGCTGCCAGTGCACGTTGCCGGCGCGGCGCAGGGCGAAATCCAGCGTACCGGCGCCCACGGTGGCATTGCTCTGGCGGTCGATGAGGATGAAGCCACCCAGCGCGCGGTTCTCGGCATAGGGCGCAAAGGCGATGGGCTCGTCCAGCGCCAGGTTGCACACGCCCACCTCGTTGAGCTGCAGGCGCTTGGCCGCCAGCGGCTCCTGCGTATTCACGTCCACCCGGTGCTTGATCTCGCTGACGCTGACCGACACGGTGCGCGCGCCCAGCTTGAGCCAGTACGGGCGACCGGGGAGCAGCGCGGCATCGTCCATCCACAGCACGTGCGCGGCGAACTGGTCGGCCACCTCCGGCGGATCGCCGGCCGCGGCGATGACATCGCCCCGGCTGATGTCCACCTCCTCGGCCAGGGTCAGCGTCACCGCCTGCCCGGCGCGGGCGCGGTCGATGGCGCCATCCACGCCCAGCACCTGCGCCACCGTGGAGCGGCGGCCGGACGGCAGCACCACCACCGGATCGCCCGGGCGCACCTCGCCGGCGGCAATCGTGCCGGCAAAGCCGCGGAAATTCTGGTGCGGGCGGTTGACGTACTGCACCGGCAGACGCAGGCCCGCCTGGGACTGGGCGTCGTCCAGCGTGATCGATTCCAGGTGTTCCAGCAGCGCCGGGCCGTCGTACCACGGCGTGCGCGGCGACCGCGCCGAGAGATTGTCGCCCTCCAGCGCCGACAGCGGGATGCACTGCACGTGGGCGATGCCCAGCTGCGCGGCCAGCGCGCGGTAGCCGGTGACGATGTCCTCGAACAGCTTCTGGTTGAAGTCCACCAGGTCCATCTTGTTCACCGCCAGCACCACGTGGCCGATGCCCAGCAGCGAGACGATGTAGCTGTGGCGGCGGGTCTGGGTCATCAGGCCCTTGCGCGCATCCACCAGCACCACCGCCGCGTCGGCGGTGGACGCGCCGGTGGCCATGTTGCGGGTGTACTGCTCATGGCCCGGGCAGTCGGCGACGATGAACTTGCGCTGGTCGGTATCGAAGTAGCGGTAGGCCACATCGATGGTGATGCCCTGCTCGCGCTCGGCCGCCAGGCCATCGAGCAGCAGCGCGTAGTCGATGTTCTCGCCCTGGGTGCCGTGGCGGCGGCTGTCCGAGCGCAGGGCGGCCAGCTGGTCGTCGAACAGGCGCTTGCTGTCGTACAGCAGCCGGCCGATCAGCGTGCTCTTGCCATCGTCCACGCTGCCGCAGGTGATGAAGCGCAGCAGCGGTTTGGATTCGTGCTGGTGGAGGTAGGTTTTGACGGCTTGGCCATCGGGATTGGGGATTGGCGATTGGGGATGGCCAACAGCGCCGCCTTCCGAGGTTGTCTCCGCAAAGCCCGGCTTCTGCCAATCCCCAACCCCCAATCCCGAATCCCGCCCCATCAGAAATACCCCTCCAGCTTCTTCTTCTCCATCGACGCGCCCGGCTCGTGGTCGATCACCCGGCCCTGGCGCTCGGAGGAGGTGGCCACCAGCATCTCGGCGATGATCTTCTCCAGCGAATCGGCATTGGATTCGATCGCGCCGGTCAGCGGATAGCAGCCCAGGGTACGGAAGCGCACCGATCTGAGCTGCGGCACCTCGCCCTGGCGCAGCGGCAGGCGCTCGTCGTCGACCATGATCAGCGCGCCCTCGCGCTCCACCACCGGGCGCGGGGCGGCGAAGTACAGCGGCACCACCGGGATGCGCTCGCGGTAGATGTACAGCCAGATATCCAGCTCGGTCCAGTTGGACAAAGGGAATGCACGCACGCTCTCGCCCGGGTGGACGCGGGCGTTGTAGAGGTTCCACAGCTCCGGGCGCTGGTTCTTCGGGTCCCAGCGGTGCCTGGCGTTGCGGAAGGAGAACATGCGCTCCTTGGCGCGGGACTTTTCCTCGTCGCGCCGCGCCCCGCCGATGGCCGCATCGAATCGGTACTTGTCCAGCGCCTGCTTCAGGCTCTGGGTCTTCATCACGTCGGTATGCACCGTGGCGCCGTGGCTGATCGGGCCGATGTCCTGCGCCACGCCGTCGGGGTTGATGTGCACGCGCAGGTCCACCCCGGTCTCGGCCGCGCGGCGGTCGCGGAAGGCGATCATCTCGCGGAACTTCCAGCGCGTGTCCACGTGCAGCAGCGGGATCGGCGGCACCGCCGGGGCGAAGGCCTTGAGCAGCAGGTGCAGCAGCACCGAGGAATCCTTGCCCACCGAATACAGCATCACCGGGTTGCGGAACTCGGCCGCCACCTCGCGCAGCAGGTGGATGCTCTCGGCCTCCAGCCGGTCCAGGTGCGACAGCGGCATCCAAGTCGGGGCGGAGGCGATCGAACCGGAGCTGGACATCGGGCGGGAACGGACCTGGTCGAAGGCGCTCATGGTAGCCCCCGCCCGATGCGGGGCCGCGGCATGGAGGGAAGACATGCTCAGAGGACTCCGAAATGTCGCAGCAGCGTGCGGCCGCTGAGAACGATGACCAGCAGGCCGACGGCGGCCAGCATCGGCCGCGGGCGCACGTAGCGGACCAGCCAGGCGCCGACCGGCGCGGCCAGCACGCCACCGATGGCCAGCCCGGCGATGAGCTGCCAGTGGCTCAGCCCCAGCGTCAGCAGGAACACCACCGAGGCGGTGAGGGTGACGAAGAATTCCACCGCGTTGACCGTGCCCACCGTCAGCCGCAGGTCGTTGCCGCGCGCCAGCAGGTTGCTGGCCACCACCGGGCCCCAGCCGCCGCCGCCCAGCGCATCGACCAGTGCGCCGAAGAAGCCCAGCGGCCGCAGGTGCGAGGCGACCACGCGCGGGCGGTACTCGCGCAAGGCGCGCACCACGATCCACACGCCCATCAGCAGCAGATAGCCGGCGATCCACGGCTTCATCAGCTCACCGGGCAGGCTGGCCAGCAGGTAGGCCCCGATGCCGGCACCAACGACACCCGGCAGCAGCAGCTGGCGGAACAGCATCCGGTCGATGTTGCCGAAAGCGTGGTGCGAGGCCGCCGAGGCGCCGGTGGTGAAGCATTCGGCCGCGTGCACGGTGGCGCTGGTGACCGCCGGCGGCACGCCCACGCCCAGCAGCAGGCTGGAGGCGGTGATGCCGTAGGCCATGCCCAGGGCGCCATCGACCAGCTGGGCGCCGAAGCCGATGGCAACGTAGGTCAGCAGATCGGCAGGCAGATCCATGCAGGGCGGGTTCGGTGGGGGGGGGCGAGGGCTGAGAGCGGGCCAGAGTATTCATGCCGCCCCGCGCAGGGCGGAAATGCGCGGAAAGCATAAGCGCATAACCGTTGATCCTTTCCGCGCTTGCGCCGGCCCCCCTAGCCTGCAAGCCCTGCCGCTTTGCCCGCTCACCTGTTCATGTCCAGCAGCGCCCAGCCCGCACCGCCCTTGCCCTTGTCGACCGAGCAGGCCGATGCCCTGCAGCGCCTGACCCGCGACCTGGATGCGGCCCGCCTGTGGTGGCTGTCCGGCTATGCCGCCGGCCTGGCGCAGGGCCAGCCGGTGCCGGCCGTGGCCGCCATCGCCGCAGGCACCGCGCCGCCCTCGCCAGTCCCGGACCAGCGCGCCACGGTGCTCTACGGCAGCCAGACCGGCAACGCCCGGCGCGCGGCCGAGGCGCTGGTCGCGCAGTTGGAAGCGGCCGGCCTGTCCGTGCGCTTGCAGCGTGCAGACGCCTACCAGACCCGCGAGCTGGCCAGCGAACGCCTGTTGTACGTGGTGATCAGCACCCAGGGCGAAGGCGACCCGCCGGATGACGCCATCGGCTTCACCGAGTTCCTGGGCAGCCGCCGGGCGCCCAAGCTGCCGGAGCTGAAGTTCGCGGTGCTCGGCCTGGGTGATTCCAGCTACGCCGAGTTCTGCGGCATCTCCAAGCGCATCGATGCGCGCCTGGCCGAGCTGGGCGCCACCCGCCTGCTGCCGGCCGGCGAGGCCGACCTGGACATCGACACGGTGGCCGTACCCTGGCGCGCGCAGGCGCTGGAGCAGGCCAAGGTGTTGCTGCAGGCGCCCGCGGCCAGCAGCGCCACGGTCACGCCGCTGCGCCCGGCCGTCGCCACGCCGGTGTATTCGCACAGCGCGCCCTTCCACGCCGAAGTGCTGGCCAACCAGCCCATCGCCGGGCGCGACTTCAAGGGGCCGGCCTTCGGCCGCCACGGCGCGCCGGACAAGCAGGTGCGTCACCTGGAGTTTTCGCTGGAAGGCAGCGGGTTGAGCTATGAGCCCGGCGACGCGCTTGGCATCGTCCACCGCAATCCAGAGGCGCTGGTCGAACCGTTGCTGGAAGCCCTCCGGCTGGACGGCGATGCCGCCCATCGCCTGGACGGCAGCGAACGCAGCCTGCGCGAATGGCTGTCCGGCCACCGCGAACTGACCAAGCTCTCGCGCCCGTTCCTGGCCGCCCACGCCAGGCTGGCCGGCGCAGGCGAACTGGACGCCCTGCTCGCGCCGGGCAATGCCGACCTGTCCGCGCTGCTGGGCAGCCACCAGCTGATCGACGTGCTGCGCCGCTGGCCGGCGCCATGGCCCGTGGCCGACCTGCTGGCGGTGCTGCGTCCGCTGGCCCCGCGCCTGTACTCCATCGCCTCCAGCCGCAAGCGCGTGGGCGAGGAAGTCCACCTGACCGTGGACGTGCTGAACTACCACGCCCATGGCCATGCCCACAGCGGCTCGGCCAGCGGCTTCCTGGCGTCGTTAGGCGAAGGCGACCGCGTGGCGGTGTACGTGGAGCCCAACGAGCGCTTCCGCGTGCCGGTCGACGGCACGCGCGACATCCTCATGATCGGCCCCGGCACCGGCGTGGCGCCGTTCCGCGCCTTCACCCAGGAGCGTGCCGAGACCGGCGCGGCCGGCCGCAACTGGCTGTTCTTCGGCGCCCAGCACTTCAACAGCGGCTTCCTGTACCAGACCGAATGGCAGGATGCGCTCAAGCGCGGCGAGCTGCACCGGCTGGACCTGGCGTTCTCGCGCGACCAGGCCGACAAGGTCTACGTGCAGCACAAGCTGCGCGAGCGCGGCCGCGAGGTCTACGACTGGCTGCAATCCGGCGCGCACCTCTATGTGTGCGGCTCCATCGCCATGGGCAAGGACGTGCACGCCGCGCTGGCCGACATCGTCGCCACCCACGGCGCGCTCAAGCCCGAGGACGCGCGCGCCTACCTGACCACCTTGCAGACGGAGGGGCGGTATGCGCGGGATGTTTATTAGGGCAGGAACGAGTGGAGAGGAACGAGGAACGAGAGAGGAGCAATTGCAAACCGCTTTCTTTTCTCGCGCGTCGCCCCGTGATCCCTAACGCTGTTCACTCGTTTCTCGTTCCTCCGCACTCGTTCCTGCCTACCCAACACTCGTTCCTCGTTCCTCTCCACTCGTTCCTAGCCCCATGACCCATTCCGTCGAAGACATCAAAGCCGACAGCCGCCGCCTGCGTGGCAGCCTGCTGGAGAGCCTGGCCGACCCGGTGACCGGGGCGCTGCGCGAGGACGACCAGACGCTGATCAAGTATCACGGCAGCTACCAGCAGGACGACCGCGACGTGCGCGACGTGCGCCGTCGCCAGAAGCTGGAGCCGGCCTACCAGTTCATGATCCGTACGCGTACGCCCGGCGGCGTGGTCACCCCCGAGCAATGGCTGAAGCTGGACACCATCGCCACCCGCTATGGCAATCACTCCCTGCGGGTCACCACGCGCCAGGCCTTCCAGTTCCACGGCGTGATCAAGCGCGAACTGAAGGCGACCATGCAGGCGATCAACGCCGCGCTCATCGACACCCTGGCCGCCTGCGGCGATGTCAACCGCAACGTCCAGGTCGCGGCCAACCCGCTGCTGTCGCAGGCCCACGCCACGCTGTACGCCGATGCCGCGGCCACCTCCGAACACCTGCTGCCCAACACCCGCGCCTATTACGAGATCTGGCTGGACGAGCAGCAGGTGGCCGGTGCCGGCGAGGAAGTCGAGCCGATCTACGGCGAGCGCTACCTGCCGCGCAAGTTCAAGATCGGCTTCGCGCTGCCGCCGACCAACGATGTGGACGTGTTCGCCAACGACCTGGGCTTCATCGGCATCACCGATGGCCAGGGCAGCATCCTCGGCTACAACGTCACCCTGGGCGGCGGCATGGGCGCCAGCCATGGCGATGCCGAGACCTGGCCCCGCGTGGCCAACGTGGCCGGCTTCATTCCGCGCGAGAAGCTGCTCGATGTGGCCACTGCGGTGGTCACTACCCAGCGCGACTTCGGCAACCGCGCCGTGCGCAAGCGCGCGCGCTTCAAGTACACCATCGACGACAAGGGCCTGGACTTCATCACGGCGCAGATCGAGCAACGCGCCGGCATCGCCTTCCAGCCCGCGCGCCCGTTCGTCTTCGACCACAACGGCGACCGCTTCGGCTGGACCCAGGGCAGCGATGGCCGCTGGCATCTGACCCTGTCCATCTCCGCCGGCCGCATCGCCGATATCGAACAGGCCACGCACCTGACCGGGCTGCGCGAGATCGCCGCGGTTCTGCAGGACGCGGGCGTGGGCGAGTTCCGCATGACCTCCAACCAGAACCTGATCATCTCCAACCTCGGCCCCGCGCAAAAGGACGCCGTGCAGGCGCTGGTGGCGCGCCACGGCCTGGACGCCGGCAACGCCCTGCCCAGCGCGCTGGCGCGCAAGGCCATGGCCTGCGTGGCGCTGCCCACCTGCGGCCTGGCCATGGCCGAGGCCGAGCGCTATCTGCCCGACTTCACCAGCAAGCTGCAGCCGCTGCTGGAGAAGCACGCCCTGACCCAGGCGCCGATCGTGCTGCGCATTTCCGGCTGCCCCAACGGCTGCTCGCGCCCGTACCTGGCCGAGATCGCCCTGGTCGGCAAGGCCCCGGGCCGCTACAACCTGATGCTCGGCGGCGACCACCGCGGCCAGCGGCTCAACACCCTGTACCGCGAGAACATCACCGAGGCGGAGATCCTTGAGGCGCTGGACCCGCTGCTGGGCCGCTACGCCAGCGAGCGCCACGTCGATGAGGGCTTCGGCGATTTCCTGCACCGCGCCGGCGCCATTGACCTGCCGCCGTATCCCACCCATCGCGCCATCCCCGTGGAACTGCACGCATGACCGCCCTGCCCGCCTCCGCGCAGTCCCATGCCCTCGACCTGAAGGCGATCAATGCCGAGCTGGAACGCCGCGACGCCGCCGGGCGCGTGGCCTGGGCCCTGCAACACGGGCCGGGCGTGGCCGCCCTGTCCTCCAGCTTCGGCGCCCAGTCGGCCGTGGCCCTGCACCTGCTGACGCAGCAGCGGCCGGACATCCCGGTGATCCTGATCGACACCGGCTACCTGTTCCCGGAGACCTACCGCTTCGCCGACGCACTGACCGAACGCCTGAAGCTCAACCTCAAGGTCTATCGCCCACAGGTCAGCCGCGCCTGGATGGAGGCCCGCCACGGCCGCCTGTGGGAACAGGGCGTGGAGGGCATCGAGCAGTACAACGACCTGCGCAAGGTTGAGCCGATGCGTCGTGCGCTGGACGAGCTGCAAGTCGGGACCTGGTTCACCGGCCTGCGCCGCAGCCAGGCCAGCAGCCGCGCGCAGACCCCGATCCTGCAGCTGCGCGAGGGGCGCTGGAAGATCAGCCCGCTGGCCGACTGGTCCGATCGCGACGTCTGGGTCTACCTCAAGCAGCACGGCCTGCCCTACCACCCGCTGTGGGAGGAAGGCTATGTCTCCATCGGCGATGTCCACACCACCCGCCGCTGGGAGCCTGGCATGCGCGAGGAGGACACCCGCTTCTTCGGCCTCAAGCGCGAGTGCGGGATTCACGAGCAGATCTGAGGCTCCCCTGCCCCGGCCGCAATCAGTTTGATCTCGACGCATCACGCATTCGTATTGCGTATCCCGCCGCCCCCTGGACAACGTAACGCGGAGCTGGCCGCGATCTAATCTTCTTTTTGCCGAAGCTGAGATCAACCTCTTCGTACCCAACTGATGTCCGGCACGAAGTACCTTCAGATCACATCGACATGCCACAGCAGCATGCAAAATGTTCTGGACTCGCCGAGCTAGAAATGGCGCTTCGCGCTTAGCGCGAATAGTCCGACTCCCGACATGTAAATGGAATCATCGTAGTGCGGCCCTTGAGTAGTTGAGCTGATGCACCCCTGTTAACTCAAGCAGGCTGGAAGCTGAGCTCCTGTCGAAGAGGGGACTCTGCGTAGAAAAGAAGAACAGGCCTCCAGGTCCTGAAGAAAGTTATGGCTTGAGCGAAGGTGATCGAGACCTGCCGCAAGCAGTGACGTATCACGCCTGGAAGAACAAATGCACAGGCATGGAGGCGTGACAGCTTCGACGCCAAAGGACATTCAGAATGAGCTGTCGCGGCTCCAGCCCATGGAGACGGGCGGGCCATACAAACACTGAAGGATGCCCTGTCGTAGAACGGCCGAGCAAGGCGCGGCGACTGGTGTCGAATCTAACCATACAAAGCGACCACCGACTGAGTGCAACGTGCCGTCCTCACGACGCGTCCATGACGTTCGGCGCGGCGTTACAAGCCCTATCGATGGAATGATGCGAGGAAGCTTATAGGCTGTCTACAAATGGCAGTTTCGGGGATGCATCTCCTCATGCAAGTTCTCGGCGAAGTTGCGCGGTGGCGGCGGCGCAAATGTTATCGAGGCGCGAAGACTAGGGACGAGGTCTGCCAGAAGGCTAGGAATGGCGAAATGCAAGCACGCTCTTGCGAATTGACCATCCGTCGTAAGCCTTTGACCCGTGTAGGCTTGAACGCAGGACGGTGTCCCCCGCAGATAAATCGAAGCGAAGTACACAAGGAGAGGTGTGATGACCAAGACGAACTGGATCGTAAACGTACTGGGCGTTGCCATATTTGTATTCTTAGTTGCACCGCTGATGGCAAACACGGTGACATTGCCGCCGGTGAAGGTGACAGCGCCAACTCTTGGTGGCGGAGTGATGAATTGCTATGGCTCCGCATGTGGCGATGCAGTTCAAGAGGAAGCCGCAGCAGCCCTTGCACTGTATCAGCTGATTTACGACACCTACCCGGACGAAGACCTTCCTCTCGACAAGAAGGCTGTGTGTTCGAGGCTCTCCGGAAACATCCCAAGTGGGTGTGGTCGCTGGTCGCCTCCGCCATCGGTGCCGGGCTTCGACCCAGCGTGGGCCGCGAACGGATGTGGAACGGGCGGCTATGCCAATTTGCTTCAACATGCGGGACTGACGGTCGCAACGCCAGATTACTCAGGAGACTTAGACGCACCCTATCCCGGGGTCAGTTTTTTTTCTCCGCATGCAACGGCCATGATCGATGCTGGGGTTCGGCTGGTAACAGATCGGTTTTCGATCTTGCCTTCCGCGACAACCTCGTGACGGCGTGTGGCTCGGTCGCAGGCACATCTGGATACAACATATGTCTCGGGTTCGCAGGTCTTTATCATGGGGCAGTGTCAACGACGACCCCTTCCAACAACGCGTATGCCAACTCTGTTGCGCAGTTCAATTGCGCTGCTTGGAACTACGACATGAATAACAATGGATGCAGCCGATGAGGCTCTTATCCTTCTCACTACTCTTGATGGTCTCGCTCGCCTTGCTTCAATCAGGATGCTCGAGAGACGTAGAGGGCGCGAGTGAACTACAGGCTCAGGCTGAGGGCGCCGAGCGCCCGGCCGGGGTTGAGATGGCCAAGCCAAGCATTGAAAAGCAAGCGCAAGCGCCTGCGCTTCCGGAAAGCCTTTCAAGTTGGAGTGGCTATATGGCGACGCTAACTGACGCGGACCAAGCCTTTCTTTCGAAGATGGCGATGAAGTATCAAGGGAGCCTGGAGTATGGAAGCCCTGTGGAGCGTGCAAGGCTAGCGAGGCTCGGCTATCCGATGCCAGAAGCCTTGATCGCCGAAAACAAGTTGACGGACGACCAGCTACTCACCAAGGCAAGAGCTGGCAACTTGGCAAGCAAGGCTGTCTATGCGGAGCGTATTGCGCAACGCATCGAGGTTCTGGAGCTCGCCTCAGGTGAAAAAGGCCTGAGAAGTCTGGCACTACTTGATTCTGCGCAGCAGCATGAACTTCAGAATGACGCCAACATGGCTTTTGCGATTTCAGCAGAGGCGTTGAAGCTGAATCCGTCCCCCTTCACTGCCTATCTATACGGCCGCGTGAGCGCGGTCACGGCTGGAAGCGACATCCCCACGATGTCGTCTATCGCCTTGGCCCGTGATTTAGGTGATGAAAGAGCTACCGCCAGGCTTTCTACGAGTGACAGTGATAGCCAGGTCAGTGCTAGTGCCGTTCTCAATAACTATGAGTCGATGAGGAAGTTGGCGGGCTTCAAATAAGCAGCGATCATTTTTTGATTCAGATCAAGTTCTCTATCCGAATTTCGATAGAGAGCATGCAAGCGCCATCAGCGAGGTGGTTATTGGCTCTCGTCTGACTCTGGTGCTTTTATCCGCAGCTGGGGATGGACACGGCCGATGCGGGGCTGACCTACGGCTTGCTGTTGTTGAGCTTCGCCGTTTCCGGCATGCTGGCCGCTGGTTGGATCACCGACCGCAGCACCAGCCGCGGCCATCGGCAGGCGGCGCTTGCGCTGTCCTGCACCTGCGGATGGCTGCTGCTCCCCGGCGCGGCCGGACTGATGCTGGCGCGCTCGGCCGCGATGGCGGTGGCGGCAGCAGCGGTCCTTACCTTGCTGGTGGGCATGGTGGTCTCGCTCACGTCCACCACCGTTCTGGCCATCGCCCCTGCGCGTGCGCGCGGCAAGCTCATCGCGATCACCATGCTCGCCGTCAACCTGGTGGGGCTGAGCTTGGGCCCTGCGGCGGTGGCGGTGTTCACCGATGGCCTCTTCGCCGATGAAGGCAAGGTGCACCTTTCCATCGGGCTTTTGATCGTCCTGTCGGCCGTCGGTGGCACGGCCGCGCTCGGCGTAGCGGTCAGCCGGGGCGGTGAGCAAAGGCGCCCTCTGCGCGCGCCGAGTTGAGCCCTGTCGCTCCCGGACGCCAACGCGTCCCCAGGGTTGCCTGCCCGGCCACTGGCCCGGCACAAGGCGATGCGCTAGAACTGTCGCACCCGGCCCCGGAGGGAGGCTGGCCCCGCCACGCGCCCAAGGCCTCCCACCCACATGACCGAGCACGCCTGCGATTCCGCCGACCAGGAACTGGCCCGCCTGGGCTACCGCCCCGAACTGCGCCGCAGGCTCGGCCTGGGCGATCTGCTGGTCTACGGCCTGGTGGCCATGGTGCCGACCGCGCCGTTCGCCATCTTTGGCGCGGTGTTCGACGTCAGCCACGGCATGGTGCCGCTGGTGTACCTGGTGGGCTTCGGGGCGATGCTGTTCACCGCGCTGAGCTACCAGCAGATGGCGCAGGCCTTTCCGGTGGCCGGCTCGGTCTATGCCTATGTCGGGCGCGGCCTGCACGAGGGCGCCGGCTTCCTGGCCGGCTGGGCGATCCTGCTGGACTACCTGCTGGTCCCCACCTTGCTCTATGTGATCGGCGCCAATGCCATGGCCAGCGTGGCGCCGGGCATCCCGCAGCATGCCTGGATCGTGTTCTTCGTGGCGCTGAACACCGCGGTGAATCTGCGCGGCGTGGAGAACACCGCGCGCGCCAACCTGGTGTTCCTGGGCGTGCAGTTGCTGGTGCTGGCCGTCTTTGCGGTGCTGGCGGCGCTGGCGATCCAGCGCGGCGACCACGGCGCGCACTGGAACCTGCGCCCGCTGTTCGACCCGGCTGCGTTCTCGCTGCCGATGCTGTTCGGCGCACTGTCGATGGCGGTGCTGTCCTTCCTGGGCTTCGATGCCATCTCCACCCTGACCGAGGAGAGCCGCGGCGGCGCGCGCACGGTCGGCCGCGCCACGCTGGTCTCGCTGGCGCTGGTGGCCGCGCTGTTCCTGCTGCAGACCTGGCTGGCGGCGCTGCTGCTGCCCGAGCTGCGCCGCTTTCCCGACGAGGCCGCCGCCAACAACGCCTTCTTCGAAGTCGGGCGACGCGTGGCCGGGCCGTGGATGCAGACGGTGATCGCGCTGACCGTGGCCATCGGTGCGGCGCTGGCCAATGCGCTGGTGGCGCAGGCATCGACCTCGCGGCTGCTGTTCGCGATGGCGCGCGACGGGCAGCTGCCGCGGTTCCTGCGCCAGGTGCATGCTGGCAGCGGCGTGCCGCGCCGGGCGATCCTGCTGGTGGCCGGCCTGAGCCTGTCGCTGGGGCTGCTGTTCCTGGGCAAGATCGCGCTGCTGGCCACGGTGTGCAGCTTTGGCGCGCTGGTCTCCTTCGTCCTGCTGCACGTGGCGGTGGCCTGGCATTTCCGGCGCTCCGGGCGTTGGCTGGTGCATGGCGTGGTGCCGGTGATCGGCGCACTGATCCTGCTGTACGTGCTCTACAACACCGACCGCTTGGCGCGGATCGGCGGACTGGCCTGGCTGGCAGCCGGCGTGGTGGTGGCGCTGGTCCTGCGCCAGCGCGGGCGTGCGCTGCGGCTGGCCGTGGACGAGGCCTCGCCGCCGGGGTCCTGAAGGCGCTGCGGCGCAACGTCGGGCCGGTATCGCAACGCGCTAGAGTTGGGCCTCTCGCGCACCTCACGACGTCCTGCATGCAACAGCCGATCCGAGACTACTTCGAATACGTCCGCACGCTCGATGCCACGCCAGCGCCGGGGCCGCTCAATGCCTGGCAGCGCTGTGTCGGCGCGCACCTGGGACAGCAGCGCCAGGCGCTATGCTGGATCGACCTGCAGCGCGTGGTGCGCCGCTACAGCTTCGAGCAACTGGACACCTGGACCGCGCAGTTCGCGCAGTTGCTGACCGCACGCGGCATCGGCGCGGGCGAGGTGGTGGCCGGGCTGCTGCCTCGGCGGCTGGAACTGCTGATCGTCGTGCTCGGCACCTGGCGCGCCGGCGCGGTGTACCAGCCGCTATTCACCGCCTTCGGACCCAAGGCGCTGGAACATCGCTTGACCACCAGCGCCGCCCGGTTGGTCGTGGCCTCCGGCGACCAACGCCCCAAGCTCGATGAGGTCCAGGGCAGGCCACCCTCGCTGACCCTGGAAAGCGGCAATGACGAAGACTTCTGGGCCGCGCTGGAGGGCCTTCCCACCTCGTTCCCGCCGGTGCCGCGGGAGCGCGAGGACCCGTGCATGATCATGTTCACCTCCGGCACCACCGGCGCGGCCAAGGCCCTGCTGGTGCCGCTGCACGCGCTGGATGCCATCGCCACCTACATGCGCGATGCGGTGGACGTGCGCGAGGACGACGTGCTGTGGAACATCGCCGATCCCGGCTGGGCCTATGGCCTGTACTACGGCATTGCCGGGCCATTGGCGCTGGGCCACTCGGTGACCTTTCACGAAGGTCCGTTTACCGTGGAAAGCTGCTACCGCACCATCGCCGAGCTGGACGTAAGCAACCTGATGGGCGCGCCCACCGCCTACCGCATGCTGATGGCCGCCGGCGATGCGGCCGCCGCACCGGTGAAGGGGCGGCTGCGCGCGGTTAGCAGCGCCGGCGAGCCGCTGAACCCGGAAGTGATCCGCTGGTTCGAGCGTGCGTTGGACACGGTGATCCACGATCACTACGGCCAGACCGAGACCGGCATGACCCTGTGCAACCACCACGCGCTGGCCCACCCCGTGCAGCCCGGCAGCGCCGGTTTTCCCTTGCCTGGCTATCGGCTGGAAGTGCTGGACGAGGCCGGACAGCCGCAGCCGGTCGGCGTGCCCGGCATGCTGGCGGTGCACGTGGCCGACTCCCCTGCGCTGTTCTTCCGCGGCTACTGGAAGGCCGAGCAGCAACCGTTCCGGGACGGCTGGTACCTGACCGGCGACACGGTGGAACGCAACGCCGATGGCAGCATCGCCTTTGTCGGCCGCAGCGATGACGTGATCACCTCGGCGGGCTACCGCATCGGTCCGTTCGACGTGGAGAGTTGCCTGCTGGAACACGAGGACGTGATCGAGGCGGCGGTGGTCGGCAAGCCCGACCCGGAACGGTTCGAGCTGGTCAAGGCCTATGTCGTATTGCGCAAGGAGGCCGTGGCTGACGATGCACTGGCGCAGGCGCTGTCGCTGCACGTCAAGCGCCGCCTGTCCGCGCATGCCTATCCGCGCGAGATCGCCTTCGTCGACGCCTTGCCGAAGACACCCAGCGGCAAGATCCAGCGCTTTCTGCTGCGCAACCAGGCCAAGGCCGAGGCCGAGGCCAACCCGCCTCCCGTGCCGGCCGCCTGAGCGGCTCGCAGCGCGTCAACGGGAGCTGCATCTGTGTGGATAGTCTGTGGGAGCGGCTTCCGCCGCGAAGGGGCTCTCCCGGGAAAGCCTCTTCGCGGCTGAAGCCGCTCCCACAAAAGCGCTCGCGCGGCCGCACTTCACTAGCGCGTTTCAAGGATCGCGCCTGCACCGCGCTCAGGGGCCAGCATGCTCCGGGACCACAGGCGGCAGGGTGACGCCGACGGCGTCGGTCTGGACACGCGCGCCGCAGCTCATGCATTTGCGGTAATGGCCGCCATCGCGGGCGGTGCGCAGGCGCGAGAGCAGGCCACCGCATTCGCAACGCTGCTCGCGCCCCTGCGTCCAGCGATAGAGATGCCAGCTGACCGAACACGCCCAGACGAAGGCAGTCAGCAGCGCGACCAGGCCGATGCCGGCAGCCAGGTAAAAACTCACCCGCGGGCCGATCAGCTCGCCGCTGCGGCTGACGATCTCGGACAGCACGATGCCGCCCAGCGCGATCGCCGCCGGCGGCAGGTACATGGTCAGCACCATCTTGGAGACCCGCTTCATGCCATGCCTCACCGCCGAGCCCTTGGTCGCGACCAGCTTGTGGGGGGCAGGATCACGGCCATGTGAGCGGCCCTGGCGCCCTCAGCCGGCGGGGCGCACCGCCACCTGGATCGTGCGGGGCGGCGCTTGCTCGAACCGCAGCGTCAGCGGCACCGTCTCTCCCGCCTGCACCGCCGGCTTGGCATCGAACAGCATCAGGTGGTTGGCCCCTGGGGCGAAGCGCACGCGCTCACCGGGTGGCAGGGTCACCCCTTCCGGCAGCGCGCGCATGCGCATCACCCCGCCCTCGTGACTGACCTGGTGCATCTCGATGCGGCCGAAGCGCGGGCTGGTGATCGCCCTCAGCCGATCGGGCCGGTCGCCGTGCTGGGTCAGCGTCAGGTAGCCAGCCAGCACCGGCGAGGGCGAGGCGCGGATCCAGGCATCGGTCACCTCGACCCCAGCCGATGAGGGCGGCGGGCCGCTACAGGCGCTCAACACAAGGGTCAACAACGACAGCCTCACCAGATTCGTCACACGCATTGCTTCGTCCTCCCGAAGGTTCATCATGATCCCCTGCCTACCGCGTGGCCCGGGCATTGTCGCGTAGCCACCAGCGGTCCAGCGCGGCGATCAGCAGCAGCGATGCGCCCACCAGCGGGAACAGCAGGCCGCCGATCAGCAGCAGGCCGAATATCACCCGCAACGTGCCGGGCTCAACCGGCATCGGCGGCACCCCCAGGCCACGCTGCGGGCGCCGCTTCCACCACATCGCCGCCCCGCTCACGCACAGCAGCACGATGCCCGCGCACGCCAGCAGCAGGACGAGCTGGTTGGCAGTGCCGTATTCCTGGCCGAGATGCACGTTGATGCCCCACTCCAGCGCGCGTCCGGCCGGGCCGTAGGCGTCATAGCCCACATCCAGCAGCACCTGGCCGCTGTACTGGTCCAGGTGCACGACCCGCTGCGCATGCAGGTCGGACGGATAGACCGAGGCGGTGTACACGCCGTGCGCGCCCCTCGGCAGGGACACGCTGTAGCCGGGCGCCACGCCCAGCGCGTCGAATCGCGCGATCGCCGCGTCCAGGCCCATCGCATCGTGCGCCTGGCCTTGCATGCCGGCCATGCCACGCATGTCATGGCCGGCGTGACCGGCATGCGGATCGGGCAGCGTGGAGTCAGGCAGCTGCGCCTGGCGCAGGGACCAGGCTGGGGTGGTGGTCTGGCCCAGGCGCTGGGTGGACATCGGCACCTCCACGCGCACACCGCGCGGATAGCCAAAATCATGGCCGTTGACCCATTGGTTGACCTTGGCCCCCCACAGCACCGACCACGGCATTCCCGTCAGTGCCAGGAACAGCAGCACACCGCCGACCAGCACGCCGGTCACCGCATGCACGTCGCGCCAGAACAGACGCTGGGACGGACGCCCGCGCACCCAGAGCACCCCACCCAGGTCGCCGCGCCCCAACTGGCCCGCGGGCACCTGCGCGGCGTGCGCGACCCGCGCCCGCGGCCACCACAGGTACACGCCGGTGAGCACCAGGAGGATCGCCCAGCCAGCGGCCAGCTCGATCACCCCGCTGGCGATGGGGCCGAACAGGTCCAGGCTGTGCAAGCGTCGGATCACGCCGGCCAGCGTGCCGCGATCGGGCAGCTGCCCCAGCACCGCGCCGGTGTAGGGATCGACATAGATCACCTCGTGCCGCGCTTCGGGCGTCATCACCGCCACCTCCACGCTGGCATCGTCGGTGGCTGGCGTGGTGTAGCGAAACACCTGGCCTGGCTGCGCGCGCGAGGCCGCCTCCAGCAGCTGCTGCGGTCGCAGGCGCTCATGCCCCACATCCACGACCTTGAGGCGATGGTGGAAGGCCCGGTCCAAGGGCGTCTTGTAGAGATAGGCCGCCCCGGTCAGCGCCAGCCAGGCGATGACCGGCAGCACCAGCAGGCCGGCGTAGAAATGCCAGCGCCACACCGCGCGGTAGAAGCGCAGTCGGTGTCGCGGCGCGGTGGACGGGGTCGGTGTGTTCATGGCCGCTCCTGCGCCAGCGCCCGCGACATCCGGTCGCGGGCGCTTGCTGGGGTCAATAGACGACATTGAGCTTCAACCAGGCCGTGCGGCCGGGCTCGTGGATGCGCACCGGGTCGGCCGGATAGCCGAAGTCCGCACTGCCGGCCAGGTTGAGATGCTCGGCGTAGTCGCGGTCGAACAGGTTGTCCACGCCAGCGGTCAGTCGCCACGCCTCGCTGATGCGATACCCGGCGTTGAGCGCGAAGGTGGCAAAGCCTGCCGTGGGCCCGAGATCGCGGCCGGTCACGTTGCCCTGCATTGGTGCGACCCGCGATTGCGCGCTCACCGCGCGCAGCAGGGCGCCGGCCGACCAGCGACGGCCTTCCCAGCCGGCGCTCAGCCTGGCTTCCAGCGGCGGCATCTGCGGCAAGGGCGTGCCATAGCTGCGGTTCTCGCCCCAGGCCCAGGCCAGGGTGCTGCCGAGCTTCCAGCCTGAGGCCGGCCGCAGCTCCACGCCGGCTTCGGCGCCGTGAATGTCGGCATCGACATTGGTCAGCGTGGACGACAGTCCCATCATGCCGCCGGCGCCGTAGGCGAACAGCAGGTAGTCCTCGATGCGGCCGACGTAGGCCGACACCCACGCATCCAGGCGCTCGCCCTTGTACTGCGCGCCGAGGTCCAGCTGCGTGGTCCTCTCCGGCCGTGCGGCGGAGAATGCGTTGACCGTGCCCATCGGCCCGCGGTCGGCGGAGAACAGTTCCCAGTAATCGGGCATGCGTTCGGCATGGCCGATGCCCGCATACCAGGTCAATGGCAGGGTAGAAAGATCCTGCTCGTAACGCGCAAAGCCCGATCCCAGCGTCTGTCGGCGGGTCACGCCGTAGGTGGGGTTGGGCATGTCGCTGCCCATGGCCATGGCCATGCCGTCGCCCATGCCCATGGGCTCGCCCATCGACATGCCGCTGATGCTCGCGCGCCGGTCCTGGGCCGCGGCGCGGTCCAGGCGTGCGCCCAGGATCACGCGCTGGCCCGCGCCCGGATGCAGGGTCAGTTCGGCGAACAGCCCCTGATTGTCCAGATCCGCATCGCTAGCCCAGGCCGCGTACGGCCCCAGGTTGGAGGCGCTGCGGCTGCGATGGCGGCTGTCCTGCCAGTCCGCGCCCGCGGTCAAGGCCAGATGCGTCCATGCCCACTCCAGCGCCAGGCGGCCGCCGCTGGTGCGGCGATCGACGTTGGCGGCCATCGGCATCGGCATGGCTGAATCGGCGTTGGGCGTGCGCAGCGTGTAGTTGTCCATGACGTGGTCGGCGTGGTTGTCGTAGACGCTGGCCTTGATGGATTCCCACGCACCGGGCAGGTCGGTCTTTTCGAAACGCGCGCCCAGGCTGGTGCGGCGGAACTGCGCACCGTCCATGCCACGTCCCGCATAACGCGCCAGGCCATCGCCCAGGCCAGCATTCAGCTCCACGACGGTGTCGGCGTCCGGGGTCCAGCCGAGTGCGGCGTCGGTGTTCCACTTGCGCCATTTCGAGGGCACCACGTTGCCGGCGCCATCGCGGTAATCGTCGGCCTCGGAACGGTTGGCGCTCACGCGCGCATAGCCGAGCGTGTTGCCGGCGGTGGCTTCCAGGGTCTGGTCGTTGCGGTTGTTGGAGCCGGCCAGCACGCTGGCCCGTGCCTCGACGCCGGGCTGCTCGAAGTGCGGTGTCTGCCGCTCGAAGCGGACGGTGCCGGCCGAGGCGCCCGGCCCCCACAACACGGTCTGCGGGCCCTTGACGATGGTCAGCCGGTCGTAGGTCTCCGGGGCGATATAGCTCAGCGGGTTGTCCATGCGCGCCGGGCAGGCACCGGGCATGGCGCCATCGTTGCTGAGCACGTTCAGGCGCGAGCCGAACATGCCGCGCAACACCGGGTCGCCATTGGTGCCGCCGTTGCGGATGGCGGAAAAGCCCGGGACGGTCTTGAGGTAGTCGGCGCCATCGCTGGCCGGCACCGGCTGCCGCGGCAACCGCGGGTCGGTGCTCCAGGTCAGCGGCGTCACGGGGGCGGCGGTGACCAGCACCGCATCGAGGGTGCGGGCGCCATCGACGGCTTCATCGGCCACGGCGAACGACGCCGGTAGCGCGCATGCGCAGCCAAGCGCCAGCCTCGACGGCAGCGTCGAGACGAAGGAAAACACAGGCATTGGAAAACACTCCAGAAAGGCACGGGCGACGCCCGCACCCTTCAGGCGCGCGCGCCGGTCAGCAAAGCGGTGTCGGGCCCACGGCCAGCGGCGGCCCACGCGCGCCCAGGTGGCCGTGCCAGGCTTTGCCGGTGCGGCCCACCACCTGGACCAGGCGCGGCGCGGGCGCGCGCAACAAGGGCAGGACCAGCAGCGCGAAGACCAGCCAGGGCAGCAGTCGCGCGGCCAGCAGGCAGTAGTCGCAATCCACCCCCATCCGGTGACCGGCGTGCGGATCCTTGGCAGGCGCTGGCGCCGGTGATGCGGCCGCCGCCGCCGGCTCGGCCGCTGCCGCCATCGCCGCGTGGTGATGGTGGTGCATCCCTTCCATCGACATACCCGCTGGCGATGGGGCCTCGAGCGCGGACGAAGCTGCCGGCAGCACCCCATAGGCCTGCCAGCGACTGATCAACGGCCCGACGATCACCAGCAGCGTGGCCAACACGGCCAGCGCGACAAAGACGGAGAAGGGGCGGTGGCGAGGGCTCACCGGCCCAGTGTAGGCGCTCGGGACTTCCAGGTCGAAACCGCAGGGTCCCGATCACACGATCTCCACCACGGTGAACGGTGTCCCGCCGGTCAATCAAGATTCCACGGTCCTTGCCGATACCGCGGCACAAGCCGGGATCACACCCACACCCACCAGCCAGGATTCGCGATGTCCCAAACCCGCAGCCGTACGCATTCCCGTTGGTGGCCCTTCTCCCGGCGCCGCGACCTTCAGTCCCAGCTGACCGCGGTCAACCGGGTCATGGCGGTGATCGAGTTCGACCTGGAGGGCCGCATCCTCCACGCCAACGAGAACTTCCTGTCCATCATGGGCTACCGGCTGGAAGAGGTTCGCGGCCAGCATCACGGCATGTTCGTGCCGCCCGCAGAGCGCGCCAGCGAGGACTATCGACAGTTCTGGGAGGTCCTGCGCCGGGGCGAGTTCAACGCCGGGCGCTACCGCCGCCTGGGCAAGGACGGCCGAGAGGTGTGGATCAATGCCTCCTACAACCCGCTGCTGGACAGCGCCGGCAAACCCTACAAGGTGGTCAAGTACGCCACCGACATCAGCCACCAGATGCGCCAGACCGCCGAGTTCGAGGGCCGCATCGATGCCATCGACAAGGTGATGGCGACGGTCGAGTTCTCGCTGGATGGCACCATCCTCAAGGCCAACCAGAATTTCCTCGACGCCATGGGCTACCGGCTCGAGGAGGTCCGCGGCAAGCACCACAGCCTGTTCGTGGACCAGGCCACGCGCGGCTCGGAGGAATACCGGCGCTTCTGGCAGAAGCTGGGCCGCGGCGAGTTCGATGCCGGCCGCTACCAGCGCGTGGGCAAGCACCACCGCCAGGTGTGGATCCAGGCCTCCTACAACCCGGTGTTCGATGCGTCCGGCCAGCCGTACAAGGTCATCAAGTACGCCACCGACATCACCCAGCAGGTGGTGACCGCCGCCGATGCGCAGGGCCGCATCACCGCCATCGACAAGGTGATGGCGGTGATCGAGTTCTCCATGGATGGCCACATCGTCGGCGCCAACGAAAACTTCCTGCAGACCATGGGCTATCGCCTGGAGGAGATCCGCGGCAAGCATCACGGCATCTTCGTCGATGCCGCCTATCGCAGTTCAGAGGAATACAAGCAGTTCTGGAACAAGCTGGGCAGCGGCGCCTTCGATGTGGGCCGCTACCGCCGCCTGGGCAAGCATGGGCGAGAGGTCTGGATCCAGGCGTCCTACAACCCGATCCTGGATATCGCCGGCAGGCCGTTCAAGGTGGTCAAGTACGCCACCGACGTCACCGAGCAGGTGCGCTCGGCGCAGGAGATGCGCAACCTGGTGGCCCAGGCCACCGAGATCGCGCAGAACGTGCAGGCCGCCGCCCGCGACATCGCCTCCAGCAACCAGGACCTGGCCGAGCGCACGGTGTCGCAGTCCAACTTCGTGCGCCAGACCTCAGGATCCATCGAGGAACTGGCCGGTACGGTGCGCAGCAACTCCCAGCATGCCGAGGACGCCCGGCGCATGGCCAGCGATTCGGCCGCTGTAGCCCGTCGCGGGGCGCAGGTCATCTCCGATGTCGTCACCACCACCGCTGGCATCCGCGACGGCAACGATCGCATCGGCCAGATCATCGAGGTCATCGACGGCATCGCCTTCCAGACCAACCTGCTGGCGCTCAACGCCGCGGTCGAAGCCGCACGCGCCGGCGAGCAAGGGCGCGGCTTCGCCGTAGTAGCGCAAGAGGTGCGCCACCTGGCCCAGCGCTGCGGTGTGTCGGCAAAGGAGATCCGCGACCTGATCAGCAATACCGCCGGTCAGGTCAACGACGGCGCACGGCTGGCCGAGCACGCCGGCAGCGTCATGCAGGAAGTGGTCAGGGCGGTGCTGCAGGTCACCGCCACGGTGGAACAGATCGCCGCGGCCAGCGAGCAGCAGGCCGATGGGGTGCAGAGCGCAAGCCAGGCCTTGCACGCCATCGATACGCAGACCCAGCAGGACGCACGGCTGGTCGAGGAGATCGCAGGTTCCGCCCGCGCGCTGGAAGAGCAGGCCGATGCGCTGTTTTCGCTTGTGGCCGGCCCGCAAGCGGAAACCCAGACTCCGGCCACCTCTTCGCGCGCGGCCTGAGCCTGGCACACACCCGACGGCCACGCCGCGCGTGGCCTTTCTGCCATCTCAGTCCATCGCCCGCAGGTTCAGGGCGAGCCTTTCTCGCCCTTGCGCGGCTTGTCGAACAGCACGCGCAGTTCCTCCTTGGCTTCTTCCAGCACCTTCAGCTGGCGAGCCGGCAGATTGCGCCCGGAGCGATTGATGTAGAACACCAGCATGGACATGGCCGAACGATACGGCGTGGTCCGCTTCTTGTGCGTGCGCTCGGCAGTGCGCTTGAGTAACCGGGCGATGGAGGCCGGATCCTCGTTCTGGAAGACATCGTCATCGCTGTCTTCGATTTCCTGGCGCTTCTCGTCGGCTTTGGACCATTGATCCGTGGATTGCTGCTGCAGCTGGGCAGGTGCGAACTGTGCCATCGTGGCCTCCTGTTGGACGTCTTTCGCGTCATTGGTTCGTAATGCCGTTTACGGCGTTCCTCTACGACCTTTCCGATCTGCGCGTGCCATATGGCAGCGCTCGCCTCCTTGTTGGATCAGATGACCAACATTTATCAAAATAAATGTGCACGGGTAAATACCTCGCATCCATCACATGCATTATTTTCACTGCATCCACGCATTCACACCGCTTAATAGCGGCGATTAACTGGGCAGGCATTCGCCAATCAGACTTTCGTCGTATCGATAAAAAATCGCGGGCGATCGGCAAAGCATGATCGCCGCGATTTCCACGAAAACGTTTTCTTGCGCAGATGCGGCTTGCAGGCTCGCAACACACCTCCTGCGATCGAATCGCTTCGCAGGGGACACGGGTGGAGACAGGGCCGTGGACCGCCCACCCCAGACCCGCCCGATGCATCCACACGCGCCGCATGCAGCGGGGGCGTCAGAATCGAACTTCCATCACACCACGCGCCGCCGCCCCAAGGCCTCTCATGACCCTTCCTGGACCTGACGCGGCCCTGTGCCATCCTCCGCGCGGCTTCGCCGAAGCGCTGCGTCTGGAGACCTTGCGCAGCTATCACATCCTGGATACCCCGCAGGAAGCCGCGTTCGACGACCTGACCCGCATCGCCGCGCACGTCTGCCAGGCGCCGATCGCCCTGGTCAGCCTGGTTGACCGCGACCGCCAATGGTTCAAGAGCGTGCAGGGCCTGGACGTGCGACAGACGCCGATCGAGCAGTCGGTGTGCGCGCACGCCATCCTCCAGGACGGCCTGTTCGTGGTGGAGGACACGCTGCTGGACGCGCGGTTCGCCGACAACCCGCTGGTCACCGGCCGGCCGCATATGCGGTTCTATGCCGGCGCCCTGCTCAAGACGCCAGACGGCATGCCCCTGGGCACGGTATGCGTGCTGGACACCCGGCCGCGCAAGCTCGAAGCCGCCCAGGCGGAGACCTTGCTGGCCCTGGCGCGACAGGCCATGACCCAGATGGAGCTGCGCCGACTGCTGGCGCAGGAGCAGGAGGCCAGCCACTACCGTGCGCGATTGATGGCCATCGCCGGACACGACCTGAAGACGCCGCTGCGCGCGGCCGCCTATGCGGTGGAAAAGCTGCAGCGCAGCGCCAGCGACGCGCAACGGCCCATCCTGGAAAGCGCGCGCGAGCACCTGCGCCAGATCGGGCAGGAGTTCCAGGAACTGGCGACGATGGCCGCGGCAGGCGCCGCGCAAGCCCGTCCCAGCCTTGAGCCGCTGCCGCTGGCCGAAGTCCTGGAGCCGGTCCTGTCCAACTGGCGGCGCCTGGCCGCATCCAAGGGGCTGCAGCTGCGTTCCGTGCCCACCTCCCTGGTGGTGTGCAGCCACCGCGCCCTGCTGTCCACGCTGCTGGGCAACCTGGTGGGCAACGCGGTCAAGTACACCGAACACGGCCGGGTGCTGGTCGGCTGTCGCCGACGCGGCGACCGGGTGATCGTGGAGGTCATCGACACCGGCATCGGCCTGGACGAGGACGATGCCAGCAAGGTGTTCAACGCCTTTCGCCAGGCCGACCCGCGCAGCGAGGGACTGGGTGTGGGTCTGTGGATCGTGCACAGCACGGCGCAGACCCTGGAGTGCCCGGTGCAGGTGCGGTCCCGCAAGGGCGTAGGCAGCCGCTTCAGCGTCAGCCTGCCCCTGGCCCCGGCATAGGACCCGGCGGGGCGCTCAACGCGGCTTTGCGGCCGCGCTCGCCTTGCCGGTCTTGCGCGGCCTGGGCTTGGGCAGCGGCAGCGCTGCAGCGGTGGCCCGCAGCAGCCGCGACAACACGTCGGATTGCTCGACCGGGTCGATCAGCAGGTGCGGCCTGGCACCTGGAAACGGGGCGCCCATGGCCTGCTGGGGTTCCAGCAGTGCGTGACCGGCTTCGGTGGACTTGACGAACAGCTGGTTGTCGCAGACCAGCGCCACCACCTTGCCATCCAGGTACAGCGCATACTCGCCGAACATCTTGCGCCAGCTCAGCGCCGCGCCCAGGCGGGCCTGGCCGGCGATTTCCTCGATGAAGGAGGGGTCGGTCGCCATCGATATGCCTCTAGTTGGTGATGGTCTGGGTCAGCGATTCCCAGGTTGGCGGCAGCGGCCAGTCGGCGTCCTGGTTGCCGTCCATCACCCGCCGCAGGTCGCGCTTGTCCACCTGTGGGGCCAGGGCATGCACCAGGTCCAGCGCATAGTCGCGCAGCACGCGCTCGCGCGGCAGCACCGCCCAGGCGATGCACTCCTTGATCTCCGCTGGCGCCACCCAGGCGCGCAGGTCGCCATCGCTGGCGTTGATCGCCATCTCCGCCAGCAGGCCCACGCCCATGCCGGCGCGCACATAGGTCTTGATCAGATCCGCATCCAGCGCGGTCATGGCGATATGCGGCTCCAGCCCGCTCTCGGCGAAGGCACGCTGCAGCGACGAGCCCGGGCGGGTGGAGGACTCGTAGCTCACCAGCGGATAGGCGGCCAGCGTGGCCAGGTCCGGGGCGCGCCGCTGCTGGTCCAGCGCGTGATCGCGCGGCACCACCACCAGCCGGCGCCAGCGATACAGCGGGATCGCCAGCCCGCCCTGCGGGGTGTCGCCGGAGGTGCTGATGACGGCCATGTCGGCATCGCCCTGACCCAGCAGATCCAGCGCGTCGCGCTCACCGGCGTGCTGCAGGTGCACGCTGACCTGCGGATAGGCCTGCTTGATCTGCGCCACCGCCGGCGGCAACACGAAGCGCGATTGCGTGTGGGTGGTGGCCAGGATCAGCTGGCCGTGCGCCTCGCGCCGCTGGTTGGCGGCGAAGGTGCGGATATTGTTGGCCTCGGCCAGCACGATGCGCGCCCGCTCGATCACCTCGGCCCCGGCCGGCGTGACCGACTCCAGGCTGCGCCCGCGGCGCACGAAAAGCAGGAAGCCCAGCTCGTCCTCCAACTGCTTGAGCTGCTTGGACAGCCCAGGTTGGGTGGCGTGCACACGCTGGGCGGCCACAGTGATGTTGAACTCCGCATCGGCGATGGCCACCAGGTAGCGCAGCTGGGTCAGGGTCATGCGGGCAATCCCGGCGATGAAGCGTTCAAGGTATCCGTGCACGCGCTGGCCCGACCACGCCCCGCCGCGGCACGGCGGCGCACCGTGGATGCGTTGCGCCCCGCAGGCGCCAGGGATGTGATGAAAGGTCGAGCGCACACGACAGATGGCCTGCGACTGTAAGCCACCGACCGTCACCAGCATATAACCGAAAGTAATCTGCAGTATCCGATCCACCATTTCCGGGGTGATGGACGCGCCGGTTAGCGTCGGTCCTCTGTCTTTACACCGCTTCCCTCGTGACCGCATCGTTGCCCCCTGCCGCCCTGTTCCCCCTGTTCGCGGACCTGCGCGGGCGGGCCGTGCGCGTGGTGGGCGGCGGCGCGGTGGCCGAGCGCAAGATCGAGGCCCTGCTGCACGCCGGCGCCCTGCCCCGCGTGGGCGCGCCGGCCCTGAGCCCGCGCCTGGCGCAGTGGGTCGCCCAGGGTCGTATCGCATGGGATGCCGGCAGCTTCACCCCGGCCTGGCTGGACGAGGTGTGGCTGGTGATCGCCGCCACCGACGAGGCCAGCGTCAATCGCGCGGTCGCCGCCCAGGCCGAAGCGCGCCGGCTGCTGGCCAACGTGGTGGACGATGCCGAGCTGTCCAGCTTCCAGGTGCCGGCCATCGTCGAACGCGGCGAACTGCAGATCGCCATTTCCAGCGGCGGCCACGCGCCGATGGTTGCGCGCCACCTGCGCCGCCAGCTGGAAACCCTGCTGGACGAGTCCTGGGGTTCGCTGGTGGCCCTGCTCGGCCGCCAGCGCGCGCGCATCCGGGCGCGTTTTCCGGACATGGGCCAGCGCCGCCGCTTCTTCGAACACCTGCTTGCCGGTGCGGTGCCGCGCCTGCTGCGCCAGCGCCAGGACGCGGCGGCCGAGACCGAACTGCAGCGCGCCTTGGCCACCGCGGCAGAGGCGCCGTGGGCCGGCACGGTGACGCTGGTGGGCGCCGGCCCGGGCGATGCCGGCCTGCTGACCCTCAATGCGCTGCGCGCGATGAACCAGGCCGATGTGATCCTGCACGATCGCCTGGTCAGCGCCGAGGTGCTGGCCATGGCCCGGCGCGATGCGACCCGCATCGAGGTCGGCAAGTCCGCCAAGGGACACAGCACGCGGCAGGAGGACATCCATGCGCTGATGCTGGAGCACGCCCGCGCCGGCAAGCGCGTGGTGCGGCTCAAGGGCGGCGACCCATTCGTGTTCGGCCGCGGTGGCGAGGAACTGGAAGTGCTCAAGGCCCATGGCATCGCCTTCGAGGTGGTGCCCGGCATCACCGCCGCGCTGGCCTGCGCGGCCTACGCCGGCGTCCCGCTGACCCACCGCGACCACGCCCAGGCCGTGCGCCTGGTGACCGCGCACTGCAAGGACTCCATGGACACCCTGGACTGGCAAGCGCTGGCGCAGGAACGGCAGACGCTTGCCGTGTACATGGGCGTGGCCGGGCTGGAAACCTTCCGCGACAGGCTGCTCGCGCACGGCCGCGCCGCCGCCACGCCCTTCGCCCTGGTCGAGAACGGCTCGCGGCGAGAGCAGCGCGTCATCACCGGGACGTTGGCGGACCTGGCCGAGACCGCGCGCCTGTTCGAGGTCGCCTCGCCCGCGCTGCTGATCCTGGGCGAAGTGGCCGCCCTGGCGCATCCCCTGCACTGGCACGGCGCTCCCCCATTGAGTGCCCCGACACAAGCCCGCAACACCCACGCGCCTACCTTGTCGCGCGCGGCCTGATCCCCACTCACCTATCCCGCGGTTCGCAACGGAGACCTTCGCACCATGGCCCTCTACGACAACATCCTGGACACCATCGGCAATACGCCGATCGTCAAGCTGAGCCGCCTGGCGCCGGCGCACACCACCGTCTATGCCAAGGTCGAGTCGTTCAACCCGGGCGGCTCGGTCAAGGACCGCCTGGCGCTGGCGATCATCCTGGACGCCGAGGCCAAGGGCCTGCTCAAGCCGGGCGACACGGTGGTGGAGGCGACCTCCGGCAACACCGGCGTGGCCCTGGCCATGGTCTGCGCCGCGCGCGGCTACAAGTTCGTGGCGACCATGGTGGAGACCTTCTCCATCGAGCGCCGCAAGCTGATGCGCGCCTATGGCGCCAAGGTGATCCTGACCCCAGCGGCCGAGCGCGGCAGCGGCATGGTGCGCAAGGCCAAGGAGCTGGCCGAACAGCACGGCTGGTTCCTGGCCAGCCAGTTCGCCAACCCGGCCAACCCCGCCTATCACCGCAACACCACCGCTCCGGAAATCCTGCGCGACTTCGCCGGCAAGCGCCTGGACTTCTTCGTCAGCGGCTGGGGCACCGGCGGCACGCTCACCGGCGTGGGCGAAGTGCTGAAACTGGCCCGGCCGGAGACCAAGATCATCGCCACCGAACCGGCCGGCGCGGCCCTGCTCAAGGGCGAGGAGTGGAAGCCGCACAAGATCCAGGGCTGGACCCCGGACTTCGTGCCCGAGGTGCTCAACCGCGAGGTCTACGACGAGCTGTATACCGTGGACGATACGCGCGCCATCGCCACCTCCCAGCGCCTGGCCGCCGAGGAAGGCATCTTCGTGGGCATCTCCGCCGGCGCCACCCTGGCCACCGCGCTGGAGGTGGCGGAAAAAGCCGTGCCGGGCTCGGTGATCCTGGCGATGCTGCCCGATACCGGCGAGCGCTACTTCTCCACGCCGCTATTCGCCGAGGTCAACGAAGGCAGTGACGACGAATGGCTGGCCGGCCTGCCCTGATCGGTTTTGCACCGCTGCATACGACATCGGCGCCCTGGTGGCGCCGATGTCGTTCGAGACGGATGTGATTCAAGACCCCAGCCAGGCCAGCGATTTGAAGCCGGGTCGTAGCGCGTCCTCCTTCAGCTTTTCACCGATATCATCGCCCACCGAGATATCGAAGCCATTGAGGCGCCACTTCGGGCCGATATCCGACATGTTGAACTCCAGTCGCGCAGCGCTTTCCGTCGTGACCAAGAGGTAGACCTGACGGGTGTAGTGCGCACCATAGAGCTCCTCAAGGATCAGGTCGTGGGCTCTCACCTCGCCCAGCCTCATGGCTTTCAGTCGCGCCCTGAGCAACTCGTTGCTTTCGCTAACATTCGACCTGCTTTGATCGAATAGAAAATCGACAGCTTCCGGGGTCTTGCCCGAGCTGAGAAGCTCAAAGAACCTCTCCGGGATCTCATTGGGCGATTTGGCCTGCACCGTTCCACACAGCAGCAGGCATCCCAGTAACCAGACAGCTTTCATCCGAACCTCCATATCCGTTGAAGAAGGACCTCGCCCAGAGGTTACGTCAAGTACATCGGTTGTTGTCCATTCCGGCCAATGACGCGACTCAGCGCGAACGCGAACCCGATCCACCACGCCGCGCCCGCGCGTCCTGTGCATGCAGCGCCAGGGTCTCCAGCTCGAACGCCGCCAGATCCCGTTCCAGCTGCCACTGCAGCTGCGCCTTCGCGCTGTTCTGGATCAGATTGGCGCAGGCCGCGTCTGGGTCGGTAAGCGGCCTGGAAAGCGCTGCCGCACAGCTGCCCACCGGCGTGCGGCCATCGCCCTTCCACAGGCTCTGGCCGGGGATGAAGGCATAGGTCAGGCCATTGCGCACGATCTGCTTGAGCGTGGGGTAATCCAGCTGTTGCTCCTGGACCGCGCGCAGGTACTCCTGCGTCATGTCGCTGCGCGAGACGCCCTCATCGTCGGTGGACAGCACCACCGGGACGCCAGCCTGCAGATACATGTGCAGCGGATGGTCCGCGCCTTTCACGCCTAGGATCCCATCGTTGCTGCTGAGGTTGATCTCAACCGCGACCCCATCGCGGGCCATGGCCTGCAGCAGGGCATAGGGCGCATCTTCGTAGCCGATGTCCACGCCATGGCCGATGCGGCGCGCGCCGGCAGCGACCGCCTCGCGGATGTGGAAGCGCAGCGCCTCCGGCGGCACCAGCCCCAGGGTGAGTTCGCCGGCATGCAGGGCCAGCGGCACCTGCCGATAGCGCTGGGACAGCGTTCGGAACATCGCCATGTGCAGGCGGTAATCGGCCAGCGCCACCGGGTGATCTTCCGGCGCGACGATGTTCACCCCGGCCACGCGCCGCGGATCGGCGTCGGCCAGCGCGTAGCCCATCAGCATCTGCCCGAACACCGCCGCCGGGGGCAGCACGCGCAGCACATAGGGCATGTAGCGGTAGCGTACCTGGCAGGCCGCACTGGCCGCGGCGGTCTCGCAGCGCAGCAGCGTGCGCACCTTGGCATCGAGCTGGGCGAACTCATCGCGCGCCTGCGCCACCAGGCCCGGCAGCTGCGCTTCCAGCGGCGCCAGGTTGGCCTGCAGGTCCTGGCCCTGCCAAGGCTGCTCGGCCGCGAACTTCGCCAGCACGCCGGACTGGGTCGGGTTGGTCATCAGTTCAACGTAGGACACGCGGTCGCGCGCGGCCTGTTCCAGGGTGGCGGCGACCTGTTCGGCCTTGCGCGGATTCAGGGCGTCGAAACGCGCGAAGGTCCTGAAAAACTGGTCGTGCCCGGAGGCAGCGCCTTGCCCGGGCTGGTAGTTGCGCATGGACAGTGCATCAACCGTGGCTGCGTACAAGGCGGCATCGCGGGAGGCCAGGCCGCGGGCCGGCACGCGCTCGGCATCGCAGGGCCCGGCCGAGATGGCGTGGTCGTCGTTGCGCGCCACGCACAGCCCGTCCTCGGCCGCCCAGCGCAGGAAATCCTCGGCATAGATGCTGCCGCCCAGGTGGTTGTGCAGATCGGCGCCCTTGGGCATGGCCTGCAGCAAGGCGCGCAGCTGCGGCGTGCGCGTGCGGGCCTGGTCCATCAGTGCCGCCACCTGCGCCTGCCGCGATGCGTCGCTCGCAGGCCGTGCGGCGGCGGCCGTCGCGTGCAAGGCCAGCGCCAGCGCCAGCCAGTACGCGCACATGCGCGCGCCCTGGATTCTTTTCACAATCGCCCCCTTGATCGTGCGTCATGTCGCCACCGTCAGGCGACGTCCCCCGCGGACGACCCGGATGACCGGCTCAATCGCGCGCTAAGATGGATCGTTATCGAACCATCATGCAGCAGGAAGTCGTGTCGGAAAACAGGATGTCCACCGAGGTTGCGCGCAAGGGCGGCAAGGTGCCCTTGCTGGTACGCACCACCTCGCCCACGCACTTCGCGCTGGCCCTGCTGGCGGCGCTGGGCCTGCAACACATCGCGCCGATCCCGTTGCCCGCGCAGGATTCGCAACAGACCATCCAGGTCATCGGCGGCCTGCTCGCCGAGTTGGGCCTGGCCGCGGCGGTGGTGTGTTTCGTGTTGTTCGCCTGGCGCAGGACCACCTTCATCCCGGAAGGCACGCCCTCGCGCCTGGTGATCCAGGGGCCGTACCGGGTCAGCCGCAATCCCATGTACGTCAGCCTGGTCCTGAGCTATGTCGGCCTGGCCGGCGTCCTGCTGCTGCCCTGGGCCCTGGTGCTGCTGCCCCTGCCGCTGCTGGCGCTGCAACGCGTGCTGATCCCCTTCGAGGAAGCGCGCCTGCGGGCAGAGTTCGGCCGCGACTACGAGCGCTACTGCCAACGCGTCCGCCGCTGGCTCTGAGTCCGCTGGGGTGGATGGCGCTCCACCACCCACGATCCGCGACACCTCCACCCACGTAGGGTGGATGGCGCTTTCCCATCCACCATCGCCAGCTCGAAATTCAAAGGTTGCAACTGCGACCACGCCGCCAAGTGTGCAGGCCCCGCCAACTCATGCTTAGGATGTAGGGCGCCTCGCCAAAGCCCGCGCACCGACCCTGACCCTCGAGATCGCCGATGCCCTCGCCTCCGCGCCTTTCCACACCTCAGCTTCCACCTCTTTTGCGCTGGTGCACCCTGCTGTGCCTGTGCCTGGCTGCCCTGCCCGCGGCAGCCCTGGACACCAGCGCCCTGCAGGCGCAGCTGGAAACCCTGCGCGCGGCCGCGCATGCCCCAGGCGCCTCGGCCGCGATCATGGTCAAGGGCGAGCTGGTCTATAGCGCCGGCGTGGGGCTGGCCGACGTGGAAAACCAGGTCCCGATGACCGGGGCCAGCGTGCACAACATCGGCTCGGTCTCCAAAGTGCTGGCCGTGGTGGGCCTGATGCAGCTGGTGGAACAGGACAAGCTCAAGCTGGATGCGCAGATCCAGGCCTATGCGCCATGGTTTCCGCGCAAGCAGGCGCCGATCACCGTGCGCCAGATCCTCACCCATACCTCGGGCATCCGCCATTACAAGGACGGCGAGTTCGGCGAGGGCGATGTGCTGATGTACCGGCAGTGGAACGACATCCAGGCCGCCTCACAACGCTGGAAGGACGATCCGCTGCTGTTCGACCCGGGCCGCTACTGGAACTATTCCTCCTACGCCACCAACCTGCTGCAGGCGGCGATGGAGCAGGCCAGCGGCCGGCCGCTGGAAGACTACCTGCGCGCGCAGGTGTGGCAGCCGGCCGGCATGTCCAGCACCCAGTTCGACATTCCCGCCCGCATCGTGCCGCGCCGCGCCCATGCCTACGAGTACGACAAGGCCACCGGCGCACTGACCAACACGCCGCAGGAGAACGTCAGCTACAAGTTCGTCGGCGGCGGGGTCATCGCCAGCGACGAGGACATGGTGCGCTTCGGTCATGCGCTCAACGCGGGCAAGCTGCTGGGCAAGCGCGCCATCGCCGAGATGTACCGGCCGCAGCTGAAGCCGGACATCGAAGCGTTCCCGAATCCGGACGGCAGCCCGGCACGCAAGCCGCCTGTGCAGGCGCTGATCTGGCGCGTGCAGACCGATGGCGCCGGCCGCCGCTACATGGCGCACAGCGGCAGCGTCAAAGGCACCTATTCCTACCTGGCCAACTACAACCAGCAGGACGTGGTGGTCGCACTGCACGTCAATGCGCAAGGCGGCGAGCCCGACCTGAAAGGCACGGCCGAGGCGCTGGCGGCCTCGGTGCTTGCCGGCCTCTGAACCCTCCCCCCGGCTTTAGCGGATCCCCCATGCTCCAGGACACCTCCACGCGCGTGCTGACGCTGCGCAAGCCCTACCTGCTGTTCCTCGGCGAGGAGACGCTGCCGGTCAAGGCCAAGACCGCCTACGGCCTGCGCGACTGGGTGCCCGAGGCCTGCCTCGGCCAGATCCGCATGCCCGGCGGCACCGTGGACCTGGGCCTGCCGTTGATGACACCGGCGCAGGCCGCCGCAGCTGGCGCCGGCTCGCTGGTGATCGGCGTGACCCCGCGCGGCGGGCACATCCACACGGGCTGGCACCGCCTGCTGCTGGACGCCGTGGACGCCGGGCTGGACATCGTCAGCGGCCTGCACACGCCCCTGCACGCCGTGCCTGGCCTGGCCCAAGCGGCGGCCCGCGCCGGCGTCGCGCTGGTGGATGTGCGTAGGCCGCCGGACGACTTGCCACGGGCCACCGGCATCAAGCGCAGCGGCAAGCGCGCCCTGACCGTGGGCACCGACTGCGCGCTGGGCAAGAAGTACACGGCGCTGGCGGTGACCCGGGCGCTGCAGGCCGCCGGCGTGGCGGCGGACTTCCGCGCCACCGGGCAAACCGGGCTGATGATCGCCGGGCAAGGCATCGCCATCGATGCGGTCGTTGCCGACTTCATCGCCGGTGCCGCCGAGTGCCTGTCGCCCGACAACGCCGCGGACCACTGGGACGTCATCGAAGGCCAGGGCGCGCTGTTCCATCCCGCCTTCGCCGGCGTCACCCTGGGCTTGCTGCACGGCTCCCAGCCCGACGCGCTGATCCTGTGCCACGACGCCACGCGTACCCACGTGATGAGCTGGCCGGACTATCCCCTGCCCTCGCTCACCGACGCGGCGCGCCTGTATGAGCAGACCGCGCGCCTGACCAACCCGGCCGCGCGGGTAGTGGCCATCAGCCTCAATACCTCGTCCCTGGACGAGCACGCCGCCGCACGCGCCCTGCAGACGGCCAGCGCCGAGCTTGGCGTGCCGGCCTTCGACCCGCTGCGCAGCCCGCTGGACGGCGTGGTCGCCGCACTGCTGACGTGAGCATGCCGCTGCGCACACTGCGGATTCGCACCCATGCCTGGCCGCTGAAGGAACCCTTCGCCATCGCCCGCGGCGTGCGCGACAGCGCGCGCGTGGTGATCGTCGAGCTGCGGCAAGGCCAGGCCATCGGCCGCGGCGAGGCGGGCGGGGTGGCGTATCACGGCGAAACAGCCGAGACGATGCAGGCCCAGCTCGAGGCGGTGCGTGCGGCGGTGGAGGCCGGCTGCCAGCGCGATGCGCTGCTGGCGCTGCTGCCCGCAGGCGGAGCGCGCCATGCGCTGGATGCGGCGCTGTGGGATCTGGAAGCCAAGCGGGCCTGTACACCGGCCTGGCAGCTTGCCGGCATCGCACGCTGGGCACCGATCGCCTCGGCGGTGACCATCGGCATCCGGGATGAGGCCGCCTACGAGACGGCCGCGCGCCAATGCGCCGACTTTCCCTGGCTCAAGATCAAGGTCGGCGCCGGCGATCCGGTCCCGGCCATCGCCGCCGTGCGCCGCGGCGCCCCGCAGGCGCGCCTGATCGTGGACGCCAACCAGGCCTGGACGGTGGACGCGCTGGAGCGCCATGCCGCCGCGCTGGCGCCGTTGCGGATCGATCTGCTGGAACAACCCGTGCCCGCCGGGCAGGACGCGGCGCTGGAACACCTCGACAGCCCGATCCCGCTGTGCGCGGACGAAGCCTTCTCCACGCTCGCCGATCTGCCGCAGATCGCGCGCCGCTACCAGTTCGTCAACATCAAGCTGGACAAGACCGGCGGCCTGACCAGCGCCCTTGAACTGGCCGACGCCGCGCGCGCAGCCGGCCTGCGGCTGATGGTGGGTTGCATGCTGGGCGGTTCGATCTCGATCGCACCGGCGACCCTGCTGGCGCAGCAATGCGAGATCTGCGATCTGGATGGCCCCTGGCTGCAGGCGCAGGACTGGCCGCACGGGGTGACCTATCGCAATGGGCTGATGCAGCTGCCCACGCCCGCGCTGTGGGGATAGCACGAGCCGCTCGTGGTTAGACGCCTCCAGCGAGACATCGCGCTCCCTGACCTAACGCGCTCGGCGCCCAACCGGTCGATAGCTGCCGTTGCCGTTGCCGTTGCTGTTGCTGTTGCTGTTGCTGTTGCTGTTGCTGTTGCTGCCGTTGTTGCCGTTGTTGCTGTTGTTGTTGTTGTTGCTGTTGCTCTTGCCGTAGCTCCTGCTCTTGCTCTTCGCCTTTGACCTTTGGAGCCGTAAAGCGAGCCGAGCACCGGAGGAAAAAACGGGCGAAGAGGCGCGCCTGTTTGAGCGAAGCGAGTTGAGCGCCGTCCCGTTTTTTCCGAGGAGCGCAGGGGACCGCCGCGTAGCGGCG
>Ga0209257_1000272_pt1 | contig 118294 bp, 100 predicted proteins | sample AraplaCvi_mCL_r2_FD_184277 | JGI IMG/M metagenome (GOLD analysis project Ga0209257, IMG submission 184277) | Arabidopsis root microbial communities from North Carolina, USA - plate scrape MF_Cvi_mCL_r2 (SPAdes) (version 2) | ecosystem: Host-associated > Plants > Roots > Endosphere | place...
TTGTTCAGGGCGTTGCCGGTCCCCGCCGTCGACCCGGCCGAGTTCAGCAGCAGGTTCTCGACATTGGCCGCCAGCGTCACCGGACCCCAGAAGCGGGCGTCGACGGTGTCGATCCCTTCGCCGGCCTTCTCGACCACGACCGAGGTGTTGTCCCACAGGTAATAGGTGTCGTCGCCCGCCCCGCCGATCAGGGTGTCGCCGCCCGAGCCGTGGAACACGTCGTTCTTGATCGACCCGAGTTGGGTCTCCTTGGCCGTGCTGTTGGCCACCCAGTTGCTGGGCGAGCCCGAGAGCAACAGCTCGAGCCCGCTGGCGGTGATATATTTGGACATTGAACCCCTCCGACAAGGGAGGGTCTAAGCGCCTCACGCTGAACGATAAGTAGAACTTCGTGCTTAATCTTCAGTTATGATAGTATAATGGAGCGTTAAGCCTACAACTTTACCGAAAGTTCTACCAGAATCTCGCCCCATTCTGAGGTGGAATTCAAATATCTGCGATTATTCCTCAGATATACTGAGAAAACGTCGGACATTGAACAATATCAGCAGCTATTCTTCGCGCTCGAGACGGACGAAGACCAAAGCACAGCACAACGATCAACAAGTCGCTGGCGTTCGGACGTCATAAGTCGCCGCCGGTCGCGGCCAGCGAGTCCCTCACGACTTGCCCAGGCGACGGCAGCGGCGCGCCGTTATGTCGCGCCGTTCGGGACGGGCGATCGCGCGGCAAACGCGGCCTCAGACCCCCGCCATTTCCGCCACCACCTTCAACGCCGCCTCGCGCGGATCGTTGGCCGCCGTGATCGGACGGCCGCAGACCAGGTGGCTGGCGCCGGCCTTCAGGGCGTCGGCGGGGGTGGCGGCCCGGGCCTGGTCGTTCTTGGCCGACCAGAAGGGGCGCACGCCGGGCGTCACCACCAGGAAGTCGGGCCCGGCGATCTCACGGGCCAGAGCAGCCTCGTGGGGCGACGAGACGATGCCGTCCACGCCGCAGTCGACCGCCTGGCGGATGCGCCGGGCGACCAGGTCGCGGGCCGAGAAGGCGTAGCCCAGCTCGATCAGGTCGGCGTCGTTCAGGCTGGTCAGCACGGTGACGGCCAGGATCTTCAGGTCCGAGCCGCCCTTGGCCTTGACGGCCGACTGCATCACCTGCGGCTCGGCGTGGACGGTCAGCAGGTCGCAGCCGGCCCCGGCCAGCACCCGGGCCGAGCGTTCGACGGTCGCGCCGATGTCGTGCAGCTTCCAGTCCAGGAAGATCGACTTGCCCTCGCCCTTCAGCGCACGGGCCAGGGCCATGCCGTCGGTGGCCAGCAGTTCCAGCCCGATCTTGTAGAACGACACCGCGTCGCCCAGGGTCTCGACCATGGCCCGGGCCTCGGCGACGCTGGGCAGGTCGAGCGGCAGGATCAGGCGCGGATCGCTCACGGTCTTGGCGGTCATGGTGTCATCCCCGGGTTGGCGCGCACGTCCGCATCACCCTAAGAAGGATGCGGATCCGCGCGAATTGAAGGCTAAGCACCCCGAATGAGCCAGGCCGAGCTTGCCGTCAACTTCTTCGTCGCCCTGTTCGCCCTGATCGACCCGATCGGCAACGTGCCGCTGTTCGCGGCCGCCACCCTCGGCGCGGCCGCCGCCGGCCGGCGCATGGTGGCGGTCTATATCGGCCTGTTCGTCGCCGCGTTCCTGATCTTCTTCTATTTCACCGGCGTGTCGCTGCTGGAGTTCTTCGGCATCTCGATGCCGGCCTTCCGCATCGCCGGCGGCATCATCCTGTTCATCCTGGGCCTGGACATGGTGCGCGACGACTTCACCACCATGTTCGCCGACGCGGCGGAGGGCGTCGAGGGCCAGTCGGCCCGGGTCTACGCCAAGCAGCGGTTCGAGCGGCTGATCGTGCCGTTCGCCATGCCGCTGCTGATCGGTCCCGGCGCGATCTCGACGGTGATCATCTACGCCAGCGAGGCCAAGGGCTTCGGCCTGGCGGGTATGGCCATCGGCTGCGGGGTGATCGCGGCCGTGGCGCTGGTGCTGGTGGCCACCTTCTGGGCCTCGCCGATCATCAGCCGGGTGCTGGGGCGGATCGGCATGAGCATCGTGGTGCGGGTGCTGGGCCTGATCCTCTGCGCCCTGGCGGTGCAGTTCGTGCTGATCGGGGTCGGCGACGCGACCCGCGGGCTGATCCGAGCCGACGCCAAGGCGCCGTACGCCGAGCACAGATAATTTCCTTCTCCCGCAAGGGGGAGAAGGATCAAACCTTCCGGAACCGCGAGCCCTGGCTGGCCATCAGGGCCAGGGCCCAGTCGTCGGGGACCAGCTTGGCCAGCACGGCGATGGCCTTGTTGGGCGCGCCCGGCACGCAGATCGCGCGATTGGCCTCGGCGGCCTCGTAGCCGGCCGCGGCCACCTCGTCGGCGCCCAGCCACAGCCAAGCCGGCAGGCTCTGGCTGACCTGGGCGCGGGTGCCGTTGACGTCGTGGAATTCCGAATAGGTAAAGCCCGGGCACAGGGCCGACACATGGACGCCAGCGCCCTGCGTCTCCAGGTGCAGGCTCTGGGAGAACTTCACCAGGAAACTCTTGGTGGCCGCATAGAGGGTATGGCCGGCCGCGCCCGGGGCCAGGCCCGCCAGGGAGGCGACGTTGACGATCCGGCCGAAGCCGCGCTCGACCATGCCCGGCAGCACCTTGTGGGTCAGGCCGCAGACCGAGACGAGCAGCACCTGCAGGAAGGCGGCCTGGTCGGTCCATTGAGTCTGGGCGTAGGCGCCCGGCAGGCCGTAGCCGGCGTTGTTGACCAGGGCGTCGACCACCCGGCCCTCGGCCTCGACGGCGGCCAGCACCTGGTCGACGGCCTCGGGCTGGGCCAGGTCGGCGGCGATCGGATAGGCCTCGACGCCGAACCTCAGGCGGATCTCGGCGGCCAGGGCCTCCAGCCGGTCGAGCCTGCGCGCGGTCAGGGCCACATCATAGCCGTGGCTGGCGTAGATGCGGGCGAAGGCGGCTCCGATGCCGGCGGAGGCGCCGGTGATCAGGGCGAGGCGGCGGGCCATGCGGCGTGTGTCCAGGGCGACTGCGTAACGTCACCGAGACGAAGCACGACCGCTGGTCTGGTTCAAGCACATGCGCGGGGACGCCCCGTCATCGGGGCCGGAAGAGAGGGAGGGGGCGCTCGGGCTCAAGCGCCCCCTCGGCGGCGCCGGAGCGCCGCGGGCCCGTCCTTCGGGCTGGGGGATCAGGAAGGACGGGCGGACCTCGTTAGGCCGCTTCGCTGAGCGCCGGCTGGGCGCCGCGCGTCCAGCGGACGGCGGCCTCGGCGATGCGGACGCCGAACAGGCGGGCGGTCTCGCGGTCGCCGGCCGGCGGGCTGATCTCGGGCGAGGCGTTGTCCGACTGGGCGGCCAGGCCGATGAACGAGCCGACGCGGTTGATCGTGTCGGGGCCGCGCTCGGCGGCGGTGACTCCGGGAGGCGCCAGGCCCAGGTTCACCCAGTTCATGCCGTGCTGGGCCGCCAGGATGGTCAGGCTTTCCAGGGCGTGGCCCTTGTCGCCGGCGAAGCTGTGCGAATTGGTGAAGCCCGCGGCCAGCTTGTCCTTCCAGGCGCCGGCGAAGAACACCCCGGCGGTGGCGTCGGCGAACACTTTGAACACGCCCGAGACGTCGCCCATGTAGGTGGGCGCGCCGAACACCACCGCGTCGGCCCCGGTGATCTCTTCGATGATCGGCGCGAAGTCCTGGGCGGCGCTGTCGATCTTCAGCAGCAGCGGGGTCTGGCCAGCGTCGCGGACGCCCTCGGCGATCTTGTCGGCCAGGACGGCGGTGTGGCCGTAGCCCGAATGATAAACGATGGCGACCTTGGTCATTGTGGTGAGCCCTGAAAGATGGTTGCGGCCTCGCAACTGAAACCGTGTCGATTACGTATGATCGGTCACGCGACTTTCCAGGGGATCGGCAACTGTGGTTGATGCAGTTATTCTGCAAGCCGGTTTAGCGGCGATGGGCCCTCAGGCCGCCGCCTCGACCGAGGCGCTGTTCAGCAGGTCGGCCACCGAGATCTGAGACAAACGGTCGGCGACGGCGGTGTCGGCGGCGATCATCGCCCCGCGCACGGCGTCGGGAATCTTCTCGCCGACCGGGCAGCCCTTGACGCCCTTGGGGGCGACGCCCAGGTGGGCGCAGCCGTTCACGGCCCTCAGGACGACGTCCAGGGTGATGGTCTCGGGAGGCTTCAGCAGCCAGGCTCCGCCGTTGGCCCCGGCCCGCGCGCCGATCAGCCCCGCCTTGCCCAGCATGGCCGTCACGCGACGCACCACGACCGGATTGGTCGGGACCGAGGCGGCCAACTCCGCGCTGGCCACGGCGCGGTCGGCCGAAAAGGCGCTCTTGTGCGCCAGATAGGCCAGGGCGTGCGCGGCGACGGGGAATTTCTGACTGTCGGACATTTTTCTATGGCAGGACCCTAAGGGCGTCGTTCGTGCGTTCAACCAAAAACTATCGCCGCGGTCCGGCGTCAGGTCGCGATTGAACCGGAGCGGGATTGGGTGTATCGCGCCCGGCTTGATCGATATGGGGCTCCGCGCCGCGTTTTGCGAGGGCGACCCCGGAGGGATTGAATGGCTTCCGAAGCCTCTGGCGCTCCCGCTCCCCATGGCGCCGCCCCATGTGACGTTCCCTCGCAAGCTGGCCATGACCTGAAAGGGCACGGCTTCCTGGCGCTCGCCATCGGTTCGGTTGGCGTGGTGTTCGGCGATATCGGCACCAGTCCGCTCTACGCCTTCAAGGAGGCGCTGCACGCCGCCGCCGGCGACGGGGTGACCCGCCTGGAGATCGTGGGCGTGGTGTCCCTGGCCCTGTGGGCGCTGTTTCTGGTCGTCACGATCAAGTACGTGCTGTTCATCATGCGGGCCGACAACAAGGGCGAGGGCGGCGTGCTGTCGCTGATGGCCCTGGCCCAGCATGCGATTGGCAAGCGCACCACCCTGGTCTTCGTGCTGGGCGTGACGGGCGCGGCGCTGTTCTACGGCGATGCGGTGATCACCCCGGCGATCTCGGTGCTGTCGGCGGTCGAGGGCCTGCGAACCATTCCGATGTTCGACACCCACGTCACCACCCAGGTTGTGCTGCTGATCGCCACCGTGATGCTGCTGGGGCTGTTCTTCCTCCAGGCCCACGGCACGGCGATGGTCGGCCGACTGTTCGGCCCGGTCTGCGGCGTCTGGTTTTTGGTCATGTTCGTCCTGGGCGCCGTGCACCTGGCCGACAATCCGGGGATCCTCGCGGCGATCAACCCCTACTATGCGGTGTCTTTCCTGCTGCATCACGGTATGGCCGGCTTCATCGTGCTGGGCGCGGTGTTCCTGACCGTCACCGGCGCCGAGGCGCTGTCGGCGGACATGGGCCACTTCGGACGCTGGCCGATCCAGGCCGCCTGGCTGTTCTTCGTCCTGCCGTGTCTGGCGGTGAACTATCTGGGCCAAGGCGCCTTCGCCATGCGCACCCTGGAGGCCGCGACGGCCGCCGGCCAGCCGATGCCGGACCTCAACTGGTTCTTCGAGATGGCGCCCGAGTTCCTGCGCTTGCCGCTGGTGTTCCTGGCCGGCGCGGCCACCGTGATCGCCAGCCAGGCGGTGATCACCGGCGCCTTTTCCCTGACCCAGCAAGCCATTCAGCTTGGTCTGATGCCGCGCCAGGACATCAAGCGCACCTCCGAGACCCAGTCGGGCCAGATCTTCGTGCCGCAGCTCAACACCATGCTGCTGGTGGCGGTGCTGGCCATCATGTTCACCTTCCAGACCTCGTCCGCCCTGGCCCACGCCTACGGCCTGGCGGTGACCGGCACGATGGTGGTCACCACCTGCATGGCCTACATCGTCATGCGCAAGCTGTGGAACTGGAAGGCGCCGGCCGCCCTGGCCTTCCTGATCCCGTTCATGGCGCTGGACCTGACCTTCCTGTCGGCCAACGCCCTACGCTTCTTCACCGGCGGCTGGCTGCCGGTCCTGATCGGCGCGGTGCTTTTCACGATCATGGCCACCTGGGTGCGCGGCAGCCAGATCCTGACCGAGAAGACCCGCCGCGACAGCGTGCCGCTGGTCGATCTGATGGAGATCCTGCGGGCCCGCGCGCCGCACCGCGCCCCCGGCACGGCGATCTTCCTCACCTCCGACCCGGACATGACCCCGGTCGCCCTGATGCACAATCTCAAGCACAACAAGGTGCTGCACGAGCGCAACGTGATCCTGACCGTCCGCACCGCCGAGACGCCGCGCGTCGCCGACGAGGACCGCGTCCGCACCCAGGCCATCAACGCCGACTTCAAGAAGGTCGAGATCTATTACGGCTTCATGGAAAGCCCGAACGTGCCCAAGGCCCTGGCCATTCTGCGCAAGCAGCAGGGGCTGAAGTTCGACATCATGGCCACCAGTTTCTTCCTGGGCCGCCGCTCGATCGTGCCGTCGGCCCACAGCGGCATGCCGCTGTGGCAGGACCGGATCTTCATCTTCCTGATGAAGAACGCCACCAACCCGACCGACTTCTTCAAGATCCCGCCCGGCCGCGTCGTCGAGTTGGGGGCCCAGGTGACGGTCTAGGATGAACGTCCTCGGCGTGATCGGCGACGTGCTGTGGCTGTTGGCCCTGTCGATCATGGGCGGCGCCTCGCGCATGGCCTGGGGCAAGGTCAAGGACGTGATGGTGCCGATGCTGTGGGCGCCCTCGGGCAAGACCGTGTGGCGCGCGCCGCGCGCCGTGGCCTTGGCCTCGCTGCCGACCTTCGCCTTCCTGCTCAGCCTGTGGCTGCTGGTCGAGAGCCGCCGGCCGACAAGCCTGGATGTCGGGATCATCCTGCTGTGCGTACGCGCCATCGTGGCGGCGATCTTCGCGGTGGTCCACCTGACCCAGGTGCGCCGCGCCCTCAACCAGCTGGCCGCCGAAGGCCAGATCAAGCTCTGACTTCGCTCCGATCGCGCGGCGCCGTTTCAATCGTCGCGAAACCGCGCTAAACGCGCCGCGACCTTGTGTTTCTCCGAAGGGGAAACACGCTGCGACTTTGTGTTTCCTCGGAAGGACCCCCTCATGGCCGCCAAGCCCGTGAAGAAGGTCGTGCTCGCCTATTCGGGCGGCCTCGACACCTCGATCATCCTCAAGTGGCTGCAGACCGAATACGGGGCGGAGGTCGTCACCTTCACCGCCGATCTCGGCCAGGGCGAGGAAATCGAGCCGGCGCGGGCCAAGGCCCTGGCCGCCGGGGTCAAGCCGGAGAACATCTTCATCGAGGACGTGCGCGAGGAGTTCGTGCGCGACTTCGTGTTCCCGATGTTCCGGGCCAACACGGTCTATGAGGGCCAGTACCTGCTGGGCACCTCGATCGCCCGTCCGCTGATCGCCAAGAAGCAGATCGAGATCGCCCGCAAGACCGGCGCCGACGCGGTCAGCCACGGCGCGACCGGCAAGGGCAACGACCAGGTCCGCTTCGAGCTGGGCTATTACGGCCTGGAGCCCGACATCCACGTGATCGCCCCGTGGCGCGAGTGGGACTTCAAGTCCCGCGAGGCCCTGCTGGACTTCGCCGAGAAGCACCAGATCCAGATCGCCAAGGACAAGCGCGGCGAGGCGCCGTTCAGCGTCGACGCCAACCTGCTGCACAGCTCGTCGGAAGGGAAGGTCCTGGAGGACCCGGCGGTCGAGGCCCCAGAGTTCGTCCACATGCGCACGATCGCGCCGGAGGACGCCCCCGACAAGCCGACGGTCATCACCATCGACTTCGAGAAGGGCGACCCCGTCGCCATCGACGGCGTGGCGATGAGCCCGGCCACCCTGTTGACCAAGCTGAACGAGCTGGGCCGCGACAACGGCATCGGGCGCCTGGACCTGGTCGAGAACCGCTTCGTCGGCATGAAGTCGCGCGGCGTCTACGAGACCCCGGGCGGCACGATCCTGCTGGCCGCCCACCGCGGCATCGAGTCGATCACGCTCGACCGCGGGGCCATGCACCTGAAGGACGAGCTGATGCCGAAGTACGCATCGCTGGTCTACAACGGCTTCTGGTTCGCCCCCGAGCGCGAGATGCTGCAGGCCGCCATCGACTACAGCCAGGCCAAGGTCACCGGCCAGGTGCGGGTGAAGCTCTACAAGGGCAATGTCGCCGTCATCGGCCGTACCAGCCCCTACAGCCTCTACGACCAGGACCTGGTCACCTTCGAGGAGGGCAAGGTCGCCTACGACCACCGCGACGCCGGCGGCTTCATCAAGCTCAACGCCCTGCGCCTGCGCGTCCTGGCCAAGCGCGACCGGCGCGACGTCTAGGGTCGAGGATCTCCTGAACGACAAAGCCCCGCCGACGACGGCGGGGCTTTTTTGTTGGCGCGTGATGTCCGCACCGCGGGGAGCGACAAAACGCGGACTTCGGTGCGATCGCGCCAGCAGCGACGGCCGAAGGGCGAGCGCGAGGGGTGGCCTGGACGCGCCCGCCGGGCTAACACCCTGACATGGCGCGAACCAAGCAGAGCCCTGAATTCGAGATCGAGGTCGATGGCGAACCGTACGTCTGGCGGCTCCACCGCCAGCCCGGCTGGTCCAGCGACGCCCCGGTGTTGCATGGCATGGCCATCGCCGTGCGCCACGCGGAGGGTCAGCGCGAAGCGGTGGTGGAGTTTCCGCCGGGCCCGCATCCCCGATACGGCGCCCCGCTTCTGAAGCCCTCGCAGATCGCGCCCGGGCTGGTGGCCAAGGCCATCACCTCGGCCATCGCGGCGGGATGGGAGCCCCTGTCCCGCGGCAAGACGGTCGCCATCGTCGTGGACGCGACCGGAGCCTGACGTCGCGCGGCGATGGGCGCGACCTGAAACGCCCTCCCCCAGGGCCGAACATGGGCGGCGGCCGCGGCCGGCCCAAGCCGGGTCACCTGGCCTCGCCCGGCCGGTAGGTTCGCTCGACATGGCCCGCCAGCTGGTCGGGATAGAAGTAGACCGGCCGCAGGTCGCCCTTGGCGTAGCGCGGGGCCTGGTCGGCGAAGTGCCTTGACGTCGGGTCGCCGCTCTCGCCGCCGGCCGACACGGCCATGGCCTTCACCCTCGGCCCGAACTCGACCACGGCCACGAAGCTGTTGCCGCTGGTCCCGTAGTACTGCTTGGTCCCCGGATAGCGCTTGGCCCCGAACGAGGCCAGCGACCCCCACTGGCCCGAGGTGAAGGGCACGGGGATCGAGGGTTTCCGGTCATCGAAGGTCTGGACGATGGCGCCGTCGTTGCGCTGGAAGCGGTTGATCCGGCCCCAGGGCGTGCGCCAGTCGCCGAAGTCTGCGGCCAGCCGGTCCGACGCCTCGGCCAGGGCCGCCAGCTTCTGGGCCGGCGTCGTGGTCTCGGCCATGTACCTGTAGACCGACACGCCCTGTTTCCTGGCCTCGGCGGCCGACTTGGCCCACAGCGCCTCGCCCCAGAACACCGCCAGCGAGGTCTCGGTGGAGGTCTCCGACCACTTCAGGTCCCAGGCCTTCAGCGCCGCCATCTGGGCGCCCAGCCGCGCCTTGACCGGGTCGCCGTCGGGCGTGGCGTCATAGGCTTTCGAGAGCGTCGGGATCAGGTCGGCGAAGGCGGTCAGGTAGGGATCGTAGGCCGCCTCGACCAGGGTCGGCAGGGTGAAGTCCTTGCGGGCGCTCAGCACGCGGGTGGCGTGGACCCCGCGCGGCGTCTCGCCGACGCTGTCCATGTAGCGCGGGAAGTCGGCCGGCTTGGGGCTGTAGGGCCCGGCCGCCGAATAGGGCCAGTTGTTGGTGTTCATCAGCCAGCCGTTGGGCGGGTTCTTCAGGTGCGGCGCCTCGGACAGGGCGTGCAGTCCCTTCCAGTCGGTGGCCGGATCCGACCCGTCGACCGGCTTGGTGTAGTCGAACCGGTCGTCGCGGCGCGGGATGAACTGCGGATGCAGATAGGCCACCTCGCCCTTGTCGTCGGCGAACAGGGTGTTGTTCGAGGAATTGGCCTTCAGCTCGGCCACCTCCAGGAAGCTGTCGTAGTCGGTCGCCTTGGTGCGCAGGAACGATTGCTCCAGCGCCTCGACCGGCTTGTATATCATCGAAAAGGCGATCCACTTGCCGTCCGCCGCCCGGACGATCGGGCCGTGGTGGGTGCGGTAGGTGGTGAAGGTCCTGCGGGCCAGGGAGCCGTCGGCCGCCTTGTAAGGGATCTCGACTGTCGAGACGGTCACCGGCCGTTCCTCGGCCCCGTATCGGTAGAACAGCTTGCCGTCCTTGCGGACGAGGGTCTCGGCGAACTCGTCGACCACGTCGACCGTGCTGGAGGTGTGCATCCAGCCGGCGTGGGCGTTGAACCCCTGATAGACGAAGAACTGCCCCCAGGTCGCCGCGCCATAGGCGTTCAGCCCCGCGTCGCTGGTCATCTGCAGCTCGGAGCGGAAGAAGAACGAGGTGTGCGGGTTGATCAGCAGCAGGGCGTGGCCGTCCTTGGTGTTGGACGGGGCGATGGCGAAGCCGTTGGAGCCGGTGGGTTCGCGAAACGCCACGGCCTGGGCGAACTCCCGGGCCCGGACCTCTGCGGAGGCTTGCAGCTGCGGCTTGCCGTAAAAGGCCTCCAGCTCACCCAGCGAGATCCGCTCGACGTCGCCGCCGATGCTGCCCTCGGTGAAGCTGAGCGCCATCCACGGTTCGAACCGGGTGATGACCTTCGGCTTCACGCCGGGATGGGTGGCCAGGTAGAAGTTCAGCCCGTCGGCCCAAGCGTCCATCAGCGCCTTCAGCCAGGCGGGGCTCCTGACGTATCGGGCCTGGAGGTCGGCCGGATCGACGAACAGCCTCATCCGCAGGTCCTGCCAGATGGCCTTCTCGCCCTCGGCTTCCGCCGTGCGCCCCAGGGCCGTCAGGTAGTTGGCCTCCACCCGGTTGAAGTCGTCCTCGGCCTGGGCGTAGACCATGCCGAACACCGCGTCGGCGTCGCTCTTGCCATGGACGTGGGCGATCCCCCAGTCGTCGCGCGTGATCTGGACCCGGGCCGCCGTCGCCCGCTGGCGGGCTAGGTCGCCGGCGGGCGAAGCGGCCAGGGCGGGCGCGCAGAGCGCCGCGCAGGCGGCCGACAGCAAAAGCAGGTTTCCGATCCGCAACACGCGCCCTCCCGATCCACGACCGGACCGTCGGGCGCCGCCCCGGCCTTGTCCAGACTTGCGCAGGCGTCGGACGTGATCGGACGCGTCCCGCGTGAAAAGCGGGCGGACGGCCGATCAGCGGCCTTCATCAACCGAGCCAACCCCTTTCATCAGGGAGGGCGCCCGCACAAAGGCCATCGGCTTGCCGAGGTTTACTCAGGCGAGATTATGGTCGCCCGCAGCGCTGTCGCCCCAGGCGCGCTGAATGAAAAGGCAGTCGCCCGTCACGAATGCGCGTGCGACGCCCTCGCCCCAGCGCTCCAGCAGGGCGTCGCCCGCCAGCTTGGGTCCATCGCCGTAGCGCCAGCAATAGTCGTCGATCGCGACCCACCCGCCCGGCACGACCAGCGGCGACCAGAGCGAGACGTCCTCCGCCGCGCAGGACGCGTCGTGATTGCCGTCAATGTGCAGCAGGGCGATGCGTCCCGAGGGTTTCAACGCCGGGCGCGAGTTCAGGAGGCGCACCGCCTCGCCGTCGGCGCCGCCGCTGTAGATCGCGTGGCCGGAGACGGAGGGCGTGCGATAGGCCGTCATCGCGCCCGGCGGCGCCAGGGCCGCGAACGTCGCCTCGAACGCCAGGGCGACGCGTTCCAGGCCGGCCGCGCGTGTATAATCCTGCATGCGTTGCGGCAGGTCCTTCTGCGCGCCGGCCTCCGTGCTCCACGGATCGAAGACGAACAGGGGTCGCTCCGCCCCGCCCAGCGTCCGTCCGGCCAGCAGGACGCTGGCGGAGCGACCGAACAGCGAGCCGATCTCGACGATGTCTCCTTGCGGCGCGTCGAGCAGGCAGGCCAGCAGGGCGGCGAGCTTGTCGTCGTAGGATTCTCCGAACAGGTCGAAGGCCAGGCGGATGACACCGGCCAGGAACACCGGCTCCGGTGGGGTCTGGGCGGGCGCGAGCGCGGCGATCACCCGCTGCCAGTGCTCGGCGCGCGCGAAGATGTCGTCCCAGCGCGCGAACTCCTCCTCCAAGGCCGAACGGTTGATGATCCGCAGCTGGGTCAGGCCCTGTTCGCGCAGCAGGTCGCCGAGCGCCGCATGGACCATGTGGGCCGAGGCGTGGATCTGGGTGACGCCATGCGTCTGAACGAGGCCTAGGAAGGCGGCGAGGAATTCCGGATCGTGCACGAGCGGCAGTCTCGTCCAGGGCGCGGCGCCGTCGGTCGGATCGCTCATGTCGGAGGACGCGCCGACGACCCGCTCGCCCCGCGCCAGCGCCTGCTTCAGATAGGCGCGGCCGCCCGGTGTCGATACCGGAAACACCAAGGTTACAGACATGTCGTTTATCCGGCCGCGCAAAGGTCAAGGTCAGGGGTTGAGCATGGCGCGATATGGTAAACAGCAACCTTAGATTCTCGGCCGGCGACGAGCCAAGGGCTGGGCCCAAAGGCTGGGCGATCTGTCGCAGGTTCCGTTAACCATATGGTGGGTTTCGCTGCCTAGGCTCCCAAGTTCGTATAGGGAGCAAAGCATCCTCATGGCCAGTCGCGGGCTCGCCCAATCCATCGTCCCGGCCGCAAAGCCGTCCGAGCCGTTGGCCATCGCCCGCCTCGAGCTTCCCCAAGCCGACGCTCTGTTGCCCTACCTGCGCCGGATCGACACCTCGCGCTGGTATTCCAACTTTGGCCCCTTGCTCACCGAGTTCGAGGCCAGGCTGGCGGCCCGGTTTGAACCGCGGACCCAGGTCGTGACCTGCGTCAATGGGACGCAAGGCTTGAGTCTTTGTCTGCAAGCCTTGCAACTTCCGCCAGGCAGTCTCTGCGCCGTACCGGCCTACACCTTCGTGGCCACGGCGCACGCGATCATCGCCGCCGGCCTGGTTCCCTACTTCCTGGATGTCGATCCGGACACCTGGACGCTGCAGCCGGAGACGGTCCGGGAGGCCTTGGCCAACGCACCCGCCCAGATCTCCGCTGTCGTCGTGGTCGCTCCCTTCGGGTTGATGCCCGACTTGACGCCCTGGCTTCAGCTTCGCGAGGAGACCGGCGTGCAGGTCGTGGTCGACGCCGCCGCGGCGTTCGACACCGTCCACGCGGCCCCCCTGCCCACCGTCGTGAGCCTGCACGCCACCAAGGTGCTCGGTATCGGCGAAGGGGGTTTCGTCGCGACCGACGACCACCAACTGGCCCAGCGCGTGAGGCAACTGACCACCTTTGGCTTCAGCGGATCGCGAGAATCCAGGATCCCGGCCACCAACGCCAAGCTCAGCGAGTATGCTGCGGCGGTGGGGCTGGCCGCCATGGACGCCTGGCCTCACAACCGCCTGCGCTGGCTGCGCGCCGGCCAAGGTCTGCGCGCGGCGATGAGCCACCTGCCCCAGGTGGTCTTCCAGCCGGGCTGGGGACTGACCTGGGCGACAAGCGTCTGCAGCGTTCGGCTGACCGACGAAACGGCCGCGACCGTGGAGCGCAGGCTGAACGCCGGGGGCGTCGAAACCCGCCGCTGGTGGGGCCTCGGCTGCCACACAAATCCGGCCTTCGCGGACTGCCCCAAAGGCGACTTGACCCAGACCGACCGCCTCGGCGCCGCCATCATCGGCCTGCCGTTCTCGATCGATCTCGATCACGAGCAGATCAGCCGCATCGTCGCGGCGCTGGCGGATTAGATCGACCAACGAGCGGAAGCTTCCCGATGACGACGCAGAGACTGGTCGTGGTGGGCCCGGGCCTCATGGGCCTGAAGCACATCGAGCTGATTCTCAAGAACCCGCGCTGCGAGTTGGCCGGCATCGTCACGCCCGAGCGGGAGATCATCAACGATGTGGGCGAACGGCTGAACGTCCCCCTATTCCATGACCTCAAAACCTGCCTGAAAACGCTGGCCCCTTCTGGCGTGGTGATTTCCTCGCCCAACGAGTTCCACTACGACCAGGCCTGCCTCTGCGTCGCACGGGACATTCCGGTGCTGATCGAAAAGCCCATCACGTCCGAGTATGAAGACGCCGTGCGTCTGGTCGATCTTGTCGAGCGCCGAAAGGCCAAGGCGGTCGTCGGCCACCACCGCGCTCACAGCCCCCTGATGGCGACGGCGAAGGCGATCATCGAGGAAGGCCGGCTGGGACGCCTGGTGGCCCTCCAAGGAAGCGCGATCTTCTACAAGCCGCCGGAATATTTCGACGCCGGCCCCTGGCGGCGCGAGCTCGGCGGCGGCCCGATCCTGATCAACCTGATCCACGAGATCGGGATCATGAGGACCCTCTGCGGCGAAATTTCCGCGGTCCAGGCGATCGTGTCCAACAGGCTTCGGCAGTTCCCCGTAGAAGACACCGTCGTGGTCAATCTTCAGTTCCGCAACGGCGCGCTTGGGACGTTCGTCCTGTCAGATACCGGCGCCTCGCCGCGGAGCTGGGAACAGACCTCGCGGGAAAATCCCGTCTATCCGACCTATGCCGACGAGGACTGCTACAACATTACCGGAACGCTGGGCTCGTTGGACTTCCCCACCATGCGATTGAAGTCGCACCCGACGCCGCAAGCCCCTTCGTGGCACACGCCGCTCACCGAAGAGGTGATTCCCGTGGTCCGCCAGGATCCGCTGGAGCGCCAGCTGGACAATTTTCTGGATGTCATCCTGGATGTCGCCGACCCCGTCGTAACCGCCTTTGACGGCGCGCAGAACATGAGGGTGGTAGAAGCCATCCGTCGCTCGGCGGAGACGAATTCATTGATCGCGTTGGAGAACTGGGCGTGAGGATGCAAGGCTCCGAGGGCCAGTTCGACAATGGATAAGGTCATTCTCCTCGACACCAATGTCGCCTCGGCGCCCATTCACCGGTACCTCGCCGACGCGGGCTACGAGGTCTATGTCGTCGGGCGAAATCCGAGCGACTTCCTCGCCAAGGCCGTCCCGAACTACATCAACCTCGACTACTCCGACGTCGAGGCGACCCTGGCGCTCGTGGAGCGGTTGGGGGCGAAATATCTCGTCCCGGGCTGTAACGACCTCTCCTACGAGACCTGCGCCGCGATCAGCGCGCGACGGCCGTTTCCGGGCATAGATCCGATGGACGTCGTCCGCATCCTGGGCAACAAGCAGGACTTCCGTCGTTACGCCGCGCTCCGCGACATCCCCGCCCCGCGCCAGATCGCCGAGGCGGATGCGGTCGCCGGTCTGTCGGTGATCGTCAAGCCCGTGGACGCCTATAGCGGCCGCGGCGTGACGGCCCTCAAGGCGCCGACGACAGACGAAATCGCCGCCGCCGCGGCGTTGGCCAAGTCGTTCTCCGCGACCGGCGCCTGCCTTATCGAGCAGTTCGTCGAAGGCCAGCTTTACAGCCACACCGCCTTTCTCGGCGAGGACGGGGTGGTCGCCGAATTCATCGTGGAAGAGCACGGGTCCATCAACCCGTTCGCCGTCGATACGAGTCGCCTGGTTCCCGACTTCGACCCGGCGCTGCTGGGCAAGGTGCGGGCGGCGATCGAACAGATCGCGCGCGACCTGAAGCTGACATCGGGTCTGATCCACACCCAGTTCATCGCGGATGGCGACCGGTTCTGGATCATAGAGATCACCCGGCGTTGTCCCGGCGATCTCTACAGCCTGCTGATCTCGCTCTCGACCGGCTTCGACTACGCGGAAAACTACGCCCGACCGTTCATCGGCAAGCCGTTCAAGGACGGCGCTCGACGTCCGGGCGCGATCCTGCGGCACACCATTACCCTGCGGGACGCCCGGACCTTCGGGTCGCTCCAATTTCACCGGCCCATCCAGATCGAGAAGTTCTTTCCGCAGGCGCTTGCCGGCGACCACGTCGCGGCGTCTCCGTTCGCCCGTATCGGAATCCTCTTCGCGCGGACCGAGCCCGGCGCGGCGCTCGACGAGCTCATGGACGCCACCTTGCGCGGCCAACTCTACTCAGTTCTCGACTAAGGCGCGGTGGGGCGATGATCAGCCAAGACTTCAGGTCCGTGGTGAACGCCGCGATCGACGCACCGGCCGCCAACCAGGCGCTGGCCCGGGCGCTGTTGTCGGGCTCGTCCAAGCGTCCGTGCTTCGTCGTCGGCCGCAACGACCAGGCCGCGGCCCTGGTCGGCCGGATCCGGCTCGACGGCATCCTGGACGATTTCGCCGAGCCGGGCTCGACCTGGCGCGGCCTTCCGACCGTCTCCACCGCGGGGCTTCCCGCCGACGCCATCGTCGTCAACTGCTCGACGTCGATCAGCCCCGTCGCCGTCGAGCGAAGGATCAGGGCCGCTGGGCTGGAATCGATCGTCTCGATCCACGAGTTGATCAGCGCGGCCTCGGGCGCGATCGATCAGCCGCGGTTCGTCCAGGACCAGCGCCAGGACTGGGACCTGTTCGAGGCGGAATGGTCCGACATCTTCGCCAGCCTCGAGGACGAGCCGTCGCGGAAGACTCTTCTGGACCTCGTCCGCTATCGCCTGACCGCCGACGTCCAGCTGATGCAGGACTACGAAATCCGCGTGAAGGACCAGTATTTCGAGCCGTTCCTCGACCTCCGCTCGGAGGTCTTCGTGGACGCGGGCGGCTTCGACGGCGACACGACCGAGGAGTTTTGCCGCCGGTGTCCGGACTATCGGAAGGTGCATTTGTTCGAGCCGTCGCAACGCAACATGCGCGCGGCGCGGGCCAGGCTCGCGGCCCATCGGGACATCGTCTTCCATACCGAAGGACTCTCCGACCAGATCGGCCGCATGACCTTTGACGCCGAAGCCGGATCGGCCTCCGCCGTAACCTCAGGCGCGGGCGAAGAGGTTCAGATGACCACTCTGGACCTGGCCGTCGCCGAGCCCGTCAGCTTGATCAAGATGGATCTGGAGGGGTGGGAGCTGACCGCTCTAGCCGGATGCGAGCAGCATATCCGCAACGATCGTCCCAAGCTGGCCATTGCCGTCTATCATCGCGCCAGCGACTTCCGCACAGTGTGGCGGTACGCCCGCTCCATCCACCCGGACTACAAGGTGTATCTGAGACACTACACCCAGGGCTGGTCGGAAACCGTGATGTTCTTCGTCTGACAGCGCCGCTCCGCCCCAGACCAATCTTCGATCGGAGTCCTCATGAACCTTGAACCCTCGGCGTCGAGCCTCGGCCTCATCGAGAGCCCCGCTGAACTGTTCGAGCGCTGCGCGACCGGCGCGCCCGGGCTGCTCCAAATCAAGCCGAAGGTCGTCTTCATGAAAATCGAGGCGAACGATCCCGCGCCCGTTTCGATGAAGATCAACGTGCCTTCGAGCGACATCGGCAGTGTCACCCTGCTCGAAGCCTCGGCCCTCGTGTCGCTGATCAAGCTGATCAAGCCGCGCAAAATCTTCGAGTTCGGGACCTTCCTGGGCTATTCCACGGCGCTGCTCGTCGAGAATTCGGCCGACGACTGCTCGGTCTATTCGCTCGACCTCGGCGACAGCCATGTGAGCGACAGACCGCTGGAGTCCTTCGCCCAGGCGGACCTGCGCGGCGACGGCGACATCAACGACGAATATCTGCGAGGGACCCAGGGCGCGCGCGGCCCCCACTACATCACCGCCCTGCCCGCCGCCGATCGGTCCAGGCTTCACCTGCTCCAACAGGACAGCCGCAAATTCGACCCGGCGGCCCATGGACTGGAAGGCTCGGTCGACATGGTGTTCGTCGATGGCGGCCACGACACCGAAACCGTGACGATCGACACCGCCAACGCCCGCAAGATGGTCGGGAACAGCGGGATCATCGTCTTTCACGACTTCAATTCGAACATCCACAGCGACGTGACGAGCTTCGTGAACGGGCTGGCCAAGCATGAGATGGTGGTCTGCATCCAGCACACGATGCTGGCGATCCTGCTCATCGGGCAGGCCGGGCGCGATTTCCCGAAGATCGGCGCCTAGGATCGATGGCCGATATCGACAAGGAGATCGGCGCGCGAAAGCTTCTCGATCGAGACGCCTATCGCAGGCTGTCGGCCAGGCGGGACGGACTGGCGGCCATGCTTCTGCTGGCCAGGGCGTCCTTCCACGCCCTGCTCCTGGCCGGCGGCGATCTCCTGTTTTCGACAGGCCACGTCATCGCCGCCCTGCTGCTGCTGATCCCCCATTTCATGGCCTGGTCGTTTCTTGGCTGGGCGGGGATCGGCCATGAGCTTTTTCACCGCTCGGTGTTCAAGGCGCGGTGGCTGAACCTCGCCCTATTCCGGCTCTTCTCGATCCTGACATGGAATAACTACGGCTACTTCGAGGTCACCCATCCAGCGCACCACCGCGGAACGCTCCGGGACGGCGATCTGGAGGCCAACCCGCAGGGGCGGCTAACGATCCTGGGAACCCTGGCGCTGCTGACGGTGGACCTCGGGGCCCTTTGGCGACGGCTCCGGATCCTGGTGCTGAACGCCGCCGGCGTCCCCCCGCCGGGCGCGGCCGGCCAGGTGTTCGCGCCCGGCAGTGAAGCGTTCGCGCAGCTGAAGAATGGCGCGCGCGGGGTCCTGGCGGGCCAGACGCTACTGATCATGACCTGCCTGGCGTTCGGTTCGCCCTTCCTGGCGCTGGCGATCTCGCTCGCGCCGTTCTGCGTGACCCTCCCCAACCGGACCCTGGCGGCTCTGCAGCACTTCAACCTGTCGGCGGACGAGACCGATGGCGACTATGAAAACTCAACCCGCACCGTGGTTCTGGACCCGATCACCGGGTTCTTCTATGCGGACATGAACTACCACCTCGAGCACCATTGCTTCCCGGCCATCCCCCACTACAACCTGCGTGGCGTGCACGAGGCTTTTCGACGGGGCGGCAAGCACCGTCACATCGAGCTAGGATACTGGAGCGGGGTGAAGCTGCTGGCGCGGGAAGGCTTCTTCACGGCCAGGAAGACGCCGGTCCGCGGCTCGACGGGCCCCTAGAGCCTTTTAACCTCACATGGAATCCTGGGAGGCGGCTAAAAAGGCAGGCGCCGAAACCGCTCACGTCGGCTGCCTCGCTCTAGGAGGCGGCGGCCCAACGGGCGAACATCTGCCGGTAGGCGTTCTCCACGATGCGCGTGAACCCGGCCTCGTCACGATAGGACGAGGCCTCGAACGCCGGGCGTATCCGCGAGCGCAGTTGATCGAGCGCTTGGAAATCGGCGGTCAGGTCGAGCGCGCGTTGGACATAGTCATCCCAATCGTTGGCCACCAGTTCAGGAATGCCGAGCGGTAGCACCGTGCAGGGGCCGCTGCGCGCATAGTAGTTGTCGCCCATGTTCGACAGGACCGGCACGCCGTTGCCGAGCGCGTCATGGGTCGTGGCCCCGCCGATGGCCGGCGAAGGGTCAAGGGCCAGGTCGATGTCCTGGAACTCGCGCAGGTAGTCGAGACCTTTGCTTTCGCCCCGGAACTCCAGCTGGTTCGGGTTCGCGCCATAGGCGGCGAAGCGAGCCTGCGTCGCCCGCTGCAGCACCGGATCGATGAAGTAGCTGTATTTGAGGATCAGCTTGGAGTCGGGCCGATCACGCAGGATCAACGACCAGGCCGCGACCGTCATCTCGTTCAGCTTGGCCGGGTTGTTGAACGACCCGAAGGTGACATAGCCGTTCTTGAGGGCCGGAGTCGGGGTCGGATCCGGCCGATCGGGCGCCGGCCGGCTCGGGCTCATCAGCTCGCCGAGGCTCCAGATCTTTTCGGTGAAGAATGCTTCCGTCCCGGGGACGGCCATGCCGTCGCAATGGAACACATAGTCCATGCAGGGCAGGCCAGTGCTCTGCAGGAAGTTGATCCAGGCGACCTGGATGGGGGCCGGGCGCAGCGAGAACACCGGCAGGCAACTGCCCGAGGTGTGGCCCCAGATATCGACCAGGATGTCGATCTGGTCGTCACGGATCATCGCCGCGACCCGCTCGTTTGGAAGGTCCTCGATCTTGCGCAGCTTGCAGGTGGCGGGAAGCGGCCCTTCGGCCTCCGGATTGGCGCAGTACAGATGGATCTCGACCGCCTTGGGATCGTGCGCCTCGATGACCGGCAGCAGGAACTGGGTCACCTGGTTGCGCGTGAAGGTCGGACCGATATAGCCGATGCGCAGGGGGCGGTCGGTGTCGCGCGAGTTCGCGAAAGTGACCGTGTTCGGCGTCGATGGCCGAGCATAGAGATCGCCCCACCTGCGGGATTCTTCGGCCATGTGCGCCGGGCTGAACTGGGCGATGAACACCGGGGTCAGCATGAATTCGTGGACGATGGGGTTGGCGAATATCCCGGCCGCGGCGCTGAAGACTTCCATCGCCTGTTCCAGCCGGCCTTGATGCTGCAGCGACAGGCCATAGGCGATCATGTGCTGGGCATTGAGGTTGTCGAAGTCGAGGCTGCGGCCCAGGGCCGCGCTGGCCGGTCCCATCAGCTTCATGGCGTAGGCCTGCTGGCCTATCTCGGCGCAATAGGCCTTGTCGGTATTGAAGCGCGCCATGTCGGCATCGAGCGCGCGCAGGACCGCTATGGAATGCAGAAGGCGCGCCTCGTCGAGCGCCTGCATGGCGCCGCCCCAGTCGCCGGCAGCGACAAGGGCGCTGTAGAGCCAGTAGCGGGCCTCGTAATTGGCCGGCTCGGCCCGAGCGACGGCGCGGAAAGCGCCGACGGCGCTGGCGGTGTCGCCCGCGAACAGGTCGGCCCTCCCGATCGCGAGGCCATCGCGACGAGACAGGGTGGCGAGGTCGGCGGACATGCGCTTCGGAACTCCGGGAGGATGAGCCCGACTCTTTCCGAATATGGTTAATGCAAATTGAAGGGCGGAGCCCGCTGCGACAGTCTGCTTGCTTCACCGGATGCCGGTGCTCTCACCCCACCGTTTTCATGGGACCCATCCGATCCCGCATCACGCCGGCGCGGGCGGTGTCCCTGAAGCACAAGCAAAATGAGGCGAAATCGGTGGGGACGCTCGGTCGCCCGTCAAGAGCCACGGATAGCTAAACGAGGTCCTTGGTGGAGCCGAGGGGAATCGAACCCCTGACCTCCTCATTGCGAACGAGGCGCTCTACCATCTGAGCTACGGCCCCAAGGAAGCGCGGAGATACGTTGGGGCGGCGGCCTCGTCAAGCGCTCGGTTGGGTCTGGTGACGCCGGTCGCTTGCCAGGGCTGTCGCGGCGCGGCAAGAAGCGGTGTCACTGGACGGGAAGCTCATGGTCGCGATCCTCAACTTCGTCTTCTTCATCGCCGGCGCTCTGCTGAGCCTGCTGTGGTGGGCGATCATCGTCTCGGCCGTGCTCAGCTGGCTGGTGGCCTTCGACATCATCAACTTGCGCAACCGCGCGGTCTATCAGATCAGCACCTTTCTCGACCGGGTGACCGGTCCGGTGCTGAGGCCGTTCCAGCGGATCATCCCGCCGCTGGGCGGCGTCGACATCAGCCCGATCATCGTGCTGCTGATCATCACCGGCGTCAGGGCGATCCTGTTACCGGCCCTTCACCGGACGCTGATCGGCCTGGTCGGCGGCGGCTACTACTAGCCTCGATGTCTTCAAGCCTGCGCCTGGCCGTCCGCCTCACGCCGCGCGGCGGACGCGAGGCGATCGACGGCTGGGCGGTCGATGGCGACGGGCGGCCCTATCTGAAGGTGCGAGTGGCGGCCCCGCCAGTCGAGGGCGCGGCCAACGCGGCCCTGATCGCCTTCCTGGCCAAGACCCTGGGGGTGTCGCGGTCATCGGTGACCCTGGCGTCCGGCGCGGGGGCGCGGCTGAAGCTGATCGACATCGCCGGCTGCGACCGGATGTCGCTGGAACGGGCGCTGGGATGCCCGCCGCCGACACGTCCAGACAAGACCTGATCAAGAATCTCAGCCTGACCGTCACTCACGCCCGAAAAATGCCGCCACGAGGGGAATGACGACAGGTTTCGCCCCTTTCGGCCAGAAAAGCCGTGAGCGAACCGGGGTTTTTCATCCCCTCTTAGCGACGACGTTTCATGCTATGGCCTCTAGGCGCGTGGCGGGGGCCGTGCGCGACGGGGGGCTGAGTGGGCGACGAACGGCATCGGTCGGGGGAGATGAGGGCGGCGCTCGCGCGGCGCGGCAATCTCTATCTGCGCGTCGCCGCCACGGTGATGATCGCCCTGATCCTGCACGTCTTCATGAACGCCAGCTGGGCCTGGCTATGGGTCGGGACCTATGCGGCGGCCCAGTTGGTCGAGCTGGTCCTGATCCGCCAGATGCTTCGCCAGCCCCGCCCGGGTCGCTCGCTACGGCTGGCCGTGGCGGCCATGCCGGTGATCACCTCGACCATCTTCGGCTTCCTGTCGATGCCGCTGTTCGCCTCGAGCATGCGCTTCGCCCCGACCCTGGGCGGCATGTTGCTGGCCGGGGCCCTGCTGAATGTCATCGTCGTCAATTCCAGCCTGAGGTCGGCGACGATCTCGGCGGCCGCCCCGCACGTGGCCTATCTGCTGATCGCGCCGTTCGTGGCCCGGACGGCCAATCCAAGCTCGCCCCTGGCCAGCGCCCTGTGGTTCGGAGTGCTGCTGCTGATCCTCTCGGTGTTCGTCGCCGCCCGCACCCTGGAACGGGCCCTGCACGCCGAGGCCGCGGCCAAGGACGAGGCCGAGCGCCGCCGCCACGAGGCCGAGGAGGCCGTCGCCGCCAAGTCGGCCTTCGTGGCGATGATCAGTCACGAGCTGCGCACGCCGATCAGCGCCATCCTGGCCGGGGCGGCCCGCCTGCACAGCGACCTGCCCGACGCCGCCTCCAAGACCCACGCCCAGCTGATCGGCGACGCCGGCGCGATGATGCGCACCCTGCTCAACGACCTGCTGGACCTGTCGCGCCTGGACGCCGGGCGGATGGCGGTCGAGCAGGCGCCGTTCGACCTGCGCCAGGCCATGGCCGACACCCTGCGCCTGTGGCGCCCGGACGCCCACAAGAAGGGCCTGCGCCTGCGGGTCGAGGGCGCGGCCCATCTGCCGCGATGGGTGGCGGGCGACTCCCTGCGGCTGCGCCAGGTGCTCAACAACCTGCTGTCCAACGCCATCAAGTTCACCGGTCGGGGCGCGGTCACGGTGTGGCTGGCCGTTCGCGAGTCCGGCGACCACCTGGTGTTCGAGGCCGTGGTCGCCGACACCGGCCGCGGCCTGACCGAAGAGCAGATGGCGCGGCTGTTCACGCCGTTCGACCAACTGGCCGCCAACGTGGCGCGCGAGCATGGCGGCTCGGGCCTGGGCCTGGTGATCAGCCGCGAGCTGGCCCGGCTGATGGGCGGCGACCTGACGGTGACCAGCAAGCCCGGCAAGGGCTCGCGCTTCCGGCTCGAGGTCCGGCTCGAGGCCGCCCAGGCGCCGGACGCCCGGGCCGGCGGCGCCGTCATCGAGGGGGCGCGGGTGCTGGTGGTCGACGACCATGTGGTCAACCGCCGGGCCATCGAGCTGGTGCTGCAGTCGTTCGGCATCCAGCCCACCCTGGCCGAGTCCGGCGAACGGGCCCTGGAGCTGCTGCGGTCCGAGGTGTTCGACGTCATGCTGATGGATGTCTACATGCCCGGCATGGACGGCCGCGAGGCCACGCGGCAGCTGCGCGCGGTCGAGGGGCCCAACCGGGACATCCCGGTGATCGCCGTCACCGCCTCGGCCACCGCCAAGGACTGGGAGGCCTGTCGCGCGGCCGGCATGAACGCCCACGTCGCCAAACCGATCGATCCCGGCCAGCTGCACGCGGCGTTGAGCGAGGTCCTGGCCGTCGGCGCGTCGAGAGTCGCGGCCTAGGGGCCGGGGCGCCAGCCCCCAACGGATGGTTCCTTGCGCTCCGCCCCCCTACGGGGGCGGACAGACCGCGGAGCGGTCAGGTGGGGGCAAGGGGGCGGTTTCCCTGAGCAACCCAGCCAGCCTCTCCTGCAGCGCCGCCTGGTCCTTCATCTCGCACTCCCACACCGTCTCCACCCGCCAGCCGGCGGCGGCGAGGTCGCTGCGGTTCCGCCCGTCGCGGGCGACGTTGCGCGCCACCTTGGCCAGCCAGTAGTCGCGGTTGGCCTTGGGCACCCGCGCGCCGCGGGCGCAGTCATGGCCGTGCCAGAAGCAGCCGTGGACGAAGATCGCCAGCCGCCGGCCCGGCATCGCCACGTCGGGCGAACCGGGCAGGTCCTTGCGGTGCAGGCGGTAGCGCGCCCCAAGCCGGGTCAGCAGGCGGCGCAGCAGCAGTTCGGGCTGGGTGTCCCGGCTCTTGACCCGGGCCATCACGGCCGAGCGCTTGGCGGGGTCGAAGACGTCGGTCATGACATCCTAACGTCCCCGCCGCCGCGTCGGACCGGGAGCCCTCGAGCTCAGAGTCCCTCGAACAGGGCCGTCGACAGGTAGCGCTCGGCGAAGCTGGGGATGATCGCCACCACCAGCTTGCCGGCGTATTCGTCGCGCATGGCCAGGTCGAAGGCGGCGGTCAGGGCCGCGCCCGAGCTGATGCCGACCGGCAGGCCCTCGGTCGAGGCCGCCTTGCGGGCCATGGCGAAGCTGTCGTCGTTGCTGACCTGGATGATCTCGTCGATCACCCCGCGGTCGAGGATGCCCGGCACGAAGCCGGCCCCGATGCCCTGGATCTTGTGCGGGCCCGGCGCGCCGCCCGACAGTACGGCCGAGGCCTCCGGCTCGACGGCGACCATCTTCACCGACGGCTTGCGGGCCTTCAGCACCTGGCCGACGCCCGAGATGGTGCCGCCGGTGCCGACGCCCGAGACCACGGCGTCCACGGCGCCGGCCGTGTCGTTCCAGATCTCCTCCGCCGTCGAGACGCGGTGGATCAGCGGATTGGCGGTGTTCTCGAACTGCTGGGGCATCACCGCCCCGGGGGTGGCCTCGATGATCTCCTGGGCGCGGGCGACGGCGCCGCGCATGCCCTTCTCGGCCGGGGTCAGCTCCAGCTTGGCGCCCAGCAGCAGCAGCATCTTGCGCCGCTCGATCGACATGCTTTCGGGCATGACCAGGGTCAGCTTGTAGCCCTTGGCGGCGGCCACGAAGGCCAGGGCGATGCCGGTGTTGCCGCTGGTCGGCTCGACGATCACGCCGCCCGGCTTCAAGAGCCCTTTAGCCTCTAGATACTCGACCATGGCCACGCCGATGCGGTCCTTGACCGAGGCCAGCGGGTTGAAGAACTCCAGCTTGGCCACGACCGTGCCCTTGGGTTTCAACTCGGCGGTCAGGTTGGGCAGGCGGACCAGCGGCGTGTCGCCGACCGTGTCGAGGATCGAATCGTAGATCTTGCCGCGCCCGGCGCGCTTGAACCGCGCGGCGTCGTAGATCGAGGAGGCGTCGTCCATGGGAAGTCTCGCTTGGTGTGGCTTTGGCGGCCGAGGGTTCAACCCACCTTAGGCCGTGGGTTTTCACGTGTCAGCGGCTCATTCGGCGGCGAGCGGCGCAGTTTTCCTGAAGGCCAGCGGAGTCAGGAGCCCTTCGGCCAGCCAACGCACGACCGGCGCGGCCACGCCGTCGCCGATCACGTGCAGGCCGGCGGTGGCGCTGCGGGGCAGGCGGTAGGCGTCGGGCAGGCCCATCAGCCGGGCGCCCTCGCGGGGGGCGAGCAGGCGCGAGCGCACCTGGCCCTTGTCGATCACCAGCAGGGTCTGGCGGGACGAGCCGCCGCGCGGGGTGCGCAGGCAGCCGGCCAGGCCGTCGAACCGCACCTCGGCCCGCTGCTGTCCGCCGCGCATGCGCCGGAAGACCGCGCCGACCGCGCGTTCGCCGGCCTGGACCCGGACCTCGACGGCGGCGCGGTGGGCGGGGGCCATCAGGTCCAGCAGGGCGGCCGTGTCCGCCTCGGGCCGCCAGGCGACCTGGTCGTCGGGCTCGAGCAGGGCTGAGAGGTCGGTGTTGCGGGCCGGCGGGGCGGCCAGGCCCCACCAGGTCCAGGCGGCCGCCAGGTCGGCGGGCAGGCGGGCGTGGGCCTCGCGCACGGCGCGGGTCTGGAACGGGCTGGGCCCGACCAGTCCTTCGGGCGGCAGGCGCGTGGCGATCACGAACACCCGGGGCCGCGACTGCGGGACGAAGCGGGCGGCGTCGATCTCCAGGGCGCCGAAGCGATAGCCCTGGTCGGCCAGGGCCCGGCAGAGGGCGATGAAGTCGGCGCCACCGTGCGAGGTCAGCAGACCCACGACGTTCTCGACCACCACCGTGTCCGGGCCGCGGCCCTCGGCGGCCAGGGCCTCCATCAGCTTCCAGAAACCGAAGAAGGCCGAGGACCGTCCGCCCTGCAGCCCCGCCCGGGCGCCGGCCAGGCTGAAGTCCTGGCAGGGGCTGGAGGCCCAGGCCAGGTCGGCCCGGCCCGGCAGGTCGGCCGGCGCGATCTTCCAGACGTCGCCCTGGTGGAAATGACCCTCGCCGTTCGTCGCGCCCGCGTCGGCGAAGTTGTCGCGATAGGTCGCGGCCTTGACCGGGTCGAAGTCGTTGGCGAAGGCGCAGGTCCAGGCCTCGCCCAGCCCCAGGCGCGCCATCCCGCCGCCGGCGAAGAATTCGTAGAAGACAGGACCAGGGACGGCGTTCCGATTCATCGCCCGGGAGTCTAGCGTGAGCCGCCCCTGCGAGGATAGCGCCGCCATGCTTCGTTTCACCATCCCGAGAGGAGCCGCCCTTCGTCTGGTCCTGGTGCTGGCCGCCGGTCTCGCGGCGTGCGGGGAATCGCCGATGGGCGCTTCGGAAGGCGCCTCGACCGCGCCGGCCGACGCCCCGGCCTCGGCGCCGCCGGGACCGGACTTCTCCGGCGACTTCGACCTGGTCGGGACCGAGCCGTTCTGGGGCGGCACGATCCGCTCGGACGGCCTGAGCCTCACGCGGGCCGGCCAGGCCGAGGTCCGCGCCGGCAATCCGGGCGTCAACGTCGAAGGCGGGGCCGGCGTTTGGGACGCCGGGGCCCTGGTGCTGAAGCTGCGCGCCGAGCCGTGCTCGGACGGCATGTCGGATCGCCGGTACGGCTACCGCGCCGAGGTTTTGCTCGACAGCCAAACCCTAAGGGGCTGCGCCGCCGCGCCGGAAGCGCCGCGACCTCAGTAGGCCGTGCGCTGGAGCGGCACCACGACAGCGGTCGAGACCAGGATCCAGACGTCCTGCAGGATCGACCAGTTCTCGATGTAGAGGTTGTCGAACCGGATGCGTTGCTCCATGTCGGCGACCGTCTCGGTCTCGCCGCGGAAGCCCTTGACCTGCGACAGGCCGGTGATGCCCGGGCGGGTGCGGAAACGCTTGTGATAGTCGGCGATGTTGGAGCCGTAATACTCGTCGTGAGCCAGGGCGTGGGGGCGCGGCCCGACCAGCGACATGTCCCCTTTCAGCACGTTCAGGAGTTGCGGCAGTTCGTCCAGGCTGGATCGGCGAAGGAAGCGCCCAACCCGGGTGACCCGGCTATCGTTGCGGGTGGCCTGCTTCACGACGTCGCCGTCGTCGGCGACCGTCATCGAGCGGAACTTGTAGACGCGGAACGGCACGCCGTTGAGACCCGTCCGTCTTTGCACGAACAGGACCGGCCCGCGGCTGTCCAACTTGACGGCCAGGGCGATCAGCAGAAGCGTCGGAGCCAGGAAGATCAGCAGGCCCAGAGAACCGGCGACGTCGAGGAAACGCTTCGGAAGGCTGTAGGCCGGGCCCGTGCGGGACGCGCGCGGCTGCTCTAGACCCGTAATAGCGTACCCCTGTTCCATATCAGACCTCATCCGTCCTTCGCACCGGGCCGATGGAATAACGCCCTCGGAGTCGTCCCTAGCAAGGGACGCGCCACTTAAGTTTCCAAGCTCAGCCATTTCGAACGGCGGCTTGTTCGAGAGCTTTTCTGAGATTGTTTCTTGGTCCACACTGAGATCCCCATTAACAATCCAGAAGCCATAAGGGAACACGCGAAAGCTCTTTTTTGCGATCTGGTTGTTCAAACGACAGCGACGGCATATTTTTTCGCCACAACGTCAGATCGTTTTGACACTCTTTCGTCACGTCCCCACATGGACCAGATTCTTGAGACACCAAACTAGTGTCTCGAATTGGGCCATGCAGCCCCGTATTGAAAATTTCATGACGCTCGCTGTGGACGGGTACTGTGATGCTTAGCGCCGCCGTGAAATCCGCGGAATGGGGAGCCAGGGTCGCTGGCGCCTCGAGGGTGTTCAGGCCTTCGGGACCGGGTCCCTTCCCGGTGGCGCTGATCCTGCACGGCTGCGGCGGCAAGACGCCGTTTCTGGAGGCCTACGCCCGGGTCGCGGTCGAAGCCGGCTGGGCGGCGGTGGTGGTCGACAGCTTCGCGCCGCGCGGCATCTCCCCCCTGCGCGCCAAGCTGACGGTCTGTACGGGAACCGCCCTGCGCGGCCTCAAGCGATCGGGCGACATCTTCGCCATGCTGGCCTGGCTGGAGACGCAACCCTGGGCCGACGCCGGACGCGTGTTCCTGGCAGGCTGGAGCCATGGCGGCTGGGCGATCATGGACGGCTATGCGATCGGCCCGGACGCCGCCCGCGCCACCGGCGTCGTCGACGCCGATCCGCTGAAACTGCGCGCCCGGGTCAAGGGCGCCTTGCTGGTCTATCCGTACGCGGCCTATCCATCCCTGACCTCCAGCCAGGGATGGAGCAACCTTTCGGGGACCGTGGGCCCCAAGGTGTTCTCCGTGGTCGCGGGCAAGGATCAGGTGGTCGGCTGGAAATATCCGCAGAAGGCGCTCGAACGCCTCAAGCGCGACGGCCTGACGGTGGACACCGCCTTCTACCCGGACGCCACCCACGCCTTCGACGATGATCGCGCCAACGATCCACGGGCCCGGTACCGACCCGACCTGTTCGCGCGGACGCAGGACTATTTCGCCCAGGCCCTGGCGGCGACCGCCGGCTGAACTCGCCCATCGCGCGCGTTATTCCCGCTGAGATTGTGCATATCGGATTTGTATGCCAGGGTCGCGCCACCTAGCGGGAGGCCTTTCCATGAAGCTGGCGCCGTTCGCGCGAGCCGCGCTCGCCCTGACCCTCGTCCTGCCCGTCCTGGCGCCCGTCGCCTGCGCGCCGGTGGCGCCGCCGCCCAACCCCGCCGCCCAAGTCACCGCCGCCAGCCTGAAAGCCCAGACCCTGTCCTTGCTGGACGTGGCCGGCGACCCTTACGCCAGCCACGCCGCCGAGGCCGACGCCCTGACGGCCCGGATCGACGCGGCGGCCAGCGCCGCGGCGGCCGATCCGCTCAACACCGTCTCGGCGCGACAGTGGGCGGTGCTGCGAGACCCCGAGCGGGCGCTCTATGGCGGGACGATCGCCCTGTGGCGCAGCCAGGGCGCGCTGAGCCCCGCCTTCCGCGACCAGAAGAAGATCCAGATCGGCCGCGCGTTCGACTACATCCTCTGCCTGGAGGCCAACAAGCGGCAGGCCACGGCCTGCGGCCAGATCGTGGAAGGCGGCGCGTCATGAGCCAGTTCGACGACTTCCTGGCGGCCGCCAGGGCCAACCTCTCGGTGCTGGGCCAGGACAGCTTCGAGGGTTATTCCGCCCAGGTGAAGATCCTGGCCCAGGACGCCCTCGACAAGGCCAAGGCCAATCTGGCGCTCTGGACAGGCCAACTGGCGGCCGGCCAGCTGAGCCAGGCCGAGTTCCGCAACCTGGTGCAGGGCGAGACCGACCTGACCGAGATCGCCGGCTACACCGCCGCCGGGATCAGCCAGGCCGAGGCCCAGCGACTGCGCGACGCCGTGACCCTGACCGTGATCAACACGGCGCTGGACGCCTTCCTCAACGCCAGGCCGGAGAGCTGACCGTCCCGGCTCAGGCCGCGACCGGCGCCGTGCGGCGCTCGCGGCGCAGCGGCATGGGACCGCGATAGGCCAGCCGCCACAGCCACTCCAGCGGCCCCATGGTGAAACGCGCCATCCACCAGCGCGACCACAGGATCTGCAGCAGCCAGATCACGGCCACGGCGGCGGCCAGGAATGGCCGGTCGACCTTGCCGTACAGACCCGGACCGCGGCCGCCGTACAGCAGCACCGTCATCAGGACCGACTGGGTCAGGTAGTTGGTGAAGGCCATCTGGCCCACCGGCGCCAGCATGGCCGGGATCGCCTTCCAGAGCCGCGCGCGCGTCGCCATCACCATCAAGCCCACATAGGCCAGACTGACCACGGGGGCCGTGGCGCTCTGCAGCCAGCGGGCCAGGGCGCGGGACGGCCAGGGATGGCTGGGCAGGAGCATGTAGGTCGTCTCGGCCATGCCGACGATCGCCAGGGCGCCCAGGCCGGCGGCGACCAGGCCTTGATAGACCCCGGCCGAGGCCTTGCCGCTCAGGGCGCCCAGCTTGTAGAGGCCCATGCCGATCAGCATCAGCGACAGCACCAGCAGCGGCCAGGTCTGGGGCCAGTGGGTGAAGGACTCGAACACGTAGTCCCAATAGTCCTTGGCGTTCTGGACGAACGACTGGGCGAAGCTTCCGGCGTACTGGGCGCTGTCGGCGTGGACCTGGGCCAGGAACTTGGCCATGGCGGCCGGCGGCGGGTCGCCGCCGCCCTCGGCTGCATGCTTGAGCAGGTTCCAGCCGCCCCAGGCCGAAAGCGCCAGATGCAGGGCGATCCCCGCCTGCAGCAGGCGCTTGGCCGGCCAGGAGCGGGCCCACATCGCCAACAGTCCGACGATCGCATAGGTGTTGAGCACATCGCCCTGCCAGATGACCAGGCCGTGGAACAGACCGATCGCCAGCAGGCTGACCAGGCGCAGGACCAGGACCTTGCGCCGATCCCTGGAGTCGGCCCTGTCGCCGCCTTCCCCGCCGACCAGCAGGATCGAGGCGCCGAACAGCATGGCGAACATCGAATAAAACTTCTGCTGGAAGAACACCTGGGTGACCCACCAGACCGCCACCGAGGCCGGGGCCATGCCCGGCGGCCACAGGGTCAGGCTGGTGGCCACCGCGTGCGGCTCGGCCGAGATCGGGATGTTGCAGAGCAGGATGCCCAGCACCGCCAGGCCCCGCAGGGAGTCCAGCAGAACAATACGATCCTTGACCATCCAAAGCCCCCGAACGCCAAGCTCACGCCGACTGCAGCGATCCTGGACCGCCTAGGAAGTCGAGACAACCCTGAGATGTCGTCCGGGCGGCGGGGACATGCCTACGAGGCCGTCGCCAGTCCCCGCAGGGCCGCGTTGGCGATCGTCAGCTTGGCGAAGGTCCAGCCGCCGCCGGCCTGTTCGACGTCCTCGACCGTGCGCCTTGCGGCGCGGACGCCTTCGGCGCGCAGGGCCGCCCACGAGCTGACCGCCGCCTTGGCCGAGGCCTCGTCGTCGCCGGCCTGGGCGTTGGCCGCGAACTTCAGCACCGCCTGGGTGATGGCCGTCTGCTCGCCGAGCATGTCCTCGATCAGCCGGCGGACGGCCAGGCGTTCGAAGGCGTCGCCGCCCACGAACGAACCGGCCGCCGAGCGCAGGCGATCGAAGCCGAAGGCCGCGCCCACCTGGTGGTAAAGGCGGGCCACGTTCTGCACCGACCAGCTGGAGGCGTTGCCCAGGTCGACCAGGTCGGCCGCCGTGGTCATCGGCTGCAGGGCCGCCACGGCGTGGGCCAGGGCCTCCGGCGCGCCGTCCGCGACATAGGCCTTGGTCCGCTTGGCCACCGCCTTCTGCTCGAACGGCGACAGGATCGCGGATCCCAGGGCCGACAGCGCCTTAACCGACGGCCCATAGGCCTCGACCAGGGCCCCGACCGTGGACTTGTCCTTGAAAGCCCGGCGGGCCAGCCAGAAGGTCAGGCTGCGCAGGGCGTAGGCCAGGGCCTTGTACAGAGCCAGCTGGCCGCCGGCCGAGGCCCTGCCGTCCAAGGCCGAGACCTGGTCCCACAAGGCGTCGATCCCGAGGATCTCGCGCGCGGCGGCGAAGGCGATGACCAGCGCCGTGGTGTCGCAGGCCGCCGCGGCCCGCAGGCGGCTGGGGAAGGTCGGGCCGCACATGTTGATCATCTGGTTGTCCAGCACCGTGGCGATGATCTCGCGCTTCAGGCGGTGCTGCTGCATGGCGTCGCCGTACTGGCCAAGGGCCGGCGGGAAGTAGCCCTTGAGCGTCGCCTCGAACCAGGGATCGTCCGGCGCCCGCGAGGCGACGATGTCGTCGAACAGGTCGATCTTGCCATAGGCCAGCAGCACGGCCATTTCCGGTCGGGTCAGGCCCTTGCCGGCCTTGGCGCGGTCGACCAGGACGGCCGCTTCCGGCAAGCCCTCGACCTTGCGATCCAGCCGGCCCTTGGCCTCCAACTCGGCCATGAACCGGGCGTGGGACTCGACCTCGGAGACCGCATCGCTTTCCATCAGCGACAGGGCCAGGGTCTGGTCGTAGTTGTCAGCCAGGACGTGGCTGGCCACGTCGTCGGTCATGGTCGGCAGGAGCTGGTTGCGGGCCTCGCGGGTCAGGACGCCGCCCCGCTCCAGGATCCCGGTCAGGATCTTGATATTGACCTCGTGGTCGGAGCTGTCGACGCCGGCCGAGTTGTCGATGGCGTCGGTGTTCAGGCGGCCTCCGGCTTGGGCGAACTCGATGCGGCCGGCTTGGGTGAGGCCCAGGTTCGCCCCCTCGCCCACCACCTTGACCCGCAGGTCGGCGCCGTTGACGCGGATGGCGTCGTTGGCCTTGTCGCCAGCCTCGGCCTGGCTCTCGCTCCTGGCCTTCACATAGGTGCCGATGCCGCCGAGATAGAGCAGCTCGGCCTTCGACTTGAGGATCGCGGTCAGCAGCTCGGCCGGGGTCACCGTCTCGGCCTTGATCTCGAACAGGGCCCGGATTTCCGGCGACAGGGGGATGGATTTCAGCGAGCGGGCGAAGACCCCGCCGCCCTTGGAGATCAGGCTCTTGTCGTAGTCGTCCCAGGACGAGCGCGGCAGCTTGAACATCCGGTCGCGCTCGGCCCACGAGGTCGCCGGGTCCGGATCGGGATCCAGGAAGATGTGACGATGGTCGAAGGCGGCCAGCAGGCGGGTCTGTTTGGACAGCAGCATGCCGTTGCCGAACACGTCGCCGCTCATGTCGCCGACGCCCACGGCGGTGAACGGTTCGGCCTGGATGTCCTTGCCCAGCTCGCGGAAGTGGCGCTTGACCGCCTCCCAGGCGCCGCGGGCGGTGATGCCCATCACCTTGTGGTCGTAGCCGACCGAGCCGCCCGAGGCGAAGGCGTCGCCCAGCCAGAAGCCGTAGTCCTCGGCCACGCCATTGGCGATGTCGGAGAAGGTGGCCGTGCCCTTGTCGGCGGCGACGACCAGGTAGGGATCCTCGCCGTCATGGACGACCACCCCGGCCGGTGGCACGATCCTGTTGTCGGCGTCGATGTTGTCGGTGATGTCCAGCAGGCCGGACAGGAAGGTCTTGTAGGCGCGGATCGCCTCGGCCTGGACGGCGTCGCGGTCGCCGCCGCGCGGCAGGTTCTTCGGATAGAAGCCGCCCTTGGAGCCGACCGGCACGATGACCGCGTTCTTGACCTGCTGGGCCTTGACCAGGCCCAGCACCTCGGTGCGGAAATCGTCGCGGCGGTCGCTCCAGCGCAAGCCCCCCCGGGCGACGGGCCCGAAGCGCAGGTGCACGCCCTCGACGTGCGGGGCCGAGACGTAGATCTCGCGATAGGGCTTGGGGGCCGGCAGGTCCTCCAGCTCGCGCGAGGCGATCTTGTAGCTGATGTAGGGCTTGGGCTCGCCATCGGGACCGACCTGGAAGAAGTTGGTCCGCTGGATGGCCCCGATCAGGGCGGCGATCCGGCGCAGGACGCGGTCGGCGTCCAGGCTCTCGACCGCCTGCAAGGCCTCGCCGATGCTGGCCTCGACAGCCTTGGCCTGTTCCGCGCGCGCGGCCAGGTCGGCGCGCACGGCCGGATCGAACTTGATGCGGAACAGGTCGAGGATCAGGCGGGTGACGCCGGGATTGTCAGACAGGGCCTGCTCCTGGACCCCCTGGCTGGGGTCCAGGCCGGTCTGCTGGCGGTAGCGGGCCAGGGCGCGGACCAGGGCGGCCTCGCGCCAGCCGACGCCCAGCTCGAGCACAAGGCGATTGAAGCCGTCGCTCTCGGCGCGGCCCGTCCAGATGGCGACGAAGGCGGCCTCGAAGGCGGTCTTGATGTCGTCGAACGACAGGTGCTCGCCGCGCTCGTCGCGCAGGGTGAACTCGTGGACCCAGACCTTGGCGTGGGCGTCGCCGGCCGGCGTCAGCTTGAAACCGTCCTCGATCAGGGCCTTCAGGCCCATGTGCTCGAGGATCGGCAGCACGTCGGCCAGGGGCGCGGCCGCGCCAGGGCGATAGAGCTTGAAGCGGAAGGTCAGCTTGTCGTCGTCGGCCAGGCGGAAGGCCCGGACCCGCACCTGTTCGTCCGCCCTCAGGCCGTCGACCACGGCCAGGTCGGCCAGGGCCTCGGCGGCGTCGTACTGGTCGCGATAGCCGGGCGGGAAGGCGCCCTGCCAGCGGGCCAGGGTCTCCACGACCCGCCCCGGCGCCCCGCCGTCGCGCACGGCGGCCTCGAAGCGGTCGTCCCAGGTGCGGGCCGTCTCGGCGACGGCGGCCTCCAGAGTCGTCAGGTCCGGCTCGCCGTGCTTGCCCGGCGTTACGCCCAGCACGTAGTGCACGCGCGCCAGGGGGGCATCCGAAAAGCTGGGATAGTAGGCGCTGACCCGGCCCTGATAGGCCGCGGCCAGGATCTTGCCGGCCCGCTCGCGCACGCCGCTGTCATAGCGCTCGCGCGGCACGAACATCAGCACCGAGATGAAGCGGTCGAACGGATCCTTGCGCGCGAACAGCCGCACGCGCGGGCGGTCGTAGAGGTGCAGCACCCCCATGGCCATCGACAGCAGCTCGTCCTCGGAGATCTGGAACAGCTCGTCGCGCGGCCAGGTTTCCAGGATGTTGCGCAGACGCTTGCCGCTGTGCCCCTCGGGATCCTTGCCGGCCTCCTTGAGCACGTGCTCGACCTTGCGGCGGATCACCGGCACCTCGTGGGCGGGCGTCTCGTAGGCCTCGGCGGTGAACAGGCCCACGAACCGGACCTCGCCCGACGGCTTGCCGTCGGCGCCGTAGCGGCGCACCCCCACATAGTCCATGTAGCCGCGCCGATGGACCTTGGAGCGCAGGTTCGACTTGGCCACCACCAGGGGCGCGCCCAGCAGCAGGTGGTCGCGGACCTGGGGCGACAGGATCGCCGGCTCGCTGCCCCGCCGCAGGACGGTCAAGGTCTGGTCGCGCAGCACGCCCAGGCTGCCCTCGGGCTGGTACAGCGGCTCCTCGGCCGCGTAGCCGCCCTCGGCCGTGCGCGGGTACTCGTAGACACGGGCGCCCAGAAACACGAAGCGGTCGCCCTCCAGCCAGTCGAGGAAGGCCAGACCCTCCTCGCGCTCGCCTTCGGGGATCGGGGCCGCGGAGGCCCGCAGCTCGGCGATCGTGCGGCGCATCAGGGCCTTCATGGCGTCGAAGTCATCGACCGCCACCTGGACGTCGGCCAGGGCCTCGCGGACGGCCCCGACCAGGGCGGCTTCGCGGTCCTCGCCCACGGGGGCCAGATAGACCTGGATCATCGAGCGCCGGCCGGCGGGGGTATCGACCACCGGGTGGAACATGGCCCTGACCGAGAACCCGTGCTCGGCGACGGCGCCCATGATGCTGTCGACCAGGAAGGGGCGATCGGGCTGGACGATCTCCAGGAGGTCGCTCTTCAGGTCGGTCCCGTCGGCGCGGCGGGCGGGGCGGACGCGGATGGACAGCGGGTCCGTCGCGGTCTCGCCGAAGGTCCAGAACTCCGTCAGGGCGTGGGCGACGTCCGTCGGATCGAAGCCGGGCAGTTCCTCGGCCGACCAGTCCTCCTGGACCTGGGCGACGAACTGGGTCTGCGCCGCGGTCAGCGCCCCCCGCCCCAGCGCCGCGCCGAAGGCCCGAATCAAGCCTTCCGACTGAGCAGTGGCCGCCTGGGGGTCAAGTTTTTCACCGACCATAGGATTTCCTCGCGAATTTTTGGCGACAACCTAGCCTTTCCCGGCCCAGTTTCAACCGTATCCAGGGAAAAGCGCAGAATATCTTACCGAGGGAATCCACTGGGCCGCGGACGCGGAAGCGCCGCCGGTTGGGGGGAAACCGGCGGCGCGGGCCCGCCGGGGGAGGCGGACGATTCCGCGTAGGACGCTCCAGAAAATCGGTCTGCGTCGCGCGGGGTCGGCATGGGGGGACTGCCGACAGGACCTAGATAGGAAGGCCATTTCGGATTTTAAGCCCCCTTGATCGACTTCTGTCGCGAAGAGGATGCCGAGCCCGTTTTTTTGTCCGACGGGGCCTTGCCCGGCGTCCCCGGCGGCTTGCGGTCGAGGCCGGAGCCGCTGGGATCGCCGTCCTCCGACAGCAGGATGGCGATCCAGCGCGTACCGTCGAACTGGGCCATGATCAGCATCAGGGCCACGGTCAGCGGGGTGGACAGGAACATGCCCGTCACACCCCACAGCGCGCCCCACACCGCCAGCGACAGCAGAACGACCGTGGGGTCGATGTTCAGGCTGTCGCCCTGCATGCGCGGATAGATGACGTTGCCGACCACGAAGAAGATCAGCTCCAACGCGCCGAACAGGATCAGGGCCGGCCAGAAGCTGTCGGGAAACTGCACGAGCGCGAACAGCGGCGGCAGGATGCAGCCGACCGCGCCGCCGATGATCGGGATGTAGGCGGCCACGAAGATCAGGAAGGCCCAGAACAGGGCGTTGTCCAGGCGCAGCAGCATCATCGCCACCCAGGCGGCGGCGGCGATCATCAGGCCGGTGACCGTCTGGATCCACAGGTACTGCTCGACCCCGTTGCGGATGCGCTGGAACAGCTGGACCGCGCCGTCGCGCTCGGCATGATGCGGATAGAGCGCGACGATCTTGCGATTGAAGCCTCGCCGCGAGGCGATGATGAAGCCCAGATAGATCAGCACCAATATTGCGTTGGAGGCGAAGTTCTGCAGGCTCTGGGCGGCCGCACCGGCGTACTTGCTGGGATCGAGCTGGTTGATCAGGTCGCCGATCGTCGGCGCCACCTTGATCCCGACCAACGACGCGACCTTGGCGATCACCTCGTTGAGGCGGGGCGCGTAGTCGCGAATCTGGCCGACGAAGCTGGCGCCGTTGGCGGTGACCACCCAGACGGAGGCCGCGAACATGGCGATCGACAGGAAGATCGCGGCCGGCAGGGCCAGGTTCCTGGGGAATCTCGGAAGGCGCTCGACCAGCACGCGGGCGAAGCTGTCGATCATCACCGCCAGGAACACCGCCATGGCCAGGGGCGTGAGGATGCCGCGCATCCAGTACAGCGTCGCGCCGCCGGCGATGACCGCCAGAAACACCAGGGCGTTGCGGCCGGTGATCGACGCAGGGATGGACATCGGCGGGATCTCTTTCTCGAACGGCCTGTAAAAGACTGGCGCCACATTGCGCGAGGCGATTGGCGCGACGCAAGGCCGAGGCTAGGCTCAAGCTCTCAATCTGAAGGACTTGGCGTATGACCCTGGCGATCGGCGAAGGCGAAATCCTCATTGGACTGGGCGAGGGCCCCGTGACCCAGCGGCTCGACCGATCCAATCGCCACGGCGTGGTGGCCGGCGCGACCGGCACGGGCAAGACCGTCACCCTGCAGGTCATGGCCCAGGCCTTCTCGGACGCCGGCGTGCCGGTGTTCGCGGCCGACGTGAAGGGCGATCTTTCGGGCGTTGGCGCGATCGGGGCGCCCAACGACAAGATGCTGGAGCGCGCCGCCGCCATGGGCCTGACCCTGACGCCGTCCGCGCCGCCTGTCGTCTTCTGGGATCTGTTCGGCCAGAAAGGCCACCCGATCCGCACCACCATCTCGGAGATGGGCCCGCTGCTCCTGTCGCGGCTGCTCGAGCTGAACGACGTGCAGGAAGGCGTGCTGACCGTGGTCTTCCACGTCGCCGACCAGGACGGCCTGCTGCTGCTGGACCTGAAGGACCTGCAGGCGGCCCTGAAATATGTCGCCGACCACGCCGCCGAGATCGGCACCCAGTACGGTAACGTCTCGCCGGCCACGGTGGGCGCGATCCAGCGCAAGCTGCTGACCCTGCAAAGCCAGGGGGCCGAGAACTTCTTCGGCGAGCCGGCCCTGAAGCTGGCCGACCTGATGCGCACCGACGTGGCCGGCCGCGGCTATGTCAATCTGCTGGCGGCCGACAAGCTGATCCAGTCGCCAAAGCTCTATTCGACCTTCCTGCTATGGCTGCTGTCGGAGCTGTTCGAGGAACTGCCCGAGGTCGGCGACCCCGAAAAGCCCAAGCTGGTGTTCTTCTTCGACGAGGCCCACCTGCTGTTCAACGACGCGGAAAAGCCGCTGCTGGAAAAGATCGAGCAGGTCGTGCGGCTGATCCGCTCCAAGGGCGTGGGCATCTATTTCGTCACCCAGAACCCGGCCGACATTCCCGACGCCGTGCTGGGCCAGCTGGGCGCGCGCGTGCAGCACGCGCTGCGGGCCTACACCCCGGCCGACCAGAAGGGGCTGAAGGCCGCCGCCCAGTCGTTCCGGGTCAACCCGGCCTTCGACACCGCCGAGACCATCCAGGCCCTGGGCGTCGGCGAGGCGCTGATCTCGACCCTGGACGCCAAGGGCGCGCCCTGCGTCGTGCAGAAGACGTTGATCCGCCCGCCGGCCTCGCGCCTGGGCCCGTTGACGCCGGAGGAGCGCGCCGCCCTGATCGCCAAGAGCCCGGTGGCCGGCCTCTACGACACCGCGCTGGATCGCGCCTCGGCCTACGAAACCCTGCAAGGGCGCGCCGCCCAGGCCCAGCAACAGGCCGACACGGCCGCCGCCCAGGCCGAGGCCGAACGCCAGCGGGCCGCGGCCGAGAAGGTGCGGGAGCGGGAGGAGGCGCGGGAGGCCCGCGCCGCGCCGCGTCCGCGCGCCTCCAGCCGCCAGTCGATGGGCGAGGCCTTCGCCACCTCGCTGCTGCGGACGATCGCCAATCAGGCCGGGCGGGAGATCATGCGCGGCCTGATGGGCGGGATGAGTCGGAGACGCTAGGTCAAAGGTCAAGCTTGAAACGAGTCGGCCGCCGCTGGGCGCGCGCCTGGCCTCTCGAGGCCCGTTTGGCCAGGGCGAGTCCGAGTTTCAGCGAAAAAGGTGCGAATTTGCCGCATTTTTCTGCCGCCTATGCGTGTGTATGCCTTGCACCTGAGCTATTCTGGGACTCATATCCGTAGGCGTACACGGCAGGACGGGGCGGAGACCCTCGATCAAGGCCGGGCGCGGGAGGAAACGCATGAAGTTCGGCCCCACGAACGTTCAAACGCACACCACTCCGTTTCTAGGTGCGACCCGACGCGAGCCGCCTCGATACAAGATCCGGTGGCCCCTGATCCTCTGCGCAGGCTTCAGCTTGGCGGTATGGGCCGCTCTGATTTTCGGGATCGTCGCCCTGGGTCGATGACCGGGCCGGAGTCCAAGGTCGCAGGCCGCCCCGCTCGCGCCAGCGCCGGGTGACGCCGAACTCCGGGATCAAGCGCGTTTGCGCTTGCCCGCCTGCTCGTCTCCCGCCGCCGATGGGACTGCCGCGGCCCCGCTCGCCAGGGTCCAGGCGGACAGCGTGTCGACCGAAGCGGGCCGGCCTATGGCGTAGCCCTGCAGTTCGGCGCAATCCTCGCCCCGCAGGAAGTCGATCTGTTCCTGGGTCTCGACGCCCTCGGCCACGCACGGGATGTCCAGGCTGCGACCCAGGCCCAGCACCGCGCGGACGATCACCGTCGCACGGTCGTGGCGATGGATGTTCTCCACGAAGCTCTTGTCGATCTTGATCTTGTCGAACGGGAACGACTGCAGGGTCGATAGCGACGAGAAGCCCGTGCCGAAGTCGTCCATGGCGATCCGCACGCCCAGGGCCTTCAGACGGCGTAGATTGTCGAGCGCCCGCTGATAGTCCTTGAACAGGGCGCTCTCGGTGACCTCCAGCTCCAGCCGTTTGGGCGACAGGCCGGTCTGCACCAGGATTTCGTGCACGAGGATGGGCAGGTTCGGCTGGTTCAGCTGCAGCGGCGACAGGTTCACCGCGATGCGCAGCGGCCGCTCCCAAGACGCGGCGTCCGCGCAGGCCCGGCGCAGGACCCACTCGCCCAGCTGGGCGATCAGGCCGTTTTCCTCGGCGATCGGAATGAATTCCAGCGGAGGGACCATGCCCCGCGCCGGATGGTTCCAACGCACCAGCGCCTCGAAGCCGCAGACCTCGCCGTCGACCGCCCTGGCAAGCGGCTGATAGTGGACGACCAGCGCCTCGTCGGTGATCGCCTGACGCAGCTCCCGGGCCAGGGTCCGGCGCTCGCGGATCGTTTCGTCCATTTCCCGCTTGAAGAACCGATAGGCCCCGCGCCCCCCTTCCTTGGCGCGGTATAGCGCCATGTCGGCGTTGGCCAGCAGCGCCTCGGCCGTGCGGCCGTCGTGGGGGAACAGCGAGACGCCCAGGCTGGCGCCCATGGCCAGGTCCCGGCCCTCATGCACGGCCGGCGCCGACAGGGTCTCCAGCAGCCGGCCGGCCAGTTCAGCGGCGGCGGCGGGCTGGTCGCCGGCCGCCACCTGGACGACGATGAACTCGTCGCCGCCGAGGCGGGCCGCGAAGGATGGGGCCGTCAGGCTGCCCTGTAGCCGGCGGGCGGCCTCGACCAGCAGGGCGTCGCCCGCCAGGTGGCCGTGCAGGTCGTTGGCTTCCTTGAAATGATCCAGATCGACGCAGATCAGCGACAGGCTCTCGCCCGAGGCCTCGACGCGGTCCAGGGCCGCGGCCAGGCGGGCCTGCAGAGAGTTGCGGTTGGGCAGGCCCGTCAGGCCGTCGTGCTCGGCCAGGTAACGGATCTTCTCCTCGGCCGAGCGGCGCTCGCGCAGGTCCCGGACCGCCAGCACGGTCAGGCCCGAGGTTTCGCGCCGGGCGCCGTCGTCCATCAGGCGCGAGAACACTTCGACCGGAATGGCGCGGCCGCCGTCGGCGGGTTGCAGCACGCCCTCGCGCCGCTCACCTTCGCGGATCGCCGCGGTGCTGTCCAAGGTCAGCAGATCAGACAGCGATGCGCGCAGCAAGGCGTCCAGGTCCACGCCGACCAGCTGGCAGAACGCGGCGTTGGCGTCGTTGATGCGGCCGTCCTGGACGACGACGATGCCCTCGTAGGCGGCGTTGGCCAGGCGGCGGATGCGGTCCAGGGCCGAACGACTGGTCGAGGACTCGATGGCCACCGCGCCCAGGCCGCCCAGGATGATCATGCCGGTGATCGAGCTCACGGCCAGGGTCAGGACCGCGCCCGACAGCATCTGGTCGGGCACGTTGATCGAGGGATCGGGGACGATGGTGATCGCGCCCATGCCGATGAAATGCAGGGCGCAGATTCCGAGGGTGAGGAGAAGCCCGCCGCCCAACTGTCTGACCAGGCTGCGCGCGCGTCCCGCCAATTGCAGGGCGCCCGCGGCGCCGACGACGCCGGCCAGCACCGAGGCGGCGATCGTCGCCTGCTCCCATTGCACGAAGCCCTGGGTCACGAAGGCCGACATGCCTGTATAATGCATGGCGGCCACGCCCATGCCCAGGATCAGGCCGCCGGCGAAGTCGTTGGTGCGCGAGCGCTGGGCCGAGGCCACCGCGAAACCGCCGGCCATGAACAGCACTGCGATCATCAGCGACAGCAGGGTCCCCGAAGGGCTGTAGCCGGTCTTCAAGCCGGGGCTGTAGGCGACCATGGCGATAAAGTGGGTGGCCCACACCCCCGATCCCGACACCAGTCCGGTGAGCAGCAGCCAGGCGGCCCGCACGACGCCCTTGGCCCCGCGCATCCGTGAATAGAGGCGGAACGCCGTGAAGCACGCGGCGAAGCAGATCAGGCCGGCGACCAAGACCAGGCGCAGATCATGCTCCGTCGTCAGGCAGGTCAAAACCTTGAGCAAGCGCAGGTCCCCCACGGGTTACCTGCAACCTGTAGCGGGCAAGATGCAAAAAAAGGGTTTCGACCGGCCTTCGCGGCCGCCTACGCCGCCCGCCGCTATCGCACCGAGCGTTTTGCGCCCTTGGCCGTTTCGACCTCGCTGCGCCAGAGCTCCACGCCCGAGCCGGTCATGGCGGTCTGCAGCGCCGCGCGCTCCTCGCCTTCGAGACGCACGGCCGTCAGCACGCCCGTGGCGTAGGCTCCCGTGTCCAGGCCGATGCGCCGGTGGTCGGACTGGATGTCGTCGGTGGGCGTATGGCCGTGCACGATGATCTTCTCGAAGGTCCGGCTGTCGTCCAGGAAGCTCTGCCGGATCCACATCATGTCGTGCCTGGACTGCTGGTCCAGCGGCACGCCCGGCCGAACGCCGGCGTGCACGAAGAAATAGTCGCCGATGCTGACGCTGAACTTCAGGTCACCCAGGAAAGCCCGGTGACGGTCGCTGACGGCGGCGTTGAAATCGGCCGAGGCGGCGGCCCAGGCCTCCTTGTCGGCGCGATCGGCCGGCGCCGTCACGCCGTACGACCGGAGCGCCTCGCGCCCTCCATAGTCGCACCAGGTCGGACCGATGCCGGGATCCTCGAGGAACGCCGCCATCCGGTCTTCGTGGTTGCCTCGCAGGAAGATGGCCTCGACCGGCCCGCCGTCCGCCAGGCGGCACAACAGCTCGATCACGCCCTGGGACTCCGGGCCACGATCCACATAGTCGCCAAGGAAGACCAGCACCTTGCGGGTCTGGGCGCTGCGCGCGAAATCTTCCAGAACCGCGCTCAGCAAGGGGCGCAGAAGATCGAGCCGTCCATGAATGTCGCCGATCGTCCAGACCAGCGTGCCTGGAGGCACGCTGGCGGCCGGGCCGGCGTTCGACGTTTTCCGCCGCGCTAACCAGTTACCGATCATCCCCCATCCATTCTGTCATGCCCCCGCGACCGCCCCGCCAGGCGCCTGGGCGCGGGACGGAGCGGAAAGTCGGTGCGAGGCAAGGGTAACGATCCAAAGGTCAAGAAAGCCGAAAACTCAGAAATAACGTTCGCCGATCCGGATGGTGTCGCCGGGCGCGACCTTCGTCAGGGGCGTCAAAGGGTAGGACTGCTCGGCCGGATCCTCGGCGCGCTTGATGAAAACGACCCGCTTGTTGGCCCGATAGGTGAAGCCTTCGGCCGTGGCTACGGCGTTCAGGACCGTGAGGTTGTTGGTGTAGGGATACTCGCCGGGCTTGTTCACTTCGCCCAGGATATAGAAGGGACGATAGGTCAGGACCTCGGCGCTGACGCGCGGTTCCTTGATATAACCCTTCCGCAGCTCGTTGCTGATCTCGTTCTGGAATTCCGAGATCGTCAGGCCGGCCGCCTGGACCTCGCCGATCAGCGGCAGCGAGACCTTGCCGCCGCCGCCCACCAGGAATTCACCGGTAAGGGCCTCCTCGCCAAAGACATTGACGCGCACCTTGTCGGCGACGCCCAGCCGATACTCCGGCACGGTTCGAACGGTGTTCTCGGCGCTCGTCGCGGCCGGAGCGGCCGCCGGGGCGGCGGGCGTCTGGGCGCAGGCCACGCCTCCGAAGGCCAGAACCAGGCTCATGGCGCAGAGACGCAAGAAGTGGCGCATATCGAAATCCTCTTTCCGACCGTCGAAACCATAGCGGTGTGGCGATAGCTTGTTCAAAAGCAGACAGGCCCGACTTTAGCAAGGGGCTGGGCTGAATGGCCGCGCCCACACAATGAATTGCTCACCGGCGCGAACGCGCGATCATAATAGAGTAGCAATATTGCGCGACGCAGATGCCCGCGCATCGATCGACTACGAGGCGAAGAATGGCGTGGATGACGGTCAGGACACTGAAAGCGACCGCGGTCGTCACCCTGGCGATTGCGGCTGCGGCGGGCGCGGCGGTCACCACCGCCGGACTGACATGGCCGGACGCGATCCATCCCGACCTTGCGCCCGTCCACGAGATGCGCGCCGATCGGGCGCTTTCCGCACAATATCCCCAGACCGTCGCGGCTGATCGGGAAAGCCAGGCCGCCCTGGCGCAAGCGCCGACCGCGGCGAACGCCTGGCTGCGGCGGGCCTATGTGCGACAGCTCGCGACCCGCACCCTGGACGAACAGGCCCTCGACGATCTCGACAAGTCCTACCAGGCCGCGCCGCTTGGTCCGGACGTCACCCGATGGCGCCTGCGTTTCATATTCGAACACTGGCCCGAATTGACACCCGCCTTGAGGACTCGGGCCGTGAATGAAATGAGGAATTTCGCCCGCTACCACAGTGGCGGCCCCGATATTGTCCGCGCCATCCACAATCCAGCGGGGCGTTGGGCGGCCGCCTTGATCGAGCGTTCAGGTCACAACGATGCGCTGCGAGATCACGGCATGCTCGCAAAAGCGGCAGAATAGTCAATTCTTCTTGGTATTTCTGCTTACGCATGGGTGTTGCGTCGGTTATGGAGTTATAGTAAACGCCCAAACCGTAAGTTTTACACGTTTTGCGGCAGTCGGGCTTACCACTATCGAGAGAGGATTGGCCCCACCTTTGCTGGTGGGCTGATGAACCGCGAACTGGGCTTCGCGGTTAGGGGGACTTGGAATGAACAGAAACACATTCGCGGCCATCGCCATGCGCGCGATGGCGGCCACCGCGGCGATGAGCTTTACGATCTCGCCGCTTATTGCCGTCGCCCAGGCGCCGACCCCGGACCCGGGCCCGCTGGCGGCGGCGCTGGCGATCGCGGCCCAGGCGGCGGAAGCGAGCGCCAAGGCGAAGTCGCTGACGGCCGACGCCACCCACGCGGTCATCGTGACGGCTCTGGAGCAGACCATCGCCACCAGCGGCGTCGAGCCGCTCACGGCCGTGAGCGCCCTGCAGCTTACCCTGACCAACATGCAGGCCGCGGGAACCCTGACGCCCGCGATCGCCGCGGCCATCGCCGAGGTGCTGGCCAAGGTCCAGGCGGCCATCAAGGTGCAGGAAGGTCCCGGCTCGATCGGTACGACCGGCGGGCCGCCGATCTCGGCCCCTGGAGCCACGGGCGGCGGCGGCGGTTCCGACTATCGCGCGGCCTAAAGCTCGACACGAACTTGATTCAAGGGTTGCAAAGTGACTGAACGGAACGAGAGGCTTGGCCGCATGCGGGCGACCAATATCAAGATCAACGCGGCCAAGGCTTGCTTCATTCTCGCCGTTGCGGCGAGCGCCTGTCCGACGACCTCGTTCGGCCAGGCCCTCGATTCCGCTCAGGCTCGCACCACCGATCTGTTCGCGCGCGATCGCAGCGTCGCGGTGCTGGATCGTCCGCATCCCGAATATGAAGCGCTCGGCACGTCGATCGGCACGTTCTCGCTGTTTCCCCGCCTTCAGCTCGACAACGAATACAGCGACAACGTCTTCGCCGTCGAGACCGGGCCGGTCAGCGACTGGGCCTTCCACGCCCGGCCGTCGGCGACCGTCAATTCGAACTGGTCGCGGCACCAGCTGAACGCCTATGTCCGCGGCGACTTCATCCGCAACGAGAAGTACCACTCCGAGAACGCCAACAACTGGAGCGTCGGCGGCACCGGTCGCATCGATATCCTGCGCGATTTCAACATCGCGCTGGGTACGGACTACATCAAGGCGATCGAGCCGCGCACCTCGTCGAACACGGCGGTCTCGGCGCGCGAGCCGATCAAGTACGATCAGGCGCAAGCCTATCTGTCGACCAGTCGGATCGTCGGCCGCACCAAGCTGACGGTTCGCGGCGACCTTCAGTCCTACGACTACAAGGACGGCTCCGACCTGAACGGCAATGTCATCGATCAGGACGCGCGCGACCGCATCAACAGCAGCCTGCAAGGCCGCGTGGACTACGCCGTCAGTCCGGCGACAGCCGTCTTTGTCGCGGTCACCGGCAACAAGCGCGACTACGACACCGGCACCCTCGCCACGCCGACGCGTGATTCGACCGGCTACGAACTGCTCGGCGGCGTCAACTTCGAGCTGGGCGCCGTGATCCGCGGCGAAGTGGCTGTCGGCTATCTCAGTCAGTCGTTCGACAACGCCGCCTACAACGACATTAACGGCTTCGGGTCGCGCACCCGGCTGGAGTGGTTCCCGACCGAACTCACCACCGTCACGGCCACCGCGTCGCGCGCCATCGAAGACGCCGGCGTCATCGGCGCGGGCGGCTATCTGTCGACGGACCTGGGCCTGAAGGTCGACCACGAACTGCTGCGCAATCTCATCCTGAGCGCCAGCGTCAAGTATGCGAACGACGACTACAACGGCATCGACCGCAAGGACGACCGCACCGAGTTCGCGCTCGGCGGCAACTATCTGGTCAACCGCAACCTCGGCCTCACCGTGCGCTACTATCACACCAAGCAATCGTCCGATGGGACCAGCAGCGGACCCAACTATGCGGTCAACCGCGTAACTCTTTCGCTGACGACCCAGTTCTAGCCGGGGCCGTCATGGCCGCTCGGCAAGCGCGGCGTCGGCATCGACGCCTCCTGATCTCGCGCGCCCCCGTCTCCGCCGAAACGCGGTGGCGGAGGCTGACGCCGGCCTTGGCGCCCGGCTTTCTCTATCTGACCCACTTGGCCGCCGGCGCCAATCAGACGGCCTCGGCCCAAGCCCTCTCCCTGGCGCTGGCCGTCGCGCTGTGTGTGGCGCTGACCCGGCCGCGCCTCCGGAATGAACTGGTTGAACTGAGATTCGCCTGGCCGCTGCTGGGCCTGTTCGCGGCTGTGCTGGGCGTCGCCCTCCTGACGCTCTATTTGCCGGCGTCTCCGGCTTCGGCCCCGGCGTGGGCGCTGACGGGCGCTCCTGGCGTCCTCTCCATCAACCGATCGGCGACCTGGCTGGAAATCGTCAAGCTCGGCGGCCTGGCCTGCATCTTCGCCGTGGGCTGCGTTCAGGGAGCGCGCGGCGAGCGGGCCCGGACGACCGTCGAATGGATCGTCCTGCTCGGCGGCGTCTACGCCGCTGTATCGATCGCTTTCTACCTGGCCGGCCTCCAGGTCAGGGGTCGGCTCTCCGGAGGTTTCCTGAGCGCCAACAGCGGAGCCACCGTCTTTGGCATGCTGGCGGTCGTCACCACCGCCTTCCTCCTGCGGCAGTTGCGACGAACCGCCGGCCTCGATCAGGAAGACCGGCTGCGCAAGCTGGCCACACCCGCCGGAAGCCTGTTCTGCATCGCCATCTGCCTAGTCCTGACAGCCTCTCGCATGGGCCTGGCGGCCACCGGCGCGTCGATCATCGTCCTGCTGGCCTGGGATCTAGCCTCACAGCGCAAGATCCGCATCACCGTCCATCCGCGCGATCTCGCCCTTACCGTCGCGGCGCTGGTGGTCCTCGCCGGCGCTTCGATTCCCATGTGGACCCGCGTGGACGCACTGGATTCCGACGCCACCATTCGCGGCCAGATCTTCTCGACCCACTGGCGCGCGTTCCTGGCCTCGCCGGTCTTCGGACGGGGACTTGGATCGTTCAATGATATCAACGGCCAGGCCCTGACGACGGAAAACTATTCCGTCCTGTGGTCGATCCGGGCCGCCCACAACGTCTATATCCAGTGGCTGGAGGAGGCGGGCGTCGCCGGAGCCTTGCCCATGTTCGCCCTCTTGGCCACGATCATGCTGGTCTCCGCCCTTCACGTCGCCAGGATGCGGTCCGGCCAGACGCTGGCCCGGGGGCTGGTGGTTTCCGGCCTCGTGGTCCTGCTCCATGGAGCCACCGACTACGCGTTGCAGGTGCCTTCCATCGCCGCGTTCTGGGCCTTCCTGCTCGGCGTGCAGTTCGCGTTCACCCAACGACGAAGCTAGACCCCGACGCGGCACTTAACCGCAGGCGATTCGGTCGATAATTAATCCAAAACTAGACTATTGATCGCCATGATATTTTGGGAACCGGAGTTCAAGCGACGCCCAGCACCTTCGAAACTCGGCTAAGGTCTTGCGTTCACGAATGCATCCAGGTGGGCTCAGCGCGCTCCGAACGCGCCCTGACGCCATCAGGTGGCAAAAAATTGATCGGGACCCACAAGGACATTTCCAAAACCGCACGATACGCTTGTGTATGAGATGGCTTGCGGACATGTAGATCCCGTCGTCTCAGGAGTGTTTGCCTCGCGAGACTTTTGATTTCACCGCTCTGTCCTCGCGATGTCGCATCAGGGCCGTAATCCGAACAGCAAATGCGGCCTCCGGGCGGACCCAGAAGGAAATCGACCGAAGTCATGGCGTTGAGTTTGTTCAGGATTGGCGAACTTCATGCCGGATAGGTCGGGGGCGTTACGCACTCTCCTGGTGGGTGGGGTGCCCACGACGCGCCTAACACGTGCGGAGCTCGCGGACGTGATGCTCGAAGACTGCCGGGCGGCGCGCGCGGGAAGGAAGGGCTATCCGCGCATCGTCGTCTCCTCGAACGGCGCCGTGATCGCCGACTTCCATCGGAGCGCCGAATTCCGCGACCTGATCCTTGAAGCCGATATCGTCGACGCCGACGGCATGCCGCTGGTGATGGCCACCCAACTGCTTTGCGCCGAACCCCTGAGGGAGCGCGTGGCCACCACGGACTTCATCAACGACGCCGCCGAGGTGGCCTCGCGCGAGGGGCTGAAGTTCTATTTTCTCGGCGCCAAACCCGGCGTCGCCGAGAAGGCCGCGCAACACTTTCGCGCCGTCTATCCCGACCTGGAGATCGTTGGCGTCCGCAATGGCTACTTCACCCAGGAAGACGAGGCGGAGATCTGCGCAGAGGTCGTGGCGCTGAAGACGGACGTGATGTGGGTCGGGCTCGGCAGTCCGCTGCAAGAAGCCTTCGCCCACAGGAACCGCGAGCGCCTTTCAGGCATCGGCTGGATCCGCACCTGCGGCGGGATGTTCGATCACTATTCCGGCAAGTTCAAACGAGCGCCCCGGTGGATGCAGGTCATCGGCCTGGAATGGCTGCACCGAACCATCAACGAGCCCTTGCGACTGGGTGGGCGGTATTTCAGAACCAATCTGCCGGCGCTCTTCTATCTGGCGACCCAGACCACCGATAGCGCGCCGGCCCTGAGGGACGCCAAGACGCCGTGACCGCCGGGCCGATCGAAAATGCTCCTTCCGGCGTCCGCAGGGCCGTGTTCCTGGTCTCGCATTCGACCTCCGGCGGGGCCCAGGAAATCTGGGCCAATCTCGCGGAGGGGCTGCGCGCGCGCGGCCATCAGGTCTTGCTCGCGGCCCTCTATCCCGGCGACTCTCCCGCTCAGAAGCTTGAACCTCCCGCCACCTGGACCTACGCCGTGGCGGAGAGGCCCGCGTCGCTCGGCGCCAAGCTGTCCATGGTCCGTGACCTGGCGCGCCTGTTCGACAGGTTCGAGGCCGACATCGTGTTCACGGCCCTGCCGGCCGCCAACGTCCTGGCGCCGGTCGCCGCCACCTTGGCCCGTCGCCCCGTCCGCGTGGTCACCTCCCACCATTCGCCGTCCGATACGTACAATCGCGCCCTGAACCTCGTCGACGGCCTGACCGGCTCCCTCCCCAGCGTCGCTCACATCGTAGGCGTGTCCGAAGCGGTGCGGCTCGCGCACCAGGGCAAGATGGCGGCCTATCGCCGCAAGTTGAAGACGATCAAGAACGCCTTGCCGCCCGATATCGAGGCGAGAATCGCCGGCTTGGCCGAGAGGCGCCGGGGTCGACGAACCGGGCGCCAGGTCGTCGCGATCGGCCGCCTGGCCGAACAGAAGAACTATCCGGTGCTCATCCGGGCCGCCGTTCACATGCCGGACGTGGTCGTGCGCATCGTCGGCGACGGGTCCGAAGGTCCCGCCCTGAAGGCGATGGCGTCCGAACTGGGCGTGGCTGACCGCGTGCAATTCCTCGGCTTCCATCCCCGCACCGAGACGCTGGAAATCTTGGCCGGCGGCGACGTCTTCGTTCAGCCCAGCCTGTTCGAAGGCCATAGCCTGGCGCTGATCGAAGCGGCCAAGCTGGGCATGCCGCTGGTGGTTTCCGACGCCCCGGTCCAGGTCGAGGGCGTCACCGCCCCCGACGGCTCGCTTTGCGGCGCGGTGGCGGGCGTGCACGACGACCGGGCGCTGGCGCGCGAGATCTTGCGGTTGCTGGACGATCCCGCCCAATACGCGGCCGCCGCGGCGCAAGCGAGCGCCCTGGGCGCGGCGGCGACCTACGACGCCATGATTACGTCCTATGAACAGCTCATGGCCTGACCGTGGACAGCCACATCAACCTCAGCCGCAACAAGAGGGCGTGACATGACGGAAACCGGCGAGCGTCGACGCAGGACGGGCCCCCGGCCGTTCCTGATTCCGGCGGCCTATATCCTGTTCGTGTTGCTGACCCTGATGGTCGTCGCCCCGATCATCACCAGCGGCGGTCAGAACACCGGCAGCGGCAACGTCTTCCGACAAGTGACCTACGCCATCCTCTTCGCCGCCACCCTGTGGGCGGTCGGCATCCTCCAGCAGTGGCGAAAGCTGCTGATCGTGCCGATGACGTTGATGTTGGCGGTCGGCTGGTGCTGGCTGAGCCTGACCTGGGCGATCGATCCCTTGATCAGCTTTCGCCGCTTGCTGCTGACCACGATGATCATCTGGACGATCTTCCTGGTGATCGACGATTGCGGCTATGACCGGACGATCAAGGTCCTGATGATCTTCCTGACCGCCCTTCTGGCCGCCAACTACGTCGCGATCGCGGTCTGGCCGTCGGCCGTGCACAGCCTTGCCGATTCGATGGACAAGGGCCTGGTCGGCGACTGGCGCGGACTGCTCCCACAGAAGAATTTCACCGGCGCCATCTGCGCCATGACCATCCTGATCTTCGCCTTCGGCGGTCAGCGCATGTGGCCGGCGCTGCGGCTTGGCATCATCGTCGCCACGGCCTACTACCTGTTCCGCACCCAGTCGAAGACCTCGATGGGCATGCTGGTCACGGCCCTGATCTCGGGCGCGATCGCGCTGCGGTTCAAGCCGAAATACCGGATCGCCCTGATCCCGATCTTGCTCGTCGGCAGCATCTTCGCGATGCTGAGCTCGATCAAATGGTGGGACGAGATGCTAGGCCCGTTCCAGCGCAAGGACGCCCTGACCGGTCGGGCGGAGATCTGGCCGTACCTGTTCAACTACGCCAAGGACCATCCGTTCACCGGTTCCGGCTACGGTTCGTTCTGGAACATCGGCGAGAACAGCCCCGTCTACCAGTACACCAAGAACTGGGTCAGCGAGTTGGGCAACGGGCACAACGGCTATATCGATCTGCTGGTCCAGGTCGGCCTGCCGGGCCTGATCCTGGCGGTGGTCGCCACGATCATCGCGCCGGCCGCCAGGCTGCTGAGCAGCAGTGTCGTCGGACGTTCCCAGCTGGCCCTGCTGGTCGCCATGCTGGTGTTCTGCGCGGGCCACAACATGACCGAGTCCAGCCTGCTGGAGCGCGACACGATCATCGAGGTCTTCCTGATGTTCGCCATCGCCCTGATCGGCGTGGTCACGCGCCGGTCGTCCAAGCCAGTTCGGGCGCCGTCGCCGGAGCGACGCGAAGGGTCGTCTTCACGCCGCAGATCGGCGGCCCGCGCCTGATCGCCCATGCCTGTCCCTGATCCCGCACCGCCGCGACCTGAGCGGCCGCCGCTGGCGCGCATGGTCGGTAAGACCGTTCGCTACGGATTGGCGTCCGTCGGGCCGGTGGGCAGCGCGGGCGCTCAGTTCGTGGTGTCCGTGCAGTTGCTGCACGTGCTGGATCCCGGCGCCTTCGGGAGCTTCTCCTTTCTGCTGGTGGCCTCCCAATTCAGCCTGGGCCTGTGGAGCGCGCTGTTCTGCGCGCCGATGCCCATCCTGCTGTCGGGCGACGACGCGCGCGACGACCCGATGCGCCGATGCCTGATGTCGGCGAACCTGGCGCTGGCGATCGTCGCCCTCGCGGTCTTCGCCGTGCTGGGGACGGTCCTGCGCGCCGATCCGCTCGCCAGCCTGCTCTTCGCCGCCTACGCCATGGCGATGCTGCTTCGCTGGTTCGCGCGGGCCTATGCCTACGCCACGGGCCGGCCATGGCGGACGATGACGTCCGACATCATCTACACCGTCGTGCTGCTGGCCGGCGTCGGCCTGGTGGCCGTCACCCGCGCCGCCTCGGCCGCGCCGGCCTACGCCAGCCTGCTGGCGGGGGCCGCGCTCAGCCTGGCGCCGTTCGGGTCCCGATATCTCAAGCAGCAGTTCGGCGGTTTCTCGTTCAAGGCCCTGGCGTCCTACAAGCAGGTCTGGCGCGAGCATTCGGGCTGGTCCCTGACCGGCGTGCTGACGACCGAGGCCACCGCCAACGCCCATGCCTACATCGTCACCCTGATCAGCGGCGCGACCGCCTTCGCCCCCCTGGCAGCCAGCGCCTTGCTGATGCGGCCGATCAGCGTGGTCACCAACGCCCTGACCGAATTCGAGCGCCCCCAGATGGCTCGCCAACTGGCGCAGGACCACGGGCGCGAGGCGCTGGCCACCATGCGGTTCTTCCGGGTCATGCTGATCGCGGCCTGGGGCGTCACCGTGATCGCGGCGCTGGCCCTGATGCGCTATGGACCGGCCCTGCTGTTCCCCAAGAGCTATGACCGCGGTTACCTGATGATCGGAACCCTCCTGTGGCTGGCCATCGCCGGCGTCCGCACGGCGCGGACCGCCGAAAGCGTCCTGCTTCAGGCCGCCGGTCAGTTCAGACCCTTGGCCCACGCCAGCATGATCTCGTGCGGCGTTTCCCTGGTCGCGGTCCTGGTGCTGCTGATTCTGGGCGGCCCGCTCTATTCCCTGGTCGGCGTGTTCCTGGGCGAGGCGGTCTTCGCGCTGTGGATCTGGCGCGAGACCGCGCGCTGGCGGAGCGGGATCGAACGGGCGGTCGCCTTGGCGGAGCTCCAATCATGAAGCTGACCATCGGCGTCAAGGCCCTGAACGAGGAGCGGCGCATCGCCGAGGCGCTGGCCAGCGCCCTGCGCGCGGCCGAGCCATTCGGCGGCGAGGTGGTCCTGGCCGATTCAGGCTCGACCGACAGAACCCTGGAGATCGCCTCGACCCTGCCGGTGCGCATCGTCCAGCTGGCCGATCCGTCTGAGCGCTCCTGTGGGGCCGGCGCGCAATTGGCCTTTCAGCAGGCGGACGGCGACTATTTCTATTTGCTGGACGGCGACATGGTGCTGGACCCTAGCTTCCTGCCCGTCGCCATCGCCCACCTGGAGGCGCATCCCGAACTGGCGGCGGTCGGCGGCCTGGTGCGCGAGATGAACGTCGAAGGCCACGAGTTCCAGATCCGCGCCGCTGCGGTCAGGAACGACCGCAACTGGCGCCCCGGCCTGGTCGATCGCCTCGACTGCGGCGGTCTCTACCGCGTCTCGGCCGTCCGCCAGGTCGGCCACTTCGCCGATCGCAACCTGCACGCCTTCGAGGAGTTCGAGCTGGCGGCGCGACTGAGCGCCCAGGGATGGAAGCTGGCGCGGATCGACCACCCCGCGGTCGATCACTATGGCCACCAGACCGAGGGCTACCGCATGCTCTGGCGGCGGTTGAAGTCTGGCTACGCCGGCGCCGCTGGCGAGGTGCTGCGCGGGGCGCTGGGCCGCCCGCACCTGTCGCTCGTACTCCGCCGCCTGGGCCACATCCGCAACGGCCTGGCGGTGATGGCCTGGTGGGCGCTGCTGGTCGCGTGCCTGGTCGTTCCCCTGCCGCTGACCACGCGCGCCGCCGCCTTCGCCCTGCTGTTGCTGGGACCGCTGGCGCTGTTGAGCTGGCGGCGGGGTTCGCCCAGCCTAGGGGTCTATTCCCTCGTCGCCTGGAACGTCGGCGCCTGGAGCCTGATCACCGGTTTCTTCCGGCGACGGACCCCGCCGGCTCGCGCGCTCGAAGCCGTCACCCTGGCCCAGCCCGCCAGCCGGCATGACTAGCCCAGCCGCGGCCTCTCCGCCTTCGATCATTCGTCCCGACATTCAGGCGTTGCGGGCCCTGGCGATCCTGCTCGTCGTGGTGGACCACGCCCATCTGTTCTATCTGCCGGGCGGCTTTCTGGGCGTCGACATCTTCTTCGTCATTTCCGGCTACCTGATGATGCGGATCATCGAGGGTGAAGCCGACGCAGATCGGTTCAGCTTCCGCGATTTCTACGCGCGGCGGGTCCGCCGCCTGATGCCCGCCAGCTACGCGACCCTGGTCGTCACGGCCGCCGTCGCGCCTTTCCTGCTGGACCCGTTCGAATACGCGAAGTTCGTCCAGCAACTGGCCGGATCCTTCACCTTCACCACCAACTTCGTCCTGTGGCGGCAGATCGACTATTTCGACAGCGGCGCGGCCCTCAAGCCCTTGCTCCACATGTGGTCGCTGGCCATCGAGGAGCAGTACTACCTCATCCTGCCGCTGTTGACGGTGATCTGTCCGCGGCGGCTGCGCCCTTGGGCCGGGCTCCTGCTGACGGCCGCCAGCGCCGCCCTCTGTATCTACGCGGTCCAGCGCAGCCCGTCGGCGGCGTTCTATTTCATGCCGACCCGCGCCTGGGAACTGGGCCTGGGCTCGGTGGCCGCGATGATCGTCCGGCGCGGCGTCACGCTGGACAAGGTCGGCCTCTGGCTTCGGCCGCTATGCTTGCTGACCTTGCTGATCATTCCCTTCGTCTTCGACGAGCACGGACATCCCGGTCTGGCCGCCGGCATAGCGTGCCTGGCGACCGCCAACCTGTTGGTCAGCGGCCAGATCGCCCGGCCGGCGCGGGCGCTGGCTCCGCTGATCCCGATCGGCGACCGCTCCTACTCGCTCTATCTCGTGCACTGGCCGTTGTTCGCGTTCGCCAACAACGTCTTCGTCGGCCCCGCGCCCTGGATCGTCAACGCCCTGCTGGTCGTCCTCGCGCTGGTCCTGACCGAGATCCAGTACCGGCTGGTCGAGCAGCCGCTGCGGCGGTTCAAGGTCGACGCCCGCGCCATCGCCATCCTGATCGCCGTCCCCGTCGTGGTGATCGCCGCCTCGGTGCTGTGGTCCCGCCACGCGCCGCATCCTAGCCTGCCGGACCGGGAATGGAACGTCGGACTGGACGAACGCTGCGCGTTCAAGGACGACTTCCGGCGCGAACCCGCCTGCCAGAGCGCGCCTGGCGCCAAGACCCTGGTCTGGGGCGACTCATTTGGCATGCACCTGGCCGGCGGCCTGGCCCAGACCACGCCCGGCGGCGTGGCCCAGGCGACCCGCACCGTCTGCGGACCGTTCCTCGACCTGGCGCCGATCAATGGCGCGCTCTACCACCGCCCGTGGGCCGAAAGCTGCCTGCGCTTCAATCGCCAGGTGCTGGACGACCTGTCCCAACGCCCCGAGATCGACACCGTGGTCCTCTCCAGCGCCCTGACCCAGTACGTGTCCGGCGCCGAGGACGGAGACTGGCGCATGCTGGCCCGGACGACGCGCGGGCTGGAAGAGGTTCCACAGGACGACTCCCGGCTGCTGGCTGGCCTGGCCAGCACGGTCGAGGCGTTGCGCCGCCAGGGCAAGCGCGTGGTGCTGGTCGCGCCTCCGCCTTCGGCGCCGTACAATATCGGCCGCTGCGTGGATCGGCTGCACGCCGGGCTGTGGTCGGTGTTCCCAACCGCCAACTGCGCGATCGACCGCGGCGAGTACGCGCGCCGGCGCGCGCCGGTGCTGAGGTTCCTGGCCGAGGTGGAACGACGGGGGATCGTTCCGGTGGTCGGCTTCGACAAGGTCCTTTGCGACGCCCGACGATGCCAGGTCGAGGACGGCGGTCGCTCGCTCTATCTCGACAACGATCACTTCAGCCAGCGGGGGTCGCGCATCGTCGCGCGGCGCATGGCGCTGGGCGACCAGGTCCGGAAGCAGGCCCGATGACCTCGACCGCGCGCCACGATCGTCCTATTCGGAGGCTGGCGGCGCCCACTGGTCGTCGCGTCCAGCCGGAGCCTCTGTCCGATGTCCATTAGGCGCAATCTGATATGGAGCGCCGGGGCCCAGATCCTGTTCTTCGGCCTGCAGTTCGGCACCCAGATCGTCGTCACCCGCCTGCTCTCGCCCTACGAGGTGGGGGTCTATGCGGTAGCCTTGTCCACGAACGGCCTTCTGGCCACCCTGCAGACCTTCAGCCTGCTCAGCCTGCTGGTGCGCGAGCCCGAGCTGGACGGCGCGCTGGTCGATACGGTCTTCACGATCAACGCCGCGCTGAACACCTTGCTGGCCCTGCTGGTCTACGCCGCCAGCTTCGTCGCCGCGCGGGTCTATGCCGAGCCCGGAGTAGGATCGGTCATGGCGCTGATCGCCGTCGCGCCGCTGGTCAGCATCTTCGAGCTGCGCCCTTCGGGTCTGCTGCAGCGTGAACTGCAGTTCTCCAAGATCGCCATGGCCTCGGCGGGCAAGGCGATCGTGGCGTCGGCCGTCACGATCCTGGGCGTGCTGGCGGGCCACAGCTATATGAGCATGGCCTGGGGAAACCTGGCGGGCGCGATCACCGCGGTGGTGATCGTCAACACCTTCGGCCTGCGCCACTTCGCGCTGCGCCTGAGCCTGGCCCGCTGGCGGACGGTGATGACCTTTGGCCTGCGGATGGTGGCGATCGGCGGGGTCAACACCCTGTCGACCCGGCTGGGCGAGCTGATCCTGGGCCGCATCCTGGGCCTCAGCGCCCTGGGACTGTTCTCGCGCGCCGCGTCGCTGCACAGCGTGATCTGGGACAATATCCACACGGTCTTCACCAAGGTGGTGTTCGCCGACCTGGCCGAGCAGCAGCGCCAGGCCGGCTCGCTGCGCAAGGCCTATCTGGGCATACTGGCCAACATGACCGCCCTGCTCTGGCCCGCCTTCGCCGGCATCGCCGTGCTGTCGGGACCGCTGGTCCACCTGCTCTACGGCCCCAAATGGACCGCGGCCGCGCCGCTGTTGTCGATGCTGGCCCTGGCCGGCGTCCTGCTGACCTGCGTGACCATGACCTGGGAGGTGTTCGTCATCCGCGACGAGACCAAGCTGCAGGTCAAGATCGAGTACCGCCGCGCGGGCCTGAGCCTGGCCTATTTCACCGGTGGCGCGTTTTTCGGCGGGCTCCTGGGCGCGGCGGCGGCGCGCCTGGCGGACGCGGCGACGGCGATCCTGATGTACCGCCCGCCCCTGGCGCGGCTGACCGAGACCACGACCGCCGACGTCGTGCCGATCTACGGCCGGTCGTTCCTGCTGGCCCTGGCGGCGGTCGCACCGGCCGGCGCGCTGATGCTGGCCGTCCACGGCGATCCGGCCGTGCCGCTGTGGCAGGTGGCCGCCGCCGTGGCGCTGGGCGTGGCGCTGTGGGCGATCACCCTGGTGCTGTGCCGCCACCCGTTGGTGGAGGAAGGCCGCCGCCTGAAGAGCCGGTTCGCGCGCTCCCGCGCCTGATCGCGCTCAGCCCGGCGAATAGCGTCCGCCGACCGCCGCGACCAGCAGGTTGCGGGCCCGCTCCCGCCGGCCGGCGCGCAGTTCGCGAACCACCGCCCGGCCCAGGTTCGGCAGGGCCAGGACGACCAGTGCGGGATAGTGCCGCCGCAGGAAGCGGAACTTGCTTCGCGTCAGATAGAAGTCCGACAGCATCGAGGAGCGGCCCTCGTCGCTGGTGCCGATCGACATGCCGACCCGGTGATAGACCTTGGCGGCGTCGCAATAGCCTAGGCGGAAACGGCCGGCGGCCCGAACGGCCCAGTCGATCTCTTCCCAGTACAGGAAGTAGCCCTCGTCCATGTAGCCGATGGTCTCGATCAGGGCTCGCCGCACCAAGGCCGCCGCGCCGTTGACGTAGCTGAGCTGGGCCTCGACCGCGGCGGCGTCGACGGGGGCGTCCGCCGAGGTTCCCTTGCCCAGCAGCTCGCAGCGGGCCCGACCGCGCAGGAAGCGCCCGCCGCCCAGCGACTGCACGACGCCGGGCTTTTCGAGATAGACCACCTTGGCGCCGCAGATGCCGATCGCGGGATCCTGCGCCATGCGCTCCAGAAGCCGGGTCAGGGCGTCGGGCGCCGCCAGGGTGTCGTTGTTGAGGATCCAGACATAGTCCACGTCCGGTTCGGCCAGGGCCAGGCGGGCGCCGAGGTTGTTGCCCGCCGCATAGCCGCCGTTGCGGCCGGTCTGGACCACCCAGAGCCGGCGGGTCGCATCGTCGCCGCGGGGCGTCGCGGCCAGGGCCGGGTCTTCCAACGCGTCCAGCGCGAAGGGCCGCATTCCGCGGCCGGCCCGGTCCTGGTTGATGGCGGGAAGCTGCTCGGCCAGGCCGGCCTGGATCGTCTCGAAGGACCCGTCGCCGGAGGCGTTGTCGCAGACGATGATGTCCAGGTTCTCATGGTCAAGCCGTGCGGCGCTCAGCACGCATTGCACGGTGTCCGCCGGCGCGCGCCAGTTGAGGATAATCGCGGCGGTCCGCGGATTGGCTTGGCCTTGCGTCACGCGAATCCCACCGTCATCTGGATCATCCACCTCGTCGCCACCGATGCGGCCTCGTCGAACCTACACCAGGCGCGCGCCTAGAGGGGCTTGATGCTCAAATTCCTGAAATTGGCGGCGAAAGGTTCCTTGGCGGACTCCCGGTAGACGCCTTCCTTCCAGTACGGACCGATGATGTCATCGAAGCCCAGCGGGCCGCGATAGTCGACCAGTTGCCGACCGTCCCGAAAGACTTGCAGGAAGCCGTCGCCGGTCGGACCAAACTTCACCCTGATGAGCATCCGATACCAGTGGCCACGCTTGATCGGCCGGCTGTCGGTATAGTGGGCGTGGTAGGTGGTGGTCTCGCGGCTGGCGACGCGGTTGGGATCGTCGCGCGTGATGACCCGCATGCGCTCGCCGACCATTTCGATCGCGAATGGCGGGCTGTGCCCTGGCTCTCCGGGGTCGGGCGTGGACTGGATCTGGGTGAGGGTCATCCAGCCGGCCGTGTTCGGCGGCCCGGGCTCGATCATCAGGCTGAACGCCACCTCGTAGGGCCGTCCCGACTTCATTCGCAGGGAGGTGGCGATCTCGGAGCGTTCCTTGATCTTGCCATCGCCGGGCAGGCTGTCGCCGGGCCGGACCTCGAAGCGAGCCGAGGCGCCCTTGACGGCGTAATTCCACGGCTGGCCGGCGTTCTGCACCTGGAAGCGCGGGTTCTCCCCCCGGATCAGTTCGGAGTTGCTTTCGGTGCGCAGGTGGCGCGGCACGGACTTGAGCGCATCGGCCGCCTCGACCACCACGCTTCGCCCCTCTTGCATGGACATCGCCGCGGCCGCCACGATCGAGGCCAGAGCCAAGCTCCCGCCTAAAATCAATGCGATCCATGGGCCTGGCCGCTTTTTCTCGGCGGCATGAGTCTTGAAGTCAGCCATGGGGTCGGACATGGGGCCTCGCCTGAAAAGGGGCTTGAACCGCCCTTATCGGAACTTCGTCTAAACCGCCGCCAGACATCACAACGCATGACTTAGGCATATACGTTCTTGATAACGACCGTCGCCAGCCAAACGGGCAATCACCACCAAGCTTGTATGAAGGACAGAGACCTATAATGGCGCGCTCCGACGGCAACAAATTGATTTCGCTGGAGGCGGGCCGCTTCTTTGCCGCCGCAGGCGTCATGCTGTTCCACTATACTGGCGTAATTGCGAACTTTCGCGGCGAGATCGTCTTTGGCGACATCTTTCGGCCTGGCCACGTGGGCGTTCCGTATTTTTTCGTCCTGAGCGGCTTCATCATCTATCATGTCCATAGGGCCGATTTGGGACAGGCCGGCGCCTTGGGGCGGTTCGTCGTGAAACGGGCCGTGCGCCTGTATCCGATGTTCCTGGCGGTTTCCCTGGCCATGCTGTTGGCCTTCCTGGTCAGTCCGTCGATGGCCGGCCAGCGAGAACTGACGCCGCTGGGCGTGGCGGCCGACCTGCTTCTGCTGCCCCACGCCGACGCCATCCTGTCGATCTCCTGGACGCTGCGCCACGAAATGGTGTTCTACGCCCTGTTCGCCCTGGCCCTGTGGTTCGGCCCCAAGGCGTTCTGGGCCGTCGGAGCCTGGATCGCGATCAGCGTCGCCGCCGGCCTCTACGCCTCCGCCGCAGGCGTGAACACGATTCCCTGGATGGGGTCCTGGTCGGTGACGACCAGCACGCTGAACCTGGGCTTCGGCCTGGGCATGATCGTGGCGGCGAACCTCAAGACGCCCGCCGCCTCGCGAGCCTGGCCGCTGATCGTCCTGGGCGGCGGCCTGATGCTGTCGTTGTGCGTGATCGAGTGGGCGTTCGGTCGAGGCGCGCCCCACGATGTCGACGTCCTGGGTCCGTTCGGCGCGATCGGCTTGCTGTTGGGCGCCGCGGCGCTGATCAGCGGCCTGGTCCGGCTGGAGGCCAAGTGGTCCATGCCGGCGCCGAGGTTCTGGAAGGCGGCGGGCGGGTCGTCCTACGTGCTCTATCTGATCCATCAGCCGCTGGCCTCGGTGGCCGTGAGATTTCTGAAGCGCCTGCCCCTGTCTCCCGAAGCGATGTTCGTGATCCTGGCGGTCTCGGCCGTGGCGGCGGCCCTGGTCATCCACCTGACCGTCGAGACGTGGCTGCTCAAACGTCTGTCCGGCCTTGGCCGCCGGAGAGAACCCCAAACCATGACGAATGACGCGGCGCCGGCCCCCGCGCTGGCTTCGACCGCCGGCTTCGCCTTGACGACCCCGCAGCCGCCCGGGCAAAGCCAGGGATAGATCGGCTGTTCCACTCCTCCGCCGACGACACACCCGCCCAGAGCACGGACGCCCCGGTGAAAACAACGCGAGTCGCGATCGTCATTCCCGAAGGTCTTTCGGGCCGGGGCGGGATCGTGCGCATGACGGCGTACCTGACACGGCACATCCGGGCCCACATCCCCGATATCGAGACCCGCGTCTATCGCTCGCGCTACAGCGACCGCGCCGTGCTCAAGCATCTCACCGCGCCGCTGGCCCTGGCGGCGTTCGCCGTGGAGTGCGTGGCCAGGCGCATCGATGTCGCGCACATCAATGTCGCGTCGCGCGGGTCCACCTGGCGCAAGCTGCTGTACCAAGCCGTGGCCCAGGCCCTGGGCCTGCGGACAATCCTGCACCTGCACGGCAGCGGCTACGACGAATTCTATGCGAGCTTGCCGGCCAGGCAACAAGCCGCCGTGCGGGCCTTTTTCGCGCGGGCCGACGCCGTCGTCGCCCTGGGCGATCACTGGAAGCGGTTCATGCTGACCGAGCTGAGGCTGCCGCCGGCCAAGGTGGTCGAGATTCCCAACGGCGTACCGGCCGCCCTTCCCGTCGAGCGCGCACCGAGCGCCACGCCGGCCATCGCCTTTCTGGGCGAGGTCGGCCATCGCAAGGGCGTGGACGTCCTGATCGAGGCCCTCGCCCGGCTCAAGGCCGACGGCTTGGCCTTCAGCGCCACGATCGGCGGCAACGGCGACCTGGACGCGGCCCGCGCCCAGGCCGAGCGGGTCGGCGTGATCGACCGGATCGCCTTTCCGGGCTGGGTCGACGAGGCGGGCGTCGACGCGGTGCTGCGCGGGGCCGACCTGCTGGTCCTGCCCTCCCGCGCCGAGAACCAGCCCGTGGCGATCCTGGAAGCCATGGCGCGGGGGCTTCCGGTCGTGGCCACGCGGATCGGCGGCATCCCCCAGCAGGTCCTCGACGGCGAAACCGGCCTGCTGGTCGAGCCGGACGACGCCGAGCCGTTGGCCCAGGCCCTGAAGACCCTGATCCTTTCGCCCGAGCGGCGCGCCGCCTACGGCAAGGCCGGGCTCGCGCGGTTCGAGGCGCATTTCTCGGTGGCGGCCTGCGCCGAACGGTTCGCCGAACTCTACCGGTCGCCGTGATCCCGTCGACCGCCCACGCCTGGCGTCCCGACGGAAGCGCCGCGCCCAAGGCGCGGGCGACCGCAGGTGATTTCCGTACCGGCCATGGCGCGTATGCGACGCATCGGGGGTTGGAGGCGGTTCACGCCTTGCCACGCGCCGACCAAACAAACACAACGGGCCCTGCATGATCCAGGAAGCCGCGCACGACCTCGTCCGCCCCGCCGAGCCCGCGGGTTCGTCGGTGGCCTGGACGGGCGCCTACAGGCCCGACATCGACGGCATGCGGGCGATCGCGGTGCTGGCGGTCGTGGTCTTCCACGCCGGCTTCCCCGGACTACTCGGCGGGTTCGTCGGCGTCGACGTGTTCTTCGTCATCTCCGGATACCTGATCGGCGGCCAGGTCTTCCGCGAAGCGGTCGCGGGGGAGTTCCGGTTCTCGCGGTTCTACGCCCGGCGCGTGCGGCGCATCCTGCCGGCCCTTTACGCTCTTCTGGCCGTCCTGTTCGGACTGGGCGCCTTGCTGCTGACTCCGCTCGAGCTGCGGGAACTGGGCAAGGAGTCCTTCGCCGCCGTCTTCGGAGCCTCCAACCTGCTGTTCTACACGGCCGGCGGCTATTTCGATCCGGCCTCCGACCACCTGCCACTGCTGATGAGCTGGTCGCTGGGCGTCGAGGAGCAGTTCTACATCATCTTCCCGATCCTGGTTCTGCTGTGCCTGAGGATCCGGCCCCGGCTGTTCATGCCGATTCTCATCGCGGGGACCTTGGTCTCGTTCGCCGGCTCGATCGTGCTGACGCACCTGAACCCCAAGGCGGCCTTCTACCTCCTGCCGACCCGCGCCTGGGAGCTGGGCCTGGGCGCGATCCTGGCGTTGTCGGAGCGCCGATCGAGTTCCTGGACAGCGCCCCGCCCGGTCGTCGATATCGCGGCGGTCGCCGCGGTGGCGGCGCTGGCGGCCGCCATGGCGCTCTATCGGCCGGCCGTCGCCTTCCCGGGATGGTACGCGCTGATCCCCACGCTCGCCGCCGCGATCCTGATCGCCACCCCAGGCAGCCTGATCAATCGCAAGATCCTGTCCTGCCGCCCCTTCGTCTTCATCGGCAAGATCTCCTATTCCTGGTACCTGTGGCACTGGCCGCTGTTCTTCCTGAACCGGGTCCTGGCGCCAGACGGCAAGGGCTTGCCGCCCCTCGCCCTGCTGGTCCTGTCCCTGATCCCGGCCGCGGCCTCCTGGCGGTGGGTGGAGCAGCCTTTCCGCCGCCGCGTCCTCGGGGAGAAGACGGTCCTGGCGCGCTATGGCGTGGTCGCGGCGCTGATCGCGCTCCCCGCCCTGCTGTTCTTTGTGACCGACGGTTGGCCAGGCCGGTTCTCGCCGGCCGTGCGGCAAATGTCCCGGACCGTCAGCGAGGCTCGGGCCGATCCGTGCCTGGCGCCGTATGGGGCCGTGTCGCCGCAGGATCCGGCCACCTGCCTGCCCGCTTCGGCGGGGCCTCGCGTCCTTGTGCTGGGCGACAGCCACGGCAGCGCGATCGCGCCGGGCTTCAAGGCGCGGGCGGCGCGCGAGGGCTACGGCTTCGGCCAGATCACCAAGTCCTCGTGTCCGCCCCTGTGGGGCTTCGCCCGCGAAGTGCCCGGCCGAACGGGTCACTTCGCGCAGTGCCAGGCCTTCCAGCGGGAAGCCTTCGCCTATGTCGAACGCCATCCGGAGATCCAGGTCGTCGTGCTGGCCAGCTATTGGTCGTCGGACATGACCCTGACTGGCGACACGGGCGCGAGCGTTCCGCTGGCCGACGCTCTTGGCGCCACCGTCGCGCGTCTGACGGCGATCAAGCGACGCGTAATTCTGGTCGACGATGTCCCGACCTTCCGGTTCGATCCTTACAGCCGTGTCGTCGGCGACATGATTCCCGCGAGAGCGGCGGTGCAACGCTGGTTCGCGCGCACGCCCGGCGTCTTCACCGCCCGCGGCGGGCAGATGTTCGACGACCCCGCGACACCCGTCCTGCGATCGGCGGCGAACGGGCGGGCAGGGGTGACCTTCTTCGACACCAAGGCGCGGCTGTGCGGCCAGGAAGGCTGCCGCTATGGCGCGCCCGACACGCTCTACTATTTCGACTTCCAGCACCTGACCACGACGGGCGCCGGCGTGGCGACGAATGGCTTCGCCCTGCCCGCCCCGGCCGCTTCGGCCAGTAGCCGGCGCACACAAAGCGAACTGTACGACGGTCGCACCGAAGCGAAGGCTCCCTGATGTTGCCCGATTTGCCGCGCACTGGTACCAGTTCGGCGCGATCGGAAGTGATCGCCGCGCGCCCTTTCAGTAACCTCAGCAAAGCCGATTTCGTGCAACCGACCGCCACACCGAAGCCATGGCTGGCCAGGCTGGCGACGACGATCGCGCTGGTCGTGTTCCTGATCGCGTTCGTGGCGCACCAGGGCCGGGTCAGTTTCTATGCGGGCCCCAACGGCCGAGTGGTCGCCTTGGCCCTTGAGCTGTCGGCCCTGGCCCTGGCCTCCGGTATCTGCATCGTCTATCGCCAATATGGCATCGTCTTTTGGAGCGTGGTCGCGATCGTCTACGCGGTGCTGCAGGTCTACTGGTTCTCCGCCACCTGGGGACGCGACGCCAATCTCAACGCCATATCGGTCTATGTCGGGCTCTTCTCCTCGGTCGTCTTCGTCGCGACCCTGATCAACCTCGAGCGCAAAACCCTGATCAACGCCCTGTTCGCGACCGCGTTGGTCTACGCCCTCTTCTACCTGGCGCTCAGCCTCGGCCTCGGCGGCCTGAAGGCGCCGACGGACCCTGGCGCGGAAAAGCTGTTCATCGCCGCCGATCTAAGCCTTGGCCGTCCGGCGCGCTTCGCGATGATGTCCTCTCTGATGGTGTTCGGCCTTTGCCTGTCGTTCACCCGGGCCTTCCTCGCCAAGAAGTGGATCTATCTTCTGACCTTCGGCCTGTTCGCGGTCGGCTTCTGGCTTTCCTACTTCCGCGCGGTCACGGCCGTTTCGATCTTCACCCTCGTCACCTATGTCGTGCTGCGCAACACCAAGTGGGTTGGAGTCGTCTGCTTCGCGGCCTTCTTTGTCGTGTCCCTGGTGCTGATCGTCGGCCTGAGCGACCAGGCGTTCCGGCCCTACGACCTGTTCGGCCACGATTCCTCGGCCACCATCCGCTCGCTGTCCTACGAGGCCACCAAATTCTTCGTGCGGGACTACTGGCTGTTCGGCGTTGGCCTGGCCAGCAGCCGCGACGACACCATCAACCTGATGGCGACCACGACCTTCTATTTTTCGGATATTGGCGCCGTCGGCGTTTTTTACACGGGCGGCCTCGTCGGCCTGATCATCTTCATAGTCATCAGCGCCATCAGCGCTTTGTCCGGCTTCTTCCTTCAGGCCATCGGCTTCGAACGCGCGGACGCGGACGGCCTGGCCCTGACCGGTTGCGCCTGCACCTTCCTTGGCGTCATCGCCCCGGATCTATGGTCAGGTTCGTCGACCATGCTGTCGGCGCTCTTCATCGCCGCCTACTACACCTATCTGAAGACCCGACCGGCGCGGCGCGCGCCACCATTCCGCCCGTGGCTGGAGGGCGGAGTCCAGTATCCGTCGTTTACGCCGCGCACCTCTGCTCTGGGGCGGCACGAACCGCCTTCCCAAACCCAGGACGAACTGCTCGACCGGCCCTCGGGACAGACGCGCGGCCGCCCGTGAGGTCAAGACTGTCAAGACGCACGCCCCCGAAGAGGGGCGCACCCGATAGATTGATCACCGACCTTCGCGCTGATCGCCACGAGGCGAGATTGGCCTTCGGCTCTGCGTGCGATAAGCCCCCCGGTCGGGTTGGCCAATGCGCCGGTTCAAGCAAACTCCGAGGCTGCCACCGTTGAAGCGGATCGTCGTCTATACGCGCGCCTGGCGCTCGGGCGTCGGTCTCTACGCCCAGGGCTTGGTGGAAGGCTTGGCCGCCGCCGGCAGCAAGGTCACGTTCATCGCGCCGGCCGGCTATCCGGAAGATCGCACCGCGCATCTGAGCAACGTTCGCCGCGTGCGCCCCGTCCGGGAATTGGTCGACGGCGGCTCGCGCCTGCGCCGGGCCTTTTTTTCGCTCGGGCGGGTAGCGGGCGGTCTGGGCGCGTTGCTGGCGGCCCGCCCGACCAGCAGCCGTTTCATCGTCAGCATTCCCGATCCGTTCGTCTTCGCCATCTGGCCGTTGATGCTCCTGCGGCTGACGGGCGCCAAGGTGATCTTGGTTTGCCACGATCCCGAGCCCCATTCCTGGAGCCTGCCCGCGCGCTGGCGTTGGCTGGAACGCGCGGGATATCGAGCGATCTACGGCTGCGCTTCGCTGATCGTCGTGCTGTCCGAAGCGGGCCGGGCTCCGCTGGTCCGGCTGTTCGGCGCCCCCTCCGGCAAGATCGTGGTCTCGCCGCACGGCGCCTTCGACGTCCCCGCGGCCGGACCGGCGCCGGACTCCAATACACTGCTGGCCTTCGGCACGATCCGCCGGAACAAGCAGGTAGCGCTGGCGATGGAAGCCGTCGTCGCCGCACGCGAGGCCGGCTGCCCGGTCCGCATGATCGTGGCCGGCGCCAAGGATCCCAACGATCCCGCCTATCTCGATGAATGCCGGGCGATCGCCGCCCGCTGCCCCGAAGGCCTGATCATGGAAACGGGCTTCATCACGGACGAGCGCGTCAACGAACTCCTCGCGGCGTGCGACGCCCTGCTGATGCCGTACACCGATTTCAACTCCCAGAGCGGGGTGGCCGTCATGGCGGGCATGGCCGGCCGGCCTGTCATCGCCGCCCCGGCGGGCGGCATCGCCGACCTGATCCTCGCCGGCCTGGCCGCCGTCGAGATCCCCCAGCCTGTCGATCTCGACAGCGTCACCCGGTCGATCCTGGCCTTCTACGCCACGCCCTCGGCCGAGTGGTCGGATCGCGCCGCTCGCGGCCGGGTCCTTTTGACCGAGGCCCTGGCCTGGCCTCGGATCGGGCGACAGCTGGCCGAATTGTTCGAATAGAGCTCGCCGCGCCCGGAGGTCTGAAAATCAGGACCTGAGAATGAAGTCGCGCAGTCGGTCCGTGAAGCTGGCCGGGGCGTGGGACGGCAATCTTTGCGAGCCCGTCAACTCGGCCAGGCGGGTCAGATGCTCGGTGAGGCTGCGCTCGTCAGACGCGACATAGATGCCCGGAACGGCCTTGAAGCGCTCGGCCGTCGCCATCTGGTGGCCATTGCGATGTTCGCCCCGCAAGTGATCGCGCGGCATGATGATGATCGGTTTTCCGTATTCCAGCGCCGTCAGGATAGAGCCCATGCCAGCGTGGCTGATCATGATCGTCGCGTTCAACTGGAGCTCCCGGAACGCCTCGGGCGCGAGGAACGGAAAAGCCTTCAGCGCGCGCGGCGCATAGGTCGAGGGCCCGACCTGCGCGACAACGTCCGTCCGTCTGGTCGCGATCGCCCAGTCGTCGACCGCGCGGACCAGTCTGTCGAACGGAAGTTGGGTGCCTACGGACAGCAGTATCAAATGACTGACCCGAAGCATTGCACGTCCGGATACGCGTCCGCGAGGTGGGGCCACTGGGTCAGACACAGATCCACATGCTTGCGGACGAGGCGGCCTGACAGGGAAAGCTGTTCGGAATTGGCGATGCTGTCGATCCAGATGGTCCGGGCGCCCAGCAATTTGCCCAGCCGCACGGCGAAAACGCCAGGCGCGGCGCCCGTCGTCACGATCGTGGACGGCCGAAACCTTAGCACGATGAACAGCAGTTGCGCGAACATGACCAGCAGCGCCATGGGTGCGGTCTGCGATCCGTCCCGGACCACGGCGACCGGTCGCTCGCCGCAAGGCGCCCGCGCGCCTTTCAGCGTCGTGACGTACTGCGCGTCGAAACCCTCGAAGGCCGCGGCCAGCCGCGAGAGCTGGATCCAATGCCCCCCGGCGGACGCCACGAGGAGGAGTCGTGGCGTGGTCATGGTCGCGGGGACCTCGTCGAACTCGACCGGCTCGCCCTCATTTCTGCTTCCGCGCGCAGCGGGCGGTCGATCATGGCCTCATCATTCCCCAAAAGAGTTTCTGCGGATCGGACGCCAAGCCTTCCCGCGGCGGATATAAGCAAGGCTCGACCTTAAGAAATGGCATTGAAACATTTTGGCTCAAAATTGAGGCCGCGCACGCTTCACGGCGCCAAAAAATAACATTCTCCATCATCCCCAAACGTGTAGGGCTCGGGTTTACACGCTGAAGGTTGCCCAAATCGCCATCCAGACCCCTTGAAGCCGAGATAGACACGACCAAACACGTCCTTGTCAGCATCCATGGCGACGACTTCATCAAGCGCGCCGACCGGGAACTCGCCGATCCGCGTCCAGTTTGTCGCATTATCTACCGATCGCCACACACCGTAGCGCCCGTCAATCCGCCCGGTGACATAAATGGCCGGATAGCCTCCTCCAGGCGCCGCCTTGCCGAAGGCGATGTCATGCACCGCCTGTACGCGACGCAGCACGATCCAGGTCCGACCGCCGTCGATGGACCGCCGAAGGGCCGTGTCGCCGGAACCGGACACGCCCGATGTGAAAAACAGATGACCCGCCCGGCCGGGAACGACCCTGAGCTTGGCGCTGTAGCGGCTGGCGGGCGCGATCTCGCCCTTGTAGACCCTCATCCAGTCGGCGCCGCCGTCATGGGTGACCCACAGGCCGGCAAGCCCCGGGTTCAGGCCGTCGCCGCTGTGAACCAGGTAGAACGTCTTGGCCAACACCTTGTCGGCGGCCAGGGTCTTGCGGTGAAAGTAGTAGTCCGCGTGCGAGCCGGTGTTGGGCAACCGCTCGCCGGCTAGCACCACCCGCCGCCAGGTCCGCCCCAGGTCGGTCGTATAGAATGGCGACCGATTATGGGTGGGCGCCCAGACGATGTTGCGCGCGTCGTCCGCCGCGACCGCGATCGAACCAAACGCCATGCGCCACGGATCGGATGGCGCCGTTCCGGGAGGTTGCGGCAGGGTCGCGAACTTCGACCACGTCCTGCCGCCGTCCTCGCTATAGCCGGCGAGCACCGCGTCGCCATCCTCCGCGCAGCAGTCCGTGCGCGTGTCCGAGGCGTTGGTGACGAAAAATCCTGGCTGGGCCGGCGTCCAGTCCAACTGCTGCGCGGCGATCAGCACCCGCTCCCTGGGCCCGTAGCCCGTCGAGAACCGTTCGAGGTCGTCGCGCCGATGGATGCCGAAATCCCAGGCCGCGAACAGCGGCAGTTGGCCTGGAGCGGCGCTGACGTCGTTGGCGACCAGTTCTTCGACGCCTCGCGTCTGGCTTTCCCAGACGATATTGCCGAAAGGCCAGGCGATGTCGCCGAAATAGACGCCCGTGCCGGCGGCGTTCCACAGCCGTCCGGGGACGGCGGGATCGAACACCACCTGACCGGTGGCGAAATATCCCTGGTCGGCGACGCGCAGCCAGGGCGGATCGTTCTTTCCAACCCGCGCGCTGGTCAGGACCCGAGACCATCGTCGGCCGCCGTCATCGCTGCGGATCGCGTGACCGCCTTCGTCGAAGACAAGGATCGATCCGTCGGCCGGATTGACGGCGACGCCGCCGAACGGCGCCGGCGCGACGCCCGCTGCCCGCGTAAGGTCCTCCCAGCGCCCTCGGAAGAACTTCCAGATCTTCTTCTGATCGTGGTCGACGCCATAGAACGCTCCGTCGAGGCCGAAAGCGCCATGGCGAAGGCTGATCGGCTGTGGATCCCGCCCCGAGACCAGAGGCCTGAAACTTCGACCGCCGTCGAGCGAACGCGCCACCCCGTCGCCGGCTGACATCGCCCAGACCTGCGCTCCGTCCGGCGAGAACCACACCACAACCCCGGGCCTGGGCTTGCCCGCGGCGGTCCCCCGGCCAACCCCGCCCGGCGCCGTCGCGATCCTAGTCCAGTCACGGCCGCCGTTTTCCGATCGCCACAGCCCGTCGTTCGGCGTCCCCAGGAGCACCAGGTCGGGATCTCGAGGCGACACGCTCATGAACGGGCCGTAGTGCCGGAAGGGACTGTTGGCGTCGAAGGTCACCGGTGGAAGGCCGGCGCGGACAAAATGGCGTCCGCGGTCGTCCGACCGATAAACCCCGCCATGGATCGCCATGTAGATCCGATCCGGATCGGACGGCGCGACAACCGCTTCGTAGACGCCCTCGTTCAGCGTCATCGGCTTGTGGTCCTCCGAGGGCATGCTCGCGGTCGTGACCAGTTGCAGCCACCGGTCCTTTTCGGGCAGCCAAAGATAGGCGCCGTAGACATCGGTTCTGACGATCCGCGTCCGCCCCCTTGCGTCGGCGCTGTACCCCGTGATGAAGCCCCCGCCGCCGATCGCCACGGGACGCCACGAATAGGCCTGGGCCGTCGCCTCGGCCACCGGTGGCGCGACAAGCCTGGCTGGAGCGTCTCGGGAACCCGCCGACTGGTCCGCGGCCAACGCCAGAAGAGCGAGAACGAGCGCGGAAAGCATCATGCAACTCCTGAACACATTCCCCCCTGAATTTCCAAGCGGGTCTTGGTCGGGACTGTCATCAGTCCACGGCCTGCAGGCTTCTCGTAGTCGTCGGTCAACGGAACGCCGCGACAAGCTTTACTGTTACAGAGCCGTCACGGCGCCCAGGGCGTAGGCGCTTTTTCATTTCCGAGGCCCGGGCGCCAGAATCCTGACGCGCTTGTTGTCCAAACTTAGTTAACTTCGTTTTTACCCCTTCGCTTGCGTTCCGGGGGTGTGCTAGTGGAGCCCGGTTTGGCGCTCTCCACGCTGAGATCGAAAAACAGAGCAACGCTTTCGAAAGGTGGGTTGTGGACTATGCATCCACTATCAGGAAGCGGCTCACGCCTTCACTGCGTGTTTGTTCATATTGACTAGGCGCAGCCCTTTAGAAACGGATCTGGCGAAGATTAATGGAAAACAGTGTTGATACGCAGCCGCTGACGAGCCGCGCCCGCGGGTCTTCTGGCGAGACCATCGATGTTGAACGCCTGATCGCCGCATTCCGGCGTCGCTTGTGGCTGTTCCTGGCCGTCGGGGGCGTGATCGCCGCCGCCTTGCTGTTCGTGATGCTCCGGCAAACGCCGATGTACACGGCGACGGCCAATGTCATGATCAACACCCGCACCGAAAAGGTCGTCGACTCCCAGGCGGTCCTCTCCGGCCTGACGGCGGACACCGGCACGGTCGACACCGAGGTCGAGGTTCTCAAGTCGCCGCAGCTGGCCGCGACCGTCGTTGACGCTCTGAAGCTCGACAAGGATCCGGAATTCAACGCCGCCCTCCAGCCGCCGGGCCTGGTCGGCAGCATCCTGGGCGGCAAGAAGGCGGCTAGCGAACGCAACGCGCCCGGCGCGGCCGAAGCCGAGAGACAAGCCGTCATCGCCGCGGTCGGCAAGCAGCTGACCGTTCGTCGCGTGGGCCTGACCTATTCGATCACGATCAGCTTCCAGTCGACGTCGGCCATGAAGGCGGCCACGATCGCCAACGGGTTCGCCGACGCCTACATCCGCTCGCAGCTGACGGCGAAGTTCGACGCCACGCGCCAGGCCAACAGCTTCCTCAACAACCGTCTCGACACCCTGCGCACCCAATTGCAGGAAGCCGACGCGGCCGTTTCCAACTACCGTGTCGCCAACAACCTGCTCAGCTCGGAGGGCACCACGCTCACCGAGCAGGAGATCTCGGCCTACAACCAGCAACTGGCCCAGGCCCGCGTGCAACAAGCCGAGGACGAGGCCCGTCTGCGCACCGCCCGGGCCCAGCTGGCCGCCGGCTCCAACGGCGACGACGTCGGCGAAGCCCTGAGCTCCCAGGTCGTGCAGAACCTGCGCGCCCAGCGCGCGGTGGTCAGCGGCCGCGTGGCCGAGATGTCGGGTCGCTACGGCGAACGCCACCCCGATATGGTGCGCGCCCAGCGCGAACTGGCCGACATCGACCAGCAGATCCAGGCCGAGATCCGTCGCATCGTCTCCAACCTCGAAGCCCGCGTCCGGGTCTCGCAGCAGCGCACCGCCTCCGTGGAAGCCAGCCTCGGCGGCGCCCGCGGCACCCTCGCCACCAATAGCGCGGCTTCGGTTCACCTGAAGGAGCTCGAAGGCAACGCGGAAGCCGCTCGCAACGTCTACCAGAGCTTCCTGGACCGCTATAAGCAGACCGGCGCCCAGGAAGGCGTCGAGCAGGCCGACGCCCGCGTTGTCTCGCACGCCGTGCCGCCGTCGCGCCAGAGCTCACCCAACGTGATGCTGGCCCTGGCGCTGAGCGTGGTCGTCGGCGCCGGCGCCGGCATGGCCGCGGTCGTCATCGCCGAGATCATGGACGCGGGACTGGCGACCTCGGACGATGTCGAGCGCAAGATCGGCCTGGCCAGCGTCGCCTCGATCCCCTTGATGTCGTCGGTCGCCGAGGCCAACGAGCGTGGCATCCAGCCGATCGACTACGTCCTGCGTAAACCGCTCTCGGGGTTCGCGGAGGCGTTCCGCTCGCTGCGCACCTCGATCCTCTACGCGGTGCCCGGCCAGCAGGGTAAGATCGTGGTCCTGACCTCGGCCCTGCCGGGCGAAGGCAAGACCACCACCTCGATTTGCCTGGCGCGCGTCGCCGCCCAGGCCGGCAGCAAGGTGCTGTTGCTCGACTGCGACCTGCGCCGCCGCGCCGTCACCCGCACCCTGGGCCTGACGCCGGAAAAGGGCTTGGCCGAGGTGCTGCACGGCTCAGCGCCGCTGGAGAGCACGGTGGTCCTGGACCAGGCTTCGGGCGCCTATGTCCTGCCGCTGGCTCACACCGCCTCGTCCACCGAGGACATCTTCGGCCTGCCGGCGATGGACCAGCTTCTGGCCCGCGCCCGCGCTTCGTTCGACCTGATCATCCTCGACACCGCGCCCGTGCTGGCCCTGGCCGACACGCGGATCCTGGCGGGCAAGACCGATCTGGTGGTGCTGCTGGCCCGCTGGCGCAAGACCCCGGCCCGCGCCATCGGCGCCTCGGTCCGCCTGCTTCAGCAGGCGAACGCCCAGATCGCCGGCGTGGCCCTGACCCAGGTCGATATGAACGCCCAGTCCAAGCACGGCTACGGCGACGCCGGCTACTACTACGACGAGTACAAGAAGTACTACGCAAGCTAAAGGGCCTCAGGCCTTTTCAGGAGCCCGTCGCCACCCGGCGGCGGGCTTTTCTTTTGTCCGCCGACGACCGTTCTTAAGTATTATCAGGCATTAATCATATAGATTTACCAGGAATTGAAGTCGATCATCGAAGGTGTGCAGATAAGGAGCACTTCCCCGATGTTGACGCCGCGCACTCTGCAACGATGCTTCAAGGTCTTCTTCGCGATCGCGTTTGCAAGCCTGCTGGTCGTGATGTTGGGTCCGTTCCAGGACCTCGAGCTGCGGTTCGGTTTCACCGACAAGGAAGCTCACGCCGCCGCATTCTTCGCGGTGACCAATGCGCTGTTCATCATCGCCCCCCGCCGGCGCCGGACCGATCTGGCCATGGTCGCCGCGGCCCTGGGCCTGGCCATCGAACTGCTGCAAGGGCTGACGGGCCGCGACATGTCGCTGGCGGATTTCATGGCCGACGCGGCCGGGATCACCGCGGCCGTTCTACCGGGCATGGTCGAGCGCCTGCGCCATCAGCTCCGCGTTCACCCCGACCTCAGCGTCCGGCAACTGCGGGCGCTGGACAGGCGCAAGCGCCGCCGTCGCCGCCCTGTTTCCGACGTTCAGGGCGCAGCCTCCTCGGCCAACCCGGCCTAGCTGAGGCCATCCAACTTTTCGAAGCCGGCGGCGCCCCAACGCCGCCGGCTTTTTCTATTGCGCAGCTTAAGCGAAGGTATTCGGTATTATTTACTTTGCCTAGGTAAAATCCCTTACTAGTAAATGGGAATTAACTGTATCTGTATACTTGCGTTTACCCATTTATCTACGCCGGTTATTAGATTTTAATTGCGATATTCGGTCCCGAACAGGGGATGAATATCCATGCACAATCGGCCCGCTCTCAGCCTTCTGGCTCTGGTGTTCGCGCCCGCCCTCGCCGTGGCGGCGCCGATGAAGGCTGCGCCGCCGATGCCGTTGGGCGCGCCCACCGCCGCGCCGGTCGGCTTCGCCGACCTCTGTCAGCGCCAGCCCATCGAGTGCGTGGACGGCGTCCGCGGCGACAATATCGACGCCAGCCAGGCGGCCAGGCTCGCCGAGGTCCGCCAATGGGCCGGTCAGGCCCGCTGGGCCGCCCTGTTCGGACGCACGACCGCCGAACTCAGCGAAGCGCCCGCCTCGGCCTTCCCCAGCTATGTGAACCGCCCGCTGGCGTCGCGTCTGGTCACAAACCTGTTCGAACCCATCGCTCCGGCCGTCACGGACGAGGCGATGGCGGAAGACGTCGATTCCGCCACCGCCGAGACCGCCGTCTCATCCATTGAGGATGCGCCGGCCGAGCGCTGGGCGGTCGAGGATGCGCCCGCGCCGCCGATGGTCAGCGAATTGAGCGATCGCGAGCTGCAGCGCATCAACACCCAGGTCAACCGCTCCATCCGTCGCTCGGACGACTATGCCGCCTACGGCAGGGCCGACTATTGGGCCTCCGGCGCCGACCACGTCAAACGGGGCGACTGCGAAGACTACGCCCTGGCCAAGCGGCGCGCGCTGATCGAGGCCGGCGTTCCGGGCGAAGCCTTGTCGATCGCCATCGTCCGCACGTTCCGCGGCGAAATGCACGCCGTGCTGCTGGTGGCCACCAACGAAGGCGAGGTCGTGCTCGACAACCTGTCGCCCTGGATCCTGCCCTGGAACGAGGCGCCCTATCAGTGGCTGGACCGCCAGGCCCCTGGCGCGCCCACCAAATGGGTCCACGTCGGCGTGGGCATGCGCTCCTAGGACCGCTGGTCCCCGTCAGCGGACGAATGCTGGCCGGGCGGCGATACCTGGCTCTCCCCGTCACGCCCCTTGAGCTTGCGCTGCGATCAGCGCCGCCCGCATCTGTTCAGCCTGTTCCGGCGTGATGCCCATGGCCGACAGCAAGGGGGAAGGCGCGGCGTTGTCCCAGGCGTGGCGACCGCCGATCGTGACGCCACCGTCGACGACGATGTGCGTACCGCTCACGAATTCGGAATCGTCGCTGGCCAGATAGAGCGCCGCCCGGGCGATATCCTCGGGCAGGCCGGCCTTGGGGATCGGCTGGACCTTCGGCCCCACCTCCGCCACCCGGGCGGCCATCTGGTCGGCGACCTCGCGCGGCAGGCCCATCGACGCCCCGAAGATCGAGGTGGCGATCAGGCCGGGGCAGATGGCGTTGACCCGGACCCTCAACGGCGACAGCTCGGCCGCCGCGCACTTGCTCATATGGATCACCGCCGCCTTGGCCGTGGAATAGGCCAGGGGCCCAAAGCCCGCCTGCAGGCCGGCGATCGAGGCGGTGTTGATGATGCTGCCGCCACCGCGCTGCAACATCAGCGGCAGGGCGTGCTTCATGCCCAGGACCGGCCCGCGCAACAGCAAGGCGAAGGTGGCGTCCCAGCCTTCGGCCGTCATGTCGGCCACGCCGTTGGGCGCCCCGCCGACGCCGGCGTTGTTGAACAGGATGTCGAGGCCGCCGAAGGCGTCCTGAGCCAGGGCCAGGGCGGCGGCGATCTGGCTTTCGTGGGTGACGTCGCAAGGGGCGAAGCGCACCTGGTCGGGGAAACGCTTCTCCAGCATCTCGCCCTTCTCGGCCTGCAGGTCGGCGGCGACGACCTTGGCGCCCTCGGCGACGAACAGCTCCACCGTTCCCAGCCCGATGCCCGAGCATCCGCCGGTGATCACCGCAACCTTGCCGTCCAGACGTCCCGTCATGCGCCGCTCCCTTTTGGCCGCGCGCGGCCTCTGGAAGGGCGGGCCGCTGCGTCAGGCGCGGCCATCCTGGCGCGCCGGAGCGCGCCTGACCAGGACTAAGTGAACAGCGTTCAGGCTTGCTGGCTGGCCGGCGACGGCTGAGGCCGGTTGAACACCAGGTTGAACAGCAGCCAGATCGCGCAGGGCAGCAGGACGACGGCCCAGGCCAGGACGAGCCCGGCCAGGCCGAAGATCGCCGCGACGCGTTGCGCGATATTGGGCCGCTCGGTCTTTCGGCGAGGCGATGGGATGTAGATTTTCAGGCTCATTGTCCCCCCAGAACATCAGAGCGCGCCAAATCCGACGCTCGCACATACTCCGCGCGAGCGTCCGCAGTTTTACTGGAAACGGCCTGCCGCGCCAAGGCGCGACGCACGTCGCGCAGGGCAGGACCCATCAGATGCCACGGTTCTACGCAGTAGCGCGTGAACAAGCGCCGCGGATCGACCACCAGCCGGAACAGCCACTCCATGCCCACCTGCCCCATCCAGCGGGGCGAGGGGCGCTGGACGCCGGCCTCGTAGTCGAACGCGCCGCCGACCGTGAAGGTCACGCAGGGACCCAGCTTGGCCTGGTTCTCCAGGACCCAGATCTCCTGGCGCGGCATGCCCATACCGACCAGCACGATGTCGGGCCGATAGGCGTTGATCGCATCGACCACCGCCTGGTTCTCGGCCGAGCCGGAGGCGACGTCGAAATAGCCATGGTGCGTGCGGATCCGCGCGCCCGGCCAATCGGCCTGGATCCTGGCGGTCGCCTTCTCGCCGACCCCCGGGGCGCCGCCGACGAAGAACACCTTCCAGTCTTCCCGGATGGCCCGCTCCCAGAAGGCGTCGCGCCAGTCCAGATAGGTGCAGCGGTGGAATCGGCGGCTGGCCCGGCCGACGATGCGCGCCCAGAAGATCAGCGGCACGGAATCGACCTCGATCAGGTCGGACGTGGCGAAGAACTCGGCGATCTTCTCGTCCCTGCGGATCAGATACAAGCTGTGAAGGTTGTGGTTGGCCACCACGGCGCTTTCGCGCGCGGCGATCTTGCCGGCCACGAAGTGGAAGACTTCCTCTGGGCGGACCAGGTCCATCGACCCGCCGAGCACTTGCACGCGCTCTTCAGGACGGCGGCTCATGCGGAAGTTCTGCCGCACCGCTGAAGAGCTGGCGTCTCTCGCTGGAAGAAACATCTTACCCGACTCCGACGACTTGGAGCACAGGTCTACAGGAACAGGCTTAGCCTTTTGCCAAGAAGGATGATTAGCGAAACTTAACCTTGAAAACGTCCATTCAAGAACAATTCACCATTTAAGCAATTGACGACACAGGCGGACCGAGCTCTCGAGGCGCCGCGATTCAACACAATCTCCGGTTCGCCTGTGTCGGGATGTCGCGTATTATTCGTTGACGACCACAACCTTGCCCATGGCCTTGCGGCTGGCCAGGTGCGCGATCGCGTCGCCCGCCTTGGCCAGGGGGAACCGCTCGGAGACGTAGGGACGGATCTTGCCCGCGGCATAGAGATCCATCAGCTCCTGGACGTTCCGGGCGTGCCCCTCGGGATCGCGGGCCACCGCCGCGCCCCAGAACACGCCCACGATGTCGCACGACTTCAGCAGGGTCAGGTTCAGCGGGATCTTCGGGATACCGGACGGGAAGCCGATCACCAGGAAGCGGCCGTTCCAGCCCGCCGCGCGGATCGTGGCCTCCGAATAGTCGCCGCCGACCGCGTCATAGGCCACGTCCCAGCCGCCGGGGCCGCAGGCGTCCTTGATCAGTGTCGCCAGGGCCTTCTGGCCGTCCTTGTCGAACGGGCCGCGGGGGTAGACCACGCCGGCGTCGGCGCCGCGGCTGAGGGCCAGGTCGACCTTCTCCTGGCTAGAGCAGGCGGCGATGACCCGGGCTCCGGCCGCCTTGCCCAGTTCGACCGCTGCCAGGCCCACGCCGCCCGCCGCCCCAAGCACCAGCAGGGTCTCGCCGGCCTTCAGACGGCCGCGGTCCTTCAAGGCGTAGTACGAGGTGCCGTAGGTCAGGATGAAGGCCGCGGCTTCGTCGAACGGCATGGCGTCGGGGATCGGCGTGCAGCGCGCGGCGTCCAGGGCCACCTGCTCGGCCATGCCGCCCCAGCCGGTCGAGGCCAGCACCCGCTGGCCGACCTTCAGCCCCATGACGCCCTCGCCCACCGCCGTGACGACGCCCGACACCTCGCCGCCCGGTGCGAAAGGCCGCTCGGGCTTGAACTGGTACTTGTCCTCGATGATCAGGACGTCCGGATAGTTGACGCCACAGGCCTTGACCTCCAGCACCACCTGGCTTGGACCGGGGACGGGATCGGGCAGGTCTTCCAGCACCAGGGTCTCGGGGCCGCCGACCGCCTTGCTGAGCACCGCCTTCATCTCGCCTCTCCCTGCGTTTGTCTTTAAGAGCGGCCGGACGCTAGCGCACGCCGGACGGCCAAGGAAGCAGAATGTCAAACAAACGTTTTACCCTCGCCTTGCACGGTGGCGCGGGGGCCAAGCGGGGCCACGACTACGGCGTCGAGATCGCCCACATGCGCGGTCTGGTCGAAGCCGCGCGCGCGCGGCTGGCGGCGGGGGCCAGCGCCTTGGACGTGGCCGTCGAGACCGTGGTCGCCCTGGAGGCGTCCGGCCTCTATATCGCCGGCAAGGGCGCCTCGCCCAACGCCGACGGCGAATATGAACTGGACGCCAGCCTGATGGACGGCGCCACGCTGCGCGCCGGGTCGGTGGCCGCCCTGCAAGGCTTCGAGAGCCCGATCCTGGCCGCCCGGGCGGTGATGGAGAAGACGCCGCATGTGATGCTGGCCGGCGAGGGCGCCATGGCCTTCGCCCGCGAGCAGGGTCTGAAGGCTATCGCCGATCCCGCGACCTGGTTCACCCAGGCCGGCGCCTTCGAGGCCAACCACGCGCCGGACGTCCTGCCGACCGGCACCGTCGGCTGCGTGGTCCGCGACGGCGAGGGGCGGCTGGCGGCGGCGACCTCGACGGCCGGGGTGTTCGGCAAGCTGCCGGGCCGGGTCGGCGACTCGCCCATCATCGGGGCCGGCGCCTGGGCCGACGGCCATGCGGCGGTGTCCTGCACCGGCCAGGGCGAGTACTTCATCCGCACCGCGGTCGCCGCCCAGATCGCCCATCGGGTGCGGTTCGGCGGCGAGAGCTTGGAGGCCGCCGCCCAGGCCGCCATCCAGGGCGTGGCGGACCTCGGCGGCCACGGCGGCCTGATCGCCGTCGATCGCGACGGCGATGTCGCCATGCCCTTCGCCTCCAGCGGCCTCAAGCGCGCGGCCCTGCTGCCGGATGGGACGATCGTCGCCGAAGCGTTCTAGATCGGGGCAGACACCCGCCCGGGCGTCCGCCCCGGGTTGAACGCCAATCGCGAAAATTCACCTCCCGAGCGAAGTCTGGCCCATTCTGGCGCCGCCCTTGCGTCGAGCCGCCCCAGTGCAGCGCGAGAAAGGGTGAGATCGATGCCTCGCTTTCATTTCGAAGCCCAGGGTTCGGAGCGGTTCCCCGACCCCGAGGGCGTGGAGCTGAGAAACCTGACCGCCGCGCGCCGGGAAGCCGCGCGGCTGGCGGCGGCCCTGGTGCGCGACTATCCCGAGGTGTTCGCCGAACCCAGAAGCTGGCGCATGTGCATCCTCGACGACGACGGCAATACGCTGGAAGCCCAGCCGTTCGACGCCTTCGACCTCAGGCCGAACGCGAACGACGACTGACCCCGTCGCCAGTCTGCTGGGCCGGCGACAGCGACAGAATTTGGGCCAGGTCGCGCGCCAGTCCGGCCTGGCGCTCCTCGTCGAGGACCGACAGCAGCCGGCGCTCCACGGTTTCGACGTCGGCGCCGACCTGGCTGGCCAGGTTTTCGCCCTCGGAGGAAACCTGCACGATCACCGCGCGGCGGTCGCCTGCCAGGGCGGAGCGGATGACGCAGCCCCTGGCGATCAGGCCGTCGATAGTGCGGGTCAACGAGGTGCGATCGATGGCGCTGGCCTGGGCCAGCTCGGTCATGCTGCACACGCCGCGCTTTCGAAGCGCGCCCAGCGCCGTCCACTGGGTGAGGCTGAGATGGTGGCGCGCGAGGACTTCGCTCACCAGCGCCCTTCGGTGTTGCTCGACGCGATAGAGCAGATCGGTCAGGGCGGCGGGGGTGGTCACGGTCGCGATCATCTCCGTGGGTCTATAGAAGGCCACCGCGAAGGGGCGATATTGGGGCGCAAACCTCAGACCACCGCCATTCGTTCCATCCCAAGTCGCAAAGCTTCAGCGTCTCAAGTCTGGACGATGGAGCGCGGCCGTCCCGTCATTGCACGCCGCAGCTTGCGCCAGGGCCGGCCCGGCGTCGCTCTGCCCTTCCCGGCCACTCAATTGTAAATAATTGTGATCCGGAGCGACAAGTCGCAGAAATTGTATCGTTAACCATGGTCACAATCGCTATTGTTGTGCATGGATAAAGCTATCGCATAAGGCAGTACATGCTCCGTTGATGGAGGCTTTCGTGCAGGCGCTGAGCGGCCGATTACTTGGCGCGGCGGGCTTGATAAATACGCCGGAGGCGGCGGCCGCGATTTTCAAGCTTGCCGTCGAGGCCAACGACTCTGAATTTCTCCTACGCTCGTTACGGGTTCTGTCGCATTCGAAGGGCATGTCCGATGCGCTGGCCTGGTCGGGCATGCCCGGCGACCTGCCCCGTCGCGCGATCGAGAACGAGGGTTCGACCAGGGTTCAGGCCCTGACCGACGTCACCCGGTGCCTGACCGCGCGATTGGACGCTCCAGCCGCGATCCTTGACTAGGCCGCGCGGGACCCGGTTGGCGGGAAGGCCTGCGCCCTCCCGCCGGATGCGACCTAGAACTTCCCGCGGACGCCGAACTTGATCGTCCGGCCGTCGTACTTGGCGTAGTCGAGGCGGGTCTTCTTGCCGTTACCGTAGCGACCCGCGGCGTCTTCGAAGTAGTCGAAACCCAACGTGTTGGTGAGGTTCAGGACATCGAGACGCAGTTCAAGGGCGTCGCTGATCTTGTAGCTGACGTTGCCGTCGAGGTAGCCCGCCCCAGCATGCCAGCGCTCCAGATCCGAACCATCGGGGTTGGTGTCTATGATGTTCCGAGCCTTGTAGTTGTAGGTCAAGCGCGCGCCCAGCGGGCCCTTCTCGTAGTAACCGGTCAAGCTATACGAATATTTCGGGATACGGTTGACCATATCGATCGACCCATCCTGCTTACGATACTTCAGATCGTTGCTCTTCGAGTTGACCTTTGTGTAGCTGGCGAGCGCGCCAAATCCATCCCACGGCGCAGGCAAGAAATCAAAGGACTGCTGATAGGCGAACTCTAGACCGTCAAGATTCACCGTGCCGCCATTGATGAAGGTGTCGACGTCGATGGGGAGATTGGGGTCGACGTGCCCATTCTGGGTCTGCCAAATGATGGCCAGCGACTGGTCGGGAAGGCCGAGGCTGGAGAACGGCACGACCGAACGTTGGGCGATCGTCGTATCCTCCAGCTTCTTCTTGAAGTAACCCGCGCTCAGAATGCCGCCGCGCCCGAAGTACCACTCCGCCGTCGTATCCCAGTTCGTCGAGACTTCCGGCTTCAGGTCTGGATTACCCGAGGTCGCATAGGTGTTGTAGATATTGGGAATGACCGTCTGAGCAGCGATCCGCGACAGCGAGGCTCGCGTGATGGTCTTGCCCCAGGAACCACGCCAGACCACGTTGGGGATCACGTCGTACGCGAAGCTGACCGAAGGCAGGGTGTTGTCGTAGCTGCTCTCTTCGGTATTGGGCTGGTAGGCGCCGCCGGTTCCCGTCTTCTTGAAGTTGTCGATGGTCATGTCGGTTTGCGAATAACGCACGCCGGCGTTGATACGCAGCTCGCGATCGAGAACCTGCCCGCTAAAATCCGACTGGATGAAGACGGTGCTGACCTGTTCGTCGGCGGTAAAGCTGGTGGAGAGATCGACCGGCGAGGCCATGGCCGCGCCGACCGGATCAAGCACGTTGATCATATAGCCACGCGAGAAGGTGGCCCATTGCTGGGGGTAGTTGTCGCCGATGACGAGGTTATCGAGCGGCACGTAATGCAGCATCGAGGCCCGCAGTCCCGCAGCGCCGATCGCGGCCAGGCGGGCCTGAACGATCGAGGTCCCGTTACGCTTGGTCTTTTGCTTGGTCGTATCGACGTAGGACAGGCCAGCCTTGAGGTGACCCTTCCAGTCGCCCAGCCCGTAGTCCCAATCGGCCGTCAGCTTGGCGACCCGCTCCTTGTCCACTTCGCGATTCCAGTCCACAGCCGTGCTGAAATCTTCGAAATTGGCCGGATTGGTGAAGTCGACGCCCGGCGCCGAAAGCCCCGGATAGACCCGGTTGCTTCCCCAGTCGAGGGTGGAGGTCACGCCGTAGAGGTTCGAGACGATCCGCTTGTTGTCGTAGAACGCCCGGCTGTCCGAAGCCGCGAGCTGGCCCGTCAGTCTCAATGAATCGTTGACCTGGTACTTGGCGTTGAGGCCGCCGTACGCGAACTTCGTCTCGGCGTTATAGTAGTAGCTCTCGCCCAGATAAGACGTGTTCCCGAACGTTCCCTGCAGCAGATTGCCGTCGACGATGCTGACGTTGATGGGCACGAGGCCGTTGTGACCGGCGGTCCCCGGACGGGCGGCCACATTGGTGGTGGCCGAGTTGCGGATCGGCAGGCCGAAGGTGAACTCGTCACGCGAGTCTTGCAGATGCGACAGAAGCGTGTCGAAGCTCACGTCCAGCTTGTCGTTCTTGTACTGGAGCGAAGACACCAGGCCATCGCGATCACGCGTATTCTCAGCGCCGTAGTAGCGGTAAAAACGCGACAGATAGGCGTTGTCGATCGCCGTTCGATTGCCAAGCATGCCCGCAGCCCGCGGATCAGCCCAGTCCAGCGCCATGTTGAAGGGACCATTGCGCATGGTCGGCGGCGTCTTGGTGTCGACGGGGACCGGATGGCCCGCCAGAGAGTTGCTGTTGTAGCCGCCCGTCGCCTCGAAACCCGACTTCATGTTGACGCTGGTCGAATGGGCGACACCGATCAGGAAGCCCCAATTGTTCCAGGTCTTGGAGAACAGCCCAAAGACGTTCGGGTCCATCTTCTTGGACGCCGTGTTGTAGGAGGCCACCGCGTTGAAGCGCAGAACCTGGCCGCCGGCGCCGTCGAACGGCCTTGGCGTTTGCAGATCGACCACGCCGCCGACGCCGCCTTCTTCGAGTTCAGCCAAGGGCGTCTTGTAGAAGTCCACGCGGCCGAACAGCTCGGACGCAAAGACGTCGTAGTTGAAGTCGCGCGAAGAGCCGCCGACGTTGGTCGAGGAGGTCGTATGGACCGGAGCGCCGTTCAGGGTCGTCACCGTATATTCGGGACCCAGGCCGCGGATGGCGATGCGCTGGCCTTCGTTGGAAGCGCCATCGCGGGTCATGTAAATTCCGGGAATGCGCTGCAGGGCTTCGGCGACGTTAGCCTCGGGGAATTTACCGATGTCTTCGGCGACGATCGAGTCTCTGACGACGATCGCGTCGCGCTTTAAGGTCAGCGCCTTCTCCAGCGAGGAGCGGAAGCCGGTCACCACGACCTCCTCGACGGTGTCGGCGGCGGCGGGTGTCGCTGCGTCCTGGGCCCAGGACGCGGTCGCGGCGCCCATCCCCACGGCCAGGATCGTCGTCAGCAGCAGTTGCTTCTTCATGGTTTCCTCCCCTCGCGGCGCTTTTGGCCGCGCAGATCCCATCCCCGCTCGACATGTCGAGGAGGTTGCCCGCCCCCGGGCGGCGCGTTTCAAAATCGAGAACAGACGCCGTTCAGGCGTCTAGGCGGTCGAGTTCCGCATCATCTGTCCTGGCATGTGTTCCTCACGGTCGAGCTTTGCGCTTCTGACTCAAGGCGTAACACATAGCGAAGAACGACAACATATATGGGAACGCCATTTGTATGATTTTTCATGTCGGGACGCGTTTCAGCGACCGTTGTTGCGCGACAGCAACATGACACGGCGTTCCGGCGCGGGAAGATTCGGCGCCACCTCAGCGGTAGCCGAATTCGGCGCTGATCTTCTGGGTGGTTTCCTTGACATAGGTCGCGACCGTCTCGATCCGGGCGTCGTCCATGTACTGGGCGATCGAGGAGACGGAAACGGCGGCGATGATCTTGCCGCCCATGTCGCGGATCGGCGCCGCCACACAGCGGATATGATCCTCGTTCTCGTCGAGATCGAGGGCGTAACCCTGGGCGCGGTAGCGGGCCATCACTTCCAGCCACTGGCGCAGATCGTAGCGGTAGCGGGGAAAGGCGGCGGCCTCGCGCAGGAACACCTCGCGCAGGACATCCTCGCCCTCGTCCATCAGCAGCGCCTTGCCCAACCCGGTGTGGCGCAAGGGTTGGCGCTCGCCGATGACACAGCGCACCTCGATGCGCCGCGTGCCGGGTATCTTGTCGATGTAGTGCACCTGATCGCGGTCCAGGACGCCCAGATTGACCGTGTCGCCGGTGTCGAGCGACAGCTGGCGCAGATGATCGTGGCTCACCCGGGTCAGGGTGATCTGCTGGGAGGCGGCGTAGCCCAGCTCCAGCAGCTTGGTCCCCAGGGCGTAGCCTTCGCGGGGCGAAAAGGACAGGAAACCCGCTTCGACCAGGGTCGAGGCCAGGCGATGGACCGTGGTCTTGTTCAGGTCCAGGGACTTGGCCATCTTGCCCAGGGTCGTGTCGCCCTTGGCCACCCGGCTGAGCACTTCGAGCCCCTTGAACAGGGTCTGGGCGCCGGCGCTGGTGCGTCCCGAAGACACCTCTTCCGTATCCATCGAAGGGCTGTCGACCATCTCAACCATCCCGTAGACCGCGCGACGACTTCACCATGCGCCGTACCGGATAGTGATACGGCTCCAGGGCCAAATTGCAATGGCCGCCCCGGCCCCGCCGTCCCGATTCAGTAGTCGACCGCATAGTCTTTCTGGAACGGCTGGCCGGAGAAGGCCAGCTTCTGGGTCCAGGCCTGGGCCGGCCCCGTCCAGAAGCTGTCCGACGCCGGAAGTCCCAGGGCCAGGAAGCCTTCGGTGGTGATGTACATGCTGCCGTTGTTGGAATACCAGTCGCCCAGGGCCGGGTTGTGCCCGGCGAAGCCGATGGTCAGGAAGCCGTCCGGGGTGAAGTTGCTGACTTGGCCGAACACCGCCTTGTGCGCGGCGACCACGGCCGAGCGCACCTGTCCCTCGGACAGCTTGGCCGGCAGTTGCTTGCGCCAGGCCAGCAAGGCCAGCGGCTGGAACACGGCCGTGCGATAGGTCAGCGACCGGCCAAACGGCGGGAAGGTCCCCTCGGGCGAGACGAACCGCTCCAGGTGCTCGCCGTAGCGCTGGGCGCGCTTGACGGCCAGCTCGCGCCACTTGGTCAGGTCGTCCTTCCAGAACGGGGCCTTGTGGGCCTCCATGACCTCCAGCACCTGGATCATCATCGGGTGCATCACGAACGAGCCGTAGTAGTCGAAGTGGAAGGTCGCGCCGTCCTTGATCCAGCCGTCGCCGACGTACCATTCGTCGATCATGCGCACGGCCGTGTTGAGCCGCATCGGGTCGGCCTCCTCCCCGATCTGCAGCAGAAACGCCTCGTTCATCGCCGCGAACAGCAGCCAGTTGATGAACGGCGGATTGACCCGGCGCAGGCCCTTGATCTCCTCGACGATGCGTTTCTTGGTGGTCGCGTCCAGCGGCTCCCACAGGGCCTTGGGCGCGCGTAGCAGGGCCTGGGTGAAATAGGCCGAATCCACCAGGGCCTGCCCGTGGCCGCGCCACAGCAGGTAGTCCGGGCTCTTGGGATCCACGGCGTGGACGTAGCTCTGCAGCGCCTGCTCCGTCAGCCGCTTGCGGACCTTGCCCTCGGCGGTGGCGTCTTCGGTCAGCGCCAGCCAGGGCGACAGGCCCGAGATCATGCGGCCGAAGCATTCCAGATAGGCCACGCCCGACTCCCGCCCATCCCAGGTGGGGCTGAGCTCCAGCGGGAAGACTTTCTTCAGCTCGCCCTTGGACATCGCCGACAGCACCGGGCTGGCGATCTTCTCCAGCAGCCCGGCCATGTAGGCGCGGTCGTCGATCGGTGCGGAGACCGGCTTGGCCGCGTTGGCCGCCCCGCCGCTCCCCAGGGTCGCGGCGCCGACCAGCGCCGCCTTCATGAAATCGCGCTTGTGCATGGTCGCTCCCCTATCGCGCCGGCCTGAGGTCGAGGTCCGCCATCGCCGTCGCCGCCAGCAGGAAGGCGCCGACGCCGTAGAACTGGGTGTCGTCGTAGCTGACGCTTTCCGGACGATCCGAGACCGGCTGCACGTAGCCGAACTTGCCATCCGGATGCACCGCGCGCGTCAGGGCGACCCAGCCTTTGCGGGCGACGGGTTCGTAGCCGGCGCGGTCGAGCAGGCCGCTCTTGACGCCCCAGGCCATGCCATAGGTGAAGAACGCCGTGCCGCTGGATTCCGGCGGCGACTTGGCGGGATCGGACAACAGGGAGGGCGACCAGTAGCCGTCGGGCTTCTGGATCGCCTTCAGCTTGCCGGCCATCTCCTTGAACACCGTCTCCATCCGCGCGCGGTCCGGGTCGCCCGGCGGCAAGAGCGGGATGATGCGGGCGAGACCGGCGAACACCCAGCCGTCGCCCCGGCTCCAGAACACCTTTTCGCTGTTCGGACCGCGACGGGCGAAGAACCGCGAGTCCCGATAATAGAGGTGCTCGTCCTTGTCGTAGAGGAAGTCGGTGACGGCGGCGAATTCCTTGCGGGCATAGGCGGCGTAGCGCGGATCGCCGGTGACCGCGCTCAGCTCGAACCAGGTCGCCGGGGCCATGAACAGGGCGTCGCTCCAGCACCAGCGCTGGTCGCAATCGACGCCGCGTGGGTCGGTATATTCGGCGTGCTCCAGCCCGACCTTCGGCGGATAGGCCAGGATGGCGTCGAACCGCTGACGCAGCGGGCCGAGCGCCGCGTCGCCGCCGCCATGGCGCGAAGCCCAGAGATAGGCCTGGCCGATCACGTGGTCGTCGGCGTGGTAGAAGCGTTTGCCCAGCTCCCACTGGTTGGCCAGACCCCGCGCCAGGATCGCCTGACGGTAGGCCGGATTGCTAGACCGGTCGGCGAGGTCGCGCAGCCCGACGAACAGCGCGCCCTGCACCCATCCCTTCGGGTCGGCCGTGTCGCGCGAGGTGTTCGGCGGGATGTAGCCGGCCGCCATGGTGGCCAACTGGTAGTCCGCGACCTTCTCGGCCAGGCGCAGCACGTCGGCGCGGGCATAGGGAACGGGCGCGACCTGGGAGGACGCCGGCGGCGCCTGAGCGGCCGTCGCGGCCAGCGGCGCGAACGTCGCCAGCGACGCCGCGACCCCTACCGCCGCACGGAAAACAGACTTCATCGCTTCCTCCGTCCAGGCCGGGTTCGCCCGCGCCCTTCTTGTTGTTCCCGCCCGGTGACGAGGCGGCGTCCTCACTGCAACTGGCAGATGTCGAGCACATTCATGTCGTCGTAGTCGAGGTTTTCGCCGCCCATCGCCCAGATGAAGGCGTAGCAGCCGGTTCCGACGCCGCTGTGGACCGACCAGGGCGGGCAGATCACCGCCTGCTCGTTGGCGACGACGAGATGTCGCGTGGCGTGGGGCTCGCCCATGAAATGAAGCGCCCGCTCGTCCGCTCCGAGCCGGAAATAGAAGTAGGCCTCGGAACGGCGGTCGTGCAGATGCGGCGGCATGGTGTTCCAGACGCTGCCCGGCTGCAGGATGGTCAGGCCCAGCAGGAGCTGGGCCGAAGCGCAGACGCCAGGCACCACCAGTTGGTAGATGATCCGATGATTGGCCGTCTCGGGCGCCCCACGCTCAAGGGGGATCGCCGCCGCCGTCGACAGCGCCTTGGTTTCGAAGGCGGCGTGGGCGGGCGTCGAGGCCAGGTAGAAACGGGCGGGACAGACCGCATCCAGGCTCTCGAACCGGACATCGACGGCGCCGCAGGAAATGTAGAGCGCGTCGAGCGGCTCGAGAACGAAGACCCGCCCGTCCACCTTAACGCGACCCGCGCCCTGGCCGATATTGACGACGCCCATCTCCCGCGCCGCCAGGAACGGTTGACCGGCTTGCGACGTCGGCTCCGTCTGGGCCGGCAGGGTGATCGCCGCGTCCAAGGGGGCGGCGCCGCCGATGACCAGCCGTTCCTGATGCAGATAGTTGAGCTTGACGGCGCCGTCGACGAACAGACCTTGGATCAGGTACCGATCGCGAAGATCCTGATTGCTCGCTCCCGCCATCATCGCCGGATGGGTGGCGTGGAAAACCTTGTCGTATGTCAAAGCCCGAGATCCCGGACCTGACCCGTCCGGCCGTCAGTGCGGGACGGGCCCGTTGCGATATGGTCCATGGGCCTCCCTCATCGCCCTATGCGGCGCCACTGCATTTATCTGACAAATAGATTTTTGAAACGCAAGCCCACAAATCGGAACGGTCTGTTTTGGGGAGCGAATTTCGATGGCAAACCCACGCCCTTTTCGTCCCACGCGGGTCCGAACAGAGAAACGGATACCGTTTCGATTTGCGTCATTCTGCTCGATAATTCTGAAACAGAATATCGCCAAGCCGTCGAACGCCCGGCGCTCGCCGGGATCGAATCAGGGCCGCGGAGCCTGGAGTTCCACCAGGCGCAACGTGGTCGCCGCTGGAATGTCCTCGGTGGGGCGATCACGGTTCGGAGGGCGCGTGGCCCAGGCCAGCGCGTAGGCCTCGGCCGGTCCGATCGAAAGCGGCAGCACGTTGAACCGCATGTCGGCCGGCGGGGGATACCTGGCCGCCATCTGGTCCGCCAGACCCGCCACGGGTTGTTCCTCGACGAACGCCAGCGAAGCCTCGTCGACGACCAGTTCGAGGGAGCGCCCTTCGCGGATCACCGGAACGACCAGCTGTCCGGCGCTTGAGGGGCGGACGGCGCCGACCTGAACCTGGCCCGCCAGGCTGCCCGGACCGCCGAAGTCCCACCGAAAGCCCTTCCAGCGGCTGACCTGCGCGCTGCGCCAGCCCGTGGCCTCCCGGCGGGCCAGATAGATCTGCGTGTCTCCGGCGGCGCCGAACTTGTGGTAGGTGACGATCGGTCGGCCGGCGGAATCAAAGCCGAGCACGGTGTTGTTGTTGATCATCCCGCCCCGGACGCGCACCGGGTCGACGATCTCGGCCGTACCCAGCGTGATGGGCAGGGTCAGGGGAACGCCGTCGGACCGTTCCCAATGGATCAGGTCGCGACTGCGCGCATAGCTCAGATCGTGGTTTGTCGAGGCGTCGGGCGAGTCGCGCCACACCCAGACGATGTGGAACATCTTGTCGGGCCCCAGCACCGGTCCGACGAAATAGGCGTTGCGCTTGCCTTCGCCGCTGGCCAACGGCGCGTCGAGCAAGCGCCGCCAGGTGTCGGTCGAGGGGTCGAACACATTGTAGATCTCATCGCCGGACCCGCTCCGTCCGGAGCGATACTTGACGATCAGCCGCCCGTCGGCGTGGTGCAAGAAGATCGGGTAGGTGACGCGCGCCTCGTCGTCGGGGGCGATCATGTTCGGCCGCCGCCGCAGATCTCGGGCGTCGTCCGTTCCCGTCGTGCGGAAATAGATCAGCGGCTCGGAATGCATGTTGGCCATGACGTGCAGCTGACCGGCCGGGTCGACCCCCATGGCGACGTAGTTGTGGCTGTCCCACCCCAGCCAGGTGTCGAGCTTGACATAGGTCCAGCCGCTCCCGGCCCGGTCGCGCTGGGCGATCGTCAGCTGCCGGTTGGCGTCGTAGTAACCGACATAGATTCGCTTGGGGCCGGCGGCCAGGGCGAAGCCGACCTTGTGACCCGACCAGACTTGATCAATGGCTTCGATCGACTTGATCGGCAGCGCCCGAACGGGATGATCGGCCTCGGGCGCCTGGGCCGACGCCCCCGTCGCGCTCAAGGACAGGACCAGGCCCGAGAGGGCGGAAACCAAGGCGAGCGACCAAGTTTGGCGCATGAAACCTCCGACGGAGACGAAAACGCCAATCGGCAGGAGCCAACGAGGGCTCGGCGCGCGGGCGGCCGGACTGTGCGCGCTCCACGGCCGCCGCGTCGAGCCTCGATTTCGCGCCGCCCGTGCGCTGGCTCTCCCCTAGGTCGGCGACCTCCCACGCCCCATGGTCGTGCGCGGCGGGGGCTTGATCGCGTCGAGCCGGATGCGACAAACCGCGCCATCCGGTTTTACCGTTCCTTGACCTTGCCTCCGCTCTCCTGCGGCATGAGACCCGGCCGGAGGAAGCCGCGCCCTCGGGCCGAAAGGAGCCCTCCGCATGGCCGTTCGCCTTCGCCTCTATCGGCCGGCCGATCCACCGCGAGGCCTGCCGGCCGCGGCGGCGCTGTTCCTGGCCTATGTCGCCATCGAACTCTGCATCTGGCTGTTCTGCCGCGACATCAGCGACGCGGTCGCCTTCTTCCCCTCCAACGGCGTCCTGCTGGCCGCGATCCTGGTGCTGTCGCCGCGGCTCGGGCTCGGCTTGTGCCTGGCCTGTTTCGCGGTGGACATCACCCACAACTGGATCGGCCGGATCGACCTGACGCACGCGTTGCTGTTCAGCAGCCTGAACCAGGCGCTGGCCTTCGGCGGCGCGATGCTGACGCGAAGCTTCTGCGGCGCCGCGCTGGACCTCTCACGGGCGCGGCGCCTGTTCATCTTCTCCTTGATCGCCGGCGTCTCGGCTGGACTGGAAGCGCTGATCGGCCAGATCCTGGTCGGCTTCATCGACGGCTCGTTCGCCGATTTCGCCCATGCCTGGCTGCAATGGACGCTGGAGGACGGCCTTGGCCTGCTGATCGCGACGCCGGCGGCGCTGCTGCCGTTCAAGCAGAAGCGACTGTTCCATACGGCGGCGGCCCCGCCCCTCGAGCGCTTCCTGCTGCTCGCGCTCACCGTCATCCTGACGATCGTCGCCTTCATCAGCGACCAGTTCATCGCCCTGACCCTGGTCATGCCGGCCCTGGTGCTGACCGCCTTCCGCGCCGGGCCGGGCTGGGTCTACGCGTCGGTGCTGACAGCCGGCGTCATCGCCATGGCGCTGACGGCCAACGGGCATGGGCCGGTCGCCTTCATGGCCCCGACGGATCCCTATCGCCAGCAGTTCATGATCCAGCTGTTCATCGCCTCCGCCTTCGCCGCGGCCATCCCGGCCACCGCCGCTCTGGGGGTGCGCAACCGCAGCGCCCAGCGGCTGGAGCGCGCCTATGCGGCGGTGCGCAAGGCCAAGGAGAAGGCCGAAGCGGCCAGCCGCTCCAAATCGGAATTCCTCGCCAATATGAGCCATGAAATCCGGACCCCGATGAACGGCATCATTGGCGTTGTCGGGGCCCTGGCCCGGACCGACCTGGCCCCACGACAGCGAGACATGGTCCAACTGGTCGAAACCAGCGCCGATTCCCTGCAGGTCCTGCTCAACGACGTCCTGGATCTGGCGCGGGTCGAGGCAGGAGAACTGGCCATCCATGCCGAGGTCTTCGATCTTCGGGCGACCTGCCGGGCCATCGTCGACCTGTTTCAGGCCAAGGCCGAGGAAAAAGGGCTGACCCTGGAGCTGCGGATCGCGCCGGGCGTCGCCGAGCGACACATCGGCGACGCCGCGCGCCTGAAGCAGATCCTCGGCAACCTGGTCTCCAACGCCATCAAGTTCACCGATCAGGGCCGTGTCGAGTTGAGCGTCGAAGCCGGCCCCGAAATCGGCGGCGATCAGGCGCTCAGCCTGGCGGTCGCCGACACCGGCATCGGTTTCGACGCTGAGACGGGCCGCCGCCTCTTCACGCGGTTCGCCCAGGCTGACGGTTCGATCACCCGCAGGTTCGGCGGCACGGGCCTTGGCCTGTCGATTTCACAGGCCCTGACGCGGCTGATGAACGGCGAGATCGAGGCGGCTTCGGCGCCCGGAAAGGGATCACGCTTTACCGTGCGCCTGGCCCTGGCCGTGGCGGCGGGGAACGATCACGCGCCGCCGCAGGGTCTCGCCGAACCGGTCCTGGCGGCGGGGCGAACGCTGAAAATCCTGCTGGCCGAAGACCACGACATCAATCGCCGGGTGGTGAGCCTGATGCTCGACGGCCTGGACGTGGATCTGACCATGGCCGTCGACGGGCGAGAAGCGGTCTCGCGCTTCCGACCCGGCGGCTACGACCTGGTGCTCATGGACATGCAGATGCCCAATATGGGCGGCCTGGAAGCCATAACCCATATTCGCGAGGCCGAACGTAACGTCGGCGCGGCGGCGACGCCGATCGTGATGTTGACCGCCAACGCCTTGCCCGAGCACGAGACCGCCGGGCTCGGCGCGGGCGCCGACGCCTTCCTGACAAAGCCGATCGTCGCTGGCGATCTCATCGAGACGATCGCCAGACTGGCGGGACCGCAAGCGCCGGCTCTCGCCTGAGGCCGCGTCGGGGACCGCCCCGGCGGTCCTGCGCCGAAAGCCGGCGCCGACGCGCACTGGAAACCTAGCCTCGGCGGCCTACACCGCTTATACCCCGCGCCATGTTTGAAGGCCTCTCTCCCCTCGCCCGCGACGCTCGCTCCTGGCCGTTCGAGCAGGCGCGCGCGCTGCTCGCCCGCATTCTGCGCCTGCGTCTCTCCGACGCCGAGCGCGATCTCGCCTCGGTCCTGATCCATTCGGGCAAGGCCGACGAGGCGGTGAGAACCTTCCCGGCGCTGGCCCGGCCCGTGATCCTGGAGACCGGTTACGGCCCGTCCGGCCTGCCCCACCTGGGCACCTTCGGCGAAGTGGCGCGCACGACCATGGTGCGCAGCGCTTTCCGCGCCCTGACCGACGACGCCATTCCCACCCGCCTGATCGCCTTCAGCGACGACATGGACGGCCTGCGCAAGGTTCCCGACAACATCGAGAACAAGCAGCCGCTGATCGAGGACCTCGGAAAGCCGCTGACCGTGGTGCGCGACCCGTTCGGGACCTACGACAGCTTCGGGGCCCACAACAACGCCCGCCTGCGCGCTTTCCTCGACGGCTTCGGTTTCGACTACGAATTCGTCTCCTCGACCGAGTGCTACAAGGGCGGCCGGTTCGACGAGACCCTCCTGACCGCCCTGGCCTGCTTCGACGCCATCCAGAAGGTCATGCTGCCGACCCTGGGCGAGGAGCGCCGCGCCTCCTATTCGCCGTTCCTGCCGATCAGCCCCTCGACGGGCAAGGTGCTGCAGGTCCCGACACTGGAACGCAATGTCCAGAAGGGCACGATCGTCTTCCAGGACGAGGACGGATCGAAGGTCGAGGTCCCGGTGACCGGCGGCCATGTGAAGATGCAGTGGAAGCCCGACTGGGCCATGCGCTGGACGGCCCTGGGCGTCGACTACGAAATGAGCGGCAAGGACCTGATCGACTCGGTCAAGGCCTCGGCCCAGATCTGCAAGGCGCTGGGGGGCGTTCCTCCGGAAGGCTTCAACTACGAGCTTTTCCTGGACGAGAACTCGCAGAAGATCTCCAAGTCCAAGGGCAACGGCCTGTCGATGGAGGACTGGCTGCGCTACGGCGCGCCGGAAAGCCTGTCCTACTACATGTTCCAAAGCCCGAAGTCGGCCAAGAAGCTGTATTTCGACGTCATTCCCAAAGCGACCGACGAGTACCTGCAGCAGCTGGACGCCTATCCGCGCCAGGAAGCGGCCAAGCAGCTGGATAACCCGGTCTGGCACGTCCATTCGGGCCGCCCGCCGCAGTATGGCTCGCCAGTGTCGTTCAGCCTGATGCTGAACCTGGTCTCGGCAGCCAACGCCTCGGACAAGGCGATCCTGTGGGGTTTCCTGTCGCGCTACATCCCCGGCGCGACACCGGAAAGCCAGCCGCTGCTGGACCGCCTGGCCGGCTACGCGATCAACTATTACGACGACTTCGTCAAACCGACGAAGGCGTTCCGCGCGCCCGACGACAAGGAGCGCGCGGCGATCCTCGACCTTCTGGCCCGGTTGAAGGCCCTGCCATCCGATTGCCAGGACGCCGAGCTGATCCAGAACGAGGTGTTCGCGGTCGGCAAGGACCACGGCTTCGACCCGCTGCGGGCCTGGTTCCAGGCGCTGTACGAGGTGCTGCTGGGCCAGAGCCAGGGCCCCCGCTTCGGCTCGTTCGCGGCGATCTTCGGCCTGGACAGGACGACGGCCTTGATCGAGGAAAAACTGCGCTGACGACGAGGATTGCCAAGCGCTGCTGTTATTTCGACGCCGAACATAGAAGACTGCCGCCGCTGGCAACAGAAGCTTCATAAATCCAGGCAGATTGTATCAGATGCAACAATCAACCGCCGCCTGACCGTGAATTTCGGACAGGCATTCGATGGCGGAAATGCGTCATGGAACTGCAACTGCGCCGAAATTTTGCAGGTCGCGACTGTATTGGACTTTCTTAAGCGACTTTCACCGTAAGCGGTTGCTCCACACGGACGAGCGGTGCTAGTCACATTTTACTTTTGTCACCGCCAATTTGGGCGGCTTTCGCAGATGGGGACTTCATGCGCGTTGCGATGATTGGCACCGGTTATGTGGGCCTGGTGTCTGGGGCCTGCTTCGCCGACTTCGGTCACGTCGTGACGTGCATCGACAAGGATCCGAGCAAGATCGAGCGCCTCGAGCAGGGCGAGATCCCGATCTTCGAGCCCGGCCTGGATGACCTGGTGGCGCGCAACGTGCGCGAGGGTCGCCTGTTCTTCACCCTCGACGGAGCCGACGCCATCAAGGCCGCCGACGCGGTGTTCATCGCCGTGGGCACGCCGACCCGTCGCGGCGACGGCCACGCCGACCTCAGCTACGTCTACGCCGCCGCCGAAGAGATCGCCGGCCTGATCGAGGACTTCACCGTGGTGGTCACCAAGTCGACCGTGCCGGTGGGCACCGGCGACGAGGTCGAGGCGATCATCAAGAAGACCCGCCCCGACGCCCAGTTCGCCGTGGTGTCCAACCCCGAGTTCCTGCGCGAAGGCGCGGCGATCGAGGACTTCAAGCGCCCCGACCGCGTGGTGGTCGGCACCGACGACGAGCGCGCCCAGGCGGTGATGCGCGAGCTCTACCGACCGCTGAGCCTGAACGAGACGCCGATCGTCTTCACGGGCCGCCGCACCAGCGAGCTGATCAAGTACGCCGCCAACGCCTTCCTGGCGATGAAGATCACCTTCATCAACGAGATGGCCGACCTGTGCGAGAAGGTCGGGGCCGACGTCCAGCAAGTCGCCAAGGGGATCGGCCTGGACAAGCGGATCGGGTCGAAGTTCCTCAACGCCGGCCCGGGCTATGGCGGGTCGTGCTTCCCCAAGGACACGATCGCCCTGGTGCGCACCGCCAACGACTACGGCGCGCCGACCCGGCTGATCGAAACCACCGTGGCGGTCAACGACGCCCGCAAGAAGGCCATGGCCGACAAGGTGGCGGCGGCCATGGGCCTGGACGACCTGGCGGGCAAGACCGTCGGCGTGCTGGGCGTGACGTTCAAGCCCAACACCGACGACATGCGCGACGCGCCCAGCCTGGACATCCTGCCGGCCCTGCTGGCCAGGGGCGCCGCCGTTCAGGCCTTCGATCCGGAGGGGCGTCACGAGGCCGAGAAGCTGCTGCCGGGCGTGACCTTCAAGAACGGTCCCTATGAGGTGGCCGACGGCGCCGACGTCCTGCTGATCCTGACCGAATGGGACCAGTTCCGGGCCCTGGACCTGGATCGCATCAAGGACCTGCTGAACGCCCCGGTCGTGGTCGATCTGCGCAATGTCTACAAGCCCGCCGAGATGGTGCGTGCGGGCTTCACCTACGCCTCGATCGGTCGAGGCTGAACATGACCGCGGTGATCGTTACGGGAGCCGCGGGCTTCATCGGCATGCACGTGGCCGAGCGCCTGCTCGCCCGCGGCGAGACGGTGATCGGCGTCGATGTCTTCAACGACTATTACGACCCGGCCCTCAAGGCCGCGCGAGCGGCCCGGCTGGAAGGCCGCGCGGGCTTCACGATGGTCCGCATGGACATCGCCGACGCCGAGGCGTTCGAGGCCCTGGTGCGCGACAGCGGCGCCAAGCGCATCGTGCACCTGGCCGCCCAGGCTGGCGTGCGCTATTCGATCGAGAACCCGTTCGCCTACCAGCGCTCGAACCTGGCCGGCCACCTGTCGGTCCTGGAAGCCGCGCGTCGCGTCGAGGCCGTGCATCTGGTGTACGCCTCGTCGAGCAGCGTCTACGGCGATCGGCCCCAGTCGCTGGACGGCGGCGAAGGCGCCGGCTTCAAGGAAACCGACCCGGTCGACGCGCCAGTCTCGCTGTACGCCGCCACCAAGCGCGCCGACGAGCTGATGAGCATCAGCTACGCCAAGCTCTACGGTTTTCCGATGTCGGCCCTGCGGTTCTTCACCGTCTACGGCCCGTGGGGCCGCCCCGACATGGCCTATTTCGGCTTCACCCAGAAGATCCTGAGCGGCCAGTCGATCGAGGTGTACGGCGAGGGCAAGATGGCCCGCGACTTCACCTATATCGACGACATCGTCGACGGCGTGGTCGGCGTTCTGGACCATCCCCCGGCGCGGGGCCGGCACGAGATCTACAACATCGGCGACAACGACCCCGTCGGCTTGATGGAGATGATCTCGACCCTGGAAACGGCCCTGGGCCGCGAGGCGGTCAAGGTCATGCGTCCGATGCAGCCGGGCGACGTCACCTGCACCTATGCCGACATCGCCAAGCTCAACGCTCTCACCGGCTACAAGCCCAAGGTGAAGCTGAAACAAGGGCTCGAGAACTTCGTGGCCTGGTGGGATCAGTACTACGGCCGCTGACGCCATCACCGCGCGGGGCCGGCGCCCCGCCGGCGGAGACCAAACTCGATGAAATTGCCCGTCAACCCGCGCGCGCTCGCGGGTAAGGTTTTGACCAGCAAGGGCTTCCGCGACGCGGTGCTCGTCTATTTCGCCTACTGTTTTCGCTTCATCTCGCCGCTGCTGCTCTACCCGCTGTTGACACGGCGACTGGGCGTGGACGGGTTCTCCGTCTACGCCACGGCCTATTCGATCGCGCTGCTGACCTCGATCGTCGTGGAATACGGCTTCAACCTCAGTGGCACCCGCGACGTCGCCACCGCCGCCGACGACGAGCAGCGGGGCCAGATCGTCGCCCGCATCTCGTTCGCCAAGGCGCTGCTCTGCCTGCCCGCCGTGGCGATCGGCTTCGCCCTGGGCGCGACCAACCCGGTGGTCAGGGGCGATCCCGCCGTCACCCTGGCCTCGATCGCCATCGGCTGCGCCCTGGGCCTGTCGGCGTTCTGGTATTTCCAGGGCATGCGCAGGATCTTCCTGGCCGTATCGCTGGAAGTGTCGGGCCAGGTCATCGGCCTGATTTCCACCTTCCTGCTGGTCCAGCACCCCAAGGATACGATCCTGGCGCTATCGATCCAGGCCGGCGCGATCGCCATCACCTCCATCGGCGGCGTCGTCATCATGTTGCGCCAGTATCCCGGCCGCCCCAAGCCCGACGTCCGGGAGGCGATGGACGCCCTGGTCACCGGCTTTCCGATCTTCATCAGCCGATCGGCCGTGGTGATCTACGGCACGGCCGGCGTGTTCGTGCTGGGCCTGACCAGCTCGGCCACCCATGCGGCGTGGTATGGCGCGGCCGAGCGGATCATCGCCCCCGCCGCCGCCTTGCTGCGCCCGATGTCGACGATCCTGCTGCCCCGCCTGTCGGCCCAGGCCAGCGAAGATCCAAGGAAGGCCGCCAGGACCGCAGGGCTGATCTGCCTGGCGACCGGGACGCTCTATCTGCTCGGCGCCCTGGTCGTGTGCCTGGGCGCGCCGATCCTGTTCAAGCTGATTTTCGGCGCGGGATTCTCCGGCGGCGCCCCGGTCCTGGCCGTGCTGGCCTTCGTGATGCCCGCGGCCGCCTTGAACACCATCGTCGTCAACCAGCTGATGGTCGCCTTGCGTCTGGACAAGAAGATCGCCCAGGTCGTTCTGGCCGGGGCGGCCGTGAGCCTGGCCTCGGCCTTCCTCCTCAGCCACAGCTTCGGCGGCGTGGGCATGGCCGCCTCGCGCCTGTTCTCGGAGCTGTTCATCTTCGGGTTCGCGGCGCTCCTGTGCTGGCGGCACCTGGGCTCGAACCGGGCGGCGGCGTCAGCGGCGAACTAGCACCTTCGCCGGAACGCCCCCGACGACGGCGCCGGGCGGCACATCGCGGTTGACCACGGCGTTGGCCGCGACCACGGCGCCGTCGCCCACCGTCACCGGGCCGATGATCACTGCGCCGGCATAGATGGTCACGCGGTCGCCGATCACCGGATAGGACGACTGCTCGGCGTCGGCCCGGCCCAGGGTAACGTTCTGGTAGATCGTCACGCCCTCGCCGATCCGCACATCGTCCCCGATGACGATCCCGGTGGGATGCGGCAGCAGCAGGCCATCGCCGATCTCGGCCTCGAACGAGATGTAGCAGGCGCTGGACGCGACATTCCAGCGCCAGACCAGACGGCCCAGGCCCTTGCCCAGCTTGCCCTGCTTGGAGAGCCGTGCGGCCAGGCGCGCCAGGACCATCGTCTTGAAGGCCGGCGTGAACAGCCACTTCACCAGCGGCGTATAGGGCTTGCGGCTGTCGGTGATGCGGGCGAGATCGGCCCGAACGGCCTGTCCCAAGCTCATCGAGCGACGCTCGCCGTCGGCCAGCCCTCGGGACGGCCGGACTTCACGCCCATGACCTTGCGCAGTTGGGCCAGCGCCGGGCCGCCCCAGGGGGCGGCCAGCAGGCCCAGGCCCGTGCGGATCATCCGATTGCGGGGCGAAGCCACCAGATAGTCGCGGGCGATCTGGTGACCGGCCTTGGGCGAGCCGAACAGGGCGCTGCGGATCGCCACCTTGCTCAGCTGCTTCTGTACGTCCGGATCGTTGATCGGCAGCACATCGGTGACGGCCTCGCCCGCCGCCAGGCGCGACAGCACCTCGGCCTCGTCGACCGTGCCGCGGGCGATCTTCTTGCCCAGCATGTAGTAGGCGCTCTGACGCGCCACGGTGGCCGGGTTGAACGAGATGCCGCCGAAGTCGACCGCGCGGATATAGAGCGGCTCGGGCACGGTCGCGAACCGGCCCAGGTGGCGCATGCGCAGCCAAAGGTCGTTGTCCTGCGCCATGCGGAACTCAGGCCGGTAGCCGCCGGCCTTCTCGTAGGCCCCGCGCCGGAACATCACCTCGCCGTGGGTGAAGGTGGTGTCGACGATCAGATCTTCGGACGACTTGGATCCCGCGTCCGGCGTGCGAACGCGATAGAGGTTCATCGCCTCGATGTAGTTGACGTAGTGGCTGCCCACGACCACCACCTCGGGCTGGGCGTCCATCAGGGCGGCCTGGGCCTCCAGCCGGCGCGGCAGCGAGACGTCGCCGGCGTCGTGGATGGCGACATAGGGGCTCTTGGCTTGGCGCACGCCTTCGATCAGCCCCCGGGTCAGGCCGATGTTCTTCTCGCGCGTCACCAGCCGGAAGCGCGGATCGTTCATCTCGGCGAGCACCTCGCGCAGCACCGCCACGGTTTCGTCGCTCGACCCGTCGTCGGCGATGATCGCCTCGAAGTCCTGCAGGGTCTGGTCCTTCAGGCCATACAGGGTGGGGCGAACCGCCTGGGGGCGATTGTAGAAGCAGCAGACAACCGAAACCTTGGTCATGCTGGCGCTCTCCGGACGACGCGGGCGGGCGGGATGGCGAACATGCCGATGATGAACCCGATATAGAGGCTGATCGGCCAGGTCTCGACCGAGGTGATGGTCAGGCCCGCGCCGATGAGCAGGAAGATGCCCAGCATCGAGAGACTGTTGTCGAAGCGCAGCATCGGGTCTGGCTTGGCGGCGCGGACCACCTTGCCGATTTCCCAGTAGAGCCAAAGGCTGAGCGGCGCGCCGAACTCGACGACGTACTTGAGCAGCACGTTATGCGGCTCCACCCAATGGGCGCCCCCGATGGCGAAGGGTTCGCCCAGCGTGCTGCCCGCGCTGCCCAGGCCGTAGCCGGAGAACAGGCCAATCGGATAGGTGCTGAACAGCGTCGCCATGGCTTCGTAGCTGATCGATCGCGACGTGAACCGGTAGTCGCTGAAAATCGCCTGCTCGAGCTGCGAGAAATAGCCCGCGAAGATCCCGACGGCCATGATCGCCGCGCCGGCCGTCAGAACGCCGACGCGTATCAAGGGATGCTTGCCCGACCGCGAGATCTGCACGCAGGCCAGCGCCGCGGCGATGATCATGAACGTGCGCGTGAAGGACGCGTAGATGCCCAGGGCGCCGATGACGATCAGGATCGCCGAGCGCCCCCAGGCGATCGGGTTGGGCGCCTGCTTGATCGTCAAGGCGATGATGATCAGCAAGGTGCCGGTCATGCCGACGTGGAAGCCCGAGGACAGTATGGAGATGGCGCGCTGATAGTCGCCGATCTTGTTGGCGTATTCCTGCGCGGACTGGGCGTCGAGCATCTGCTTGTCGAAGGCCGTGAAGCCGAAGAGCCACTGCTTGACCGCGTAAATCGCGACGACCACGCAAACGCCGGTGATGATCCAGAGCACGATGTTCCGGTCACGGCGGCGCACGCTGTAGCCGATGCAGATCGCCAACAGCCAGAGAATCGACTTGCGGAACCCCTGGTAGGTGGCCGTCAGCGGCACGTCGTGCGTCCAGAACGCGATGTTCAGGACCGACAGGGCCAGAAGGCCCAGGATCAGGAACTTCAGCGTCCGCAGGCCGGGCTTGAAGAGCGACCAGAGGAACATCCCCAGCATGATCATGTCGGTCCCGCCCATCAGGACGCGACCGAGCGGCTGGGAGACGCCGCGCACCGCCGAGAACATCGGCATGGCGATGATCAGGGCGCAGACGATGACGCCATAGCGCCAGGCGCCGGCGGGATTCAGGTCGGCCGACGATTGCCCCTGGACTTGCGGGCGAGGCCCTCCGCGTTGCCGGATGGGCGTCTCGGAGGCGGGCGGGAGGGCTTCCGGGATCGGAGGTGTTGCGTCGGTCATCGCGCGGGTTCCGTGGCGGCCAGGCACAAGGCCTCGTATTCCGACAGGATGTCCGGCCAAAGGAAAGCCGTTTGGAAGCGGTGGCGCGCAGCGGCCCGGGCCTGCCGCAGACGCTCGCCGCCCGCCTCGATCTCGTCGAAGCACCGGGCGCAGGCGTCCTTGTCGGGGAAGTACCACTGGTCAGGACCGGCGACCCAGCGATTGTAGGGGTTGTCGTGGCCGACGATCGCGTTGCCCGCGCCAAGGGCCTCGACGAGCGAAGGGTTGGTGCCGCCGACGCTGTGGCCATGGCAGTAGGCCGCGGCATGGAACCGCAGCGCCCGCACGACGGCCGCGTCGTAGATGGCCCCGGGGAACAGCACCTTGCCCTCGCCGGCCTCGAGGACGGCGGCATGGTAGGGGTTCTTCTCGGGGTCGAGCTTGCCCAGGCAGACGAACTGCAGGTCGCGCTCGCGGGCCGCGAAGGCCTCGATCATCGGCAGGATGTTGTTCTCGGGCTCGATCCGCCCGATCGAGATCAGGTAGCGGCCGGGGGTCAGCCCTCTGGCCTTGACCGGCTCCTCGGAAGCCTCGGTCACCGCATCGGCGCCGTAGGGGATCATGACGATGTCGCGCTTGCTCCGCCGCCGCGCCAGGTGACGCTCGATCTCCGGGTGGTCGGCGATCAGCTTGTTGGAGGTCAGCGCCCCGATCCATTCGTTCAGGTACAGCCAGATCCGGCCGTGCCAGGGCCACTTGGCCCGTTTCCACTCGATGCCGTCCATGTTGGTCAGCACCGTATGGCCGCTCAGCCGCAGCAAGGCGCTGAAGATGGCGGTGTTGTAGCCCAGGACCAGCATCAAGCCTTCGGACCGCATGGCGTGCATCACGCACATCCAGTCGAACTTCATGGTGCCCGTCGCGCCGGAGTCGGCGACGAAGGTCACCCGGCGCACGCCCCGCCATTCGTCGATGACGGGCCCGGGGGGACCCTCGTCCGCCTGGCAATAGACCGTCACCTCCCAGCCCTTGGCGACCATGTGCAAGGCGAACTGCTCGGCGAACGTCTCGAAGCCGCCGTGACCGGCGGGGACGCCCCGGGTGCCCAGGATGGAAAGCTTACGTGCCTTGGTCATGCCGGCGTGTACCCGCCGTGCAGGCGCAGGACGTTGCGCAGATATTGGCCATAGGTCGACTTGCCGAGGTTGTCGGCCAGCTTCTCCAGCTGTCGGGCGTCGATGAAGTTCTTCACGAAAGCGATTTCCTCGGGACAGGCAATCTTGAAGCCCTGGCGCTTCTCGAGGGTCCGCACGAACTCGCCCGCTTCGATCAGGCTGTCCGGCGTGCCGGTGTCGAGCCAGGCGTAGCCGCGGCCCATGATTTCCACCGACAGCTTGCCGCGTTCGAGATAGGTGCGGTTGACGTCAGTGATCTCCAGCTCGCCGCGCGGCGACGGCTTGAGGTTGGCGGCGATGTCGACCACGTCGGGGTCGTAGAAATAGAGGCCCGTGACGGCCCAGTTGGATTGAGGCTTGGCCGGTTTTTCTTCGATCGACAGGGCGCGCATCTTCTCGTCGAAGGCGACCACGCCGTACCGCTCGGGATCGGTGACGTGGTAGGCGAACACCGTCGCACCCTCCCGACGAGCCGATGCGCTGTTGAACAGGTCGGTCGAGCCGTGGCCGTAGAAGATGTTGTCGCCCAGGATCAGCGCCGAGGGCGAGCCCGCCACGAAGTCCGCGCCGATGATGTAGGCCTGGGCAAGCCCCTCGGGATTGGGCTGGACGGCGTATTCGATGCTGCAGCCCCATTGCGACCCGTCGCCGAGCAGCGCCTGGAAGGACGGCGTGTCGCGTGGCGTCGAAATGATCAGGATCTCGCGGATCCCGGCCAGCATCAGCGTCGACAGCGGATAATAGATCATCGGCTTGTCGTAGACAGGCATCAGCTGCTTCGACGTGACCTGGGTCATGGGGTGCAGCCGGGTGCCCGAACCTCCGGCCAATATGATGCCCTTCATGGCGCGGCGCTCCTGTTCGAAAGCTCTTCTACAATCTCGGCGACGACGTCCCGCCACGGACGGGGTTCGATGCCGTAGTCGGTGGTGATCTTCGCGGTGGAAAGTCGGGAATTGGCCGGCCGCCGGCCCGCCGTGGGATACTCGGCTGTGGTGATCGACGCCACCTCGGCGAACGGCCCGCCATGGCGGGCGCTTTGAGCGAAGATCTCCTGCGCCAGCCCGCTCCAGCTGGTCTCGCCGGCGTTCACGAAGTGATAGACGCCGGTCGGCGCGCCGGGATCGGCGATCATCCGTAACGTTATGGTCGCCAGCGCCTGGGCGAGGTCGCGCGCGGAAGTCGGGCAGCCGAACTGGTCTGCCACGACCGAGACCCGGTCCCGATCGCCGGCGAGACGCAGCATCGTCTTGAGAAAGTTGGCGTGGTGGGGACTCAGCACCCAGGCCGTGCGAACGACCACCGAGCGGGGATTGCCCGACCGCACGGCCAGTTCGCCCGCCAGCTTGCTCGCGCCATAGACGCTCAGGGGCGCTACCGGCGCGTCCTCGGCGTTGAACCCTTCGCCCTGGCCGTCGAAGACATAGTCCGTCGAGACGTGCACCAGCGGAACACCCGCCGCCTTCGTCGCCTCGGCCAGCAGGGCCGGCGCCAGGGCGTTGGCCGCGAACGCCGCGCCGACCTCGGTCTCCGCCTTGTCGACGGCGGTGTAGGCGGCTGGGTTGATCACGGCCGCCACCCGGTTGGCGGAAAACCAGGCCGCGACGCTGGCCGCGTCCGTCAGGTCAAGCTCCGACCGGGCGGGGGCGAGCACGGTCACCCCCGCGGGCCAGTCATGGGCCTGCAGTTCGGCGCCGACCTGGCCGGCGCCGCCCGTCACCAGAATCGCGATGGGCTCAGCCATGGCCGCGTCGGGCCGTGGCGTCGCGCTTGTCGAGGATCGCCTGCCACCAGGGCCGGTTGGCCAGGTACCAGGCGATCGTGCGCTCGATGCCCTGCTCGAAGGTCACCGAGGGCGTCCAGCCCAGTTCGCGGCGGATCTTGCTCGCGTCGATGGCGTAGCGTTGATCGTGGCCGGGGCGGTCCTTCACGAAGGTGATCTGCTCGGCGTAGGACTTTCCGTCCGCGCGCGGCGACAGGCGGTCCAGCGTGCTGGTGATGGCCTTGACGACGTCCAGGTTCTTGCGCTCGGAATTGCCGCCGATGTTGTAGGTCTCCAGCGGTTGGCCCCGCTCGAAGACGGCCTGCAGCGCCGCGGCGTGGTCCTCGACGAACAGCCAGTCGCGCACGTTGGAACCGTCGCCGTAGACCGGCAGCGGCTCGCCGGCCAACGCCTTGATGATCACCAGCGGGATCAGCTTCTCGGGGAAGTGATACGGGCCGTAGTTGTTGGAGCAGTTGGTCACCAGAACCGGCAGGCCATAGGTGTGCCCCCAGGCGCGGACCAGATGGTCGGAAGACGCCTTCGACGCCGAATAGGGCGACCGCGGATCATAGGGCGTGGTCTCGGTAAAGTAGCCTTCGTCGCCCAGCGACCCGAACACCTCGTCGGTCGAAATGTGATGGAAGCGGAACGCGGCCTTCTCGTCGCCCTCCAGGCCGCTCCAGTACTTGAGCGCCTGCTGAAGCAGGGTGAAGGTGCCGACGATGTTGGTCTGGATGAAGTCGCCCGGTCCGTCGATGGAGCGATCGACGTGGCTTTCCGCCGCCAGGTGAGCGATCACCTGGGGGCGGAACGAGGTCAGCGCCGCCGCGACGGCGTCGGAATCGGCGATGTCGGCCTGCACGAAGCGATAACGGGGGCTGTCGGCCACCGGGTCCAGAGACTCCAGGACGCCAGCATAAGTCAGCTTGTCATAGACCAGCACCTCGTGGTCGCTGTTCGCGATCAGCCGCCGCACGAGGGCGGAACCGATGAAGCCGGCGCCGCCGGTAATTAGAATGCGCAACTACCAGTCTCCACTTGCGTGTCGTGAGCTCAGGCTTGAGCCAAATTCAACGGATTGCCGTCGTACTCGAACGGGCTGTCGAAGGCCGCGAGCGGTGGCAGCGCCTGGTCCTTCGCCGAGAGCGTCGCCCCCCCGGCTGGCAGCGGCCAATCAATGCCAAGCGCCGGATCGTTCCAGACGATTCCGCCGTCATGCCCGGGGGAATAGACATCCGAGACCTTGTAGGCCACCTCCGTGTCGTCCTCGAGCGTGACGAAGGCGTGACCAAATCCGATCGGCACGAACATTTGATGGCCATTCTGCGCGGTCAGCTCCGCGCAGACGTGATGACCATAGGTCGGGGACCCTTTCCGCAAGTCGATAGCGTAATCCAAGATACGACCCTTGACGCAGCGAACGAGCTTGGCTTGGGCGTGGGGCGGCCGCTGAAAATGGATACCCCGGATGGTTCCAGAATACTTTGAGTAGGATTGGTTGTCCTGAACGAATGTAGAATCGATGCCCAAGGAGATCATTTTCGGCGCGTTGTAAGTCTCTGAAAACCACCCTCGATCATCTTCAAACCGACGAGTTTTAATTACACACACGCCAAGCGTCATATTTTCGTCCCATATCTTAACGGTGGTCGACCGTCGCTCGCCGCATTGCATTGCAACATCGGCGTTATTGGGTCAAGCGGCGGCATGAACGGCTGGATTTTGAGACTTGAATTGTCTAATCACGCCTCAGAATCAATGACAGAACCGCGAAACTTGCGGCATTTGGGGTTATTTTCCTGAAGCTGCGGCCCCATCGTGGAAATATAGGGCGAAACAGGCTGCGCTTGACCCGTCCCGTCTAAGCTCCACCGTAGAGGCCGACGCGCCTCCCAGCCGCTGTTGCTTTTGATATTTCGCTTAGACGAACATTGCCCTAGGAGGATTCGGGATCCATCACGCGAGAGGCGGCGGACGCGGGAGCGCGATCTTGAAGGCACCAATCCTTGTTGCTGGCGGTGCGGGCTATATCGGCGCGCATACCTGCCTTCGGCTCGCCGAGGCCGGATACACGCCCATCGTCTATGACAACCTGTCGAACGGCTGGGAGTCGTTCGTCCAGTGGGGTCCGCTGGAGGTGGGCGACATCCGCGACGCCGCGCGGCTGGACGCCGTTTTCGCCAAACATAAACCCGTCGCCGTTGTCCATTTCGCGGCTTTCATCGAGGTGGGATTCTCGATCGCCGAGCCCGGCGCGTTCTACGAGAACAATGTCGGCGGGACCCTCACCCTGATCCAGGCCGCGCGACGCGCCGGCGTCGACAAACTGGTGTTCTCCTCGACCTGCGCCACCTACGGCGCGCCGGTCTATGTGCCGATGGACGAGAAGCATCCGCAGGCCCCGCTGAATCCCTATGGGCGCAGCAAGCTGATGGTCGAGCAGGTCCTCGAGGACCTGTCCCGCTACGAGAACGTCCGCTCGGTGGTCCTGCGCTATTTCAACGCCGCGGGGGCGGACCCCGAAGGCCGGATCGGCGAGAAGCACGAACCCGAGACCCACGCCATCCCGTTGGCGATCGCCGCCGCCCGGGGCGAGCGCGACAAGTTCATGCTGTTCGGCGGCGACTACGACACGCGCGACGGCACCTGCGTGCGCGACTATATCCACGTGCTGGACTTGGCCGACGGCCATGTCCTGGCGCTGAAATGGCTGCTGGACGGCAAGGACAGCGCGGTCTTCAACCTGGGCACCGGCACAGGCACCACCGTGCGCGAGCTGGTCGGCGCCATCGAGCGGCGGTCCAACCGGCCGTTCCCGCTGGAGTTGGCCGAGCGCCGGGCCGGCGACGCCCCCAGCCTGGTGGCCGACAACCGCAAGGCGCGCGAACAACTGGGCTGGACGCCGCGCCATGATCTGGACGCGATCATCGAACACGCCTGGGCCTGGCACGCCAACGGCGCGCTGGACTTGAAGCGCTGATCGTTCCCGAGGCAGAAGCTTGGTTTCGCCGCCGCCACCGTATCAACACTGACGCATTCGGCGGCTACACACCGCCTCCGCCGACCCACCGCGTAGGGCGACATTGTCGCCCTACGCGGCGAGCAATAGGATTTTGTTATGCATAGCCGCGCCGGCCAACAAGCCCGTCCCGAAGATCTGGTCGATCTGAACGCCCTGCTCAAAGCCTATGACGAGATCCGCCCGGACGTCTCGCGAGTCGACCAACGGGTCACGTTCGGCACCTCGGGCCATCGCGGCTCCAGCCTGGACGGCGCCTTCAACGAGGCCCACATCCTGGCCATCAGCCAGGCGATCGCCGAATACCGCGCCGCCGCGGGAATCACCGGGCCGCTGTTCCTGGGCCGCGACACCCACGGCCTTTCCGAGCCGGCCTGGCGCACGGCGCTGGAGGTGCTGGTCGCCAACGGCGTCACGGTGATGGTCGACAGCCGCGACGGCTTCACCCCGACGCCGGCGGTGTCCCACGCCATCCTCAAGCACAATCGCCTCGCGCCGGGATCGGCCGACGGCGTGCTGATCACCCCGTCGCACAATCCGCCGCGTGACGGCGGCTTCAAGTACAATCCGCCCTCGGGCGGTCCCGCCGGCTCGGACGCCACCACGCCGATCGCCGCGCGCGCCAACCAACTGCTGAAGGACGGCCTGACCGAGGTCCGGCGGATTCCCTTCGAACGGGCGCGGGCCGCGGCGAGCGAGTACGATTTCCTGGCCCATTATATCGACGACCTGCCCAGCGTGCTGGACCTGGACGCCGTGCGGCGCGCTCGCGTCCAGATCGGCGCCGATCCGCTGGGCGGCGCCGCGGTCGCCTATTGGGGCGAGATCGCCGATCGGCATGGGCTGGACCTGACCGTCGTCAATGACAAGGTCGATCCGCGCTGGGCGTTCATGCCGCTCGACACCGACGGCAAGATCCGCATGGACTGCTCGTCGGCCTCGGCGATGGCCAACTTAATCCAGATGATGCAAGGCGGCGCCAGCTTCGACGTGGCGATCGGCAACGACGCCGACGCCGACCGCCACGGCATCGTCACGCCCGACGGCGGCTTGATGAACCCCAACCACTACCTGGCCGCGGCCATCGCCTATCTGTTCAGCCACCGGCCGCGGTGGGGCGCCGATGTCGCTGTCGGCAAGACCCTGGTCTCGTCCTCGATGATCGACCGCGTGGTCGCCAAGCTGGGCCGCCGCCTGCTGGAGGTGCCGGTCGGCTTCAAGCATTTCGTGCCGGGGCTGGTGGACGGCAGCGTCGGCTTCGGCGGCGAGGAATCGGCCGGCGCCGCCTTCCTGCGCCAGGACGGAACCGTCTGGACCACCGACAAGGACGGCTTGCTGCTGGGTCTGCTGGCCGCCGAGATCCAAGGCACGACCGGCGCCAGCCCCAGCCAGCTCTATGCCGACCTGACCGTCGAGCACGGCGCCCCGGCCTATGCCCGCATCGACGCCCCCGCCTCGCGCGAGGAAAAGGCGCGCCTGGGCTCCCTCAGCCCAAGCGACGTCACGGCGGGCGAGCTGGCCGGCGAGCCGATCGAGCGGATCCTGACCACGGCGCCCGGCAACGGCGAGGCGATCGGCGGCCTCAAGGTGGTGACCCAGAACGCCTGGTTCGCCGCCCGCCCCTCGGGCACCGAGGACGTCTACAAGATCTACGCGGAGTCGTTCCTGGGTCCGGACCACCTGAAGGAAGTCCAGGACGAGGCCAGAAAGGTGGTCGCCGGCGCGCTGGCCGGCTGACCGCCGCCTGCGACACCGTGACCCGGAAGATGAACGAGAGCTAAATTGCCGGTTAAGGGTCTGTCCGCACTTTGGAGTCTAGTCTGGTTTCATCAGAACCAAGGTTAGTCTCATGGCTTGCTTCACCCTCCGCCCCTCGGACCGCTCGGAATTCGACTCGTTGCTCGGCGAACTGGCCACCCAGTTCCCCACCGCGCATGTCGAGGCCGCCCACAACGACAACTGGGCGTCCTACCGTGTCGACATCTCGTGCGACGCGCCTTGGGAAGGCGACCTGACCGCCTGGCTGCAAAGCAAGCATGCGGACTGCCCGCGCACCTGATCCGGGTTACTGACTGGCCCATAGAATGCGGGCGATCCAGACCACCTCGGTCAGATCCAGCGTCCGGCCCCGGTCCGTCCGGTTCAGCGAAGCCAGTTCGACGCTGCGGGCCGTGACCCGCGCCAGCTCCTTGACCAGCAGTTCACCGCCCGTGGTCCGCACCACCACCCGGTCGCCCCGGCGCGGCTGGACCGACGGCGAGACCAGGATGCGGTCGCCGTCGCGAAAGACGGGGGCCAAGGCGTCGCCGGCGATCTCCAGGGCATAGACGCCTTCGTCGGCCAATCCCGGAAAATCGATCTCGTCCCACGCGGCGCCGAGCGGCGCGCCGGTCTCGTCGAAGACGCCCTCGGCGGCGGCCTGGGCGAATCCGATCAGCGGCACCGCCCGGGGATTGGGCTTGGGCGCCCGCTCGGTCAGGGCCGCGAACTCCGAAAACCCCACCCCCGTCGCCTCGAGCACCTTGGCCAGGCTCTCCGTCGACGGCCATCGCGGCCGGGAGTCGCCCTCGCCGCGCTTGGAACGGTTGAAGCTGGTGGGATCCAGCCCCGCCATCTTGGCCATGGCCGAAGGGCTCATGTCGAAGCGCTTGGCCAGGGCGTCGATCGCGGTCCAGATTTCGGTGTGCGACAGAGACGACATGGCTGGCTGCATCCTGGCCGTAGGCTCCGGAAAATATGCCTCGACCCTAGGAAAGTAAACCTAACCACGCGCGATCAAGTTGACGTTTACGTAAACGTTGACGGCGGGAAGCCTCGGGCATATGGTGATCGGCGATAACCAACCGGCTCGGCCGCAGAAGTCGGGCCTGCCCAGGGAGGGTTCAAATGTTGGCCGACCTGCGACGTCCAGAGCGCACCTTTACAATCCGCCAGCTGTGCAACGAGTTCAAAGCGACGCCGCGTGCTTTGCGCTTCTACGAAGACAAGGGCCTTCTGACGCCCGCGCGCGAAGGCCTCAACCGCGTCTATTCCCACAAGGACCGCGTCCGTCTGCAGCTGATTCTGCGCGGCAAGCGCGTCGGCCTGTCGCTGTCTGAAATCCGTGAGCTGCTCGACCTCTATGACGAAAACGACGACGGCGCGGCCCAGATGGCCCGGTCGCTGAAGAAGTTCCGTGAGCGCGCCACCGCGCTGGAGCAGCAGCGCGAAGACATCGACGGCGCCCTGATCGAACTGCGCGAAGCCTGCGCCCGCCTGGAAAAGCGTCTGGCCGAGATCCGCCCCGACCTGCTGCCGCGCGCCGCGGACTACGACCAGGTGCTGCGCGCCCGGCTCGATGGTCACCAGGACGCCGCGCTGGGCAAGTAGACCCTAGCCCGCGCCGTTCCTTCAAGACCGGAACGATGCGCGCCTCTTTACCTCTCCACCCCGCCACTCCCGATCCGACTGACCAGGACCGCTTCATGACCTACCAGCCGCCCGTTCGCGACCACGCCTTCATCCTGCGCGACGTGCTCGACATCGATCAGCACAACGCCCTGCCCGGCTTCGCCGACGCGCCGTTCGAGACCGTCGAGCAGATCCTCGAAGCCGCCGCCCAGTTCACCGGCGAAGTCCTGGCTCCGCTGAACAGCGTCGGCGACAAGCAGGGCTGCGTCTGGAACAAGGACTTCACCGTCAAGACGCCCGACGGATTCAAAGAAGCCTACAAGCAACTGTGCGAAGGCGGCTGGACGGGCCTGGGCTCGGATCCGACCTATGGCGGCCAGGGCCTGCCCCACGTCGTCAACCTGTCCTTCAGCGAGATGTCGAGCTCGGCCAACATGGCCTTCTCGATGTATCCGGGCCTGGCCCACGGCGCCTATTCGGCCATCCACACCGGCGGTAGCGACGAGCAGAAGCAGACCTACCTGCCCAAGATGATCTCGGGCGAGTGGACCGGCACCATGAACCTGACCGAGCCGCACTGCGGCACGGACCTGGGCCTGCTGCGCACCAAGGCGGTTCCGCAGGCCGACGGCAGCTATCGCATCACCGGCCAGAAGATCTGGATCAGCGCCGGCGAGCACGACATGTCGGACAACATCGTCCACCTGGTGCTGGCCCGCATCGAGGGCGCGCCGGCCGGCGTGAAGGGCATCAGCCTGTTCATCGTGCCGAAGTATCTGCCCAAGGCCGACGGCTCGGTCGGCGAGCGCAACGAGGGCGTCAAGTGCGTCGGCCTCGAAGAGAAGATGGGCATCCACGGCAACGCCACCTGCGTGATGCAGTATGAGGACGCCAAGGGCTGGCTGATCGGCGAGGAGAACAGCGGCCTGAAGCTGATGTTCGTGATGATGAACGAGGCCCGGCTGGGCGTCGGCCTGCAGGGCGTCGCCCAGGCCGAGGCCGCCTACCAGGCCGCCGCCGCCTTCGCCAAGGACCGCCTGCAGGGCCGCTCGCTGACGGGCCCCAAGAACCCGGACGGCCCGGCCGACCCGATCATCGTCCACCCGGACGTGCGCCGCATGCTGCTGGAGAGCAAGGCCCTGATCGAAGGCGGCCGCGCCTTCCTGTTCTGGACCGCCCTGCACGGCGACCTGGCTCACCACCACCCCGACGAGGCCGTGCGGGCCAAGGCCGAGGACTATATGGGCCTCATGACGCCGGTGCTGAAAGGCTACCTGACCGACAAGGGCTTCAAGATCTGCTCGGACGCCATGCAGGTGCACGGCGGCAGCGGCTTCACCGAGCACTTCCCCGCCAGCCAGTACCTGCGCGACGTGCGCATCGCCTTGATCTACGAGGGCACCAACGGCATCCAGGCGCTGGACCTGGTCGGCCGCAAGCTGGCGGCCAAGGGCGGCCGCGGCGTGATGACCTTCTTCCAGGAAATCGACCAGTTCGTCGGCGAGAACGACGGCGACGCCGAACTGAAGCCGTTCATCGACGCGCTGGCCGGCGTGAAGGCCCAACTGCAGGACGGCACGATGTGGCTGATGCAGAACGGCCTGCAGAACCCCGACAACGCCGGCGCGGCCTCGACCGACTACATGCACCTCTTCGGCCTGACGGGCCTGGCCTACATGTGGTGCCTGATGGTCAAGGCGGCCAACGCCAAGATCGCCGCCGGCTCGACGGATCCCTTCTTCACGACCAAGGTCGTCACGGCCAGATATTTCATCGAGCGCATCCTGCCCGACGCTGGGGCTCACCTGGCCAAGCTGAAGACGGGTTCGGAGACGCTGATGGCCCTGCCGGCGGAGGCCTTCTGACCATGGGCGTGCTCGGCGCCGAAAAGCCGACCTTGAGGGCGCGTGACGGCGTCGCGATCCTCGAAACCGCGGTCGATAGGTTCTACGACGAGCACGCCCAGACGCACGTGACGGCGACGCGGCATGGGAACCCCGTCGTCGCCCGTCGACCGCAACCGTTCGGCCGCTGCGGCCTTATCACAAGGACGCTTTAGTCATGCTGCTGGAAGCCGCCGTTGTCCTGTGCCTGACCAACGCGACCGACACGGCCGCGTATGGACTGGTGCACGACGGCCGCTTCAAGACCACCTCGGCCAAGCTGGCGGGGACCAGCCTCACCTATCGCGAACCCGTGGCCCAGACGCCCTTTCCCGTCGTCGCCGCGGGCCAGACCGGCTGCACCACCCTCGATGCGGTCACCGTGGTCAAGCCGCAGATGGAGATCTGGTCGGGCCAGCCGGCGATCGCCGGCGACCTGCCCGCCGACCGCCGCGGCGACGCCCTCTGCCGCTCGACGGCGCCGACCCATCCCGGCCAGCGCCTGACATTCATCTATCGCAAGAGCCTGTTTGGCCGGCTGACCTGCAAGGAGACCCGCTGATGCCGATCGCCGTCGCCCCGCCGCCCAGTCCAGTCGCCGCCGACAGCCGCTCGGCCGTCGTCTGCGTTCGCGCCGCGGGTCCCCGCCCGCTGTTCTTCACCGGCAAGCTCGTGTCCAAGCGGCCCGGATCCAAGCCTCCAGGCGACTTCGAACTGCCGCTGAAGGTCAATGCGGACCAGTGCAACAACCTGCTGCGCTCGAAGGTGGCCGACTGGACCCTGTCGGTGACCACTCCGGGATTCAAGGCCTGCGCCCTGCCACCGCCGGAGTTCGGCTACCGGGTGACCTACAGCGCCAAGGCCACGGCCCGGGGCCTGGCCTGCGCGCCGATCGCCAAGTCGCCGATCGGAAGCTGGAAGTGATCCAGTCCCTAGGCCTTGTTGACGCTGTTGGCCTTGATCTGGGCCGCGCCTCGCGCGTCCAGGTCCTTGCGCGTGGCCTCCAGGCTGAGCGGACCCAGCAGGGTGGCGTTGACCGCGTCCATGCCCGGCGCGGCCACGCCAGGCTTGCGGGCGATCAGGTAGCGCAGGGAGAGGCGCTCGTTGTCGGCGGCGTCGGGCTGGGTGCCGTGCAGGGTGCAGGCGTGCCACATGGCCGCGTAGCCGGTCTTGCCGGTCAACAGGTGCTGCCGGGTCTGGACCTCGTGGCCGCGTCCGTCGCGGTACAGCCATCCGCCGTCGTTCTTGGTCAGGTCGTGCGGGAACAGCGTCCCGCCCAGCTTGTGGCTCTCTTCCAGCAGGAACAGCGGGGCGTCATGCGGCCCGACGTCGTGCAGGTAGATGTACAGGGTGATGAAATCGGCTTCCCGGTCCTTGTAGTCGATCAGGTCCTGGTGGAAGTCGATGCCGTAGAAATAGGTGATGTCCCGGAACGGGGCCCTCACATAGGCGCCCAGGTTGTTGACCGGATTGCCGGCGATGCGGGCCTTGAGCCAGTCGGGCACGACGCTGGCCGGCACGCCGCAGATCAGCTTCTTGAGCAGGATCTCATAGCCGTCGCCCAGCAGGGCTTCGAGCGCCGTCACGATCGCCGGGTCCTTCTCGACGAAGGCCAGATCGTCCTCGAACCGCTCCAGCAGGTTGCGGCCGGGCGCGGGATTGACGCCGATATATTGCGGGTCGGCGTCGAATTCGGCCTCGGACAGGAAGAGGTCCGCGTCGAACGTCCGCAGCGCGCGGATCTTGGCCAGCAGGGCGCTCGCCGCCGCCGGATCCACGCCGCCGCCGAACACATGATAGCCGCGCGCGATGAAGTCGCTCACCGCCGGGTGGGCCACGTTCGTCGAGCGCTCGGCTGCCGTCATCGTCCTGATCTCCAAACCCCGGAAGTCAGACGCTCTTTTGGTTAACGAACCCTCCAAGCCTACCCAGGAAGGAGCCATAAAATGGCCGACGCTTACATCTTCGACGCCGTGCGCACGCCGCGCGGCAAGGGCAAGAAGGACGGATCTCTGCATGAGATCACCGCCCTGTCCCTGGCCACCCAGGTCCTGGAAAGCCTGCGCGACCGCAACGGCCTGGACACCGCTTATGTCGACGACGTCGTCCTGGGCTGCGTCGCCCCGGTCGGCGAGCAGGGCAGCGACATCGCCCGCACCGCGGTGCTGACCGCCGACTACGCCGAGAGCGTGGCCGGCGTGCAGATCAACCGCTTTTGCGCCTCGGGCCTGGAGGCGGTGAACATGGCCGCGGCCAAGGTCGCCTCGGGCGAGGCCCAGCTGGCGATCGGCGGCGGCGTCGAGAGCATGAGCCGCGTGCCCATGGGCAGTGACGGCGGCGCCTGGCCCACCGACCCGTCCTCGGCCTTCAAGACCTATTTCGCCCCGCAGGGCGTCAGCGCCGACCTGATCGCCTCGCTCTACGGCTTCTCGCGCGACGACGTCGACGCCTACGCCGTCGAGAGCCAGAAGCGCGCGGCGGCCTCGTGGGCCGACGGACGCTTCAAGAAGTCGGTGATCGCCGTGAAGGACCAGCTGGGCCTGACGATCCTGGACCACGACGAGACCGTGCGTGGGAACACCACCATGCAGACCCTGGCTTCGCTGAACCCCTCGTTCCAGGGCATGGGCGACATGGCCTTCGACGCCGTCGTCACCCAGCGCTATCCGCAGGTGGAAAAGGTCAACCACGTCCACCACGCCGGCAACAGCTCGGGCATCGTCGACGGCGCGGCCGGCGTGCTGATCGGCACCAAGGAAATGGGCGAGGCCCTGGGCCTGAAGGCCCGCGCCCGCATCAAAGGCGCGGCCTCGATCGGTTCGGAGCCCTCGATCATGCTGACCGGCCCGTCGCTGGTCACCGAGAAGCTGCTCAAGAAGCTGAAGATGGAGGTCAAGGACATCGACCTCTACGAGCTGAACGAGGCCTTCGCCGCCGTCGTCCTGCGCATGATGCAGGCGCTGAACATCCCGCACGACAAGATGAACGTGAACGGCGGCGCCATCGCCATGGGCCACCCCCTGGGCGCCACCGGCGCGATGATCCTGGGCACCATGGTCGACGAGCTGGAGCGCTCGGACAAGGAAACCGCCCTGATCACCCTGTGCGTCGGCGCCGGCATGGGCACCGCCACCGTCATCGAACGCGTCTAAGATCTAAGGATTAGAACCATGGAAAACTTCAAGATCGAGGTCGACGGCGACGGCATCGCCCTGGTCACCTTCGACGTGCCCGGCCGCTCGATGAACACCCTGACCGCCTCGGTGATCCGCGAGATCGGCGAGGTGGTGGAAACCATCAAGTCCGACGCCGCCATCAAGGGCGCGGTGATCACCTCGGGCAAGACGACCGGCTTCTGCGCCGGCGCCGACCTGGGCGAACTGGGTGACGCGGAAGGCGGCGTCGGCGGAGGCGACCTCAAGGCGGCCTTCGAGGCCGGTTTCGCCCTGAACAAGGCTTTCCGCGCGCTGGAAACCGGCGGTAAGCCGGTGGCGGCCGCGATCAACGGCCTGGCCATGGGCGGCGGCCTGGAAATGACCCTGGCCTGCCACTACCGCGTCGTCGCCGACAACCCGAAGATCCAGCTGTCGCTGCCCGAAGCCAAGGTGGGGCTGCTGCCCGGCGGCGGCGGCACCCAGCGCCTGACCCGCCTGATGGGCGTGATGGCCGCGGCCCCCTTCCTGCTGGAAGGCAAGTCGATGAAGCCGGCCGAGGCCCTGGGCTTCAAGGTCGTGCACGAGGTCGTTCCCGCCGGGACCGAGGTCGAGGCCGCCAAGACCTGGGTCAAGACCAAGGGCGACCCGGTCGCGCCCTGGGACAAGAAGGACTTCAAGATCCCGGGCGGCGGCCCCTACACGGCCAGCGGCAGCCAGGTGTTCATCATGGGCAACGCCATGCTGCGCAAGCAGACCTATGGCAACTATCCCGCCCAGCTGAACATCATGAAGGCCGTCTATGAGGGCCTGCAGGTTCCGTTCGACGCGGCCATCCGCATCGAGACCCGCTACTTCCTCAAGACCCTGATGTCGCCCCAGGCCAAGGGCATGATCCGCACCCTGTTCCTCAGCCTGCAGGAACTGGGCAAGGGCTCGGGCCGCCCCGCCGGCGTTCCGCACTACGACGTCAAGAAGGTCGCCGTGCTCGGCGCCGGCATGATGGGGGCGGGCATCGCCTACGTCCAGGCCATGGCCGGCATCGAGACCGTGCTGATCGACCAGACGCAGGAAGCCGCCGACAAGGGCAAGGGCTACGCCGAGGGCCTGGTCAAGAAGGCCGTCTCGCGCGGCAAGATGACCCCGGAAAAGGGCGAGGCCATCCTAGCCCTGATCCACCCAACCGCCGACTACGCCGAGGTCAAGGGCAGCGACCTGGTCGTCGAAGCCGTGTTCGAGAACCGCGACGTCAAGGCCGAGGTCACCCGGAAGGCCGAGGCCCAGCTGGCCGACACCGCGATCTTCGGCTCCAACACCTCGACCCTGCCGATCACCGGCCTGGCCAAGGCCAGCGTCCGTCCCGCCTCGTTCATCGGCATCCACTTCTTCTCGCCGGTCGACAAGATGGGCCTGGTCGAGATCATCATGGGCGAGGAAACCTCCCAGGAGGCCCTGGCCAAGTCGATCGACTACGTCCTGAAGATCAGGAAGACCCCGATCGTCGTCAACGACAGCCGCGGCTTCTATACGTCGCGCTGCTTCGGCACCTTCGTGCAGGAGGGCATGGAACTGCTGTCCGACGGCTACGCCCCGGCCATCATCGACAATGTCGGCCGAGCCACCGGCATGCCGCGTGGCCCGCTGGAGATGCACGACGACGTCGCGCTGGATCTCTCCTACAAGATCGCCCAGCAGACCAAGAAGGATCTTGGCGACAAGTACGAGGAGCGCCCCTTCACCACGATCATCGAGAAGATGGTCGAGGGTGAGGGCCGCTATGGCCGCAAGAACGGCAAGGGCTTCTACGACTATCCGGAAAACGGCCCCAAGGTGCTGTGGAAGGGCCTGTCCGACCTGGCTCCGGTCCGGATCGCCGAGGTCGACAAGGCCGGCATCGAGGAGATCCGCACCCGGCTGCTCTATCGTCAGGCCGTGGAAGCCGCCCGCTGCTTCGAGGAAGGCGTGATCACCGATCCGCGCGAGGCCGATGTCGGCGCCATCCTGGGCTGGGGCTTCGCGCCCTGGACCGGCGGCCCCATCAGCCTGATCGACGGTCTCGGCGCCGCCAAATTTGTCGAGGCCTGCGACGCTTTGGCGCAGAAGTACGGGGCGCGCTTCTCGCCGCCACAATTGCTGCGCGACATGGCTGCCAAGGGTGAGACTTTCTACGGTCGATTTGGGACGAAGGAACGGATCGCGGCTTAACCCACTTACAGATTTCGCACTTTGAAAAGGGCTCGCCGATTAAGGCGAGCCCTTTTTATTTACCCCTGTTCGAGGCAAATATACTTTAAATTTATCATTGCGATCTGAATTCAACGAATTAATCCTGTAATTCGATCAGTCGAAATTGAAGTGTGCTTGCGATATATAATTGTATAACAATTGAGAATTCACAGGTCGCCTTCGTCGGGCTTTATTTCCTGCAACAGGCTCACATCCCCTTGGCGCCAGGAAGATCTCTCCAGCGGACGCTCGATCCACCAAGACACGGTCCCAGCCTCGGTCGTCGAAGACAGGGTCCGCCGCGGATCGTTCGGTCACCTCGCTCGAAATCCAATCCTCGGCAGTCTGGGACCATTGGATCAGATTTGCTGCGCTGCAAAAATGAACGTTTTAGTCTGTGCCGCCCTCCGTCGCATGTAACGGCTGACAGTGTCTTGACTGCGGTGTCTTCATGAAAGGCTTGGCCCAAGAGCAGATGGCGTGATGAGAAGAGATTTAGCGCTCAGAAACTCTTGTCTAAGAAATACACCATCATTGATTGCATTTTTAAGTAATGTGGGACATTTTGTCGCACTATGTGTCGATAAATCGTCGTTATGGCAAAATGCCCAATTTTTATACTTTAGCCTACATTATCCAAGCAGCGCCACTGTACCTCTCGTTAACCGATGAATGTTCATCTCTCCCCGCCACGGAGAGACACATGACTCGCTACTTCACAGCCAAGGGCGTCGAACTTTTCCTTTCGGCGGCGCCGAACAGTTGGCCAGCCCATAGTTCGGCCAAGGAAACCCAGGTCGGAACCGCTAACAACGACGTGTTCCAAGGTTCGGGCGGCGACACCCTGATCGGCGGGGCGGGCGACGACACCTATTACCTGTGGGATAAGGGCTCGGTCGCGGTCGAGCAGGCCGGCGAGGGGATCGACACCGTCGACGCCCGCTTCTGGGGTCCGGTGACGCTGGCGGCCAATGTCGAGAACCTGCTGCTGAACTCGGCCGGGTCGACGGCGGGGACCGGCAACGCCCTGAACAACATCATCGTCGCCGGC
>Ga0209257_1000273_pt1 | contig 117663 bp, 95 predicted proteins | sample AraplaCvi_mCL_r2_FD_184277 | JGI IMG/M metagenome (GOLD analysis project Ga0209257, IMG submission 184277) | Arabidopsis root microbial communities from North Carolina, USA - plate scrape MF_Cvi_mCL_r2 (SPAdes) (version 2) | ecosystem: Host-associated > Plants > Roots > Endosphere | place: USA...
TGGCTGGTTGGCGGTGCGATAGCGCTCGGCCAGCTCGCACTCGAACTGGCTGATCAGCTTGCCCATCGGCTCGCCGGTGACTTCCTCGTAGCGCGCGGCGTTCTCGATCGCCTTGGCCCAGTCGCGCTCGGCCTGGTAGATCCCAATCAGGTGCTTGAGCGCCTGCGGCGCGCGCTGGTCGATCTTGGCCAGATCGCCGAACACCGTCTCGGCCCGATCCAACAGGCCTGAACGCATGTAGTCCTCGCCCAGGGCGAGCAAGGCCTGCACGCGCTGCTGGTCGCTCAGGTCCGGGCGCTGTACCAGTCCCTGGTGCAGGCGGATGGCACGGTCGACCTCGCCGCGACGACGGAACAGATGACCCAACGCGACCTGGGTCTCGAAGGTTTCCTTGTCCAGCTCGGCGATATGCAGGAACAGCTCGATCGCCTTGTCCGGCTGCTCGTTGAGCAGATAGTTCAGGCCCCGGAAATACGTACTGGACAGCCGGCTGACCTGGGAAAACCCATGGCGCTGCCCGCCCCTGCGTCCAATGATCCAGCCCGCCAGCGCCGCCAACGGCACGAACAGGATGAACCAGATCCATTCATTGAGCGCTTCCATGCGTCAGAGACCTGCGGGCGGCGTGGTCGGCGGCTCAGAGACGGGCACGGCACGGGCCGCTTCGCGGTTCAGGCGGCGCAGCTTGCTGTACAGCGGCCAGACCATGGTCGCCAGCACGATCAGCACCCCAGCGATGGCGCCGATCAGCACGGACAGCATGATGGCCACACCGGAAGAGGTCTGGACAGAAGCGGTCAGGAACTTGAGCGTGACCTGGTCGGTGTTCTGGACACCTGCCACCAGCCCCACTGCAATAAGAAGAATCGCCACGATCAGGCGAAGGACATTCATGAAGCCACTCCTAGCTGGGACCGCCCTAGCTTAGCCGAGCGCGCGTCGTCCAGACGCATGGGCCGGTGTCAGTCGGCGCCGTCCTCGATGGGGACGACATCGCTGACGCGCTCGCGCAATTCCTTGCCAGGCTTGAAGTGCGGAACATGCTTGGCCGGCAGGGCCACCGAATCGCCGGTCTTGGGATTGCGACCGATGCGGGGCGGACGGTAATGGAGCGAAAAACTGCCGAAGCCGCGGATCTCGATGCGCTCACCTTCGGCCAGGGCGCCCCCCATCATTTCCAGCAGCGACTTGACCGCAAGGTCCACGTCGTCTGGCTTCAGGTGCGGCTGGCGCTGGCTGAGGATCTCGATCAGTTCGGACTTGGTCATCGGCGGAGGGTGTGGGGCGATACGCACCACGACCGGCCCGGATGATCCGGGCCGGTGTGGGAGGTTGAAGCAGACTTACTCGGACTTGCCGCCGTCCAACTGAGCGCGCAGCAGGGCGCCCAGGCTGGTGGTGCCGGTGGAAGCCTCGGCAGCGGCCTTGTTGTACTCAGCCAGCGCCTCGGCGGTTTCCGCCTCGTCCTTGGCCTTGATCGACAGCTGCAGGGTGCGGCCCTTGCGGTCCATGCCCATGAACTTGGCTTCGACCTTGTCGCCGACCTTCAGGTGCTGGCTGACGTCGTCCACACGGTCGTGGGACACGTCGCGGGCCATCACATAGCCTTCGACACCGTCGGCCAGTTCGATCGTGGCGCCCTTGGCGTCCACTTCCTTGACCACGCCTTCGACCTTGGAGCCCTTCGGATGCGAGGCCATGTACTGGCCGAACGGATCCTGCTCCAGCTGCTTGACGCCCAGGCTGATGCGCTCGCGCTCCGGATCGACCGCCAGCACGACGGCGTCGACGTTGTCGCCCTTCTTGAAGTTGCGGGCCAGGTCTTCGCCGGTGGAGTTCCAGCTGATGTCCGACAGGTGGATGAGGCCGTCGATGCCGCCGTCCAGACCGATGAAGATGCCGAAGTCGGTGATCGACTTGATCTGGCCGGACACCTTGTCGCCCTTCTTGTGGACGGCCGCGAAGGTCTCCCACGGATTGGCGGCGACCTGCTTCATGCCCAGCGAGATGCGGCGACGCTCCTCGTCCACGTCCAGGACCATGACCTCGACCTCGTCACCGACCTGCACCACCTTGGACGGGTTGACGTTCTTGTTGGTCCAGTCCATTTCGGACACGTGCACCAGGCCTTCCACGCCCGGCTCGATCTCGACGAACGCGCCATAATCGGTGACGTTGGAGACCTTGCCGTAGACGCGGCTGTTGGACGGATAGCGACGCGAGATGTTGTCCCACGGATCCTCGCCCAGCTGCTTCAGGCCCAGGCTGACGCGGTTGCGCTCGCGGTCGTACTTGAGCACGCGCACGTCCAGCTCCTGACCCACTTCCACCACTTCGGACGGATGGCGCACGCGCTTCCAGGCCATGTCGGTGATGTGCAGCAGGCCATCGATGCCGCCCAGGTCGACGAACGCGCCGTAGTCGGTGAGGTTCTTGACCACACCCTTCAGCACCACGCCTTCCTGCAGCTTCTCCATCAGCTGCTCGCGCTCTTCCGAGTGCTCGCTCTCGACCACCGCGCGGCGGGAGACGACCACGTTGTTGCGCTTGCGGTCCAGCTTGATGAGCTTGAACTCGAGTTCCTTGCCTTCCAGGTAGGCCGGGTCGCGCACCGGGCGCACATCGACCAGCGAGCCGGGCAGGAACGCGCGGACGTCCTTGATGTCGACGGTGAAACCACCCTTGACCTTGCCGCTGATGCGGCCGGTGATGGTCTCGTTCTTCTCGAGGGCTTCTTCCAGCTCGTCCCACACCATGGCGCGCTTGGCCTTCTCGCGCGACAGGACGGTTTCGCCGAAGCCGTTCTCGATGGAATCCAGCGCGACCTTGACCTGGTCGCCGATGCCCACGTCGATCTCGCCTGCGTCGTTACGGAACTGTTCGATCGGCACGATGCCTTCGGACTTCAGGCCGGCGTTGATCACGACGACGTCGTTGCGCACGTCGACGACGGTGCCGATGACGATGGCACCCGGCTTCAGCTTGGCGAGCTGGCTCTGGCTCTGCTCAAACAGTTCTGCAAATGATTCGGTCATTAGTTGAATACTCGGTTGGACACTGGACGCCCGCCCGGCGTTTGCCGGAATGCGTTCGCCCGCGCTTGCCTGCTAGTCGCACAGGCTGTCTTGAGGTTGGATTGATCGGCCCCCAGGATTGGATGACCGGGCTTTCTGCTGCGACATCACACCGCCGCCGGACGCACCAGCGACAGCACCTTGTCGACGACGGCCTCGATGGGCATGCCGGTGGAATCCAGCAGGACGGCGTCTTCCGCCGGCCTGAGAGGCGCCACCGTGCGCTGTGCATCTCGGGCGTCGCGGGCAAGGATCTCCCGCAACAGACCGTCCAATGTAACCGAAACCCCCTTGTCATTCAACTGCTTATAGCGCCTGTCGGCGCGCTCCTGGGCGCTGGCGGTCAGGAACACCTTGAACGGCGCATCCGGGAAGATCACCGTGCCCATATCGCGCCCGTCGGCCACCAGCCCCGGGGCGGTGCGGAAGGCGCGCTGGCGCTCCTTCAGGGCCGCCCGCACCTCGGGAATGGCCGCGATCGCCGAGGCCACGGTCCCGGTGGTTTCCAGCCGCAGCTCGCCGGTCGCGTCCACCCCGTTCACCAGCACCCGCAGGTCGCCCTCGCCCTGCTCGCGAAACCGCACTTCGGTATCGAAGGTGCAGCGCACCAGCGCGGCCGCGTCGGACAGGTCCAGGTCAGCCCAGCTGGCCGCGACCCCGACCGCCCGGTACAGCGCGCCGGAATCGAGGTAGTGCCAGCCCAGGCGGCGCGCCACCAGGCGACTGACCGTGCCCTTGCCTGCCCCGCTCGGGCCATCGATGGTCAGCACGGGAACGGCTTCGGACATGGAAATCTCCAGGGGGAATGGGTGGGGAAGGCCGGCATTATGACGCCGCCCGGGACGGGCCGGCCCGGGCTCATGCGCGGCGTGGCGCCCATGTACTTGATCGTCAAACAAAAACCGGGCTAGAATGCGCGGCTTCGTATTTCCGCCCAACCCTTTTACGCCGAGGTTTCATCATGAAGGTCCTGTCCTCCCTGAAGTCGGCGAAGGCCCGTCACCGCGACTGCAAGGTGGTCCGCCGTCGTGGCAAGGTCTTCGTGATCTGCAAGTCCAACCCGCGTTTCAAGGCCCGCCAGCGCTGATCCATCGCGCCAGCGAGTCCACAGAAAGCCGCCTTCGAGGCGGTTTTTTGTTGCCCGGCCGCTTCTGTTATAAATCGCGCAATTCCGCGGAGCCCAAGCCATGAACGTGCGTGCCCTGTCCCTGATCGTCCTGACCGCCTTCGCCGCCGCACCGGCCCTGGCCGACACGCTGCTGGTGGAACGCGCGCAGGACTCGGCCAGCAACCTGCCGGTCCGCGGCTGGACCACCTCCCAGGTGCTGGCCAGGTATGGCGAGCCGCAGCAGCGGCTGGATCCGCGCGGCGGACAGAAGCGGCAGTGGCCCACCATCAACCGCTGGGTCTACCCGCAGTTCACGGTGTACTTCGAGCGCAACAAGGTGATCGACGTGGTCGCCAACAAGGCCAGCGCCGAGGAAATCGGGCCCAAGCCGCCGATCCGCTGAAGCCGCGGCAGCGCGGCGCCCCGCCCTGCCCTTGGCCTGGCGCGATCGCGGGCAAGGCCGCCGCGTTCCGCCTTCCCTGAAAATCCCTGCCGGTGCACGCACGCCCGGCGCTGTCGATGGAATCCCCCATGTCTGACGTACGTTTCCCCGCGGAGTGGGAACCCCAATCCGCGATCCTGATCGCGTGGCCGCATGCCGACACCGACTGGGCCGAGCGCCTGGGCGAGGTCGAGGAGACCTACGTGGCCCTGGTGGCGGCGGTGACGCGCTTTGAGCCCATCGTGATCTGCGTGGCCGACGACGACCTGCAGACCTATGCCGAGGCGCGCCTGCGCTCGGCGCGCGTGGACATGGCGCAGGTGCGCTTCGTGACGGCCGAGTACGACGATACCTGGCTGCGCGATTCGGGCCCGATCACCCTGCGCGATGGCGAGCGTTTCCGCCTGATGGACTTCCGTTTCACCGGCTGGGGCGGCAAGTTCGAGGCCAGCCGCGACGACCTGCTGGTCGGGGCGCTGTCCGCGACAGGCTTGTTCGGCAACGCGCAGGTGCACAGCGTGGACTTCGCGCTGGAAGGCGGCGCCATCGAAACCGATGGCGAAGGCACCCTGCTGAGCACCTGGCGCTGCCTGCACGAGCGTCATCCGGACGCTTCGCGCGAAGCGGTGACCGACCAGCTCAAGACCTCGCTGGCGCAGGACCGGGTGCTGTGGCTGGAGCATGGGTACCTGGAGGGCGATGACACCGATGCCCACATCGACACCCTGGCCCGGCTGGCGCCGGACCACGGCATCGTGTTCCAGGCCTGCGACGACCCAGGCGACAGCCACTACGCCGAGCTGCAGGCGATGGCTGCCGAGATCGCCGCGCTGCGCACCCGCGATGGCCAGCCCTATCGCCTGTTTCCGCTGCCGTGGGCACAGCCGGTGCTGGACCAGGGCCGGCGGCTGGCCGCGTCCTACGCCAACTACCTCATCCTCAATGGCGCGGTGCTGATGCCGGCCTATGGCGATGTCGCCGATCAGGCCGCCGCCGCGGTGCTGGCGCAGGCCTACCCGGGCCGCGAGATCGTCAGCGTGCCGTGCCGTCCGCTGATCTGGCAGAACGGCAGCCTGCACTGCATCACCATGCAGTTGCCGGCTGGCGTACTGGCCACCGCCGACTGAGGCGAAGGCGCACACAGCTCCGGCGCCGCCTTTGCGCAGGCGCCGGATTCTTCCTGGCGGGACCGCGTTCCCGGGAAAGTCACGGCGGCGCGGTAACATGTGCGTTTCGCACAGCCCGCATCGATTCCGCCATGCCCCGTACCCACCTGCCGGTCGCGCTGATCCAGGAGCGCAACCAAGGCGACGCCGACGCCAATCTCACCCTCATCGAACAGCGCGTGGCCGAGGCGGCCGCGCGCGGCGCCAAGCTGGTGCTGCTGCAGGAGCTGCACAACGGCGCCTACTTCTGCCAGCACGAGGCGGTCCACGAGTTCGACCTGGCCGAGCCGATTCCCGGCCCGAGTACGACGCGCTTGTCCTCGCTGGCCAGGCAGCACGGCGTGGTGCTGGTGAGCTCGTTGTTCGAGCGCCGCGCCGCGGGGCTGTACCACAACACCGCGGTGGTGTTCGAAGCCGACGGCAGCGTCGCCGGCAAGTACCGGAAGATGCACATCCCCGACGACCCGGGCTTCTACGAGAAGTTCTATTTCACTCCGGGCGATATCGGCTTCAAGCCGATCGACACCTCGGTCGGCCGCCTGGGCGTGCTGGTGTGCTGGGACCAGTGGTATCCCGAAGGCGCGCGCCTGATGGCGCTGGCCGGCGCCGACCTGCTGCTGTACCCGACTGCCATCGGCTGGGACCCGGACGACGCCCAGGAAGAAAAGAACCGCCAGCGCGATGCCTGGGTGCTGAGCCACCGCGGTCACGCCGTGGCCAATGGGCTGCCGGTGCTGAGCTGCAACCGCGTCGGCCACGAAGCCTCGCCGCTGGGCGCATCGGGCATCGATTTCTGGGGCAACAGCCACGTGCTGGGGCCGCAGGGCGAGTTCCTGGCTCAGGCCAAGGCCAAGGCCGAGCCTGAGATCCTGATGGCCGAGGTGGACCTGCAGCGCAGCGAACACGTGCGCCGCATTTGGCCGTTCCTGCGCGACCGGCGGATCGATGCCTACGGCGACCTGCTCAAGCGCTATATCGACTGACGCCGCTCGATGACGCCGACGGTCCGCGACGCCGCACGCGACGACATGCGGGCCATCACTGCGCTGTACGCGCACGAGGTGCTGCACGGCACGGCGACCTACGAGCGCCAGCCGCCGGATGAAGCGCAGATGTGGTACCGGCACGGCGAGCTCGTGCAGGCGGGTTTTCCGTACCTGGTCGCCAGCATCGACGGGGCCTTTGCCGGCTATGCCTACGCCAGCGCCTACCGGGCGCGCGCGTCCTATCGCTGGACCTGCGAGTGCACGGTCTACGTGGCGCCGCAGCTGCGGGGTCGCGGCGCAGGCCGCGCATTGCTGGGCGCGCTGGTGGAGCGCTGCACGCAGCGCGGCTGGCGGCAGATGATCGCGGTCATCGGCGATGAGACCAACCTGGCCTCCGTCGGGCTGCACCAGGCTCTGGGATTCCAGAAGGCCGGGCGCTTCCCGGGCCTTGGACGCAAACACGGACGCTGGCTGGATGCCCTTCAATTCCAACGCGCGCTAGGCGATGGCGCGACCACCGCACCCGACGAAGACTGACTCTTGAACGACATCCCGCAGCCCTCCGGTCACGACACCGCCGCCTTCGGCGGCCAGCCCCATCGCATCGTCGAGCGCGATGGCGTGCGCTACACCTTGCTGGGCACCGCGCACGTCTCGCGCGCCAGCGTCGATGCGGTGCGCGCCGCGGTGGCCGAGGGGCCCTATGACACGGTCGCGGTGGAACTGGACGCCGGCCGCCTGCAATCGCTGTCGGACCCGCAGGCCATGGCCAAGCTGGACCTGGTCAAGGTGATCCGCCAGGGCAAGATGCATGTATTTGCCGCCAACCTGGCGCTGGCTGCCTACCAGCGGCGCCTGGCCGAGCAACTGGGCGTGGAGCCCGGCGCCGAGCTCAAGGCCGCCGCGCACGACGCCAAGGCGCGCGGGCTGAAGGTGGAACTGATCGACCGCGAGGTCGGCATCACCTTCAAGCGCGCGATGCAGGCGCTGGGCTGGTGGGGCCGGGTCAAGGTCGGCAGCGGGATCCTGGTCGGCATGTTCGCCGATGAGGAGGTCGCCGACGAGGAGATCGAGCGGCTCAAGCAGGGCGACATGCTGGAATCCAGCTTCGGCGAGTTCGCCAGCGAAAGCCCGGCCCTGTACCAGACCATCATCGCCGAGCGCGATCGCTACATGGCGGCCAAGCTGCGCGAGCATGCCGGCCCGGCCAGCGGTGCGCGCGAGGTCCTGGCGGTGGTCGGCGCCGGTCACATGGCCGGCATGGCGCGTCACCTGCTGGAAGACCAGGAAGCGCCCTCCAGCGTCGTGCCGGCGCTGGAGCAGACCGTGCAGAAGCGCAAGGTGCCCTGGATCATGCTGACGCTGGGCACGCTGATCCTGGGCGGGATCGCCTGGGGCTTCTACAAGGGCGGCTTCGGCATGGGCGCCAGCCTGCTGCTGCAGTGGGCGCTGTGGACCGGCGGCCTGGCTGGGCTGGGTTGCCTGCTGGCCGGCAGCCACCCGCTGAGCATCCTGTCGGCGGTGATCGCCTCGCCGCTCAAGCCGTTCCGGCCCGGCATCCCTTCCGGGGCCATCGCCGCCTGGGTGGAAGTGCACATGCGCAAGCCGGCTTACGGCGATTTCATGTCGTTGCGCGATGACGTGCAGAGCCTGCGCGGCTGGTATCGCAACCGGGTCTCGCGGGTACTGATGACCTTCCTGCTGACCAACTTCGGCAGCATGATCGGAGTGTGGATCGCGGGGATCAGGATCATCGGCAAGGTCGCCAGCTGATCCTGGTGCGAGGGCTGCGGGGCTCAGGCTTGCAGGCCGTGATGGCACGTTGACCGTTTCGCGGTGATGGTGGATGGAAGAGCGCCATCCACCCTACGGACATACACGCCATGTCCGCGCTGTCTGGCGGATGGAGACACGCGATCCACCCGCGCAGGGTGGACAACGCGAAGCTTGTCCACCAAGGCCCCCGCTGCGGCAAGACCACGCCACGCCGGTTCGTTTCACTGCGGTGGTGGATGGAGGAGCGTCATCCACCCTACGACCGACACGCCACGTCCGCGCTGCCTGTGTGCTGAGGTGGTGGATGGTGGAGCGTCATCCACCCTACGGGGGGACGACGCGGCACTTGTCTGGCGGTGTGCGGGCTCGAAGCGCAAGGTGTCCTGCGATCAGGGTGTGGCGCCCTGCCCGGCTGGCTGTGCCGGCGCCTGCACGCGCACGCCGCGCGCGCGGCGCACCAGTTCGCCCATGCCGAGGCTCATGTCGTCCAGCATGGCGTAGATGGTCGGCAGGAACAGCAGGCTGACGATGGTGGAGAACGCCAGGCCGCCGGCGATGGCGCGCGCCATCGGAAAATACGGCGGACCGTCGCCGCCGATCTGGGTGCCGCCCATGGCGATGGGCACCATCGCCAGGATCGCCGTGCCCATGGTCATCATGATCGGGCGCAGGCGCTCGCGGCTGCCCTCCACCAGGGCGTCGGTGCGGCTCATGCCGGTGCGGCGCAGGTTGTTGATGTGCTCGATCATGACGATGCCGTTGTTCACCACCACCCCCATCAGCACCAGGATGCCGATGAAGGACATCACGCCGAACACCGTGCCGGTCAGCCAGAACAGCCAGTAGACGCCGAAGATGGAGAACACCACCCCGGACATGATGGCCAGAGGGAACAGCAGCGATTCGAACACCGCCGCCATCACCACGTAGATCATGACCAGGGCGATGATCAGGTTGAACAGCATCTGCTGCATGGCCTTGTTGTCGTCCTGGTAGTTGCCGCCATCGAAGCTGTAGTTGTAGCCAGCCGGGAAGGTCATGCCCTTCAGCGCGTCTTCCATCGCCTTGCGGCCTTCCGGCACCGTGACCTTCTCGGCCAGGTTGGCCTGCACGGTCAGCGTGGTCTGGCGGTCGGTACGGTTGATCTGCGAGGCCGACGGCTTGATGTCCACCTTGACCATGGCCATCAGCGGCACGCTCTGGCCGGCGGCGTTGCGTACGGTGAAGCCGGCCAGGTCCTCGGCGCGGTAACTTTCGGCACCGGCGAAGCGCAGCCACACCGGCACCTCGTTCTCGCCGCGGCGGAACTCGCGCAACTGGCCGCCGCGCAGCGCCAGGTTGACGAACCTGGCCACCTCGTCGGCGCTGAAGCCGAAGGACGCCGCCCGCTCCCGGTCCACCCGCACGTTGAGCTCGCTGCTCTGGTCGCCGCTGTTGATGCGCACGTCGCGCAGCTCCGGACGCCGCGCCAGGATCGGCAGGACCTCGCGGGCGATCTCCTGCAGGGTCTGGTTGGAGTCGCCGGTCAGGGCCACCTGCACCGTCGGCGGTCCACCGCTGCCACCGCCACCGCCGTTGTTGGGGTTGTTGCCGATGCCGATATCCGCACGCGCCGACTTGGGCATGTGCTTGCGCAGCTCCTCGGTCAGGCGCTCGGTCTCATCGGCCCGCGTGGTCTTGAGCTTGACCTGGGTGCTGGCGCCTTCGCTTTCGCTGAACCACGAGTAGATCTGGGTAATGCCGTACTTCTCGCGGTTCTGCTCCAGGAACTGCTCGGTGCGCAGCACTTCACGCGAGATCTGGTCGCGGGTGAAGGAGCCCTTGAACTGGTAGAACAGGTTGATCTCGCCCGGGCGGGTGCCGCCGAACATGTCGGTCTTGGTCAGCTTCATCGGCACCAGCGAGGCGGCCACGATCACCACGATGCCCAGCACGCTCCAGCCGCGGTGGTTCAAGGTCCAGCGCAGCAGCTGCGCGTAGCGACGCTGCATCCACGGGATCAACCCGCGATCCGAGCGCACCTGCGGCGGGGTCTTCATGCGCGCCGACAGCATCGGGATCAGGCTCACCGCCACCAGCCAGGAGGCCAGAAGCGACACCGAGATGGTGATGGCGATCTGCGCCATGAAGATGCTGATTTCGTTGGTCTCGCCGAACAGGTTGGGCACGAACACGATGCAGTGGCACAACGTGCCGGCCGACAGCGCGATGGCCACGTGGCGCGTGCCAAGGATGGAGGCGGCCACCGGCTGGCCGGGCAGGCGCTCGCGTTCCTGGTAGATGCTCTCCACCACCACCACGGCGTTGTCCACCAGCATGCCCACCGCCAGCAGCAGGCCCATCATGGTCAGGATGTTGAGCGTGGCGCCGACGAAGTACATGAAGCCCAGAGTCATCACGAAGCAGATCGGGATGGCCAGGGTCACCATCAGCGTGGAGGGCCAGTGGCGCAGGAAGAAGAACAGCACGGCGATGGACAGCACCAGGCCGATGGCGCCGGCCTCGGCCAGCTCCAGCAGCGAGGAGGTCACGTTCTTGCCCTGGTTCTCGATGACCTTGACCTGCACGTCGCGCAGCTGCGGCTGGGCGCGGATGGCCTCCACCTCGGCCAGCGCCGCGCGCGAGACCTCCACCAGGTTGGCGCTGCGCTCCTTGTAGACATCCAGGCCCACCGCAGGGCGCCCGTCCAGGCGACGCCCGTAGTCCATGCGCTGCGGCTTGAGCCGCACCTGCGCGATATCGCCCAGGCGCAGGCCGCGGTCGCCGATCACCAGGTTGCGCAGCTGGTCCAGGTCGCGCAGTTCGCCCACCGGCTGGATGCGCAGGCGCTGGCCGTTGTCGTCGATCTCGCCGGCGGAGACTGAGAAGTTCACCGCCTGCAGGCGCGTGCTCAGGTCGGACAGGTTCAGGCCGTGCGCGGTCAGCCGGTCCGGGGCGATGGCCACCTCGACCTCGTTGGGGGGCGCACCGGAAACCTCCACCCGCGCCACGCCGGGGATGCGTTCGATCCGCCGCTTGAACTCGCGGTCGATCATGTCGTAGGCCTGGGTCAGGTCGCTCTGGCTGGCCAGGCGCACGCGCAGCACCGCTTCATCGCTGGTGGACCACTTGTGCACGAAGTAGCGCTGCATGTCGTCGGGCAGGCTGCTGCGGATCGCATCGATGCGCTCGCGCGCGTCGGAGGCGGCGATGGCGATATCGCGGTCCCAGTCGGAGAACTCGATGAAGATGTTGGCGCCATCGGGCCCGGCGCTGGAGCGCAGGCGCTTGATGCCCGGCAGCGTGGCCAGCGCCTCTTCCACCGGCCGCAGGATGTTGCGCTCCACCTCCTCCGGCGTGGAGCCGGTATAGGGCACCTGCACGAACAGGAACGGTGCGGAGATGTCCGGGAAGGCCTCCAGCGGCAGGCGTACCGCGGCGATGATGCCCACCACCACCATCGACACGAACAGCATGATGGTGGTGACCGGGCGACGGATGCTGAAAGCGGCAACGCTCATGCGCCGACCTCGCCAGGGTTGACCTGGTGCGCCGCATCCTCACCGGACAGGCGGCGGTGGCGGCGGCCGCGTTCCACGTAGGCGGCATCGCCACGGCGGTCCAGGCGGTCGTAGACCACCGGGATCACCAGCAGCGTCAGCACGGTGGACACCAGCAGGCCGCCGATGACGGTGACTGCCATCGGCGAGCGCACCTCCGCGCCCTCGCCAAAGGCCAGCGCCAGCGGCAGGAAGCCGAACAGCGTGCACAGCGTGGTCATGATGATCGGCCGCAGGCGCGAGCGCGCGCCCTCCACCAGCGCCCGGCGCTTGGGCACGCCGGCCTCGCGCAGCTGGTTGACCTTGTCGATCAGGATGATGGCGTTCTTGGTCACCAGCCCCACCAGCAGGATCAGGCCGATGAACACCACCACCGAGATCGGCGAGCGCGTCAGCCACAGGGCCAGCACCGCGCCCACCAGCGCCAGCGGGATGGTGAAGAGGATCACGAACGGATGCAGCAGCGACTCGAACTGCGAGGCCATCACCAGGTACACCAGGAACACGGCCAGGCCGAAGGCGAACAGCAGCGACCGGACCGATTCGGCCAGCTCCTCGCCCTGGCCGCCGATGTGCAGGCCCACGCCGGCGCCCAGCGGATGGGCCGCCACCATGGACTGCACCTCTCGTACCGCCGTGCCCAGGTCGATGTCGCGCAGGTTGGCCGAGATGATCGCCACGCGGACCTGGTCGGCACGGTGGATTTCGCTCGGACCGGTGGTGGCCACCACATCGGCGACCGCTTCCAGGCGCACGGCACGGCCACCGGCCGGGTGGATGATCAGCTGGCGGATGCGATCCACCGAACTGCGGTCCACTTCCTGGGCGCGCACCAGCACGTCGATCTTGCGATCACGGAAGCTGTAGCGCGTGGCCACCTCGCCGCGCACCTTCTTGACCACCGCATCGGCGATCTGCCGCGTGGTCATGCCCAGCGCCGCGGCACGCTCCTGGTCGAAGCGGATCTGGATCTCGGGAAAGCCCTGCTCCACGGTCGACTTCACATCGGCGTAGTGCGGGTTGCCGCGCAGCAACGCGGTCAGGCGCTGCCCGGCCAGCTCGATGCCTTCCAGGTCCTGCCCGCGCAGCTCCACCTGCAGCGGCGTGGAGAAGCTGAAGAGCTCCGGACGCGCGAAATCCACCTGCGCGCCGGGATGGGCCTGCATGCTCTTGCGCAGGCGCTCGCTTTCGGCCGCTTCGATTTCTTCGCTGCCGCCGTTTTCCATCACCACGGTCAGCTTGCCGATGTTCTCGCCGCTCTCGGTCGGGCTGGCGTCCAGCCGCGTGCCGCTGCCGCTGACGCCGTACAGCACCGACACGCCCGGATCGCCGTCGTGCTGTTCCTGCAAGGCGCGCAGCACCCGGTCGGTATCGGCCAGCGGCGTTCCCGGTGGCAGCTTGACGGTCATTTCGAAACGGTCCTGCGCCAGCTGCGGAATCAGGTCCGTGCCCAGGGTCGGCACCAGCGCCATCGCGCCGGCCAGGATCAGCGCAGCGATGCCCAGCACCCGCCACGGGCGGTCCAGCGCCGCCGGCAGCAGCTTGAGGTAGCGGCGCTCGGCCAGCGCGTAGGGCGCCATGGTGATATCGCTGAACTTGCGCATGACCGGCCCGATCACCGCTGCCGCGGCGCGCCACAGGCGCACCACCAGCCAGGCGATGCCGAACAGGCCACCGCGGGTGGCCGCACCCGCCCCCCGCCCGGCCATCGCCAGCGGCTTCTGCCAGCGTGCATCGGGCGACCAGCGCTGGCCTGCCGGCTCTTCCGGGAAGGACAGCGGCGCCTTGCCCTTGAGCGAGCTCAGCATGGGGATGAGCGTCATCGACACCACCAGCGAGATCGCGATGGCGATGGCCACGGTCAGGGCCTGGTCGCGGAACAGCTGGCCGGCGATGCCCTCCACGAACACCAGCGGCAGGAACACCGCGATGGTGGTCAGGGTCGAAGCCACCACCGCCATGCTCACCTCGCGGGTGCCGGCCACGGCCGCTTCCAGCACGCCCAGCCCGCGCTCGCGGGCCTTGGCGATGCTCTCCAGCACCACGATGGAGTCGTCCACCACCAGGCCGGTGGCCAGCGCCAGGCCGCCCAGGGACATGACGTTCAGGCTGAGCCCCAGCTGCTGCATGAAGAAGAACGTGGCGATGATCGACACCGGCAGCGACAGGCTGATCACGAAGGTGCTCCAGCCATCGCGCAGGAACAGGAAGATGATCAGGATCGCCAGCAGGCCGCCGATCACCGCGTCCTTCTTGACGTCGCTGATGGCGTTCTGGATGAAGCGCGACTGGTCGTCGATGGTGGTCAGCTCCACATCGGACGGGATCAGCGTCTTGATGCGCTCCAGGCGTTGCTTCAGCGCCGCGGCGGTGGCCACGGTGTTGGCATCGCCCTCCTTGTAGATGGCCAGCTCCACCGCCTCGCGCCCGCCCATGCGGATGATCGCCTCGCGCTCCTTGTGGCCCTGGCTGATGGTGGCCACATCGCGCAACCGCACCGGCATGCCGCCGGCAGCGACACTGCCGTTGGACGAGGACGCGCTCTGTACCGAGGCGGCCGCAGCCATGGCGCTGGCGTCGCCGGTCGCCGCGGCAATGGCCGCCATCTGCTGCGCGGCCGAGGACACGGCGCTGTCGCCGCTGCCGCCGCCACGCACGGTGAGCAGCAGGTTGCCGATCTCATCCACGTCGGCGAACTGGTTGACCGTGCGCACCAGGAAGCGCTGGCTGCCCTGCTCCAGGCGCCCGCCTGACAGGTTGACGTTCTCGTCCTGCAGCCGCTTGATGACCGTATCGATCGGCACGTTCAACTGCGCCAGCTTCTGCTGGTCGATATCGACCTGCACCTCGTCTTCCAGGCCGCCGCCGACCTTGACCGCGGCCACGCCTTCGACCGGCTCCAGTTTCTTCTTCAGGTCCTCGTCGGCGTAGCGGCGCAGGCCGGCCAGCTGGCGCAGCGCATCGGCCTGGTCCACCGCGCGGCCCTTGGTGGACAGCGCCAGGCGCATGATCGGCTCGGTGGAGGGGTTGAAGCGCAGCAGCACCGGCGCCTTGGCTTCCAGCGGCAGCTGCAGCGACTCCATCTTGTCGCGCACCTCCAGGCTGGCCTGGTCCATGTTGGTGCCCCAGGCAAACTCCAGCACCACATCGCTCTGGCCGGTGCGCGAGACCGACTTGAGCTTGCGCAGGTTCTTGACCACGCCCACCGATTCTTCCACCGGCTCGGTCACCAGCGTCTCGATCTCCGCGGGGGCCGCGCCGGTGTACTCGGTGCGCACGGTCAGCGTCGGATAACTCAGATCCGGCAGCAGGTTGACCTTCAGGCTGTTGAGCGCGATGGCGCCGAACAGCAGCAGGGTGACGGTGGCCATGGCAATGGTGACGCGGCGCCGGGTGGAAAACTCCACCAGCCCACCGCGCGGCGGTGCCTGTTCGTGTGCAGGCGGCTCCAGGTCGATCGCGCTCATCCGCGCTTGTCCGTCGGCTTGGCCGCAGCCACCTTCGGCGCGGCGGTGTCGATGACCTGGACCACGGTGCCATCGCGCAGGGCCACCTTGCCCGCGGTCACTACCGCATCGCCGAGCTTGAGCCCCTTGCGCACCTCGATCCATTCGCCGTCGCTGTAGCCCACCGTCACCGGCGTGCGTACCGACTTGCCATCGCGCACCACGTAGACCGCCGCATCGCCATCGTCCAGCAGCGCCACGCGCGGCACCACCAGCGCGTCGGCGCGCTTGTCGTAGTCGATGCGCACGCGGCCGAACATGCCCGGCTGCAGCGCCTGCCCGCCTTCGAAGGTGCAGACCACGCGGAACGTGCCGCTGCCGGAATCGACCACCGGCGCGACACGGTCCACCTGGCCTTCGAAGGTGCGCCCGGGCAGCGCATCGGCCACCAGCGACACCGGCTGGCCGGCCTTGAGCGTGGCCAGTTCGCGCTCGGGCACGTTGAGCACCGCCTCCAAACGGGCGTTATCGACGATGCGCAGCACCGGGGTGTTGATCTGCACGAAGTTGCCGTCCTTGATCGAGCGCGAGGCCACCACGCCGGAAATCGGCGCCACCACCGTGGTGAAGGACAGCTCCAGCTGCGCCAGCTGGTGCTGGGCGCGCATGTTCTCGGTGTCGTAACGCAGCTGGTCCACGTCGCTGGCGCTGACCATGCGCTGGCCGACCAGTTGCTCGGCGCGGTGGTAGTTGTTCTCCAGCTTGCGCAGCTGGGCGGCGGTCTGGGCCACCGCCAGGCGGGCGCGGTCCGGATCCAGGCGGATCAGCGGCTGGCCGGCGCGCACCACCTGTCCTTCTTCCACCAGCACCTTCAGCGCCACACCCGAGGTGCGCGCCACCACCTGCGCCTCGGCCCGCGGCTCCAGCGCGGCTGTGCCGGTGTAGCTGGCGGCGATGGCGCGGTGGGAGGCCTTGACCGCCTCCACCGGCACCGCCGGGACCGCATCCTTGGCCTCGGCCGCCTTGGCCTCGGGCACATTGCCCTTGCCGCAGGCCGACAGCGCCATCGCGCATCCGAGAAAGAGAGCGGCCGGGAGCAGGGTCCGGGCGGCGGGGTGCGCAGGAGTCTTCATGGCGACGTCGTTGTCTTGGTGTTGTAGACAAGTACACCACCAGCACCCGGAAGACTCATGCGCCGAAGGTCATGGTGACCAAGGTCATGTGTCAGCCCTTGCCATCTTCAGACACACGGATTTGCTGCGTTGCACCAGTAAATTCAATAGTTTGGCTAATTGATGCGCCCCATCCACCCCGGGCTATACTCCGGCGCAGCCAAGCGCCCCAGCCTGTGCGGGCGCACGCTAGAGAGGGGTCCAGACACCGATGAAGCGATCGTTGCGGCTGTTCAGCTGGCTTGTCGTTGCCTTGTTCGCGCCACTGGCGCCCGCGTTCGCCCAGGACTCACCCGCCCCCGCCCCCGCCGCGGCACCCGCGACTGCCGCTCCGGCCCCGGCTCCCGCTCCGGCAGCGGCACCGACCGGTCGCCCGGACGAGGGCCGCCTGCTGGCCTACACCTGCCAGGGCTGCCACGGCGTCACCGGCTACAAGAACGCCTACCCGAACTACCACGTGCCCAAGATCGGCGGCCAGTCGGCGCAGTACCTGACCCAGGCGCTCACCGAATACCGCAAGGGCACGCGCAAGCATCCGACCATGGAAGCCCAGGCGCAGAGCTTTTCCGACCAGGACATCGCTGACCTGGCCGCCTACCTCTCCAGCCTGAAGTGAGCGCCATGGCCAAGAAATCGACCATCACCACCGTGGCATCGCTGCTGTTCGCCGGCCTGCTGCTCACCGGCTGCTCCAAGATCGAGACCAACGAGACCGCGGCGGCCGACCCTGGGCACGCCAGCGGCGAGCATGGCTCGTCCTCGTCGGCAGGGCTGCCCGCCGGCCGCATCGAGGCCGGCGAGAAGCGCGCCCGGGTCAAGAGCCAGGCCACCAAGCAAAGCTGCATCGATTGCCACGGCGCCGAAGGCAACGCCCCGATCGATGCCACCTATCCCAAGCTGGGCGGCCAGTACGCCGACTACCTGGCCCATGCGTTGCAGAACTACCGCGACAAGCAGCGCGAGCACGCGCTGATGAGCCCGCAGGCCTCGGAGCTGAGCGATCAGGACATCTCCGACCTGGCCGCCTATTTCGCCTCGCGCCCCACCCAGCTGCGCGACCTGCATGGCTTGAAGTAAGCCCTCAAGCCCGCTCGAATGTCCAAGAAAATCGGGGCCGCGTGCCCCGTTTTCTTTTGGGCTTCCACCTGCCGGTGCAAAGCGCACCCGCGACGGCCAGGAGTACAGTCCAAGCACGCGGACTCCATCACCAGCCTGACTAGCAGGCGCCCCTAGCGAGCGGATTGAGCGCGCACGGGTCGTTGTCAGTGAACTTTTGTAGGAGCGGCTCCAGCCGCGAAGAGGCTTTACCGGGAGCGCCCCTTCGCGGCTAAAGCCGCTCCCACAGGAAAACCTGCAATTGGTTCGTTCGTGGAGCGGATCGGTGTCTCGAGGAACCTCCCAGGCGAGGCTGGGTGCGGCTGCATGGAGAAAAGCAGCCGCTCCCCTTGCCAGATCCAGGCCTTCCAAAGTGGCGCCGCGCATCGCCTTACTCCATTCGCGAGGCGCGGCCTTTCCGCCTCAAGTCGCGCAGGGTTGCGGATCTAACTCCCGACAGGAATCGGATTGCGCTTGACCGGAATCTCCGGCGGCGGACGCGACTGCGCTGGCTTTTCCTGCATGTTGGGATCGTAGACGCCGCAGCCACCGCCAAGCTGCAGCACTGACACCACGCATTTGATGCGCTTGCTGGTGCCGGGGATCGGGATCTCCATCTCGCGGATGTTCCGGCGCACCCATTCCTGCAACAGCGACTCGTTGGGCACCCAGTAGCGCTCGAACCTGGACTGCTCGTAGGTGAACGCCGGCGGGCGCTCCAGCCATTGACCGGCCTTGTCCGCGTCCAGGGCCTGTGCCTGCTGCGAGCCGGGCGGCCCCTTGTCCTGCGTCTTGCCATCGCCCTGCCCGGTCACCCGCGGCGAGCCATCGGCATTGAACAGCCCGTCGCTGGCACGTGCATTCGGCGCGGTGCGGTCGGCCAGGCCCCAGTCGTCGGCCTTTTGCGCCGAAGACCAGCTGCCCGGCGTTGGCGCAGGCGCGGCGGACGTCGGCGATGCGCGCTGCGTGGCGGCCGCGGATGGAGTGGTGGCGGCCGTATCGCGAGCGTCCGCGGCCGGGGCCGGTGCACGCGCGGGCGTCTCCGATACCTGTTTCGAAGCGTCTGGCGGGGCGGCGGCCGGCGCAGAAGCCACCTCTCGTGGCTGCGGCTGGGCAGGTGCAGGTGCCGGCGTGGGCGCTGCAGGCTGCGGCGCTGGCTGGGCGATCTCCGGCATCCGGATTTCGCGCTGGGCCAGGTCGGCACGCGGCGGTTGCGGCTGGCGCAGCTGCACCTCGCGCTGGGCCACCGGCCGCGGGCTGCGCAATTGCGGCAACGGCTCCGGGGGCGCTGGCACTTCGCGCTCGCGCACGGCGATCTCGGGGGTGCGCAGCGTCGGTTGCGGCAGCGCGGCCTGCGGCACGGCGGGCGCGCTGAGCGCCGGCCGCTCGACCAGGGTCACCTCACGCTGCGGGACTGTCACCTCCCTCGCCCGGGGCTGCACTTGTGGCAACTGCGGCGGCGTCACCGGCGGCAGCACGAAGGCCTGCTGCGGCTTTTCATCGGCCTGGCTGACCTGCACGTTCTGCTGGGCAGGCTCAGGCGGCTGCGGCGTGGGCGGTGCGGGCTCGGCCGGCTGCGGTTTCGGCATCGGCGGCGCGGCAGCAGTGGCCTCGGCTTGCGTCTCGCGCATGCTCTCAGTCGGCGGCACAGGAGAGGCCGGCGTCTGCGTCGTGGGCGGCGTCTGCGTTGGAGGCGGCGTTGCCGCAGAGCCCGACGCAGCGTTCTCCTCAGCTGCCGTGGTGGCTGCCGGCTCCTGCGCCGGCGAGCCGCCGTCGTTCTCGCCCGGTGTCCCCCGGCCAAGGAAACTCACCTGGGTGCGGGTCGGGTCCTGCTGCGGGACCGGCGGCAGATAGCTGACCAGGGCCGCCAGGACGAGCAGCAGCGCAAAGCCCAGGTGCATCAGAAAACTGACGCCACCGGCGAACCAGCGCAGGCCGCGCTCTTCCCGCGGTGGCGGATCCCAGTGTTGATACAGCAGCGAGCGCAGCGCCTGCCAGCGACTCAGGGCAGGCAGCAAACCGGTGGAAGGTGCCGGCCCGCGCGCGACCGCCCATGCCACCACGGCGGCGGTGCGGTCCCGGCCCAGCGCGCCACGCCGAACCGCCTGACCGCGTAGCCACAGCCCCCATCCATGCGGGAGGCCGGTGACCCGTTCCAGCAATGGCGCCGCCCTGCGGGGCAGGAGATGGGCGATGACCTCCGCGGCGCGCGTCACCGATGCGGGCGATCAGGCCGCGCTGTCGCGCGGGATGTACGGCGCCTGCCCCGTGTCGTGGTCGGTGGCATCGCGTACCGCGGTAATGCCGGGAACCTTGGCCATCAGCGTGGTCTCGATGCCCTGCTTGAGGGTCACATCGGCCATGCCGCAACCGTGGCAACCGCCGCCGAAGCGCAGCTTCACCACGCCCTCGCCGGTGACCTCCTCCACCGCCACGCGGCCGCCATGGGAAGCCAGCTGCGGGTTGATCTCGTTTTCCACCACCCAGCGCACGCGCTCGACCAGCGAGGCCGACTCGGCCGGCGCCTTGCCCTTGATATGCGGGGCCTTGATGGTCAGCTGGCTGCCGGTGCCCTGGGTAACGAAGTCGATCTCCGCCCCGTCCAGCCACGGCACGCTGTGCGCGTCCACGTATAGGGTGAAGCCCTCGCAGTCCACCGCCCACTCGTCACCGGCCAGTTCTGCCGGCTCTGCGAACTCCAGGCGCGCATCGGCCCGCGCCGTGCCCGGGTCGACCGCGCTCAGGCGCACGCCCATGCCGGGGATGGATTCGCGCTCGAGCAACTTGCGGAAGTGGCCCTGCGCCGTCTCTGAGATCTGGATCATGCCGCTATTCTACCGGTCTGCCGCTGCCCTTCTCACCCGCAAAGCACGGCCTGGAATGCTACGTTCACCCCGTCGTACCAGTGGAGCCCGCCATGTCTGACCTCGTCCCCCTCCACAAGGCGCACTGCGTGCCGCTGAGCGGTGCCGAACACCGCCTGAGCCAGGCGCGCATCGCCGAGCTGTTGCCGCAGGTGCCCGGCTGGGAGCTGGCCGAACAAGGCCACGCCCTGGTGAAGACCTTCACCTTCGGCAATTACTACCAGACCATGGCCTTCGTGAACGCGCTGGCCTTCATCGCCCACGCCGAGGACCACCATCCGGACCTGGGCGTGCACTACAACCGGGCCGTGGTGCGCTATTCCACGCACGACGTGGGCGGCCTCAGCGAAAACGACTTCATCTGCGCCGCCAAGGCGCAAGCCCTCAAGGAGCAGGCATGACCCTCTTTCGCGCCCCCGCCGGCCTGTTGGCCACCTCCTTCGCCACTGCGTTGCTCGCAAGCGCCTGCGGCGGCGGCCAACCCGAGGCACCCGCCCAGCCGGTCAAGCCCCCGACCGAGCTGTTGGCGGTGGACACCCCGCCCCCGCCCTACCCGATGGAGTTGGCCTGCAAGGACGTGGTAGGCACCGCCAACCTGCAGGTCACCATCGGCGTGGAAGGCACGCCCACCGACATCAAGCTGCTGAGCAGCAGCGGCAACGCGCAGCTGGACAAGCTGGCCGCCGACCAGGTCAAGGTCTGGAAGTTCCGCGCGCCCACGCGCAACGGCCAGCCCTACGCCAAGACCATCCAGGTGCCGATCAAGTTCTCCGCCCCGGCCGAGCGCCCGGCCGAGTGCTTCCAGTACGACGGCAAGTGATCAGGAGCTAGAAACGGGGAACGAGCGGAGAGGAACGAGTGGAAGGCCAGATGCTTGGCGTCACTCGTTTCTCGTTCCTCTTCACTCGTTCCTAAGCTTCAAGCCAACGCGTCCAGCACCTGCGCCAGCTCCGGCGCCAGCGGGGCGTTGAGCACATAAGGCGTCTTTCCCCCGTCCAGGGCGAACTCCAGCGAAGCGGCATGCAGGAACAGCCGCCGCAGCCCGGCCTGGTCGCGCAGGCGCTTGTTGATCTCCGGATCCCCGTATTTCTCGTCGCCGGCCACCGCATGGCCGATGTGTTGGGCATGGACGCGGATCTGGTGGGTGCGGCCGGTCTCGATCTTCACCTCGCAATAGGAATGCCCGCCGCGCCGTTCCAGCACGCGGAAGTGGCTCAGCGAGGCCTTGCCGTCGCGATGCACCTGCACATGGCGCTCGCCGCCCTGGCGCAGGCCGATGTGCAGCGGCGCATCCACCGTCATCACCCCGTCGGGCATGCGACCCACCAGCAGGGTGAGATAGCGCTTGGCGATGCCGCGGCCATCGTCCGCGTCGCTTTCACGCATCAGCGCCTGCAGCTCGGTCAGCACCGAGCGCTTCTTGGCCACGATCAGCAGGCCGGAGGTGTCGCGGTCCAGGCGGTGGACCAGCTCCAGGGTCCGGTTGGGCCGCAGCGCCCGCAGGGTCTCGATGGCCCCGTGGCTGATCCCGCTGCCGCCATGGCTGGCCACGCCCGAGGGCTTGTTCAGCGCAAGCAGGCGCTCGTCCTCGAACACGATGGCCTGCTCCAGCCGCTGCATGAAGGCAGCCGGCGGCGCGGTCCGTTCTCCTTCCTCGGCGAGACTGACCGGCGGAATGCGGACCTCATCGCCGGGCTCCAGCTTGCGCTCGGCCTTGGCGCGGCCACCGTTCACTCGGACCTGGCCGCTGCGCACGAGCTTGTAGATCAGGCTGCGCGGCGCGCCCTTGAGCTGGCCCAGCAAGAAGTTGTCCAGCCGTTGTCCGCCCCGGTCCTCGGGCACGCGGACCAGCCTGACCGACGCCTGCTTGGCGGCGGGCCTCTCGGGAACGTGGGAGCTCATCGCAGATTTACCAATTTATTCTGATACACTCGGGGGGCGAGATAAGGGTTTGATTTCGCAGGGAGTTGTTGTCGGGCCAGAAGCCCAGCTTCCCGCGATTTCCGGCGTAGCGCGCGGCCACCGCCCCAGGGGCGGCCATGTTAGCGGCTCACCGGCAGGCCCGGATACCGCCCGGGTCTTTCGGGGCTCCGGAGCTGAACATGTCCCGTGTGCCGCGCTGGTCCGACCAACGCAGCACCGGTCCCGCAACACAACAATAAAGCGCTCCCGCGGCCTGCCGTGGTGTCGAAGCGCTGGAAGCTCCAACCCGCCCCACCCGCGCTGCGCGCGAGGGGCGGCCGAACGTTCCAGAAGCAAAACGCCATGGCGTTCCGCGCGGTAGTAGCGCCAGGAACGCAACAATGAAGCGAATGCTCATCAATGCCACGCAGGCGGAAGAACTGCGCGTGGCGATCGTCGACGGCCAGACCCTGTACGACATCGACATCGAACAGCCGTCCAAGGAACAGAAGAAGTCCAACATCTACAAGGGCCGCATCACCCGGCTCGAGCCCTCCCTGGAAGCGGCCTTCGTCGATTACGGCGCCGAACGCCACGGCTTCCTGCCGCTGAAGGAAATCTCCCGCGATTATTTCCAGGCGGGCGTGGACCACCACAAGGCCGGCCTGCGTGAACTGCTGCGCGAAGGCCAGGAAGTGGTCGTCCAGATCGACAAGGACGAACGCGGCAACAAGGGCGCTGCCCTGACCACGTTCATCTCGCTGGCCGGCCGCTACATGGTGCTGATGCCCAACTCGCCCACCGCCGGCGGCGTCTCGCGCCGTATCGAGGGCGACGACCGCGCCGCCCTCAAGGAGGCGATGGACAAGCTGGCCATTCCCGAGGACATGGGCGTCATCATCCGCACCGCCGGCGTGGGCCGCGATGCCGAAGAGCTGCAGTGGGACCTGGATTACCTGCTGAGCGTGTGGAAGGCGATCGCCGAGGCCGCCCTGTCCAAGCCGGCGCCGTTCCTGATCTACCAGGAGTCGCGCCTGATCGTGCGCGCCCTGCGCGATTACCTGCGCAGCGATGTCGGCGAGATCCTGGTGGACACCGAGGAGCTCTACGCCACCGCCCAGGAATTCATGCAGCAGGTGATGCCCCACAACCTGCGCAAGCTCAAGCACTACACCGACGACATCCCGCTGTTCAATCGCTTCCAGATCGAGTCGCAGATCGAAGGCGCCTATGAGCGCAACGTGCGCCTGCCCTCGGGCGGTTCCATTGTGGTCGACCAGACCGAGGCGCTGACCGCCATCGACGTCAACTCCGCCCGCGCCACCAAGGGCGGGGACATCGAAGAGACCGCGTTCCACACCAACCTGGAAGCGGCCGAGGAAGTGGCCCGCCAGCTGCGGCTGCGCGACCTGGGCGGCCTGGTGGTGATCGACTTCATCGACATGTCCTCCAACAAGCACCAGCGCGAGGTGGAGAACAAGCTGCAGAACGCGCTGAAGTACGACCGCGCCCGCGTCCAGCTGGGCCGCATCTCGCGCTTCGGCCTGATGGAAATGAGCCGCCAGCGCCTGCGCCCCAGCCTGGGCGAGTCCAGCCAGATCGTGTGCCCGCGCTGCGACGGCCATGGCCGCATGCGCAGCGTGGAGTCGCTGTCGCTGTCGATCATCCGCGTGGCCGAAGAGCACGCGATGAAGGACAACACCGGACAGGTCCTGGTGCAGGCGCCGCTGGAGATCGCCAACTACCTGCTCAACGAGAAGCGCAGTGCGTTGCGCGAGATCGAGCAGCGCCACAGCTCGCCGATCATCATCGTCGCCGACGACCAGCTGCACACCCCGCATTACGAAGTCACCCGCATCCGCGAGAACGAGCTGGGCGAAGAGTCCAGCAAGCCGAGCTACCAGCGCGGCACCCCGCGCAAGCTGCCGGTGCATGCGCTGACCAAGGCCCAGCTCAACATCCCGGCGACCCCGGCGGTGACCACGGTCAAGCACAGCCAGCCGGCGCCCATCCGCAAGGAAACGCCGGAGCCGGTGGCGGCCGAGCCGACGCCTGCGCCGGTGGCTGTGCCGATGGCCAGCCCGGCCACGGGCGGCGTGATGGGTTGGCTCAAGCGCGTGTTCGCCGGTGCGCCGTCGCCGGCGCCGCAACCGGCCGCACCGTCGCAGGACAACCGCGCCCGCCAGGAAGGCCGCGGCCAGGGTGGCCAGCAGCGTCGCGATGGTCGTGACGGCCGCAATGGCCAGAACCGCAACGAGAAAACCCGCCGCGATCGCGACGAAAATCGCGGCAGCAAGCAGGAAAAGCAGGACCGGCCGCAGAAGCCGCCGCGCCAGGACGCCCAGCCGCAGCAGCAGAAGAACGCCGCTGGCAACCAGCAGAACCCGCCCAAGCAGCCCAAACAACCCAAGCCGCAGAACGCCGAGACCGCGCAGGCTGGCCAGCAGCCGCAAAAGCCGCGCAACGAGCGCCAGCCAAAGCCGCAGCGTGACGAGGCCACGGTTGCGGCCGAGGCTGCCGTGACCGCTGCGCAGGGCGCGGCCATCGTCGAGACCATGGCACAGGCCCCGGCCCCGGCCACCAGCGAGCCCACGGCCAAGCCCGTGACCGCCGCGCCGGCCCCCGTGGCCGATGCGACCACGCTCGAGGCGGCCACCCATGAGCAGGACTCGACCGTCGCTGTCCCTGAAGCGGAGGATGCGGACGGAACCGCCGGCGCGGATGCTGGCGAGGGCGCAAGCCGCCGTCGTCGCGGTCGCCGCGGCGGCCGTCGTCGTCGTCGTGGCAACGGTGGCGAAGGCGCTGCCGCAGGCGCCGCCGATGGCATCGACGATGGTTCGGACGGCGACGAGGACGGCAGCGACGGCGAGCCCTCCGTGGTGGTCGTCAGCAACAACCAGCCTGAGTTCGACTTCGACGATGCGCCAGCGCCTGCCGCTGCGCCGGTGAAGGCGGAGCGCCCCCCGCGCGCCGCCGCTGCTGCCGCCGCCCCGGCGGCCGTCAGTGCCGAGGTGGCAGACGTCGAAGCGCCCAAGCCGCAGGTGGCTGAAGTTGCCGCGGCCGAGGTGTCGCCGGTCGAGGCACCGACGCCGCAGGCGAGCGCGCCGGCCGTGGTCGAGTCCCGCGACGAGGCCCCGGCTGCGCCGACCGTGCAGGCCACCCGGCCGGAACCGGTGCAAACCGAGCTCGCCTCGCTCGAGGTCGCACAGGAGGCCGAGATCATCGCGCCCACCCCGGTGACCGAACTGCCCCTGGCGACGCCGACCGCGACCGAGCAGACGCCGGAAGCGGAAGCCACCCCGGCTGCACCGGCCCCAGCGCCGACGCCGGTCGCAGAGGTCGAACCCGAGGTTGCGAGCGCGACTGAGACCGCCGAAGACGTTGCCGTGCCGGCTCCTGCAAGCGCGCCGGAACCTGCGGCGCCTGTGACCAAGCCTGCCGCGCCCGCCTCCACCGGTTCGCTGTTCTTCACGGCCGACGCGGAGACACCGCGCTCGGTGACGCGTCACCTGTTCGAGCCGGCGACACCCGACGTCCAGCCGACCAGTGCCGAGGCGTCCATCGCGCACACCGATGCCGATGCCGATGCCGAAGAAAAGCGCGGCGACGAGCAGCGTGACGAGGACAGGCCCAAGGCCTGACGCCTCCACGCTCGGGCATCCACACCCTGTGGATGCCCGGCCTGGATAGAAAGTAAAAAGGGCCGCACGATTCCTCGCGCGGCCCTTTTCTTTGCAGCGACGCGCCGAGGGGCTACAGCGTGTGCGCCGGGTCCTTCAGGCCGTACTGCGCGGCCAGTCGCGCCAGCGCGATGGTGTCCTGCACTTCCAGCTTCTGGAACAGCCGGCTCTTGTGCGTATGCACGGTCTTCGGACTGAGGCTCAGCCGCGTGGCGATCTCGCCCTGGCGCAGGCCCTGCGCGAGCAGCATCATGACTTCCAGTTCGCGCTCGGTCAGCTCGGCGAACGGCGACTGGCCTTCAGCCTGCGCCAGCGCCATGTTCTGCGCCACGTTGCTCCCCAGATAGCGCTTGCCGCGCGCCACCTGGCGCACCGCGCGCAGCAGTTCGCCGGCATCGCCGGCCTTGCCGATGTAGCCCCAGGCACCGGCTTCGATCAGCCGCTTGGGCAAGGGCCCATCTTCCAGCACGGACACGATGATCACCTTGCTCTCGGACTTGCCCTTGACCAGGCGCTCGGTGATATCCAGGCCACTCAAGCCTGGCAGATGCAGATCGCACAACACGATATCCGGCTTGAGCGCGCGGATCTGGCGCAAGGCCCGCTCGCCCTCCTCGGCCTCGCCGATCACTTCGATATCGACTTCATTGCCCAGGATCATCTTGATCCCGGTCCTGACCAAGGCGTGGTCATCGACCAGAAAGACCCGAATCGTCATCCCTGTTCCCCCGGTGGTGGCCCCTTCCCCGAGACGAGCATAGAGGGGAATTCACCGCGGCTGCAATGCGGCGCGTGCTGCGCGGCGCTCGGGAGTATGGCGGAGAGAGTGGGATTCGAACCCACGGTAGGCTTGCACCTACGGCAGTTTTCAAGACTGCTGCCTTAAACCGCTCGGCCATCTCTCCGTAACTTGCTGTGTCCACCCGCGAGGCCTCGGCGCCGCGCTCGCTGGTCGAACGACCTGCTACCCCACTCTTCGACCGCTTGGGCCTGATCGGGGTTGCCGCTTCGATGCGTCAGGCCGGCACCCGAAGGAAACCGGCTGCGTATTCTCGCACGATGCGGTGCGAGGCGGCAGCCGGGTCAGGAGGCCTTGCGCAAGCCCAGTTCGACCAGCTTGTCGTTGCACTTGCCGCCGCAGTCCAGGCGCGAGGCTTCGATCTGCTGCGGCAGGTGCTCGGCAAGGAAGTCGATGAAGACGCGCACCGCCGGCAGCAGGCCGCGGCGCGAGGCGAACACGGCGTGGCAGATGCCCTGGGGCAGCGACCATTCCGGCAGCACCACTTCCAGCTCGCCGCTGCGCACGGCGTCGGCGCAGACGGTCTCGGGCAGCATGGTGATGCCGTATCCGTCCTTGGCCATGGCCTTGAGCAGCGGGAAGTCGAAGCCGGCCAGGCGCGGCTGCAGTTCGATCTTGCGGACCTCGCCGTTGGGGCCGTGCAGCTCCCAGCGCTGGCGCGCTTCGTCCTCGCTCATGCTCATGGTGACGTGGTTGACCAGGTCCTCGGGCGCGCGGGGCCGGCCGGCACGGGACAGATACTTGGGGCTGGCGACCAGCAGCTCCTGGATCTGGCCGAAGCTGCGCATCACCAGGCTGCCGTCGTCGTCGAGCTTGGCGCGCACGCGCAGGGCGATGTCGTAGCCCTCGTTGATGATGTCCACGCGGCGGTTGTTGACGTGCAGCTGCAGGCGCACCTTGGGGTACTTGTCCAGGAAGGCCGGCAGGATCTTCGGTAGCTGCATCTGCGCCACGGCCACCGGCACGCTGACGCGCACCACCCCGCGCGGTTCGGCGGAGAGGCGGTCGACCACCTCGCGCGCGGCCTGGGCCTCGGCCAGCATGGTCTGGGCGTGGCGATGCACGCTGGTGCCGACGTCGGTCACCGCGAACCGCCGTGTGGAGCGCTGCAGCAGGCGCACGCCCAGGTCGGTTTCCAGCTGGCTGATGCGGCGGCTCAGGCGGGACTTGGGGATGCCTAGCGCGCGCTCGGCGGCGGCGAATCCGCCGTGGTCGACGACCATGGCGAAGTAGTACAGATCATTGAGGTCGTGCATGACGCGTGAGTTCCATCAGCAGAACAATGCGTGATATTGGACCACTTCGGTCCTGATTACGCAATGCTGACATCAGGGCTCGTGCTGGGTCGCGGTGTTGAGCCCATTTGCGGGTGGCGCGCCATGCTCACGGTAGCGCGAGCCTCCACAACCCACGGGCCTAACCGCGCGCCAAGCCGTCAACGCGGCAGGGTCATCAACACACGCCAACCTGACACGCGCCAAGGGCGGCCCACCCTCGCGCCGCTGACCAGACCTGTGCCTGCGATGGCCGTCGCGACACGCGCACCTTCTGCAAGCGCGCATGGCCGCTGGGCATTTGTGGGAGGCGAAGAAGCTTCCACAACAAGCTCACCGCAGCCCATGGCCCAGGGCCGAGCGGCATGCACCATCAGCCGACCGTGCCCGCAAGGACAAGCCCGGCCGCGCCACGATCCGCGTGCCGGCTCAGGCGAGCTTGGTCAACCCACCCATGTAAGGCTGCAGCGCCTCGGGCACATCGATGGAGCCATCGGCGTTCTGGTAGTTCTCCATCACTGCGATGAGGCAGCGGCCCACGGCCACGCCCGAGCCGTTGAGCGTGTGCACCAGTTCCGGCTTGCCGGTGGCCGGGTTGCGCCAGCGCGCCTGCATGCGGCGGGCCTGGAAGTCTCCGCAGTTGGAGATCGAGGAGATCTCCCGATACATGCCCTGCGATGGCAGCCAGACTTCCAGGTCGAAGGTCTTGGTCGCCGAGAAACCCATGTCGCCCGAGCACAGCAGCATGCGGCGGTATGGCAGGCCGAGCTTTTCCAGCACCACCTCGGCGCAGCGCGTCATGCGCTCGTGCTCGTCATCGCTCTCGCCGGGCCGCGCGATCGCCACCAGCTCGACCTTCTCGAACTGGTGCTGGCGGATCATCCCGCGGGTGTCGCGGCCGCCGCTGCCGGCTTCGGAGCGGAAGCACAGCGAATGGGCCGTCATGCGCAAGGGCAGGCGCGCCTCGTCAATGATCTCGTCGCGGACGATGTTGGTCAGGGAGATTTCGGAGGTGGAAATCAGGTAGCGCTTCTGCTCGCCCAACGCGGTGGCGAACATGTCCTCTTCGAACTTGGGCAGCTGCCCGGTGCCGTACAGGCTGTCGGCGTTGACGATGACCGGGACATTGGTCTCCTCGAAGCCGTGCTCACCGCTGTGCAGGTCCAGCATGAACTGCGCCAGCGCGCGGTGCAGCCGCGCCAGCGGTCCGCGCAGCACGGTGAAGCGTGCACCAGACAGCTTGGCCGCGGTATCGCCATCGAGCCAGCCATTGCGGGCGCCGAGTTCGACATGGTCCTTGATGCCGAAGTCAAAGCTGCGCGGCGTGCCCCAGCGCGACTGCTCGACGTTGTCTGACTCGTCGCTGCCGGCCGGCACGCTGTCGTGCGGCAGGTTGGGGATCCCTAAGGCGATGGCCTCGATCTGTGCGCGCAGCTGGTCCAGTTCCAGCTCCGAGGCCTTGAGCTCGTCGCCGAAGCCGGCGACCTCGGCCATCAACGCGGCCACGTCCTCGCCCTTGGCCTTGGCCTGGCCGATGGCCTTGGAGCGGGTGTTTCGCAGGTTCTGCAACTCCTGGGTGCGCACCTGCAGCTGCTTGCGGCGTGCCTCCAGGGCCTCCAGCGAGGAGACGTCCAGCGCGAAGCCACGGGAGGCCTGCAGGCGCTGGGCAAGGTCGGCGGGCTGGTTGCGGAGCAGGACGGGATCGAGCATGAGGGCACAGGCGCACAGCGGGAAAGACCGCCATTATCGCCGCTTGCGCGCCGGGATGCTGCCTTCAGTTCATGGCCGACGCGCGGTGCTGTGCGAAGATCCGGCGTCTTTCCCTCGCACCTGGCGCCGCCGATGCCCTCTTCCCCGTCTTCCAACGACCGCGAACTGACACTGCGCCTGCCCCGCTCGGCCCTGAAGATCGCCGGCATCGCCTTCGGCGCGGGGTTGCTGTTGTTCGTGGTCGTCTGGTGGGCCGGGCGCGATGACGCCTTCTATACCGTGCAGCCCGGCGAGAAGGCACCCGCACCTGCCGCACAGGCCGATGCCCTGCCCGCGCCGATGTCGGCAGAGGGCGGCGCCAGTGGCATGGAATCCCCGCGCGAGGTCGCCGACAGCGGCGATGCCGAAACGCCACGCCTGGTCGAAACCGCGCCGCCTGCCCCTCCGGCCCCGCCCAGCATCGACGAAACCGCAGGTCAGACGACGGCCGCCGGTGGGTCCGCTGCGCCAGCCGCCGGCGGCGAGACGCCGATTCCGATCCAGGGCCAGAATCCCGCGCCGCGCTATCCCAACGCCGCCATGCGCAAGCGCGAGACCGGCACGGTCGTGGTGCGGGTGCAGGTCGACGCCCAGGGCGATCCGGTCGGCGTGGCCCTCATTGGCCGCAGCGGATCGCGCGAGCTGGATCGGTCGGCGATGGAAGCGGTGCGCCGCTGGAAGTTCCAGCCGGCCCAGCGCAATGGCGCACCGGCGCCGGGGTCGGTGGATATCCCGTTCGAGTTCAACCTGGATCGCTGAGCGCGTGGCGGCAGCCAGACACCCTTCCGTCAACCTGAACGGCCGCAGGCGTAAGCCGCAGCCGAAGCAACTCGGCTCACACGTCCGCGACACCTGAATCCGAACACTGCCCGCCACCCCTTTGGGTACATGAGTGAGGAGGAACGCATGTCTCAGCCCCATCCAAGAACCGAGCCGGACACGCAGCATGACCTGCCCCCGACCCGCCGCCCGGGCAGTCCGCTGCTGTGGATCCTGCTGTTGCTGGCGGTGATCGCCCTGGGGATCTGGTACTTCAGCAGTCAGCGCGATACCGAGGGCGACGGTGACGCCATTGCGCCGGTGACCGAGGTCGAGCAGACCGCCGCCCCGAACGAGGGCGAGAAGGCCCCGGCCGCCGCCCGCAAGCCCAGCCGCCCGGCCGAAAGCGACCGTAGTCGCCCGGACCCGGTGGCGGACTCGGCGCCCGTGCCGCTGGGTTCGAATGCCGAACCGACCTATCCGCCGAGTGCCCTGCGCGCGGGCGCGAGCGGGACGGTGATGCTCAATGTCAGCGTGGGCGCCGATGGCGTGCCGACCGAGATCGCGGTCATCGAGCGCAGCGGCAATCGCGACCTGGACCGTGCCGCGCTGCAGGCTGCGCGCAAGTGGCGCTTCGCGCCGGCCATCCGCAATGGCAAGGCCGTCGCACAGGACGTGCGGGTGCCGGTGGAGTTCAAGACCGCCGAGCGCTGAGGCATTCGATTGGCGGCCATGGTTGGACCATGGCACGGTCGAAGGCCCCATCCGTAGGGTGGACAACGCGAAGCTTGTCCACCAGGCCGCCCGCCCACCGCGCCGGAGTCACGAAATGCCGCCCACGGGTGGCTTTTCGTTAGGGGGCTTGCGCGGCGATACGCCTACGTTGTCTGGTTCGCCGCGGTGGTGGATGAAGAAGCGTCATCCACCCTACGTGGGGTGGACAACGCGAAGCTTGTCCACCAAGCCGCCTGACCAACGCGCCGGAGTCACGAAAAATTTCGCCCACGGGCGGCTTTTCCGTTAGGGGGCTCGCGCGGCGACACGCCTACGTTGTTTGATTCGCGGCGGTGGTGGATGAAAAAGCGTCATCCACCCTACGTAGGGTGGACAACGCGAAGCTTGTCCACCGAGCCGCCCGACTACCGCGCCGGAGTCACGAAAATGCCGCCCACGAGCGGCTTTTTCGTTAGGGGGCTCGCGCGGCGACACGCCTACGTCGTTTGATTCGCGGCGGTGGTGGATGAAGAAGCGCCATTCACCCTACGTGGGGTGGACAACGCGGAGCTTGTCCACCAGAGCGTCCGGAACCGCGAGGTGACGAAAATGCCGCCCACGGGCGGCTTTTTCGTTGGCGGGGCTCAGTCTGCCGGCTGCAGCGACATGCCCAGGCTGCGGGCCAGGCCGTCGAAGTCAGGGAAGGAGGTGGCGACGTTGGCGGTGTCGCCGATGCGCACCGGCGCGGAGGCGCGTTGGGCGGCCACGGCGAAGGCCATGGCGATGCGGTGGTCGCCGTGGCTGTCCACCTCGCCGCCGCCGAGCACGCCCGGATGGATGGTGGCGCCATCGGGGGTCTCGTCCACCTGCAGTCCCAGCGCGCGCAGGCCGTTGGCCATGCTGGCAAGACGATCAGACTCCTTAACCCGCAGTTCGGCTGCCCCACGCACCACGGTCGGGCCGTGCGCGCAGGCCGCGGCCACGAACAGGATCGGGAACTCGTCGATCATGTCCGGCACGATCTCCTCAGGCACTTCGATCCCGCGCAAGGGGGCGTGGCGCACTACCAGGTCGGCCACCGGCTCGCCGCCGTGCTCGCCGCGGTTTTCCTCGGTGATGTTGGCGCCCATCAGGCGCAGCGCGGTCAGCAGGCCGGTGCGGCGCGGGTTGAGGCCTACCTGCCGCAGGCGCAGCTGCGAGCCGGGCACGATCGAGCCCGCCACCAGGAAGAAGGCCGCGGAGGAAAAGTCGGCCGGCACCGCGATATCGGTGGCGCTCAGGCGCTGGCCACCGCGCAGGCGCGCATAGCCGGGCGAGAACTCGATCTGCACGCCGAAGGCCGAGAGCATGCGCTCGGTGTAGTCGCGGGTGGGATGCGGCTCGCGCACCACCGTCTCGCCCTGCGCGTACAGGCCGGCCAGCAGGAGCGCGGACTTGACCTGGGCGCTGGCGACCTCGGTGGTGATATCGATCCCGGTGATCGCCTGGCCACCGTGGATGCGCAGCGGCGGAGTGCCGTTGTCCTCGGTGTCGATCCTGGCGCCCATCCGCGCCAAGGGCACGGTCACCCGGCGCATCGGGCGCTTGGACAGGGACGCATCGCCCACCAGGGTGCTGTCGAACGGTTGCGCCGCCAGCAGACCCGAGAGCAGGCGCATGCCGGTGCCGGCATTGCCGCAATCCAGCGGCGCGCTCGGCGCCTTCAGGCCATCCACGCCGACGCCATGGACGATGCGGCGCGAGGCCGAAGGGGTCTCGATGGTCACCCCCAGCTGCTGGAAGATCGCCGCGGTCGCACGCGTGTCCTCGCCTTCCAGGAACCCATCGATGCGCGAGGTGCCATCGGCCAGCGCGGCGAACATCACCGCGCGGTGCGAGACCGACTTGTCGCCGGGCACTGCCACCGTGCCGCTGAGCGCCGTGCCGGCGGCGGCCAACCAATCCTGGCGCGCGCTCACGGCACGGCCACCGGGTAGGAACCCAGGATCTTGATCTGGGCCGAGTGCTCCTTCAGCTCGGCCAGGGCCTGCTTCATGGCCTCGTCCTCGACGTGGCCCGCCAGGTCGATGAAGAAGCCGTACTCCCACTTGGCGTGGTGCGAGGGACGCGATTCGATGCGGTTCATGCTGATGCCATGGCGTGCGAAGGGGCTGAGCACGTCGAACAACGCGCCCGGCTTGTCGTGGATGAAGACCAGCACCGAGGTGCGGTCGTGCCCGGAGGGCGGGAAGATGCTGCGGCCGATCACCAAAAAGCGCGTGGTGTTGTCCTTGTCGTCCTGGATCGGGCTCATGACGACCTTCTTCAGGCCGTAGACGTGGGCCGCGCTCTCGCCGCCGATGCTGGCCGCGTCGTCCGCGCCGCGCGCGCGCCGCGCGCCCTCGGCGTTGCTGGAGACCGGCACCTTCTCCACCTTGGGCAGGTTGGCGCGCAGCCAGCCGGCGGTCTGCATGAAGGACTGCGGGTGCGCGTAGACGCGCTCGATGTCCTCGATGCGGCCGCTGCGCGACATCAGGAACTGCTGCACCCGCAGCTCCACTTCGCCGCAGATCTTCAGGTTGGAGGTCAGGAACATGTCCAGGGTGATCTGGATCGTGCCCTGACCGGAGTTCTCCACCGGCACCACGCCGAAGTCGGCGTTGCCCGCCTCCACTTCCTGGAAGACTTCCTCGATCGAGGCCAGCGGCAAGCCCACCGACGAACGGCCGAAATGCTTGAGCACGGCCTGCTGGCTGAAGGTGCCTTCCGGGCCCAGGTAGCCGATCTTCAACGGCTCCTGCAGGGCCAGGCTGGAGGACATGATCTCGCGGAAGATGTGCACCAGCAGCTCGTCGGACAGCGGACCTTCATTGCGGTCCACCACCATGCGCAGCACCTGCGCCTCGCGCTCGGGCCGGTAATAGTCCACCGCCGCGGCCAGCTTGCCCTTGGCCTTGCCGACCTGCAGGGAAAAGCTGGCGCGCTCGGCGATCAGGGCCTGGATCTCGCGATCGATGCTGTCGATGCGGCGGCGCACCTCGGCCAGGTCGAACTGGGCCGGCGCAGGCGCCTTGGTCTTGTCGCCGCCGGCCTTGGCCGGCATTGGCCTGGTCTTGGCCGCCTTGCCGGGCTTGGCAGCAGGCGTCGCCTTGGGCGCGGCGGTTTTATCGGGCTTTTTGGGCATTTCTCACTTCCAGGAAACAGAGAGCGCGCAACGGCACCGTCACCGGGTCCGCGCACGCTGGAACATCAGCCATGGCGCTGCTGGAAATCGCGCATGAAGTCGACCAGGGCCTGTGCGGCCTCCACCGGCAAGGCGTTGTACAGCGAGGCGCGCAAGCCACCGACGGCCTTGTGGCCCTTCAGCGCCAGCAGGCCGCCGGCCTTGGATTCGGCCAGGAAACGCGTGGTCAGGGTCTCGTCGGGCAGAAAGAACGGAATGTTCATCCGCGAACGCGCCGCAGGCTGCACGGTATTGCGATAGAAGCCGCCGGAGGCATCGATGGCCTCGTAGACCAGGGCCGACTTGGCGGCGCTGCGGCGCGCGAATTCGGCCACGCCCCCTTCGGCCAGCATCCACTTGAACATCAGCCCGGCCAGGTACCAGTTCCAGGTCGGCGGGGTGTTGAGCATGGAATCGCGCGCCACGTGCGAGCGGTAATCGAAGATGTCCGCCCGCGGCTGGCCGGCGCGCTCCAGCAGGTCGCGGCGGATGATGACCACCGCCACGCCCACCGGTCCGAGGTTCTTCTGCGCGCCGGCGTAGATCACGCCATAGCGCGAGACGTCGATCACTTCCGAGGCGATGGAGGAACTGAAATCGGCGATCAGCGGCACCTGGCCCACGTCCGGGGTGTCGTGGAACTCCACGCCGTGGATGGTCTCGTTGTCGGTGATGTGCACATAGGCCGCATCCGGGCTGAGGGTCCAGGACGCGCGCGGCGGGATGGAGGTGAAGCCATCGGCCTCGCTGCTGGCGGCCACGTGCACGTCGACGTAGTGCGAGACCTGCTTGATCGCGGTCTTGCCCCAGTGCCCGGTCACCACGTAATCCACGCGCTGGCCGGGCGAGGCGAAGTTCAGCGCCAGCAAGGCCTGCTGCGTGGTCGCACCACCGCCCAGGAACAGGATGGCGTAATCATCGGAAATGCCCAGCAAGGCGCGCAGGTCTTGGTCGGCCTGCTCGGCCACGGCCATGAAATCGGCGCTGCGATGGCTGATCTCGACGATGGAGGCGCCGATGCCGTTCCACTCCAGCATCTCGGCCTGCGCCTGGCGCAGCACGGACTCGGGAAGCGCGGCCGGGCCGGCACTGAAGTTGTAGTGACGCGTCATTGCGGGGGACCTGCGGGCAAGTTGCCTAGTATGCCGCAGCCTGAATGGCCCGTGCGGCGATGGCTGCATCCGGATCACACCGCGGCGCGTATGGTTACCGATGCGACGAAATCCGCTGCGGCCGGGGAATTTTTCGCCCGCCCACGCGTCCAACGACCACCATCACCTGTCACTGGAGCACCCCGATGTCCCTGCGCGATGCCTTGAGGATTCCCGAGTGGCAGGTTACCGATGAAGCCGTCCATGCCGCGCGCCGCGGCTTCCTGCAGACCCTGGGCGCCGCACCGGTGCTGGCCCTGGCCGGCTGCGCCGATGCCGAGCCGCCGGCCGCACCGGCACCGACGGTGACGCCTGAGCAGGCGCGCTCGGGGTTCAGGACCAGCGAGGCGCTGACCCGGATCGAAGACGTCACCAGCTACAACAACTTCTACGAGTTCGGCACCGCCAAGAACGATCCATCGCAGGCACCGAAGACGCTGAAGACTTCGCCGTGGACGATCAACGTGACCGGCGAATGCGACAAGCCGGGACAGATCGGCCTGGAAGACTTGCTCAAGACCAGCACCAGCGAAGAGCGCATCTACCGACTGCGCTGCGTGGAGGGCTGGTCGATGGTGATCCCGTGGATGGGCATTCCGCTGGCTTCGGTGCTGGCCCGCTTCGCGCCCAACTCCAAGGCCAAGTACGTGTCCTTCACCACCCTGGCCGATCCCAAGCAGATGCCCGGAATCCGCTACCGCTCGATCAACTGGCCCTATCGCGAAGGCCTGCGCATGGACGAGGCGATGAACCCGCTGAGCTTCCTGGCCACCGGCCTGTACGGCAAGCCGCTGCCGCAGCAGAACGGCGCGCCGGTGCGGCTGGTGGTGCCGTGGAAGTACGGCTTCAAGAGCATCAAGTCCATCGTGGAGATCAAGTTCGTCGAGCGCATGCCCGAGACCGCCTGGCACGATCTTCAGCCCTCCGAGTACGGCTTCTTCTCCAACGTCAATCCGAACGTGGACCACCCGCGCTGGAGCCAGAAGAACGAGCGCCGCATCGCCGGCACGGCGAGCAAGCTGTTCGCCGAGCGCATCCCCACGCGCATGTTCAACGGTTATGCCGACCAGGTCGCCTCGATGTACGCGGGCATGGACCTGAAGAAGTGGTACTGAGCCGGTGAGCCAGGCCGCCCGCACCAAAGCGACTCGCACGCCGCGACGCAAGACCTCCGGCGGTATCGTCCTGGCTAAGACCCTGGTGCATGCGCTGGCCCTGGTGCCGGCGGCGTGGCTGGGCTGGCGCTTCTGGCAGGTCTTCAACGGCGGCAATGTCGATGCACTGGGGGCCGACCCGGTGGCCTACATCGAACACGACACCGGCCTATGGGCGCTGCGACTGCTGATGGCGACGCTGGCGATCACGCCGCTGCGGCAGCTGAGCGGGCTGAACGTGCTGGTGCGGTTCCGAAGGATGCTGGGGCTGTACGCGTTCTTCTACGCCACCGTGCACTTGGGCGCCTACCTGTGGCTGGACCTGCGTGGCTACTGGGCGCAGATCTTCGAAGAGATCGTCAAACGCCCCTACATCACCGTCGGTTTTGCCGCCTGGGTGCTGCTGCTGGCGTTGGCGGTCACGTCCACCACCGGCTGGATCCGCCGCCTGGGCCGCAATTGGGCGCGGCTGCACAAGGCGGTCTACGCCATCGGCGTGCTGGCGGTGCTGCACTTCTGGTGGCTGGTCAAGTCCGACATCCGCGAACCGGCGCTGTATGCCGGCATCCTGGCGGTGCTGCTGGGCTGGCGGGTGGTGAAGGCGATCAGCCGGCGCCGAACAGCAGCAGCGCAGCCAGCGCCCCGGCGATCAGCAGTGCGGCCAGCAGCAGCCACGGCCAGCGACCCACCGACACCGGCGCGGCCGCCGGCAGATCGGCGCTGAAGCCGGGTTCGACTTCCGGCGGCAGGTCGTTCTCCACAGCCTTGCCCCAGGGCACTTCGACCACGAAGCGCGCCTGCGGCTCGAACACCACCTGGTCGCCCGCCTCCAGCAACGCCTCGCGGATGCGCACGCCGTTGACCAGCGAGCCATCGGCCGAGCCGGCGTCGCGCAGCAGCACCCGATCGCCCTGGCGTTCCAGGATGGCGTGCGCCGCGGCGCTGCCCGGCAGCTCGAGGCGGATGTCCGAGGCCGGCTCGCCGCCTACCGTGATCGGCCGTTCCAGCCCGATGCTGCGACCGTGGTAACGACCGCCGACACCGCGCAGGACGATCCGCGGGTCGGCCACGTCCATGGAACGACGCCCCGGGCCGACCGGTGCTGCAGTCACATCGGCGCGCACGCGCAGCTCCACGCCGTCGGCGAACAGCGCATCGCCGGCGCGCAGCTGCGCCACGCGATGCACCGCGCGGCCGTTGACGTGCAGCCCGCGCATGCCACTGGCCACCTGCAGCCAAAGGCCGCGACGGTCCACGCACAGTTGCGCCAGCAATGCGCCCTGGACATGGTCGCCGACACCGACATGGCCGCTGGCCTCGCGCACCACGCGATGCACGCCGGTGCCGAGGGGATAGTCCGGTTGCTGCCGCTGGGGAAAGTGAAGAATCAGGTTTCGCACGCGGCGCGAGCCTAGCATGCCGTGTCATTGCATGGCGCGCTCACGAGGGCATGCGCGACAATACGCGCCGCATCAGGAGCCACGACCCATGTCCAGCATCGATATCCGCCACGACCACGCCCAGTCCACCGAACAGGCCCGCGCCTCGGTCGATGCGATCGCGCGCAAGCTCGAGGAGCGCTTCGGCGTGAAGTCCGCCTGGCAGGGCGATCGCCTGAGCTTCAACGGCGCCGGCGTCGACGGCGGGATCGCCCTGCTGCCGCAGCAGCTGCACGTAACGGCCGAGCTGAACTTCCTGCTGTCGGCGATGAAGGGCCCGATCGAGGCCGAGATCCGCCGCGTGCTCGGCGAGCGCTTCAGCTGAAGCCCTCAAGTGCTGCGCTGATCGGCCGCTAACGACGGAGCATTCCTCTGGCGGACCCGGCTCGTGTTGCAAAGCACCATTTGTTGGCGTAAAACATTCCCTAGCCCGCCGGTCCTCCGTATGCTCCCCTCCCCTTACGGTTTTGGACTGGCGGGCTTTTTCGTGCCCGCGACGGACAGCCGGCTAGACTCCACCCGCCCCGGCTTTCTCGGCAGTCCATGACATACTGGCTCTTCGGTGCCGCCATCGCCTTGTTGGTCGGCTGCGCCTTCTCCTTCTATCTGTGGTTCGTGCGCCGACGCGACGATGAGACCGCCGCGGGCCTGCTGACGCTGGCCGGGCTGCGCTGGCGTGAATTCCAGCGCCTGGTGCTGGAGGCGATGAAGGCGCGCGAGCTCAAGCGCGTGACCCCGGCCACCGATGAGGAGCTGCGCGACGAGCACAGCAGCAACCTGCTGCTGCGCGGCCCGGTCGAGACCTGGCTGCTGGCGTCCAAGCACGGCATCGCCTATCGGATCGGTTCGGCGGCCATCGAGGAGATCGCCTCGGAGATGCGCTTGCGCGGCGCACAGCGCGGCCTGCTGGTGACCGAAGGCACGGTGGATGCCGGCGGCCAGGAGCGCGCGCGCCGCTACAACGTGGAGATCCTCGACGGCCGGCGGCTGTGGCCGGAGCTCAAGCCGGTGCTGGACCCGGTGATCCGCCAGCGCATCGTCGACGATGCCACCGCCACGGCCAAGCGCCATATCGCCATCACCTGGCTGGGCGCGGCCACGCTGGGCCTGGCCAGCGGACTGGTGCTGTCCAGCGTGGTCGGACCGCAGGCCGGGCACGAGGACCTCGCCGCGCCGGTCGCGTACACGCCCGCCGTGGCACCTGCCCCGGCACCGGCTGCCGCACCGAACGCGGGCCCGCCCGCGCCTGCTGCGGCTGCGGCGCCCATGACCCCGGCGCAGATCGAGGAAGCCCGCACCGTGGTCGCGCGGCAGATGCGGGCCCTGAAGACCATCAGCCGCGGCGTCTGGATCTCGCGTTCGACCCTGGAGGTGGACCGCATCGGTGGCGACGAGGAAACCACCATGGCCGAGGTCTGCGCCGTGCTGGCGCGCTATCCGGACCTGAGCCTGAGCCGTATCCAGCTCAACCCGCCGCCCGGCAGCGACCAGTCCGTGCACTGGCGCCAGTGCGGCGCCACGGTGGTCGTCCCGCGCTGAGCGTGGCCACAGCGGCGTTTCAGCGACCGCCTGGCGAGAACCGCGCGATCAGATCGTAGGCCTCGCCGAGGAAGACCTGGCGCACGTAGGTGATGGCGGCCTCGCCGCGCCAGGTCTGGCGGTCGATCACCAGGCAGGCCGTGCCCGTGGCCACCTGCAGCCGCTGTGCCTGGCTCGCATCGGCGTTGATGGCACTGATGCGGTGCTGGGCGCGGGTCCAGGGCACGTGCTGCAGCAGCCAGCTGCCCGGCACGGTGCAGGAAAAATCCATCCCCAGCGCTTCGGGCACCGCCACCGGATTGATCACCCGCTCCTCCAGCGCGAAGGGCCGGCCATCGGCCAGATGCAGGCTGCGCAGGGACAGCACGGTGTGGCCGCCGGCCACCTCGACCTCCTGCGGCAGCGCGCGCGCCGGCTTGCGGCATTTGCGTTCCAGCAGCTCGAAGCCGTAGCAGTGCCCGCGCGAGGCCACCTCGACCGGGATGTCCGGGATCTCCAGGGCCACCTGTTCCATGTGTGGGTGCGGCCGCGCCACGAACGAGCCGGCACGGCGGCGGCGCTGGATCAGGCCAGTTTCGGCCAGGGCCGAGAGCACCTTGTTGACGGTCATGCGCGAGCAGCCGTACTGCGCCATCAGCGCGTGCTCGTTGGGCACGCGATAGCCCGGCGGCCATTCGCCACTGAGGATGCGCGCCTCGATGTCGCCGCGGATGCGTTGGTTGAGGGTGAGCGGCGCGGGCGTGCTCATGCGTCCAGCACGCCTACCAGGGCCTGGGCGTAGCGCTGGGCCACCTGCTCGCGGTGCACGTGGCGGCCATCGCGCACCAGCTGGCGGCCGTTGTGCCAGACGTTGCGCACCGCACCGCCGCGCGCAGCGAAGATCAGGCTGTCCAGCAATGCATCGCCCTGGCGCGCGCGCAGCGCCGGATGCGTGGCGTCAAGTTCCACCAGGTCGGCTAGCGCACCGATGCGCAGACCGGCCTGAACCCCCAGCGCCTGGGCCGCGCCCTGCAGGGCGTTGTCGAACAGCCAGCGGCCGCTGGAAACGCCCTGGCCTTGTGCGAGCACGTTGCGTCCCCGTACATGCAGGCGCTGGCCGTATTCCAGCAGGCGCAGCTCTTCTGCCGCGTCGATCAGCACGTTGGAATCCGAACCCACGCCGAAGCGGCCGCCGGCCTGGGCGAAATCGCGCATCGGAAACAGGCCATCGCCGAGATTGGCCTCGGTGATCGGGCACAGGCCGACCACCGCGCCGCGCGCGACGATGCCCTGCACTTCCTCCGGCTGCACATGGGTGGCATGCACCAGGCACCAGCGCGCATCCACCGGCGCGTGCGCCAGCAGCCACTGCACCGGACGCTGGCCGGACCAGGCCAGGCAGGCCTCGACCTCGCGGGTCTGTTCGGCGATATGGATGTGCACCGGGCCATCGCACAGCGGCAGCAGCGCCGACAGTTCATCCGGCGTGACCGCGCGCAGGCTGTGCGGGGCCAGGCCCAGCACCGCATCGCCGAGCGGTGCGATTGCGCGTGCGCTGTGCTCCAGCAGGCGGGCAAAGCCGTCGACATCATGGATCAGCCGTACCTGCGCCGGATTGGGCGCTGCGCCGCCGAAGTCGGCATGCGCGTAGAACACCGGCAGCAGGGTCAGGCCAATGCCGCTGGCCTGGGCGGCCGCGGCGATGCGTGCGGCCATCTCGCCCGGATCGGCGTAGGCGCTGCCATCGGGGGCGTGGTGCAGGTAATGGAACTCGCCGACACGGGTGAAGCCGGCTTCCAGCATCTCGATGTAGGCCTGTTCGGCGATGGCCTGGAAGCTGTCCGGCGCCAAGCGGTGCAGGAAGCGATACATCAGCTCGCGCCAGCTCCAGAAACTGTCGCCGCTGCGGCCCCCGACCTCGGTCAGCCCGGCCATGCCGCGCTGGAAGGCATGGCTGTGCAGGTTGCCAAGGCCCGGCACGCCGATGCCAAGGCGCACATCGCCCGGCTGCGCCAGTGTCCCGGTCTGCAGGTCGGCGATGCGTCCCTCTGCCAATGCCAGGCGGACGCCGCGCGCCCACCCCTGGGCCAACAGCGCCTGATCGATCCAGACGTATTGCGTCGGCGTGTGACCGGCGGAAGGTGGCGATTGCAGCGGCATGGCGCGGCTCCGGCGACTGGACAGGCGTTGAACGACGGTTTTATTGTATAGACAAATAGCCTTTCGCCAACGATCCCTGCCCATGCGCTGCGACACGCTCTGGCACAACGCCCATCTGGCCACGCTGGACGCGCAGGACGGCGGCCTGGGCGTGCTTGGCGACGGGGTCATCGCCGCGCGCGATGGACGCATCGTGCACGTCGGCCCGGCCCGCGACGCGCCGGTGTTCGAGGCCACGCACCAAATCGATTGCCAGGGCCGCTGGATCACGCCCGGGCTGATCGATTGCCATACCCACCTGGTCTACGCCGGCAACCGGGCCGGCGAGTTCGAACAGCGCCTGGACGGGGTCAGCTATGCCGACATCGCCAAGGCCGGCGGTGGCATCGTCTCCACCGTGCGCGCCACGCGGCAGGCCGATGAGGCGGCGCTCACCGCCGCCAGCCTGCCGCGGCTGGATGCGATGCTGGCCGAGGGCGTCACCACCGTGGAAATCAAGTCCGGCTATGGCCTGAGCCTTGCGGACGAGTGCAAGCAGCTGCGCGTGGCGCGCCGGCTGGACGAGCTGCGCCGGGTCGAGGTGGCGACAACCTTCCTGGGTGCCCATGCGGTGCCGCCGGGGATGACGGCGCAGGACTACGTCGATGAGGTCTGCACCACGATGATCCCGGCCGTTGCCGCCCAGGGCCTGGCCGAGGCGGTGGACGTGTTCTGCGAGCACATCGGCTTCACCCACGCGCAGGCCGAGCAAGTGCTGGCGGCGGCAGCCGCACACGGCCTGAAGCTGAAGATCCACGCCGAGCAACTGTCCAACCAGCACGGCGCCGCGCTGGCCGCGCGCCTGGGGGCGCTGTCGGCCGACCACATCGAGTACCTGGACCAGGCCGGCGTGGAGGCGATGGCCGCTGCCGGCACGGTGGCCGTGCTGCTGCCCGGGGCGTTCTATTTCACCCGCGAGACCGTGCTGCCGCCGATCCCCGCCCTGCGCGCGGCCGGCGTGCCGCTAGCCCTGGCCACCGACAGCAATCCCGGGACCTCGCCGCTGACCAGCCCGCTGCTGGCCATGAACATGGCGGCCACGTTGTTCCGCATGACGGTCAGCGAATGCATCGCCGGCTTCACCCGCCATGCCGCGCGTGCGCTCGGCCGGCAGGACCGGCTGGGCCGCCTGCGCGCGGGCTTCGATTGCGACCTGGCGATCTGGGACATCGAGTCCCCGGCCGACCTGGTCTACCGCATGGGCATGAACCCGCTGCACGCCCGGGTGTGGCGTGGACATCCCGGTTGACTGGAGAACCCGATGAACCCGTCCATCCTGCTGCGTCCCGGCGCCGTCAGCCTCGCGCAATGGCGCGCCATCCATCGCGGCGCCAGTCTCGCGCTGGATCCGGCCTCGGCCGACGCGGTCGCGCGTAGCGCGCGCACCGTGGACGCCATCGTCGCCAAGGGCGCGCCGGTGTACGGCATCAACACCGGCTTCGGCAAGCTGGCCAGCGTGCGCATCGAGCGCGAGGACCTGGCCGCCCTGCAACGCAATATCGTGCTCTCCCACGCCGCCGGCGTGGGCGAGCCGATGCCGCTGCCGGTGGTGCGGCTGATGCTGGCGCTGAAGCTGGCCAGCCTGGCCCAGGGCGCTTCGGGCATCCAGCCGGCGACGCTGGCGCTGCTGGAAGCGATGCTGCAGCAGGACGTGCTGCCGGTGGTGCCCTGCCAGGGCTCGGTCGGCGCCTCGGGCGACCTGGCGCCGCTGTCGCACATGGCCGCGGCGATGATCGGCACCGGCGAGGCCTTCCATCGCGGCACCCGCATGGCCGCGGCCGACGCGCTGGCCCAGGCCGGCCTGCAGCCGCTGGTGCTGGGCGCAAAGGAAGGCCTGGCCCTGCTCAACGGCACCCAGTATTCGACCGCCTATGCGCTGGCGGGGCTGTTCGAGATCGAGACCGTATTCCAGGCCGCGCTGGTGGCAGGTGCGCTGTCCACCGAGGCGGCCAAGGGCTCGGATACGCCGTTCGATCCGCGCATCCACGCCTTGCGCGGCCAGCCGGGACAGATCGAGGTGGCGCAGGCGTTGCGCGAGCTGATGGACGGCTCGGCCATCCGCGAGTCGCATCGTGAGGGCGACGTGCGCGTGCAGGACCCGTATTGCCTGCGCTGCCAGCCGCAGGTGATGGGCGCGGCGCTGGACGTGATGCGCCAGGCCGCGCGCACGCTGGAGATCGAGGCCAACGGCGTGTCCGACAATCCGCTGGTGTTCACCGACACCGGCGAGGCCCTGAGCGGGGGCAATTTCCACGCCGAGCCGGTGGCCTTCGCCGCGGACATGCTGGCCCTGGCGGTGTGCGAGATCGGCTCCATCAGCGAGCGCCGCACCGCCATGCTGGTCGATCCGGCCCTGTCCGGCCTGCCGGCGTTCCTGACGCCCAAACCTGGGCTCAACTCGGGTTTCATGATTCCGCAGGTCACCGCCGCGGCGCTGGTCTCGGAGAACAAGCAGCGCGCGTACCCGGCCAGCGTGGATTCGATTCCGACCTCGGCCAACCAGGAAGATCACGTGTCCATGGCCGCGCATGGCGCGCGCCGGCTGATGGCGATGGCCGAGAACGCGGCCAACGTGGTGGGCATCGAGCTGCTGGCCGCGGTGCAGGGCTGCGATTTCCATGCACCGCTGGCCTCCAGCCAGGCGCTGGAAGCGGCGCGCGGCGCGCTGCGGGCGCAGGTTCCGACGCTGCAGGACGACCGCTACTTCCACCCGGACATGCTGGCGGCCACCGCGCTGGTGCGCGAAGGCTTGCTGGCCGAAGCGGTGGCGCTGCGATTGCCTGGGGTGAGCGCTTGAGTTGATCGACCTGTGAGAGCGGCGCTGTGGAAGCGGCTTGTGTCGGAGTCGTTTTGTGGGAGCGGCTTCAGCCGCGAAAGGGCTTTCCCGGGGAGGCCTCTTCGCGGCTGAAGCCGCTCCCACAAAACCCCTTCCACAAAACGACTTCCACAGAAGCCCCCTCCCACGACCTCCTGCCATCTATGACGCTGCCATAGCGGCTGCTGCACAACCTGCTCGAAGCGAGGCCTTATGACATCCCTGCCCGATTGGCTCAGTGTGCAGCGCGGTCGCGCGCCGTTGATCATCAGCTTTCCGCATACCGGCACCGTGCTGCCGGATGGGCTGGCCGAGCGCTTCGTCTCGCCCTGGCTGGCCCGGCGCGATGCCGACTGGTGGGTGGACCAGCTGTACGACTTCGCCACCGCGCTGGGTGCGAGCACCGTGCGCACGGCGATTTCGCGCTCGGTGATCGACGTCAATCGCGACCCGTCCGGGGTCTCGCTGTATCCCGGGCAGAACACCACCGGGCTGTGTCCGCTGACCACCTTCGATGCCCAGCCGCTGTACCGGCGCGGCGCCGAACCGGATGCGGAAGAGATCCAGGCGCGGCGCACGCGCTGGTTCGCGCCCTACCACGCGGCGCTGGAGACGGAGATCGCGCGCCTGCGCGCCCAGCACCCGGCCATCGTGGTGTACGACGCGCACTCGATCCGCTCGCGCATCCCGCACCTGTTCGAGGGCGAGCTGCCGCAGTTCAACATCGGCAGTGCCGGCGTTTCCGGCGCGGTCGATACCAGCTGCGCCCCCGTGCTGACCGATGCGGTCGAGCGCGTCTGCGCCAACAGCGGCTATAGCCACGTGCGCAACGGCCGCTTCAAGGGCGGCTGGAGCACGCGCCACCACGGCGCGCCGGCCCAGGGCGTGCATGCGATCCAGATGGAGCTGGCCTGCCGCGGCTACATGCCCGAGCCGGACACGGTCTCCCCCGCCACATGGCCCACTGCCTGGCAGCCCGACTACGCCGCGCCGCTGCGCGCGGTGTTGCAGCAGGTGCTGCAGGCCTGTCTGGACTTCGCCAACAGCTCCGCCGCATCCGCCCGCGCCGGCCACTGACGCTCGCGCACCGCTCCGCCTTCCGCGCATCCACCTGAGGATTACCGCATGACCCGCCTCGACGCCACCCGCCACATCCAGGCCCCCACCGGCAGCACGCTCACCGCCAAGAGCTGGCTGACCGAGGCGCCGCTGCGCATGCTGATGAACAACCTGCACCCGGACGTTGCCGAGCGCCCGCAGGAACTGGTGGTCTACGGCGGCATCGGCCGTGCCGCGCGCGACTGGGAGAGCTTCGATGCCATCGTCGAAACCCTCGAGCGCCTGGACGACGACCAGACCCTGCTGGTGCAGTCGGGCAAGCCGGTTGGCGTGTTCCGCACCCATGCCGACGCGCCGCGGGTGCTGATCGCCAACTCCAACCTGGTGCCGCGCTGGGCCAACTGGGATCACTTCAACGAGCTTGATAAGAAGGGCCTGGCCATGTACGGCCAGATGACCGCCGGCAGCTGGATCTACATCGGCGCGCAGGGCATCGTCCAGGGCACCTACGAGACCTTCGTGGAAATGGGGCGCCAGCACTACGACGGCGACTTGTCCGGCAAGTGGCTGTTCACCGGCGGCCTGGGCGGCATGGGCGGCGCGCAGCCACTGGCTGCGGTGATGGCCGGCGCCTCCTGCCTGGCGGTGGAGTGCCGCAAGAGCAGCATCGACATGCGCCTGCGCACCGGCTACCTGGACACCTGGACCGATGACCTGGATGAGGCGCTGCGCCTGATCGAGGCGTCCTGCATGGCGAAGACGCCGCGTTCGGTCGGCCTGCTGGGCAACGTCGCCGACGTGCTGGCCGAGCTGCTGGCGCGCGGCATCAAGCCGGACCTGCTGACCGACCAGACCTCCGCCCACGACCCGGTCAACGGCTACCTGCCGCAGGGCTGGAGCGTTGAGCAGTGGGACGAAAAACGCGTCTCGGCGCCAAAGGATGTCGAACGCGCCGCGCGCGCCTCGATGGCCAACCACATCCGCGCCATGCTCGGCTTCCACGCCTTGGGCGTGCCGACGGTGGACTACGGCAACAACCTGCGGCAGATGGCGCTGGAGGAAGGCGTGGGCAACGCCTTCGATTTCCCCGGCTTCGTGCCGGCCTACATCCGCCCGCTGTTCTGCCGCGGCGTCGGCCCCTTTCGCTGGGCGGCGCTGAGCGGCGACCCGGAGGACATCGCCAGGACCGACGCCAAGGTCAAGGAGCTGATCCCGGACAACCCGCACCTGCACCGCTGGCTGGACATGGCCGCCGAAAAGATCAAGTTCCAAGGGCTGCCCGCGCGCATCTGCTGGGTCGGCCTGGGCGATCGCGACCGGCTGGGGCTGGCCTTCAATGAGATGGTCGCCAGCGGCGAGCTGAAGGCGCCGGTGGTGATCGGCCGCGACCACCTGGACAGCGGCAGCGTGGCCTCGCCGAACCGCGAGACCGAGGCCATGGCCGATGGCTCCGATGCGGTCTCCGATTGGCCGCTGCTCAACGCCCTGCTCAACACCGCCAGCGGCGCCACCTGGGTCTCGCTGCACCATGGCGGCGGCGTGGGCATGGGCTTTTCCCAGCACGCCGGCATGGTCATCGTCTGCGACGGCAGCGAGGCCGCCGCCAAGCGTATCGCCCGGGTGCTGTGGAACGACCCGGCCACCGGCGTGATGCGCCATGCCGATGCCGGCTACGACATCGCGCTGGACTGCGCCCGCGACAAGCAGCTGGACCTGCCCGGCATCCTGCGCTGAGCTTAGGAATGCGCGCATGCAGAAGCGGCCGTGGCCGATTCCGCATGCGCTGCATGCGACCTAGGCGTTGGTCAGGCTGCCGGCCAGGTGCGCCTCATCGCGCGATTCGCGCCAGCCCTCAGCGCAGGTTGCGCATCAACGAACGGGTGGACAGCGCCACGCCTGCCAAAGCGATGGCCACGCAGGCCAGGGCGGTGCCGATGCTGGAGCCGTGGGCGACGAAGCCGATCAACGCCGGACCCGCCAGCACGCCGGCATAGCCGAGCGTGGTGACCGCGGGGATGGCCACGCTCTCGGGCATCACCTTCTGCTGGCCGGTCAGCGAGAACAGGGCCGGGACGATGTTGGCGCAGCCCAGGCCGACCATCGCATAGCCCAGCAGGGCCACCCACCAGGCCGGCACCAGCACGGCCAGCAGGAATCCGACGCACGCAAGGGCGGCGCCCAGGCCGATGGCGCGCTGGCGCCCCAGCCGCTCTACCAGCCCGTCGCCCCACAAACGGGTGACGGTCATGACCAGGGTGAACACCACAAAGCCCGCGCCCGCGCGCGCTGGGGCCATCGCCCGCGCTTCGATCAGGAACACCGCGCTCCAGTCCATCACCGCGCCTTCGGCCAGGAACACCACGAAGCCGAGCACGCCGATGAACAACACGACGCCGCGGGGCCAGGCCAGCAGCGGTGCATCCTGGGCCACGCGCTCGCTGCGCCAATGGCCCGCAAAGCCCAGCGCCAGCAGCACGATCGCGACCACGGCCACCACCGCGGCCAGCCACGGGGCGGCGCCCAGTGCCAGCAACAGCGTGGTCATCGCCGCGCCGGCCAGTCCGCCGATGCTGTAGAAGGCGTGGAAGCCGGACATCATCGCGCGGCCGCTGTCGCGCTCCACCGCCACGGCCTGCATGTTCATCACGCAGTCCATGGCGCCGATGCCGGCACCGAAGCCGAACAGCACCAGGCCCAGCGAGAGTGGCGTAGGCATCCACGCCAGCAGCGGCAGCATGGCGACGATGAGCGCGGTCGTGGCCAACATGACCCGCCGGCACCCCTGGCGCGCGGTCAAGGCACCGGCCAGGGGCATCGCCAGCAGCGATCCCGTCCCCAGGCACAGCAACACCAGGCCCAGCGCCGCATCGTCCAGGCCGGCCCGCGTCTTGGCGAAGGGCACCAGCGGCGCCCACACGGCCGCAGCGAAGCCCGGGATGAAGAAGGCGGCGCGGGTGGCGTGTTGTTGCGAACGAGGGCTGGAGGATGTCATCGAATGATCCTTCTCACGTGCCGCTCGTGGGAGTCGGACCGATGGCGGATGAGGGCGAGCCATTGCCCGTCCCTGCACGACGCACTTCCCGCATGCGGGCAGGGATCGATGGCGGATGAGACATGCCGCGGGCGTGCCGTCATCCGCCCTACGCGGCGGTAACAGAGGCGCACGGCCGAGGTGGCTGCAGACCGTAGGGCGGATGACGGCGCGCCAAGGGCGCGTCTCATCCGCCTTTTGACCCTGCGTGCAAGGCGGTAACACGACCTTGCGCGTCGTGTCCCGGCCGCGCGGGATTACTTGGCCTTGCCCTGGTTGGCCACCGCTTCGGCCGCGCGCTTGGCCGCTTCCGGGTCGCCCAGGTAACGGAAGGACTGCACCTGCAACTGGTCGTCCAGCTCGAACAGCAGCGGGATGCCGGTGGGGATGTTGAGCTCCAGGATTTCCTGGTTGCCGATGTGGTTGAGGTACTTGTACAGCGCGCGCAGCGAGTTGCCGTGCGCGGTCACCAGCACGGTCTTGCCATCCTTGAGCTGCGGAGCGATGGCGTCGAACCAGTACGGCAGCACGCGGTCCAGCGTGGTGGCCAGCGACTCGGTGGCCGGCAGCGCGTTGCGGTCCAGCGTGGCGTAGCGGCGGTCATGCGCCGGGTGCCCGGGGTCGGCCACGTCCATCGGCGGCGGCGGGATGTCGTAGGAGCGGCGCCAGATCTTGACCTGCTCCTCACCGTGCTTGGCCGCGGTCTCGGCCTTGTCCAGGCCCTGAAGCCCGCCGTAGTGGCGCTCGTTGAGGCGCCAGCTCTTGTGCACCGGCAGCCAGTCCTGGCCCAGCTCGGCCAGCGCGCCCTGCAGGGTGTGGATGGCGCGCTTGAGCACCGAGGTGTACGCCACGTCGAACTGCAGGCCCTCGTCCTTCATCATCTTGCCGGCGGCGGTGGCTTCCGAACGCCCCTGGTCGGTCAGCTCGACATCGACCCAGCCGGTAAAGCGATTGTCCAGGTTCCACTGGCTCTGGCCGTGGCGCAGCAGTACGAGTTTGCGGGTCACTACGATCTCCAAGCGAAACAGGGGAGCGTGATTGTAGCGTCTGCCTCCGCAAGGCACCGTGCCGGTTCGACCGCCGCGCGCCTCGCTGGACAAGCTTCGCTTGTTCACCCTACGTGGGGTGGATGGCGCTCCTCCATCCACCACCGCCGCGAGACGAGAACGCGGGCAAGGCCATGTTCCGTTTCAACGCAGGTCTTGCTGGCCGCGCGTCAAGGCAGCACCGCAGCGGCGCCCAGGCGGAAGCGCGTTGCCGCGCGATGCCCACCGGCGCATCGGTCCGAACTCATCAGAGCGGATCCGCCAAGGCGGCGCAGTCTTCTCTGTAAACCTAATCCATTTGAACAAAGTTGACAGGACGGCGAGGCGACGGAAGAATGCGCGCCGCCGTCGTCGTGTCCAGGCGCGTCAGCCGCTTCTCCAGATCGCGTGCGTCCTGCGCTTGGCGCGATTACCGAGTGCGCGCGTAAAAACTTAATCGCTTCCGGAAAGACCCCATGCCCCCTCGCCCCGCCCGTGTCCTGATCCCCGCGCTGCTGACGCTCGCCATCGTCCAGGGCCTTGCCGCCTCCGTCGCCGTGGCCCAGACACAGGACGCCTCGGTGATCCTGGACACGGTCAAGGTGACCAGCCAGCGGGCAGACACCCTCGAGGCCGCGCGCGCGCGACTGCAACAGGTGCCCGGCGCCGGCAACGTCATCGACCTGTCCGCGGCCGGCCAGGGCCGCGTGGGCGGCACCGCCGACGTGCTGGCCTACCAGCCGGGCATTCATGCGCAATCGCCCGGCAACGAAGGCGTCAAGGTGTCCATCCGCGGCTCGGGCATCAACCGCGCACCGGGCGCGCATGCCACGGGCGTGTCGGTGTCGCTGGACGGCCTGCCCCTCACCTTCTCCGGCGGCACGCCCTACGAGTTGCTGGAGCCGCTCTGGCTGAGCCGCGTGGAGGTGCTGCGCGGGGCCAACGGATTCGACCGCGGTGCGCTGGCCCTCGGCGGGGCGATCGACTACGTCAGCCGCAGCGGTCTGGATTCGCCCGGCCTGGAACTGCGTTATGAGGCGGGCCGGTACGGCTACCAGAAACGCAGCCTCGGCTACGGCGGTGTCGCCGGCGAGCTGGATTACTACGCGGCCTACACCGACAGCGAGTACGACGGCTACCAGCAGCACGCGGCCGGCCAGGGACGCGGCGCCATGGCCAACGTGGGCTGGCAGCTCGGGCCCGACGTGCAGACGCGGTTCTTCCTGCGTTACCGCCAGACCGAGCACGACACGCCCGGCCGCCTGACCCGCGCGCAGATCCGCGACAACCCGCGCCAGGCCAATCCCGCCTCCCTGGCCCTGGATGCGCGACGCCCGCAGCCGGGGAGCACCTGGATCGGCAACGTCACCACGTGGAATTTCGATGCGGACTCCACGCTGCGGGCCGGGCTGGTCTATCACCGGTTCCCGATGGACTTGAACGAAAGCCTGTACCGCCAGCAGCTGGACTATGCAGCCCTCAACGGCACGCTGGACTACCGGCATCGACATACGTTGTTCGACCGCGAGAGCATCACCTCCCTCGGTTTGCGCGTGACCCATGACCTGGACGCGGACGTGCGCGAAACCCTGCGCTTTGCCAGCAACGGGTACCCGGCGGGCACGCGCACACGCGACTTCCACCATCGCGGCACCGACAGCGTCCTACATGCGGGCAACGACCTGGTGCTGACACCGGCGCTGCACCTGGTGACCGGGCTGGCCCTAGTCCATACCACGCGCGAGGTGCAGGTGACCTGGCCCGCCAGTGGCGGGCGCATCGCCCAGGAGGGTTGGGACTACGCGCCGCGGCTGGGCCTGACCTGGCAGCGCTCGCCGCAGCTGCGGCTGTTCGGCAACCTCAGCCGCTCGGTGGAGCCGCCGCACCCCTGGTCGATGATCTGGGGGTCGAGCACGTACTTCCCGGCAGGCAGCGGCGCTTCGACCGGCCGCCAGCGCGTGCCCGTCGCGCTTGACAACCAGACCGCGACCACGCTGGAACTGGGCGCACGCGGCGAAGGCGTACTAGGCCGCTGGGAGCTGACCGCCTACAACGCACAGCTGCGCCACGAGCTGCTGACCGTGGAGCGACAGCCAGTCCCCAACCTGATCGTGGCCGAAGCCAACGCCAGCCCCACCGTGCACCGCGGCGTGGAAGCCGGACTGGACAGCACGCTGTGGCAAGCAGATGCAGGCACGTTGACCTTGCGCCAGGCCTATACCTATAGCGATTTCCGCTATCGCCGCGATGCGCGCTTCGGCGACAACCGGCTGCCCGGCCTGCCGCGACACTACTACCAGGCCGAACTGCGCCACGCGCACCCGTCGGGCGTCTACGCCGCGCTCAACACCGAGTACGCCTCGAAAATGGCGGTGGACTACGCCAATAGCTTCTACGCCGATGCCCGCGTGATCTTCGGTGCCCGCGTCGGCTTCGATGCGCCGGGCGGCCGCTGGCAGGGCTGGCTGGAGGCCCGCAACCTCGGCGATCGCCACTACGCGGCGACGGTGACGCCCGGCTACGACGACGGCGGGCGCGACATGGCCCGCTCCACGCCAGGCGAAGGCTTTGGCCTCTACGCCGGGCTGCGCCTGCGCCTGGACTGACCGCGTCGGCGACAGCGGCGGATCGACACGCCGCGGACGCAGGCCCGCGGCGTGTGAGTCCAGTACACCGGACTTACTCGGCCTTGAAGGTCAGCGTGGTGATGTGATGCATCACCGCAACCTGCTGGTCGCCGATCTTCTTGTCCACCGGCTCCTTGTGGCTGGCGACCACGATGTAGCGGCCCGCCGCCAGCTTGGGCAGGGTCACCTGCCCCTTCGCATCGGATTGGACCTCCTTGGTCCACTTGTCGGCGTTGATCACCGTGACCTTGGCATCGGCCAGGGGCTTGTTGCGGAACTGCAGCGTGAAATCCTGGCCTTGCGACGCGCGCGGCACCAGCTCGAACGCCAGGCGGCCCTGCGTGTCCTGCCTGCCGGCACGCGCGTAATAGGTGACCGACTCGTAGCGGCCGTCCTCGCCTTTCCACGGCGCAAACACGCTGTCATCGGCCAGCCAGGCATCGCCGCTGTCCTTCAGCGGCGCGCTGAGGTGGTCGCCTTCGCGCGTCAACGCACCGGCCTTGTCTTTCGCGCCGAACAGGTCCGGCTTGACGATGCGCTTGATCTCATCCTGGCCGTGGTCCAGCACCTCCTGCGCCGGCTCGCCGAAGTACACGCGCACCGGGCCCGCGCCATCGCGCTCGATCCAGATTTCATGGGCCTGCGCGGAGACCGCAGCGGCAAGCAGCGCACAGAACAGCAGCGGACGTTTCATTCGGAACCTCATCATCGGATGCGAGAGAACGGGACGCGGATGCGCCCCGCCGTTGTTGGGAATGATACGCATCTTCTATAAGCGGTGATACCGACAGAAATGTCAGGCGCTTCTCCGCCTCCTACAGCGCAGGGCCAAAGGAAGGCGGCAGCTCGCGCGTGCCCCACTGCGTGTTCGCCTCCCGGCCCAGGGTGAAGTCCAGCGTGCCGCCGGTCCGAATGAACGAGGCCGGCAGCCACGCGCGCTCGCTCCTTGCGCCATCGCGCTCGAGCGATTGCACGTAGGGCGCATCCGGTGCGGCGTTGCGTGCACGGATCTCGATGCGCGCGCCTGGCCGTTCGATCACCGCCCGCGGAAACAGCGGGCTGCCGATGACCAGCTCCGCACGCCCCGGATACACCGGGTACAGCCCCAGCGCCGACCACACGTACCAGGAGGACATCTGCCCTAGATCGTCGTTGCCGGAGATGCCTTGCGGCGTATTGGTCCAGATCTGGCGCATGGCCGCGCGCACCGTGTCCTGGGTCTTCCACGGCTGGCCGACGAAGTTGTAGAGCCAGGGCGCGGCGATGGACGGTTCGTTGTCCAGCTCGGCATGCAACGGGCCTGACTTGGTCACTGCCCAGCTGCCATCGGGCTTGCGGAAGAAGGCATCCAGTCGCGTGGTAGTGGCCTCGGCACCGCCCAGGGTGTCGATCAAACCCGCCGGATCGAACGGCACCATCCACAGGTATTGCGCACCGGAGCCCTCGACGAAGCCCTCGTCCGAGGCCGGGTCGAAGCTCGGCCAGCTGCCGTCGGCATTGCGTGGCTGGATGTAGCCGGCTGTCGCCGTAGCCTGTGGATTGAACAGGTTGCGCCACCAGCCCGAGCGCTCGCGGAACAGCTTGGCGCCTTTTCGGTCGCCCGCTGCCTGGGCCAGTTCGGCCAGGCCGAAATCGGCCGCGACCAGTTCCAGGGTGTCGGCGGCCATGCCCCACCCCGGCGCGCCTACCGGCATGTAGTGCAGCTTGAGCCAGGCATCCAGGCCAGGACGCTGGCCCACGCACAGGATCGGGCAACCCTTGCGGCTGAGATCCTTCTCCGTCGGCACGGTCGCTGCCCGCTTCAACGAGGCGTAGGCACGCTTGAGATCGAAGGCGCGCCCGCCGAAGGCATGGATGGCCGCCAGCGAGGGCGGCGAAGGATCGCCATTCATCACCCCGGTGGCGCCGGTCTGGTGGGTCCAGCGGTCCCACACCCCGCCGTTCTGGTCGGCCTGGTTGAGCAAAGACTGGGCGATGTCCGAGCCGCGCTGCGGGTCCAGCAGGGTCACCAGCTGCAGCTGCGAGCGGTAGACGTCCCAGCCGGAATAGTTGGCGTACTGCGCCTGCTGGCGCCGCGCCAGGCGATGCACCGCGCCATCGAAGCCGCGGTAGCGGCCGTCCACGTCGCTGTAGAGATTCGGCTCCAGCAGGCTGTGATACAGCGCGGTGTAGAACACGGTGCGATCGTCCTGTGCCCCGCCCTCGATGCGGATCTGGCCCAGGGCCCTGTTCCAGGCGGTGCGCGTGGCCGCCTGGGTGGCCTCCAGCGTGGTGCCGGCCGGGCTTTCCTTTTGCAGGTTGGCGCGCGCGCCGGCCGCATCGACATAGGACACGCCGATGCGCACGTTGACCGTGGCGTGGTGCTTGGGGTCGAAGCTGATCCAGCCACCGGCGCCCTTGCCGGCCGGCGGATGCCCGCGCGTGCCGTAGGTGGTGCCGCCGCCGCCCTCGCTGGCGCCGGCCTGCAGCGTCTCGTCCTTCCAGGTGCCGCCCACGCTAAAGGGCTGGTCGAACTCTGCGACGAAATGCAGCGTGTAGTAACTCTCCTGGCGGTCATCGGCCAGGTAGCCGCAGAAGTTGCCGCTGGTGACAGAGCCGCTGACGGTGCGCTTGTCCGTGTCGATGCGGATGGTCGAGGCGGTGCTGCCCACTTCGCTGTCGGAGGTGCGGAACAGCAGGTTGGCCGGCTTGTCCTGCGGAAAGCTGAAGCGGCCGACCGCCGTGCGCTCGCTCGCGCCCAGCGCGACGGCCACGCCGTTGTCCAGGGTCACCGCGTACGCACCGGGGCTGGCCTGCTCCTTGGCGTGATCGAGGATGCTGGAGTACAGCACGCCGGCATCCACCGAAGACGGCGAGATCTTGATCGGCAGGGTCACCGGCATGATCGGGATATCGCCGTTGGCCCCGGCGCAACCGGTGCCGGAAATATGCGTCAGGCCAAAGCCGCGCACACCGTTGGCGCGCCACTCGTAGCCGCCGGGCGCGGCGAAAGGAAAGCGCTTGCCCGGCAGTGGGGTCTGCTCTGGACTGAAGGCCACCATGCCGAAGGGCATCGTGGCGCCCGGATACACATTGCCGCCGTTGGTGGTGCCGATGAAGGGGTTCACCTCGGCGGCCGGATCGACGCTGCGTGGTGCCTCAAGGGCCAGCGCTGGCGCGCTCGACAGCAGCGTGGACGCGGTGAACAACAGCGATCGGATCATGTGGCAAGGCTCGCAATGGTCGGACAAATGCCCGCGCCGAGTATGCCGACCTAAATCGTTTAAAAGTGCGAACTCATCCGAAAGTCCACCTGCCCTGCACCGGGGGCCGACCTGCGCTTACTTTCTGGCCACCGCGTCCATCGCCGGTGCGTGTACCGCCATCAGCGCCGCGACCCAGTCGATGAAGACCCGCAGCTTGGCGCTGACATGGCGGTTGGGCGGATACGCGACGTACATCGGCATGGTCTCCAGCTGCCAGTCCTCGAACAGCGGCACCAACTCGCCCGCCTGCACGGCGGCCTTGGCCATGTAGTCGGGCAACCACAGCACGCCCAACCCAGCAAGACCGGCGGCCAGGTAGGCATTGCCATCGTCCACCGCCAGGATGTGGCGCCCATTGGGCACCAGGCGCTCATCGCCGCGCTGCATCGCAGATTGCAGGGTCCTGCCGGTGCGCGCCGACAGGAAGCCGACGATGCGATGCTGCGTGCCCTCCAGCTCGGACGGGTGCCGCGGCACACCGTTGCGCTGCAGGTACGCCGGCGAGGCGTAGATCCCTAGCCGCAGATCGCCCACGCGCCGGGCGACCAGCGACTGTTCGGTGATTTCACCGCCGCGCACCACGCAATCCACGTGCTCGCCGATCAGGTCGATGATGCGGTCGCTCACGCCCATGTCGAACTGGATGTCCGGATAGCGCGCATGGAAGTCCGGCAGCGCCGGCACCAGGATCATGCGCGCGAAGGGACTGGGCACGTCCACACGCAGGCGTCCACGCGGGACGGCCGAAGCGCTGGACAGGCTGGTCTCGGCATCGTCGATCTCGGCCAGCAGGCGCACCACGCGTTCGTAGTACACCGCACCGTCGGCCGTCAGGGCGACCTTGCGCGTGGTGCGGTTGAGCAGCTTCACGCGTAGCCGTGCTTCCAGCTGCTGCACCAGCTGCGTCACCGTGGTCTTGCTGACCTGCAGGGTCTCGGCGGCCTTGGTGAAGCTGCCCGCCTCCACCACCCGCGCGAAGGCCTGCATCGCATCGAGACGGTCCATCGCGCTTCCCCTGCTGCCTGTGATTGTTTGGATTTTACAAACATTGAGGGCGCGATTACCCGGTTTATCCCATCGCGACCGATGCCTAGATTGGGTCCATCACCCCACCGTGGCCGCGCAGGTCACCGCAACGAGGACAAGTTCATGAGCAAGCGCGACGTCGTGTTCCCCGAAGGCCGCCAGGCCCTGTACGAGCTGCATCGCTACTCCCCCGCCGTGCGCGCCAACGGCCTGCTGTTCGTCTCCGGCCACGTCGGCAGCCGCGAGGACGGCACCCCGGAACCGGACTTTGACGCCCAGGTCCGCCGCGCCTTCGCCAACCTCAAGGCGACCCTGCAGGCCGCCGGCTGCACGCTGGACGACATCGTCGATGTCACCAGCTTCCACACCGATCCGGACAAGCAGTTCGACACGGTGCTCAAGATCAAGGACGAGATGTTCCCCCAGGCGCCCTACCCGACCTGGACCGCCCTGGGCGTAACCTGGCTGGCGGGCTTTGATTTCGAGATCAAGGTAGTTGCCAGGCTGCCGTGATTCACTGCACAGCGCTTACGCCGCTGCCACTTGGTGGCGGCTTCTTTTGGAAAGGAGAGCACACGTCCTTCAGCGCTTGATACTGGGCGTCCTTCAAAAGTTTGTTGATCAACCAGGCATCGCCGAAGCGATCACGGGTGCGCTCCCCCACAGGAAGAAGTCCCGCGATCGCATCGGCCATTTCAACTGACCAGGTCACAGGCGCCGCCGCCCTCTCTTCCCTATTCTTCTCGTCTCCGCGAAGGTAGGACCAAGGCAGCATGCGCTCGATTTGAGAGGCAGAGTGAAGTACCCAGCGCCGACCATCAGACAGTTTCACGTTGATCGTCATCGTCGGATAGTCGTCGGTCCAGCGTACTGACCAAGGCGACTCCAAGCGCGATCGGACAAGCCGCTCCACACCCGCAGCCTGCAGTTTGGCCAGCACTAGCGCACGCTTTCGTGCGTCGTTACAAGGCTCTGGAGGACTGCTTGTCCAAGGTCTCCACCTCGCCATGATCTGTTGTGCGCTGATCCTGTCCGCCAGCGTCCGCACTGCCGATTCGCGCGACACCGGACGCGCACGAACTGCGCTGACGAACCTTCGAACAGCTGATGCAGACACTGGGCGAGGCATGGTGGACATGGACTCACCCTCCTGTACCCACTGGTCGCTGTATTCGCCGTTGCCACGCGGTCGAATGGTATGCACTTCATCCACGCGATCCCAACCGAAGTATTGGTAATGGATCACGATGGAATCCAAAGGCGCCTCATGATCCTCAGGTGATTCAGTGCCGCACGCGGCGAGTGTCGAGAGGAGAGCGACCAGGCCGAACCGCGTTAGGACGGAGAAGATCACTCCGCTCCAGCCAGCAGCAACAACGAGGCCAACGCCAGCGACAGGTGCTCCACATCGACCGGTTTGTCCAGTGCCACGCTTTCGTCCAGCGAGTGCGAGCGCTCGCTGTCCAGTCCGCAGCCCAGGGTGACGGCGGGAAGGCCCAGGCTCATCGGCAGGTTGGCGTCGGTCGAGCTGGCGCCCAGCCTGGGCGCGATGCCGCCGGCCTGCGCAACAGCGCGGGCGATCTGGACCAGGGCGGTGTCTTCGGCGGTGCGGCCGACGGGGCGGTCGCCGATCAGCTTGGCCTCATACGCCACCTTGCCCTCGCGGGTGTCGCGCGCCGCGTTTTCCGCATCGACCGCCGGTTGCAGCAAGGCCAGGAACTGGCTGCGCAGCTGTTCCAGTTCCTGCCGGCCTTCCGAGCGCATGTCCACGGTCATGGCCACGGTGTGCGGGATGGAGTTGACCGAGGTGCCGCCTTCCAGCACGCCGACGTTGTAGGTGGTCTTGGGCGACTTGGCCACCTGCAGTCGTCCCACGCCGGTGATCGCCTGGGCCATGGCGTAGGCCGGGTTGACCAGGCCGAAGCTGCCATAGCTATGCCCACCGGGGCCGGTGAAGCTGACCTGATAACGCAGCGAACCCACGCCACCGTTGGTGATGCGACCGGCGCGGCCGGGTTCGTAAGAGATGAAGGCGGCGATGCGGTCCTTGTACTTGCCCTGGGTGAACAGATGGCGCACGCCACGCAGATCGCCGGGGCCTTCCTCTCCCACGTCGCCGACGAAGAGGATGTCGGCCTTGTGCCGATAGCCGGCCGCGTCCATGGCGCGCAAGTAAGCCAGCAACGCCGCCAACCCGCTGGTGTCATCGCCGATGCCCGGCGCCCGCAACGTGTTGCCCTCGCGCCGGACCTTGATGGGCGTGCCTTCCGGAAACACCGTATCCAGATGCGCGGCGACCACGATCAGCGGGCCGCCGCCGGTGCCGCGACGCAGGCCCATCGCATTGCCTTCGGCGTCCAGCTCCACATCGCTCAGACCCTGGGCCTTGAGCAGCGCCAGATAGGCTTGCGCGCGCGCCTGTTCCTTGAAGGGCGGTGCCGGGATCTCGGTCAGCCTGATCAGGTCGTCGATGGTGCGGTCGTAGTCGCGCTCCAGCACCGCGCGCGCCTGGGCGAACCGGGGGCTGGCCAGCAACGCCTTGGCCTGCGCTTCATAGCTGACGGCCTCCGAGGCGGCCTGTGAGGGCGGCGGCACCAGCAGCATCCAGCCAAGCATCGCCGCGGCAATGTGTTTCATCGCGTCTTCCTGTCCGGGGGAGAACAGCCCCGCATCGCCGCCAGTGCCGGAACAGTGGCGGCGAATCGGCGCTACTTGGACTTGCCCGCCGCGCCCTTGGCCGGCGCGTTCTTCACGTAGGTGTCGAACCAGCTGAGCATCTCGTAGACCAGCTGCTGGTTGGACTCCAGCGCGGTGTACCAGTGCGGCTCATGCGGCAGCATCACCAGGCGCGTGGTGCCGCCATTGCCACGAATGGCCTGGTAGAGCTTGCGCGACTGGAACGGCTCGGTGCCCGGGTTGGCATCGTCCTCGCCGTGGACCAGCAGCAGCGGCAGCTTGATCTTGTCGGCATAAAAGTACGGCGAGGCCTTCAGGTAGACGTCCTGCGCCTGCCAGAGCGAGCGACGCTCGTTCTGGAACCCGAACGGCGTGAAGGTCTTGTTGTAGGAGCCGCTGGTGGCCACGCCGGCCTTGAACAGATCGGTGTGCGCGATCAGGTTGGCGGTCATCAGGCCGCCATGACTGTGGCCGGTGACGCCGATGCGATTGCGGTCCACCACGCCCAGCTCCACCGCCTTGTCCACCGCCGCCTTGGCGTCGGCGGTGAGCTGCTCCAGATACGTGTCGTAGGCGGTCTTGGGGTCGCCGACGATGGGAAAGGAAGCGTTGTCGATGATGGCGTAGCCGGCCAGCAGCATCAGCCGATACGGCTGCAGCCGGGTGAAGGTCTGCTGCGAGCCGGAGACCTGCCCGGCCTGCGCGCTGTTGGCGAAATCGGCCGGATACGCATACAGGATCGCCGGCAGGCGCTGGCCTTCGGTGTAGCCCGGCGGCGTGTACAGGGTGAAGGACAGGTCCACGCCATCGGCGCGCTTGTAGGTGACCAGGCGCTTCTTGATCTGGCGCACTTCCGGGGTGGGGTCGGCCAGGTGGGTCAGCGCGGTGTGGGTCGATGCAAAGGCGGCCTCGCCCTTGTCGGCGGCCGCGACCGGCGCGCCCAGCGTGCGCACGAAGGCGTTGGGCGGATCGATCACCGACTGGTGCCAGGTGAGGAACTTCTGCGGCGTGGCGGTGAAGCCCAGGAATTGCTCGTAGGCATCGGCATCGCTGCGGAACAGTCGCTCGGTCTTGAACGAGGCCAGGTCCAGCCGGTCCAGGAACGGACGATCGCCCTTGGGCGAGGCGCCCTGCCCGCGCAGGAACACGGTGTTGCCTTCCTGCCGCACGACATAGGCGCCGTTGGGCAACGTGCGGTAGACGAACATACCGGGGTCTTCGTACTGCTCGTCGCTGGACAGATCCCACAGCAGGCGACCGGGCTGCCCGGGCTTGTCGACATCGACCACGTGCGTCTGCCGCCAGTGGCGGTTGTCGTCGTTCTCGAACAGGAAGGCCACGCCGGGCTGGGCGGTCCAGGCCAGGCCTTCGAAGCGCTGCTTGGTGCGGGCGATCTCGGTCGGCTTGCCGGTGAAAGGCGCCTTGAGCATCAGCACGCGGTCGCGGTGCGGCACCTCGACCTTCCAGTCGCCGCGGTCCAGCGCTTCGGCCCAGACCAGGGTGGCCGGGTCGGTGGCGCGCCAGTCGTAATCGCGCGGGCCTTCGGGCACGCCGTGGATCGGCACGCGCTCGGCCAGCGGCAGCCTGACCAGCAGCTTGCTCTGGTTGCTGCCCAGGTCCAGCACCGCCACGTCGTTGGCGAAACGCTGGTAGGTCACCGCGTGCGAGTACGGCGCCTGGATGGCATAGGTCAGTACATGGCGGCCATCGGGCGCGGCATTGACGCCGTCGTAAATGGCCGGCGCACCGACATCGCGCACGGCATTGCTGGCCACGTCCACCACCGCCAGCTGCGAGGTGCCGTAGTAGGCGAACAGCGCCTCGTCGTGCTCGCTGGTCAGCAGGTCGCGTGCCTCATAGGTGCTGCTTTCACCACTGCCGCCCAGCGACTGCTGCACGTCCGGGCCGGGCGCATCATCTGCAGGGGCCGGCCCCTGCTTCGGCGGCACGCGCTTGACCAGCAGCGACTTGCTGCCCTCCAGCCACTGCACGGCACTGCCGAAGATCGGGTTCAGCTGCACGCCCGGCACCTGATGCACCTGGCCGCTGGCCGCATCGCCGACCCACAGTTCGACCGAGCTGGGCGAGACGTTCTCGAACACGAAGCGCGTGCCGTCCGGCGACCAGCGCGCCGGGCCCGGGCAGGCACCGGCCGGCAGCGGCACCATGATGTCCTTGCCGCTGGCGATGTCCACCAGGGTGAACTCGGCCACGCAGGCCGGGATGCCGTAACCGGCGCGGGTATCGTGGCGGCTGCGGTTCTGCGGCTCCAGGCGGACGCCGGCCAGCTTCAGATAGGGCCGCGCCACCCGCTCGATGGACGGATAGGTCTGCATCGTGGTCAGCAGCACACGCTGCCCGCTGGGGTCCACGCTGGGCACGGGCGGCGGTGGCGCCTTGAGCACCTTCATCAGCGACTCCGGCGGTGCCTGGTAGCCGGCCCAGGCGGGCCAGGCCAGCGTGGCGGTGCCGGCCATGGCGATCAGTGCCGCGGCCCACAGGCCCGGCCGTACTTGCTTGGTCTTCAACATCAGGCGCTTCCCCGTCGATCCAGAACATGTGCGGCCGCCTGGTCGCGGCCGCGTCCTCCCCGACTCTAGCACCGGGCAGACGCTCGCCCCTGGGCCAGAGGTCAGGGTCCGCGCATGCGCACCGGGGCTGGTGACCCTGCCGGCCGGCTTGGGCTAGGCTTGCGCGATGCCTGTCGCAGCGCCCAGTTTGAAGACTGTCACCGCAACCCGCTATGTCACCCCACTCCGCGAAGGCGGCTCCTTGCCTGCGGTGATCGAGGCCGACGACGAGGGCCTGTACGTGCTGAAGTTCCGCGGCGCCGGACAGGGGCCCAAGGCACTGGTGGCCGAGGTCATCGCAGGCGAACTGGCGCGTGCGCTGGCGCTGCCGATGCCCGAGCTGGCCCTGGTGGAGCTGGACATCGAGCTGGCGCGCACCGAACCGGACCCGGAGATCCAGGACCTGGTCCGGGCCAGCGAGGGTCTCAACCTGGGGATGGATTACCTGCCCGGCGCGCTCAACTACGACCCGGCTGCGGCCACCGTCGAGGCCGAGCTGGCCTCGCGCATCGTCTGGTTCGACGCCTTCATCAGCAATGTCGATCGCACCGCGCGCAATCCCAACCTGATGGTCTGGCACCGCCAACCCTGGCTGATCGATCACGGCGCGGCGCTGTACTTCCACCACGACTGGGCCAATGCCGGTGCCGCCTGCGAGAAGCCCTTCGTGCTGGTCCGCGATCACGTGCTGCTGCCGTTCGCCACGCGCATCGCGCAGGTCGATGCGGACATGGCGCAGGCCTTGACCGATGCGGTGATCGAGGATGTCGTCGCCGTCGTTCCCGAAAGCTGGCTGCAGGGCGAAGCCGCCTTCGCCGATGTCCCCGCGCACCGGCGCGCCTACATCGATTACCTCAAGCGGCGGCGCGATGCGCGGGCCGCGTTTGTGCAGGAGGCCATGCGTGCCTACGCTGCACACGTATGACTACGCCATCATCCGCGTGGTGCCGCGGGTGGAGCGCGAGGAGTTCATCAACGTCGGGGTGATCGTGTCCTGCCCGGGCGCGCGGCACCTGCAGGCGGCCATCGAGATCGACCCGGCGCGGCTGCAGGCTTTCGCACCCGCGCTCGAGCTGGAGGCGGTGCAGCCCTGGCTGCAGGCCATCGTCGCGATCTGCCGCGGCGATGCCAGCGCCGGCCCCGTGGCGCAGTTGCCGGCACGGGCGCGCTTTCACTTCCTGACCGCCAAGCGCAGCGCGGTGGTGCAGGTTTCCCCGACCCATGTCGGCCGCACCACCCGCCCGGAACACATCGTCGAGCACCTGCTGGAGCGCATGGTCCGCGTCCCGCGTTGAAGCGCGCGGCGCATGCTAGATTCGGCCGATTCCCCCCGCGCCCATGCCACCTTGCACCAGGTCACCTGCACCGAAGAACGCCACGCCGAGGCCATCCTGGCGATCTTCAACGACGCCATCGCCAACTCCACCGCCTTGTACGACTACGTGGAGCGGCCGCGCAGCGCGATGACGGCCTGGTTCGCCGACAAGCAGGCCAGCGGCCATCCGGTGATCGGGCTGGAAGACGAGGACGGCACGCTGATGGGCTTTGCCAGCTATGGCCCGTTCCGTCCGCGCCCGGCCAACAAGTACACGATGGAGCACTCGGTGTATGTGGCGCCGGCCTACCGCGGCAAGGGGCTGGGGCGAGTCCTGCTGCAGGCCATCGTGGACGAGGCCGAGCGTCGGGACATCCATACCCTGGTGGGCGGCATCGACCTGGGCAATGCGGTCAGCATCGCCCTGCACGAGTCGCTGGGGTTCGAGCGCGCCGGGGTGATCCGCCATGCGGGCTTCAAGTTCGGCCGCTGGCTGGACCTGGTGTTCTACCAGCGCCTGCTCAGCGGACCGGCGCATCCGGTGGATGGTTGAAGGCAGGCCCGAGACGCTCATAATGAGTTTTGTGGGAGCGGCTTCAGCCGCGAAGGGGCTTTCCCGGTAAAGCCCCTTCGCGGCTAAAGCCGCTCCCACAACAGCTAACGGCGGCTCAAGGCGCCGGCAGGAACTTCAGGTCCGACGGCGACTTCACCTGCACGGTCTGCACCACCTCGCCCAGCTTGCCGGTCTTGGCATCGCGCCGCATGACCACCACCGCGTTGCTCAGCTGGTTGGCGACCAGGACGTAGCGGCCATCGGGCGAAAGCGTGAACTCGCGCGGATGGTCGCCCTCCACGCTGCGCCGCTGTACCTGCGTGAGCTGGCCGCTCTTGGCATCGACGGCGAACACCACCAGCTGGTTGTCGGTGCCGCGGTTGCTGACGTACAGGAACCGCCCGTCGGCGGACAGGTGCAGCGCCGCGGCCGAGTTCTTGCCGGCAAAGCCCTGGGGCGCCAGGTCCACCTGCTGGGTCTGCACCAGCTTGCCCTCGCGCACGTCGAAGCCCACCACCTGCCCCGGCATCTCCAGGGTCAACCAGGCGCGGCGGCCGTCGGCGCTGAACAGCAGATGGCGTGGCCCGGAGCCCGGCGGCAGCACCACTTCCGGCTGGTCCGGGTCGCGACTCAGCGGCGCCTCGGGCTGGGACGGATCGTAGCGATAGACATAGATGCGGTCCGCGCCCAGGTCCTGCGCATAGACCCGCTTGCCATCGGGCGAGACCACTGCCGAATGCACATGCGCAGCCTGCTGGCGCTCGGCGTTCACGCGGCTGGCGTGGTGAGTCTTGACCTGCACTGCGGGCTTGAGCTGGTCGCCCTGCACAGGCAGCACCACCAGGGTGCCGCCCGGATCGACCGAGCCGGAGTAGTTGGCCACGAACAGGAAGCGCCCGTCCCGGCTCAGCGAAGCGTGCGTGGGCTCGTTGCCCAGCGTGCTGATCTGGCTGGCCTGCTGCAGGTCGTGCGTGGCCGGATCGATGCGGAACGCGCTGGCACGGCCGATGGGATCGCGCTGGCCGGGGCCATTTTCGTTGACCACGAACAGCGTGCGGCCATCGGGGGTCACCACCAGCCAGGAGGGATTCTCCGCCGGGGCGACCTGGCGCGGTGCCTGGCCCAGCTTGCCGGCGGCTGGATCGAAGTCGAACACCTGGATGCCGCCGCTGCCGCTGGCGGTGTAGGTGCCGACCAGCAGGGTCTGCGGCGTGGCGGGCGGCATCGCGGCGGCGGACAGGCCGCTGGCAGCGCACAACAGGAGGGGACCGAACAAGGCAGGCTCCGTGATCTTGGATGAGTCGCCAAGTATCGGGCCTGGCGCGTTGCCGTGCCGCCAACCGCTTCACATCGCGCCGGCGCGGCAGCGGGCCTCGATCATCGCCCGGTGCGCCGCCACCCCCGCCATCGCCCCGGCCGCCACCGCCAGCGGCACGCTCTGCATCGCCGTGGCCATGTCGCCGGCGGCGAACACGTTGGCCACGCTGGTCTGGCGCAGCTCGTCCACCTTGACGTAGCGGCCCAGCGGACCGTCAACCAGTTCGCAGCCCAGCTGGACGGCAAGATCGCTGGCCAGTTCGATGCCTGGTGCAGTGAACATCGCCGCCAGCGGAATCCGGCGCCCGTCCTGCAGTTGCGCAAAGCGCAGATGGGTTCCGGGGCCTTGCAGTGACACGACCGGGCTGTGCTCAATCTGCACGCCCAGTGCCTGCAGGCGTGCGGCCTGCGCCGCGTCCGGGAGATAGCGGCCCTGGCTGAAGTAGATCGTCGGCCCCCATTCGGAGACGACCTCGGCCTGGTGCGGGCTCATGGCGCTGTTGGCCAGGATGCCCAGCGGCTGACCAGCGAACTCGTAGCCGTGGCAGTACGGGCAATGCAGCACGCTCTGGCCCCAGCGTTCGGCCACGCCTTCCACCTGCGGCAGGACATCGCGGATGCCGCTGGCCAGGATCAGCTTGCCCGCGCGAACGGCCAGGCCCTCGTCCAGGGTGATGCAAAAGCCCTCGCCCTCGGGCTCGGCACGGCGCGCCAGGCCGATGTGCAGCTCAACCGTCGGGTAGGTCATCACTTGCGCCACTGCTTCGCCCAGCACTTGCGCTGGCGGCTTGCCGTCGTGGCCGATCAGGCCATGGGCCTGCTCGGCAAAGCGGTTGCGCGGCCGTCCGCCATCGATCACCAGCACGCGCTTGCGCGCGCGGCCCAACATCAAGGCGGCCGAGAGGCCGGCAAAACTGCCGCCCACGATCACCACGTCATAAGGCTCGGATACAGGCGACATTGCAGCGCTCCTCTCGGTTCGGGATGGCCGCCATTTTACGTAACTTTATTTGTTACTCAATAGGTCACGACGTCGCGGCTCGCGTTTTTGCGGACGAGAGCAAGGTTGAGGACATGTCGGGTGCTGCTTCCGGGTGACTGGCGGAGCCGGCCAATCCCGTGGGGTCAGACGAGATGCGCCTTGGCGGTCCTGCTGTCCCAGCCGCCCTTGCGGCACAGCGCATCGAACTGCGCGGCCAGATCGGCCAGGCTCACCTGGGCCAGGCGCGCCAGCAGCAAGGCCTCGGCCTGCTGGAGTGCATCGTCGATGGCGGCGTTGACCACCTTCTCCACCCCGCAATCCGGATTGGGATGCTCATGGCCCAGCGCGAACAGTTTGGCGCCGCCCACGGCGCGGTGCACGTCCAGCAGCGTGACCTGGGCCAGGTCGCAATCGATCAGCCAGCCGCCGCCGTGGCCACCGCCGGAGCGCACATACCCCGCCTGACGCAGGCCGGCCATGGTGCGCCGGACCACCACTGCATTGGTGCCGAGCATCTGCGCGATCTGCTCCGAGGTGAACGGCCCGTCGTGGCGCGCCATGTGCAGCAACACATGCAGCATGCGGGACAGGCGGCTGTCGGTTCTCATCGCGCGCGTGGGTCGGCAGGAAGGCGCCGCAGGCTAGCACAGCGCTGATCCCACTCGAGAACGGGCAACGTCGTCACGGTGGTGAGCCGCGCATGCACGACCGCCCTGCTCCAACGCCGTCCCCTGCAGCGCGACCCGAGCAGAAAATCCGTCCGATCGGGTGGACCGCTTCCCTTCACTGGCACCGATGGCACGGTGACGGCCTCGCAAGACCTACAATTAGTAGGCTACTATTCGTAGGAATCACCCCCGGAGCCGTCGCCCATGCATGCCCTGATCGTCGTCGCCCACCCCAATCCCGACTCGCATACCCATGCGGTCGCCAAGCATCTCAGCATGGGGCTGACTGCCGCCGACACGCAGCACACCTTCGAGATCGCCGACCTGGCCGCGGAAGGGTTCGACCCGCGCTTCACCGGCAACGATGTCGCGGTGCAGCTGAAGACCGCCGCCATCGACACCGACGTCGCCGCCGAACACGCGCGCCTGGAGCGCGCCGATGCCCTGGTCCTGGTGTATCCGATCTACTGGTGGTCCTTCCCCGCGCTGCTCAAGGGCTGGATCGATCGCGTCTTCGTCCAGGGCTGGGCCTATGAGGACGATGCAAACGGCAAGCTGGTCGGCAAGCTTGGGCACCTGCCGGTGCATCTGGTCGCCATCGGCGGCGCCGACCAGCGCACCTATGCGCGCCATGGCTACTTCGGCGCGATGAGGACGCAGATCGACCACGGCATCTTCGGCTACTGCGGCGCACGCGTGCACACCTCGGAGCTGCTCCTGCTGCCGGACCCTGCGTTTCCGCAGGCGCATTACGACACGGCGCGTGAGATTGGCCAGCGCGTTTTCCGCGCTGCGGCTGCTCCGCGCGAGGAGCGCGCGCTGGCGTGAGCGCTGGCGAATAGTGAGCAAGCTTCCATAGATGCAGCTCTTCCTGTGGAAGCGGCTTCAGCCGCGAAGAAGCTTTCCCGGTGAAGCCCTTTCGCGGCTGAAGCCGCTCACACAGAACAGGTGCATGCGGATGAATTGTCGCGGAGAAAAGTTGTTCGAGGCTTCCTCTACGCTCGGCATGAAGAGACGACCGAGTCGAAGAGCCTTACCGAGTTAGGGCCAGTGGTGTTGGAAGTCTGCTTTCCGCGACCAGCCACATCGCATCGAGACCTCCCGCACGACGACGAGGAATCAACAATACCCCGCGCCGGCAACAACGTCGGGCCCATGTCAGGCGCGCGGCCGCCGGGGCTCGATGCCCTCGGTGGCCACGACGCCAGCCCGCACGCACGATCGCGCTGCACGTGCGGGCTGGACGCATCCGCTGCTCAGCGCATCACCGTCCTGGCGCTGCCATCGGTCTGCTCCGGCACGATCTCCACCACCTTCTCGCCCGGGGGCTGGTCCAGCCAGCCGCCAGCCATGGCGCGGTAGAGACCGACCACGGCCTGGCCCTGCCCCGCACGGCCCTGGGCGAGCGCGCTTTCGGCCAGCAGGCGTGCGTTCTCCGCTTCCAGCAGTTCCAGCGTATCGATGGCGCCTTCGTCGAAGCGCAGGCGCGCGATGTCCGAAGCCCGGGCGCTGGCTTCCGCCGCTTCCTGCAGATGCGTCAGCTCACCGCGGCTGCCACGCCAGCGCGCCAGCGCGCCCTCGGCATCCTGCAGGGCCCGCAGCACGCTCTGGTCGTACAGGGCCAGCGACTCGGCCGCGCCGGCATTGGTGGCGGCGATCTGCGCACGCACCCGGCCGACATTGAGGAAGCCACCGCCCACGCCGACACCCAGCGTGCGGGTCTCGCTGTCGCGCTTGAACAGATCGCCACTGGCCAGCGCCTGCGTGCCGAACAGCGCACTCAGGCTGATGCGCGGGAACAGGTCCGCAGTGGCCACCCCGACCTGGGCGGTGGCCGAGGCCAGGCGACGCTCGGCCGCGGCCACGTCCGGACGCCGGCGCAGCAGTTCGGCCGGTGCGTCGGTGGCGATGCGCTCGGGCAGCTGCGGCCAGGCCGCATCGGCGCTCAGCGAGGCCCAGAACTCGTCCGGGCGCTTGCCGGCCAGCACGGCGATGCCGTGCGCGACCTGCGCGGCCTGCGATTCAAGCGCGGGGATGCGGCTGCGCGTGCTTTCCAGCTGCGCGCGACTGCGGTCCACGTCGAAAGCGGTGGCAAAGCCCTCGCGCTGGCGCACTTCCAGCAGGTTGGCCGTGCGCGCCTGGTTCTCGGCGTTGGCCCGGGCGATGCGCAGCTGCTCCTGCAGGCCGCGCAGCTGGAAGTAGCGCGACCCCAGCTCGCCGACGATGGATACCTGCAAGGCGGCCAGGTCCGAGGCACGCGCCTGCGTGTCGGCACGCGCCGCCTCGGTGGCACGGCGCAGGCGGCCGAACAGGTCCAGCTCCCAGCTGAAGCCGACCTCGCCCTGGTAGACATCCTGGTCGCGCAGGTCGCGGTCGAACATCGGCAGACCCGCCGCACTGGAGCGGCGGTCCTGGTAGCCGGCGTCGGCCTGCAACGTCGGCGCCTGGTTCCAGCGTGCCCCGCGCAACAGGGCGTTGGCCTGGCGATAGCGGGCCAGCGCGGCGACCAGGTCGCGGTTGTTGGCCAGCGCATCGTCCACCAGCTGGGTCAGCAGCGGGTCGTTGAACTGCTTCCAGAAGGCCGGGTCGGAATCGGCATGGGCCGAGGTCTCGGTGCCAGCGTGCAGATACGTGGCCGGTGTCGGCGTGGTGGGCCGGACATAGTCCGGCCCCACGGTGCAGGCGGCCAGCAGCATGCTCAGCACGCCGGCGGCTAGGGGTTTGATCACCATGGCAGTGCCTCGTCCATGTAGAAGAATCCGGCGGTGGGACCGTCCGGGCCGATCAGCGCCAGGCGTACGCTGGTCTTGGCGCCCTCGGGCACGCTGATCTCGCCGCGCTGCTCGCCGTCGCTGTAGTTCATCTCGGTCTGCACGTAGCCGGGGTGGATGGTGTTGACCTTGATCGGCGTGCCGCGCAGCTCGTGCGCCAGGTGCACGGTCCAGGCGTTGACCGCGGTCTTGGACACGTCATAGGCCGGGATCTTCATCTCGTAGATCGGCGAGGCCGGGTCCAGATGCGCGGTGATGGAACCGAGCAGGCTGGAGACGTTGACGATGCGGCCCGCGCTGGAGGCGCGGATCAGCGGCAGGAAGGCGTTGGTCACCGCGACCACGCCGAACAGGTTGGTGTCGAAGGTGCGGCGCCACACGTCCAGACCCTGCTCGGAGGGCTTCTTGGTGACGTCGTCCACCGCGATGCCGGCGTTGTTGACCAGGATGTCCAGGCGACCATGACGGGTCCTGACGGTGGCCACGGCCGCATCGATGCTGCCGGCGTCGGTGACGTCCAGCGCGATGGCTTCCACCGGCAGGCCCTCGCCCTGCAGCTTCAGCGCGGCCTCCACGGCGCGGTCGCGGTCGCGGCCGGCCAGCAGGGTGTGCACGCCGGCCTGCGCCAGCTGGCGGACGGTCTCAAGGCCGATGCCGCGGGTGGCGCCGGTGACCAGGGCGATCTTCTGTGCGTCGTTCATTTGCATGCTCTCTTGATGTTGTCGTTGGAATGCGGTGTCGGTCAGACGGCCTGGGTGCCGTGGCCATGGGCGTCGTCATGCGCCAGCGTGGCGGCCTTCTTCGCCTCGTGGCGCGTCACCAGCTTGCGCAGGGCGACGTAGAACACCGGCGTCAGGAACAGGCCGAACAGGGTCACGCCCAACATGCCGGCGAACACGGTGATGCCGGTGACCGAGCGCACTTCGGCGCCCGCGCCATGGCCCAGCAGCAGCGGCACGGTGCCGGCGATGAAGGCGATGGAGGTCATCACGATGGGACGCAGGCGCAGGCGGCAGGCTTCCAGCGCCGCCTCCACGATGCCCTTGCCCTGCATCTCCAGCTCGCGGGCGAACTCCACGATCAGGATCGCGTTCTTGCACGCCAGGCCCATCAGCACCACCAGGCCCACCTGCACGAACACGTTGTTGTCCCCGCCGGTCAGCCACACGCCCACCAGCGCCGACAGCAGCGTCATCGGCACGATCAGGATCACCGCCAGCGGCAGGCTCCAGCTTTCGTACAGCGCGGCCAGCACCAGGAAGGCCAGCAGCACGGCCATCGGGAACACGATCATCGCCGCATTGCCCTGGGTGTCCTGCTGATAGCTCAGGTCGGTCCATTCCAGGGTCATGCCGTTGGGCAGCACCGCCGGCGCCATGTCCTTCAACTTGGCCATGGCCTCGGTGGAGGACAGCACGCGCGGGTCGGCGCCGCCCACCAGGTCCGCGGCCGGATAGCCGTTGTAGCGGATCACCGGGTCCGGGCCGTAGCTCTGGCCCACGCTGACCATGCTGCCGATCGGCACCATCTCGCCGGCGGCATTGCGGGTGCGCAGGTTGCCGATGTCCTCCACGCTGTCGCGGAACTGGCCGTCGGCCTGGGCAATCACCTGCCAGGTGCGACCGAAACGGTTGAAGTCGTTCACGTAGCTGGAGCCCAGGTAGGTCTGCAGCGTGCCGAACAGGTCCGTCAGCGCCACACCCTGGGTCTTGGCCTTCTCGCGGTCCACCTGCGCATCCAGCTGCGGCACGTTGCCCTGGTAGGTGCTGATCGGGAAGGACATGCCCGGGGTCTGCGAGATCGCCCCGGAGAAGGCCGTCGTCGCGTTCTGCAGCGCGCCGTAGCCCAGGCCGGCACGGTCCTGGATGTACAGCGAGTAGCCTGCGCCCTGCCCCAGGCCCAGGATCGGCGGCGGCATGATCGAGAACGCGAAGCCCTGCTGGATCTGGGCGATGCGCGCGTTGATCTCGCCGTTGATCTCCGCGGCCGTGCGGCTGCGCTGGGCAAAGGGCTTGAGGGTGATGAACACCGTGCCGGTGTTGGGCGTGTTGGTGAACTGCAGCGGGTTCAAACCCGGGAAGGCGATGGCGCTGTCCACCCCAGGGGTCTGCAAGGCGATGGTGGTCATCTTGGCGATGACTTCATCGGTGCGTGCCAGCGAGGATCCTTCCGGCAGCTTGACGCCACCGATCAGGTACAGCTTGTCCTGCTCGGGGATGAAGCCGCCCGGCACCACTTTGAACATCAGCCCGGTGCCCACCAGCAGCAACGCGTAGACCGCGAACACCGCGCCGCGCTTGCCCAGGATCTTCGAGATCGAACCCTGGTACTTGTGCGAGCTGGTGTTGAAGAAGCGATTGAACGGGCGGAACAGCCAGCCGAACAGGCGGTCGATGATGCGCGTGGGGCGGTCCTTGGCCGCACCGTGCGGCTTGAGCAGCATCGCGGCCAGGGCCGGGGACAGGGTCAGCGAATTGATCGCCGAGATCACCGTGGAGATGGCGATGGTGGTGGCGAACTGCTTGTAGAACTGACCGGTCACCCCGGACAGGAACGCCATCGGCACGAACACCGCGCACAGCACCAGGGCAATGGCCACGATCGGCCCGGAGACCTCGCGCATGGCCTGGTGGGCCGCCGCCAGCGGCGACAGGCCTTCCTCGATGTTGCGCTCGACGTTTTCCACCACCACGATCGCATCGTCCACCACGATGCCGATGGCCAGCACCAGGCCGAACAGGCTCAGCGTGTTGATCGAAAAGCCCAGCAGGTACAGCGCGGCGAAGGTGCCCACCACCGAGACCGGCACGGCCAGCAGCGGGATGATGGACGCGCGCCAGGTCTGCAGGAACAGGATCACCACGAACACCACCAGCACGATGGCTTCCAGCAGCGTCTGCACCACCGACTTGATCGAATCGCGCACGAACACGGTCGGGTCGTACGGGGCTTCCCAGGCCATTCCCTGCGGGAAACGCCCGCCCAGCTCGGCCATCTTGCCGCGCACCGCGTCGGACAGCTCGATGGCGTTGGCGCCCGGCGACTGGAACACGCCGATGCCCACCGCGGCCTTGCCGTTCAACTGCGAGCGCAGGGTGTAGTCGCCCGCACCCAGCTCCAGCCGCGCCACATCGCGCAGGTGCACGATCTCGCCGGCCTGGCCGGCCTTGAGCACGATGTCGCCGAACTGCTCCTCGGTCTGCAGGCGGCCCTGGGCGTTGATCGGCAGCAGGAAGTCCGAAGCGTTGGGCATGGGCTCGGCGCCGAGCTGGCCGGCCGAGACCTGCACGTTCTGCTCGCGGATGGCGGTCAGCACGTCGTTGGCGGTCAGGCCGCGCGCGGCCACCTTGTCCGGGTCCAGCCAGATGCGCATGGCGTAGTCGCCGGCGCCGAAGATGTTGATCTGGCCCACGCCCGGCAGGCGCGACAGCTCGTCCTTGATCTTCAGCGTGGCGTAGTTGCGCAGGTACTGCGAGTCGTAGCGACCGTCCGGCGAGGTCAGGTGCACCACCATGGTCAGCGTGGGCGACTGCTTCTGCGTGGTCACGCCCTGGCGGCGCACGTCCTCGGGCAGGCGCGCCTCGGCCTGGCTGACGCGGTTCTGCACCTGCACCTGGGCCTGGTCCGGGTCGGTGCCGGGCTTGAAGGTCACCGTGGTGACCAGCACGCCATCGGAGCCGGCGACGGACTTCATGTACATCATGTTTTCCACGCCGTTGATCGCCTCCTCCAGCGGCGTGGCGACGGTTTCGGCGATGACCTTGGGGTTGGCGCCCGGATAGACCGCACGCACCTGCACGCTCGGCGGCACCACGTCGGGGTACTCGCTGATGGGCAGCAGGGGCATGGCGATCAGGCCGGACACGAAGATGACGATCGACAGCACGGCCGCGAAGATCGGCCTGTCGATGAAAAAGCGGGAGATATTCATGGTGTGGGTTCCCGTCGGCGCAGCGCCGATCAGTGCGTGCCCGCGGCGGCGACGGTGCGCGCCGGCTCGGGCTGGAGCTTCAGGGGCTTGGCGTCCACCGGCATGCCCGGCATGAAGACCTTCTGCACGCCGTCGACGATCACCCGGTCACCGCTGGCCAGGCCCTTGTCGACGATGCGCAGGCCCTCGGCCTGGCGGCCGAGCACCACGTCGCGGCGCTGGGCCTTGCCGTCCTTGTCCACCACGTAGACGTACTTGCGGTCCTGGTCGGTCATCACCGAGCGCTCATCGATCAGCGTGGCCTTCATCTCGCCGCTGCCCAGCAGGCGCACGCGGGCGAACAGGCCCGGGGTGAAGCTGCGGTCCTGGTTGTCCAGCACCGCGCGCACGCGGATGGTGCCGGTGCTGCGCGCGACCTGGTTGTCCACGAAGTCCACGTGGCCCTCGTGCGGATAGCCGTCCTCGCCTACCAGGCCGATCTGCACCGGCACGTTGGTGTCGCGCGCGCCCGGGCGCTGGCCCGACTGGGCCATGCGCACGTAGCGCTGGAAGGTGCCCTCGTCGGCATCGAAATGCACGTGCACCTTGTCCAGCGACACCAGCGTGGTCAGCACGCTGGCCGCATCGCCGGCGGTGACCAGGTTGCCGGCGGTGACCAGCGCGCGGCCGGCACGGCCATCGATGGGCGCGCGCACCTGGGTCCATTCCAGGTTCAGGCGCGCCTGGTCGACCGCGGCCTGGGCGGCTTCGACATTTGCGCGGGCTTCGGCTTCGGCCGAGCGGCGCTGTTCGACCGCCTCGGTGGCGATGGCCTGCTGCTGAGCCAGGCGGCCGGCACGCTCGGACTCGCTGCGGCTCAGCGTGGCCTGGCTGCGCGCGCGGGCCAGCTCAGCCTGGGCGCGGGCCAGTTCGGCGCGATAGCTGCGCGCGTCGATGGTGAACATCACCTGGCCCTGCTTCAGTTCCTGGCCTTCGACATAGTTGACCTTGTCGATGTAGCCGGACACGCGCGGACGCAGCTCCACGGTCTGCACGGCTTCGACGCGGCCGCTGAACTCGTCCCACTGGTGGATGTTCTTGACCAGGACCGGGGCAACGCCCACGGCCGGCGGCGGCGGTGCGGACTGTTCGGCGGCGTTGCCGCTGCAGCCGGCGATGACCGCCACGGCCAGCGCGCTGGCGGCCATCAGGGCCAGGCGACGCGACGTCCAGGTGGATGCTTGGAGGGAGATTTTCATGGGGAGCCTCTTGGGTGGAGGAGACGAGGAACAAAACAGCCCCTGCGTCCACGCGAGCGCGGACGGTCGGGAGAAGCGAATGCGATGCGGTGCGCAGCCTGCGACCTCAACCGAAGTTGAGGTCAAGCGCCGCGGTCATGGAGGGTCTGCGGTGCTGGCGCGTTCCAGTGGGTACAGCGGCTGGGTGGGCACGCAGGCCTTGCTGCCGGCACGGCCGATGATCGGCGCGGCTGGGCCCTTGTGCGTCATCAGCGCCACCGCCTGGCGACCGACGGCCAGCGCGCTGGGCCACTCGGCGCAGGCGTCGGCGGCGTTCTCCGGGGTGGAGATCGGATGTTCGGTGGCCAGCAGCTGCACGCGCACGCCCAGTTGCGCGGCTTCCTCGTGCAGCATCTGCGCCAGCATGCGGGTGGCGGCGGCGGCCACCGAGTAATGCCCGTGCCCGGCCCAGCCGTTCTTGGGCAGCGGCCCGTCCAGCAGCACGTAGTGGCAGGACTGGTACGGCGACTCCTCGTTGAAGCGTGCCAGCAGCGGCAGCAGGTGGCGGGCAGCGGCCAGGTGCGGCAGCACGTCCTGCTCGATCCGCTCGCGCAACACGTCGGCCGGCTGGTCCAGCAGGCGCCCAGCCCTGGGCAGGCCCGACAGGCTGGCGAACACGGCGCGCAGGGGCTTGCCGCGCTGAGCGATGCGCTGCGCCAGGGACTGCGCCGCGGCTTCGTCGGCCACCGAGGCCTCACGCAGGAAGGTCAGTCCCGGTTCGTCGGCGAAGTAGTCGGCCAGCGCCTGCATGCGCGGACCATCGCGGCCGACGGCCAGCACCGGGCTGCCCACTTCCAGCAGCGCCCCGACCAGCCCATAACCGATCACGCCATCGGCGCCGAGTACCAGCGCTTCGGGATTGGACCGTCTCACGGGATGTTTCCTCCCATATCCGGGATAATCCCGCCAGCGGGATGCTGCCGGACGCGCCGCGCCCCCAGCTGCACGCTGGCGCCGCCCTGGTGGCGACGCGGGGTGGTGAACTCGCGAAAGCCTTCGCCGGGCTTGCGATCGCGCAACGCGTCGCTGAAATTCCCAATACGCACGGGGGATTTCCAGTTCGACGCCAGCAGTCTCAGAAGTTTGGTCATGGCGGGCCTCGTCGGTCCTTCATTCGATGGACGACACCTTAGGCCGCAAATGAGGACTTGATTAGTCCGGATTTGAGGGAATAATCATCCCACGGCCGGGCCAATCGGTTCGGCGGCCCACCACGGAGCACCCATGACCCACGATCTCAACGACACCCTGATCTTCGTCAAGGTCGTCGAGCAAGGCAGCTTCATCGCAGCAGCCAACTCCCTCGGGCTGCCCAAGACCACCGTCAGCCGCAAGGTGCAGGAACTGGAAACGCGCCTGGGCGCGCAGCTGTTGCACCGGACCACGCGTCGCCTCGGCCTGACCGAGGCCGGCACCGTGTACTTCGAACACAGCCAGCGCATCGCCCAGGAGCTGGAAGAAGCCGAGAGCGCGGTGGGCCAGCTGCAGTCCGGCCCGCGCGGCTGGCTGCGCTTCACCGTGCCCTACTCCATCGGCATCACCTGGATCGCGCCGCTGCTGGGCCCGTTCCGCGAGTTGTACCCGGAGATCCAGCTGGACATGCACCTGGGCAACGAAACCCAGGACCTGATCGGCAGCGAGTACGACCTGGCCCTGCGCGGCGGCAAGCTGCCCGACTCGGGCCTGGTGGCGCGGAAGCTGGCCACCCTGCGCACGCAGATCTTCGCCAGCCCGCGCTACCTGGAAGAACACGGCGAGCCGCTGCACCCCAACGACCTGCAGTACCACCGCACCCTGGCGATGCGGAAGAACCGCGTCGGCAATCGCTTCGCCTGGACGCTGAGCAATGGCCACGAGACCACCGACTTCACGGTCAATCCCTTCGTGGTCGCCAACGACCCGGCCGCCCTGCACGGCGCGCTGGCCTGCGGCGAAGGCCTGATGCTGACCGGCGACGTGTCCGCCAAGCCCTACGTGGAAGCCGGAGTGATCCGCCGCGTGCTGGCCGGCTGGACCGGGCCGGAGTACGACTTCAGCGCGGTGTTCCTGGGCGGCAAGCTGATGTCGCCCAAGGTGCGCGCCTTCGTCGACTTCCTGGTCGAACGCCTCAACTTCGACGCCGACTACATGATGGCCATGTGTCCGGTGCTGATGGCCGAGAAGGAAGCGCAAGCGGCTGCCCTGCGCGAGCGCGAGCAGCAGCTGGAGGAGGACGGCGACACCGGCCAGCGCATCCTGGAGGAGATCACGCGCGACTGATCGCGCGCCTGGCCGTTGGCCGCGATGGGCGTTCAGCGGAAGAACCTCATCGCGGCCAGGCCATCTCGCGCCACCCTGCAAGGATCCTGTGGGAGCGGCTGCAGCCGCGAAGGGGAATTTCCCGGTAAAGCCCCTTCGCGGCTAAAGCCGCACCTACCCTCTTGTGTAGCGGATCTTCATCGGCCATCGCATAAGGCCGAGCCACCGACGCTTCATGCGCGCGGCAGCCTCAGGCACAACGACCCAAACCCGGTCGCTGCGCACCCACCACCCCAAGTGCCTTTCCATTTGCGCGCGCCTCAGGCAGGCTATCGGCGCGGGCCCGGATGGCGAAATCGGTAGACGCACCAGACTTAAAATCTGTCGGGAGCAATCCCATGCCGGTTCGATCCCGGCTCCGGGCACCAGCGACGATGTGAGCGAAAGGGGGCGTCTGGCGGCGCGATCGATCCGGGTGCAGGCGCTGCCGCGGGCGGCACGCCATCGGCCGATTCGAGCGCCGGCAGCAGGCCTCATCCAAGCTCGCCCTTGCAGTCCCACCATGGCCCGGGGGTGTCATGCAGGCTGGCTTTTCTCGTATCGATATCGCACGGTATCACCGCACCGGCATGGCCCGGACCTTATGCTGTGGCGCGGCCCGGGTCAGGGCCGGCCAAAGTCCGTTGAAAGGTCCTGCACTCCGTGAACCCCTCGCTGCCCCGACCGCCCGTGCCTGACACCGAACGCGTCAGCATGGCCCTGGCCGCCGGCGCGATTGTCGGCACCTGGATCTGGGACCTGTCCCAGGACGGACTGACGATCGACGATGCACTGGCCAAGGCCTTCGACCTGGATCCCACAGCGCCGCGCGAGCGCGTGCGCCTGGAACTGCTGCTGGACTCGATCCACCCCGAGGACCGGCCCGCGGTCGAAGCGGCCATCGCCAGCGCGCTGCAGCGCGGCGGCCGCTATGGGGAGCAGTATCGGGTCCGGCTGCATGACGGCGGCTATCGCTGGATCGAGGCGATCGGCCAGGTGGATCATGATCCATCAGGCAAGGCGCGACGCTTCTCCGGCGTGCTGATCGATATCGATGAGCGCAGGCGCATCGAGGCCGAACGCGACCAGGCCCAGGCGCTGCTGCGCTCCTTCATCGAGGCGGCCCCGGGCGTGGTCTACGCCAAGGATCGCCAGGGTCGCATGCTGATCGGCAACCGCGGCACCACCGAACTCATCGGCATGCCGCCGGAGCAGTACGTGGGCCGCACCGACGCCGAGTTCCTGGCCGATCCGGACCAGGCTGCGGCGATCATGGCCGTGGACGAGCGCATCATGTCCAGCGGGCAGTCCGAGCAGGTCGAGGAGGAAGTCAGCTTCCCCGATGGCACCCACGCCTACTGGCTGTCCACCAAGGCGCCGCTGCGCGATGCCGAGGGCCAGGTCATCGGCCTGATCGGCACCTCCCTGGACATCACCCAGCGCAAGCTCGACGAAGCCCGGCACCGGGAGACCGAGGAGCGCTATCGCCTGGCGGCACGGGCGACCAACGACGCCATCTGGGATTGGCGCATGTCCGACGACCAGGTGGTCTGGAACGAGGCGATGGGCGACCTGTTCGGCCATCCGGTCACCCAGACCGATGCGGCGTGGTGGCTGGACCATATCCATCCGCAGGATCGGGATCGGGTCGAAACCACCATCCAGGCGGTGATCAACGCAGGCGGGACCGGCTGGGTAAGCGAATACCGTTTCCGCAGGATCGACGGCAGCTATGCGGACGTGCTGGACCGCGGCGCGGTCCTGCGCGGCGAAGGCGGCGAACCGATCCGCATGATCGGCGCGATGCTGGACCTGACCGAGCGCCGCATGGCCGAAGCCGCGCTGGCCGAGAGCGAGGAGCGCCTGCGCCTGGCCACCGAAGCCGGCGACATGGGCTTTTGGGATGTGGATGTCATCCGCGACAAGCTGATCTGGCCGGCGCGGACCAAGGCCATGTTCGGCATCTCCCCGGGCGTGGAGGTGTCGATGCAGGACTTCTATGGCGGCCTGCACCCGGACGACCTGGCGCCCACCAGCCAGGCCTTCGCCGCCGCGGCCGACCCGGTGCAACGCGCGTTGTACGACGTGGAGTACCGCACCATCGGCAAGGAGGACGGGATCGTGCGCTGGGTGGCGGCCAAGGGCCGCGGCATCTTCGTGGAGGATCGCTGCGTGCGCGTGGTCGGCGTGGCCATCGACGTCACCGAGCGCAAGGCCGCGCAGGCGCGCCTGCAGGAATTGAACGAGCACCTGGAGAGCCGGGTGCTGGAGGAGGTCGAGGCGCGCACGCGGATCGAGAACGCGCTGCGGCAGAGCCAGAAGATGGAAGCGGTGGGCCAGCTGACCGGTGGCATTGCCCACGACTTCAACAACATGCTGACCACGGTGATCGGGCCGCTGGAGGTCCTGGAAGCCCGCCTGGGCGAGAGCGACCCGCGCATCCGGCGCTGCATCAGCATGGCCCAGGATGGCGCGCGTCGCGCGGCCGAACTGACCCGGCGCCTGCTCGCGTTCTCGCGCAAGCAGCCGCTGCAGCCGGTGCAGGTGGATGCCAATGCGCTGATCGTGGGCATGTCCGAGCTGATCACCCGCTCGCTGGGCAGCAGCATCCAGCTGGAGACCGTCCAAAGCGCGGGGCTGTGGTGGACGCGGGTGGATCCCAACCAGCTGGAGAACGTGATCCTCAACCTGGCCGTCAACGCGCGCGATGCGATGCCCGACGGCGGCCAGCTGCGCATCCGTACCGCGAACTGCGAAATCACGGCGCACAGTGCGGTGCCGACGGATGTCCCGCCGGGCCAATACGTGGTCATCGAAGTCTCCGACACCGGCACCGGCATGCCGGCCGAGGTGCTGGCCAAGGCCTTCGACCCCTTCTTCACCACTAAGCCCGCCGGCCGCGGCACCGGCCTTGGCCTGTCGCAGGTGTATGGCTTCGTCACCCAGTCCGCGGGCCATGTCAGGCTCGAATCCGAGCTTGGACGCGGCACTACCATCCGCATCCATCTGCCGCGCGTGCTGCAGGCCGACTCGATCCCGGTGGTGGCGACAAGCGGCGGCGACGCCTGTGGACCGGTGCGCGCCGAGCTGATCCTGGTCGTCGATGACGAACCCGGCGTCCTGGAGTTCTCCAGCACCGCGCTTGCCGAACTGGGCTACCGCGTGTTGACCGCCGGCAGCGCGGCGGCGGCGCTGGACCTGCTCAAGCAGCACCGTGAGGTCGACCTGCTGTTCACCGACGCGGTGATGCCGGGCGCCAGCGGCCCGCAGCTGGCCGCTGCCGCCCGGGTGCTGTCGCCGCAGCTCAAGGTGCTGTTCACCAGCGGCTACACCCGCGATGAGATGGGCCACAACGGCGTCCAGGACCCAGGCGTCCACCTGCTGCACAAGCCTTATTCCCTGGACGCCCTGGCCCGTCAGGTGCGTGCAGTGCTGGACGAGCCTGCTTCGGTCGCTGTCGCCTGACCACCCGCGGCCGCGCGCTTCGTGCGAGACGGCCGTGCTGCGTGGCAGTCGTCTCGCCCAGGCGCCGCGCGCCCAACCAGCTGACGCGGACCCGGCCATCCCAGGCACAGGCCCGCTGCACGCGATGCCGCCTATTTGGCCGCGGCCCGCTCCGGCGTCACCCGCCACAAGGTGTTGGACAGATCGTCGGCCACCAGCAGCGCGCCGCGCGGATCGACCGTCACGCCCACCGGGCGCCCCCGGGTCATGCCGTCATCGCCGTAGAAACCGGTGACGAAGTCGATCGGGTCGCCCGCCGGCTTGCCGTCGCGGAAGGGCACGAACACCACCTTGTAGCCCACCGGCGGATTGCGGTTCCAGCTGCCGTGCTCGCCCACGAATGCGCCGTTGGCGAATTTTTCGCCAATGCTGGCCTGCGAGAACGCCAGGCCCAGCGCGGCCACGTGCGACCCCAGCGCGTAGTCCGGGGTGATCGCCGAGGCGACCTTGTCCGGGTCCTGCGGCATCACGCGCCGGTCCACGTGTTTGCCCCAATAGCTGTAGGGCCAGCCGTAGAAGCCGCCTTCGCGCACGGAGGTCAGGTAATCCGGCACCAGGTTCGGGCCGATCTCGTCGCGCTCGTTGACCACCGACCACAGCGTGCCGGTGCCGGGCTGGACGGCCAGGGCGGTGGGATTGCGCAGCCCGCTGGCGTAGGTGCGGTGCGCACCGGTGGCCGCGTCGATCTGCCACACCTGTGCCCGATCCACCTCCGCGGCCATGCCGCGCTCGGTGATGTTGCTGTTGGAGCCGATGCCCACGTACAGGTAACGGCCATCGGCGCTGGCCGCCAGGGCCTTGGTCCAGTGGTGGTTGATCGCCGACGGCAGGTCGGTGACCTTGACCGGCGCGCCGCTCGCCTTGGTCTGGCCCTGGCGATAATCGAAGCGCACCAGCGCATCCTGGTTGGCCACGTACAGCGCATCGCCGATCAGGGCCAGGCCATAGGGCGCATTGAGCTTGTCGGCGAACACCGACCTGAGCTCATAGGTGCCATCGCCGTCGGCATCGCGCAGCAGCGTCAGGCGATTGCCGCTCTTGGACCCAGGCGTGTTGCCCTGGGCCTTGATCTTGCTGGCGATCACATCCTTGGGCTTGAGCGCCGGCGCACTGCCGCCGCGCCCTTCTGCCACCAGGATGTCGCCATTGGGCAGCACCAGCGACTGGCGTGGGATGCCCAGGTCGGTGGCGATGGCGCTGATGCGATAGCCAGCCGGAACCACCGGCGTGCGGTCGCCCCAGGCCTGCGGCTTGGCGATGGTCATGTCCGGCATCAGCCCCCGCGCGGGCTTGGGCAGCTCGGGCGTGGCGCCACGCTGGTTCAGCTCGGGTGCCTTGCCGCTGCAGGCCGCCAGGGACGCCGCAAGCAGGGAGACCGCCAACACGCGGGAGGTCTGGGACTTCATCGTGCACCTCCGTCACGCAGGCTGGAAAAGCCGGCCCAGGTGGCCAGCAGCGCAAGGAACAAGGCCGCGGCGGACCACACCAACGCACCAGGCATGATCGCCCAGGCATCGCGCGCATGGTGCAGCGAGCCCAGCAGTCCTACGCACCAGGTCACCACCAGCGCCACCACGTAGAACACCGCGCGACTGCCGCGGGCCAGCCCGACCAGCGCGCACAGCAGCGCCAGCGTGGTCACCACCATGGCCCCTGCCAGCAGCCATGCGGCGAAATTGGCCCACTGGATCTCATGGCTGCTCCAGTACGCGTAGTCGCTCAGCAGGGTGCCCAGGTACAAGGGCCAGAGTCCCCCGAGCACCGCGGCATGGAATGGATGGATGACCCAGACGCGGGTCGTGGGCGAAGTTGCGTGCATGGCATGCGGCTCGACGGCAGAAGTCTCACGATGCTGCCACTGCGACGTATGCGCACCGTGAGGGTGAGCCGCGACGACGCGAGCGGACGCAGGTCATCGTTATGCTGGCGACCCTTCGTTGTGCACAGTCGTGGAGTGAGTTTGGATTCGGTCTATCTGGTGGTCGCCCTTGGCGCGGTGGTGGCGGGTTTCGTGCAAGGGCTGTCGGGCTTCGCCTTCGGCCTGACCGCCATGTCGTTCTGGGCCTGGACGCTTGAGCCGCGCCTGGCCGCCACGCTGTCGGTGTTCGGCGCGCTGATTGGGCAGCTCATTGCCGCGGTCAGCGTGCGCCGTGGCTTCAACCTCAAGCTGCTACTGCCCTTCGTGCTGGGCGGATTGGCCGGCGTGCCGCTGGGCGTGTGGCTCTTGCCGCAGTTGGACCTGCACTGGTTCAAGGCCATCCTCGGCGGACTGCTGGTGCTGTGGTGCCCGCTGATGCTGGCCTCGCGGCACCTGCCGCGGCTGACTGCCGGCGGGCGCATCGCCGATGGCATGGTGGGCATGGCCGGCGGCGTGCTCGGCGGCATCGGCGGCTTCACCGGCACCCTGCCGACGCTGTGGTGCACCTTGCGCGGCTACCAGAAGGACACCCAGCGCGCGGTGATCCAGAACTTCAACCTGTCCATGCTGCTGGTCACCATGGGCACCTACCTGGCCACCGGTCTGGTCACCCGCCAGGTGCTGCCGCTGCTGGCCATCGTCGCCCCGGCGATGCTGCTGCCCACCCTGCTCGGCGCGCGCCTCTACGCCGGCATCAGCGAGGCCCGGTTTCGCCAGCTGGTGCTGGGCCTGCTCACCGCCTCGGGCATTGCCCTGCTGGCCTCCGCGCTGCCGAACCTGCTGCAGCGGGCGGCCTGAAACCGCGGGCCACGCAGCGCCGGCCGAGCGTCCCGACGGCCATCATCGCCCCGGGCGTGAGCCCCCGATGAAAAATGTTTGACCCGCCGCGCGAGCGCCATTACTATTTGCGGCCCCGATCGGCCCACACGCCAATCGACGGGCGGTTAGCTCAGCGGTAGAGCATTGCCTTCACACGGCAAGGGTCACAGGTTCGATCCCTGTACCGCCCACCAGACAACCCCTTGATTCACAAGGGAAAATGACGAAACCGGCCTAGCGCCGGTTTTTTCATGCCAGCATGGTGCCAGCAAATCCGCCAGAACTTTAAAGTTCACCGACGTGTCGCCGACCCATAAGACGGACATCCGTAGGCGCTTATCATGAAGCTTGCTCAACCGCTCTGGGTCATGGCGGCCACTCTGTGCATATCCAGCGGTGCCAGTGCTGGGGAGCTGTACAAATGCCTTAGCAACAACGGCGTTTCGATGTACGTATCCAGACCGTTGGAAGATCATCAGTGCAGTGTAGTTACCAGGCACCTCCCAAAGGATAGAACCGCCCTGCCGACCCCCTTGCCTCGGGGGCTAGAGCTTCTGTGCACGGGCAAAGCGAACCTTGCTGATTCTCAGGCTGACTACAGCTTCCTTTATCGCATGGACCCACGCACGAAGCGCACCTACGCCGAAATTCTCGGTCACGAACTTGTCGGCGCGATGCGCGACGATGGAAAGAGCTATCTCGGCTCATTGATATCCCAGAACAGGGAGACATTTTCGATGTCGCTTGATCGCTACAGCGGTGAAGTGTTTGTAGTGCAGACGACCCCTCCCTCCAAGGACAACAAAGTGCTGTTCTGGGGGAGATGCGCAAAAGCTCAACCTAAATTCTAAAGATCTAAAGCGAAGCCCTCCCCGCCTACGCTCAATCATCGGTCGGCGGCTTGCCCAGATTGAGTCCGTGCAAGTACTCAGGTGCCAGTTCTTCCGGCCCGCCCCCCTTCCGGCGTCGCCATTCCTTGGACTATGCCTCTCGCTTTTCCTCCGGCGTGCGCGTGTCTTTGCCAGACACGAACAGGTGTGCAAGCCCTAGCGGGTCCATCTTACGGCTGTCATCGTAGCTCATGACACAATTATGATTCGCGCCTGTCTCACGGGATGAGTTGTTGAGAATGCCCAATAGCCGCAAGCCTCTGAATCAACAATTGACGGAATCGATTTCAGAGTCGGATCGGATGCATTCGGAGATCCTTGAAGCAATCAGGGGGCCTGACTCAACGCGTGACCTGACGTTGGCGCCACTGAGGACTAAGATTTCTTCGGCCTATTGCAAGTTGACAATTGAGCACGGAAGGGGCATTACGCGCCTAATGGCAGAAAGGCTACCTCTTCCTGCCGCAGCGCTTTTGCGCTCTCAGCATGATGCACTGCTGCGCGCTACGTGGGTATACGGGTGTGCAAGCGACAATTGGCTGAACACATTTGGCGATTGGCAGTACACGACGGAGTCTTCATATCCAAGATTTCCAGGTACCGACGTTCTTCTTAAGCGAATCGAGAGGGAAGACGCTTTAGCGAATCTGCATCGATTTCTTATTAATACCGGAACGGCTTCCCGGGGTAACTACCATTCGTTCACGCATGGGGGAATTCTTGCAGTCTTTGAAATCATGCAAGGTTTTGATCAGTCCAACGCGAGCCAACTGCTGCGGTCCACAGCTGCTCACTCCTACAACGCAGCAGTCCTAGCTTGCGAAATTTCTCAGGATCAAGATGCGCTTAGGCGGATTACGGAGATTCGGCGTTGGCCCAATTGAACTCGCTAAGAAGCCCCCGCTACCACCCGGCAGCGAGGGCTTTCCGCATCACACCGTCAGTGGGTCAGTGCTGCGGCTGACGTGGTTATGCATGAACCGGGGCACTCACGCCCAATCCCCGCCTGTTGTCACAGGAAGAACAACTCAGGTTCCATGGCTTGGTCTTCCGGTACGGCAGCAGCGGCGCCCATGGCCATTGCCAGGGCCACCATTCCATCGATGCGCCCAGTGGTCCGAGCCTTATCAAACTTGCGCGAGCCGGCCGGATCTTTCGTGATCACCGCATTGGCGGCATACATGGTCAGGGCGGAATGACCGCCGTGCGCCAGCCGTGCTTTCAATAGCTCGGCCTCAAGCGCATCAATGGCTGGTCCCATGTCCTTGTAGCCCTGCCCGAATGGCTCCAGCGGCAACTCAAGGCCAAGCGCCTCAAGCTCCTTCTTCATCACGTCGATTCGCCAGCGGTCAAAGGCGATCACGCGCAAATCAATGTCGGCCACCAGTCCCGCGATGTCAGCGGCCACGTGACCATAGTCAACGCTGGCACCGGGTGTGGTGCGCAGGAAGCCTTGGCGGTGCCATACGTCATAGGGCGCGCGGTCCCGGTGTGCTCGATCCGCCAAGCCAACCTGCGGCGTCCAGAAGTGCGGCCGCACCTGCCATACGCCAGTGGCCTTGCCGATCAGCACCAGCGATGTAAGGTCAGTACGCGCTGACAGATCCAGCCCGCCATACACCGGGCCATCGAACTCAACCGGCGAGCAGTTGCAGGATTTCCACACCTCAACGGAAACGAAGGGACTCTTAGTGCTCACGCGCTGATTCAGCAGCAGATTGCGGGCGCTGTTCTCCATGCTCAGCATGCGCAGCGCCTGCTTCATCTGCTCAGTCAGATCTTCCCGGCTGCGAAAGGTGCCAAGGGCCGGATTGGCTGCAGTCCACGCGCCCTGCGCTATGGCCCACCCACCAGCGAAGCGACTGCGGCGAAGTGGAACGCACCGCCGATGACCACGAATACGTGCCAGAGCGCGTGCATCCAGGGGCGCTCGGAGCGCAGGTAAAACGGTGTGCCCAGGGTGTAGGCCACGCCGCCCAGGGCCAGCCACAGCAGCGTGGTGCCGGTGAAATGGTCGATCAGCGGGCCGGTGGCGATGATCACCAGCCAGCCCATGGCGATGTAGATGCCGACCGAACTCCTGTTCCGGCGTGGCGCCGCGCGCAGCTTCAGCGCGGTGCCGATCAGCGCCGCGGGCCAGACGATGGCCAGCAGCAGCGCGCCCCACCCGCCCCCGAGTTCCACGGCGAACGGGGTGTAGGTTGCGGCGATCAGCAGATAGATGGCGCTATGGTCCAGCCGGCGCAGCAAGGCCTTGCGCGCGGGAAGGCGACTGCCGTGGTACAGCGCCGAGCACACGTAGGTCATGACCAGCGCAAGCACGAAAACGGCGATGGCGACGGTCAATGCCGCCGGCACGCTGGCCGCGCTGTCGATAACCAGGCGCCAGCCCAACACGGCGAACACCAGCGCGCCGATGGCGTGGATGATGACGTTCGCACGCTCGCCATCGGGAATGGCGCGCATCGGCCGCATCAGCTGCAGGCTGGCTGCCCTCGCGCTGCGCACGTTCCATGCGGCTTCGGTCAGGCCGTGCGAGCGGCCGCGCCCGACCTGGTGGGTTACTGAGGACGATGAGGCAGTGGGTTGGGAGTCGCGCATGGGCAGGACGATCCTTGTGAGGCGGCAGGGCCGGATCGCCCTGCAAGGCGCCGACGGCGGATCGGTGGTGCGCGTCATGCGAAGACCCGCAAAACGCACGCACGGGTTCGCACCTGACTGGGTCAGCACCGCGTCCGCGGAGGGGCAGTTCGCCGATCCGCGCAACGCCAGGGACAACCACCGACTGGCGCAGCTTGGCTCGGCAACATTGCGTCAACCTTGTCCGGCCGTCATGGCCCCTGGCCCAGCTCCACGCGCACCAGCGCGCCACCGGCGGCGCCGTCGAGCAGGCTGATGCGACCGCCGTGCCGCTCCACGACCTGCTGCACCAGGTTCAGGCCCAGGCCTGCACCGGTGCTGCGCGGGCGCAGGCGCTGGAAGGGTTCGAACACGCGCGCCCGATCCTCCTCGGGGATACCCGGGCCATCGTCCTCGACCTCCAGACTCGTCCCGTCCACCCGCACGACGATCCGTCGCGCGCCGTGCTCTGCGGCGTTCTGCACCAGGTTGGACAGCACGCGCTCGATCGCCCCGGCATCGCCAAGCACGGTGCCGGGGCGTGCGACCACCACCTCCACCGACTTGCGCGCCGCGATCAGCAGGGGCGCCAGGTCGGCGACCACGCGCCGGGCCAGCGCGCCCAGCTCGAGCGTCTCCATGCGCTCGGCGTGCTCCATGCGGTGCAGGTCCAGCAACTGCTCGGCCAGCGTGGCCAGCCGCGCCACATCGGCCGACAGCGCCCGCGCCGTGGCGTCGTCAGTCACGTCGATCCTGGCGCGCAGGATGGCGATGGGCGTGCGTAGCTCATGGGCGGCCGAGGCGATGAAACGACGCTGGCGCTCGTAGCCTTCGTCCAGCCGCGCCAGGGCGTGGTTGACCGCACGCACCAGGGGCGCGATCTCCTTGGGGACTTCCGACTCGGTCAGCCGCAGGCCGCGCTGATTGATATCGATGCGGTCGGCCTCGCCGGCGATGTGGGCCACGCCTGCCATGGAGCGCCGCACGATCAGCGTGGTCAGCACGATCGTGACCACCGCCAGCAGCACGAAGATGGGAAGCATCAACACGTTCGCGGCGATCACCAGCACCATGGTGACCGCCGTCAGCTTGCCGTGTCCGAGCACGGTGAGTTCGCCCGCCGGTCCGGTCTCGCGACGCACCACCACCGACAGGCCCTGCTCGGCCACCCGACCGCGCAGATCGCCATGAGCAAGGCGATGCAGGCGCCCGCGCATCGAGTCGAACTCGGAAGGTACCCGACCGAAGGACACCGAACGCCCGCGCGCGTCCTCGGCCACGAACCACGCGGTGGGTGTCTGGCCGCGCGCTTCGGCCAGCTCGGGCGTCATGCGCACCGCCAGGCCGCCGTCCTGCGTACGCACCACCGCATCGGCGGCCACCTTGGCGAAGCTCTCATCGGTGAACTGTCCGCCGCTGTCGGCACGCACCAGCAGCGTCAGCGGTACGAAGAACGCCACCAGCAAGGCCAGCAGGTGGTAGATCAGCAGCTGCCGGATCAAGCGCCATTTCAGCGACGCCTGGCCGCGGCTCACTTGGCCTCCCGCAGCAGGTAGCCGACACCGCGGATGGTGTGGATCTCCACGCCCGTGTCCGCATCGGCCAGCTTGCGTCGCAGGCGCGAGACGTGCGAATCCAGCGTGTTGGACTGGATCTCATCGTCGAATCCGTACACCGCCTGCTCCAGCGACTCGCGCAGCACGGTGCGCCCGGCTCGCCGGATCAGCGCGGCCAGCACGCGCAGCTCACGGCGCGGCAGATCCAGGCGCTCGCCGTGGGCACTGGCCTCCTCCGAATCCAGGTCGAACACCAGCCGGCCCAGCGCGACCTGTTCCTGGCGCAGGTCCGTCGGCCGACGGCGCACGGCGCGGATGCGCGCCAGCATCTCCTCCAGGTCGAAGGGCTTGGCCAGGTAGTCGTCCGCCCCTTCGTCCAGGCCCTCGATGCGATCGGACAGCTCGCCACGGGCGCTGAGCACGATCACCGGCACGCCCGGATTGCGCTCACGGATGGCGGGGATCAGGCGCAGGCCATCACCGTCGGGCAAGGTACGGTCCAGCAGCACCAGGTCATGGGTTCCGCCGTGCGCTGCCTGCCGCGCCAGCGCAGCCGTCCCGGCGTGATCGACCACATAACGCTGCCGCTCCAGGCTGCCGCGCACGGCGCTGGCCAGTTCGATCTCGTCTTCCACCAGGAGGATGCGCATGGATGTTCCTTGAGTCGTGCCGTCGTCGCCCGGCATGGTAGGCAGGCGTGGGCTCGGGCCGGATGAGGGCCTGTCCGCCTGCCACCGGCCAGGCGCCGCCAGGGGGCGTGGCAACAAACCACCGCAACATTGCCGCAACATGGCGTGCACCTGCCGCGACGCGCGTGATGAGCGCAACCCATGAATCCTGAGCACATGCCATTGGCCGGGATCGCGTGCAGTCGTCAGTGTGCGGATGCGCCCCTTGCATAGGGTGGACAACGCGCAGCTTGTCCACCCAGTCGCCCGCTGCGGTTGTGCGCAGGACGCCCTCGCGCCTTGTCGTCATGGGACGCGGCCTGCGCTGTCGGCCGCGTGCGAGGAGCGCACGCGTGGTCGGAAACGCCGCTCCCTCGCGGCCGGAGTTGTTCTCGGTCCTGCAGTGAGCAGGCAGGCTGGCGATCACGGCTTTCGCGTCCGCCGAACCTGCCTGCTCGCATGATCAGGTCCATTCGCCCTTACACTTTTCGGAGATCCCCCACATGTCCGATGTACGCAACACCCGCATCGTCCTGGCCTCGCGACCGCAAGGCGCGCCGGTGCCCGAGAACTTCCGCCTGGAGCAGGTGCCGCTGCCGGCACCCGGGCCCGACGAGGTGCTGGTCCGCAACCGGTACCTGTCGTTGGACCCGTACATGCGTGGGCGCATGGACGACCGGCGCTCGTATGCCCCGCCGGTGGCGCTGGATGAGGTGATGGAAGGCCGCACCGTGTCCGAGGTGGTGCGCTCCCACGCGCCGGCCTTCAAACCCGGCGACCTGGTCGTGGCCAGCGGCGGCTGGCAGACCCATGCGGTGCTGCCTGCGGAGCAGCTGACGCGTCGCCTGGACCCCTCCGGCCCGCCGTTGAGTACCGCGCTGGGCGTGTTCGGCATGCCGGGCTTCACCGCCTATGCCGGGCTGCACGAGATCGGCAAGCCGCAGCGCGGCGAGACCTTGGTCGTCGCGGCGGCCAGCGGCCCGGTCGGCGCCACCGTCGGGCAGCTCGCCAAGATGCACGGCGCGCGTGCGGTCGGGATCGCCGGTGGCGCGCGCAAGTGTGTCTACCTGGAAGAGATCGGCTTCGACGTTGCCCTGGATCACCGCGCGCCGGATTTTGCCGAGCGACTGGCTGAGGCCACGCCTGATGGCATCGACGTGTACTTCGAGAATGTCGGCGGCAAGGTGTTCGATGCAGTGCTGCCGCGGCTCAACGATTTCGCCCGCATCCCCGTCTGCGGCACCATCGCCACCTACAACGCGCGCGATGAGGCTTTCCCGGGCCCTGACCGGCTGCCTGCATTGATGGGGCAGATCCTGCGGCAGCGCCTGACCTTCCGTGGCTTCATCCAGCGCGACTTCATCGCGCTGTTCCCGCAGTTCGAGCGCGAGATGACGCGCTGGCTGGCGGAAGGCCGCATCAAGTATCTGGAGGATGTCGTCGAAGGGCTGGAGCAGGCGCCAGAGGCCTTCATCGGCCTGCTGCAGGGGCACAATTTCGGCAAGCTGCTGGTCCAGCTCTGATCGCGTAGCCCGCAGAACGCGGCGGCGGCCAGGGACGGCCTGCCCTTCCACGCCGCCCGCCCACGCGTCGATCGCGATCGGCGCGGCCAAGGCAGCTGCGCTCACTGGTTGGTCTGCCTGGTCACACAGCACCACTGTCGCGCGTTCAGCTACACATGCGCATGGCCGGCCGCCAACCTGCTTGGCATATCATCGACGGCGCTGTCTGCCATTAAAAATTTGAAGTTTGAGCGCGCACGTGTCCATGCTGCCCTGCAGCACAGACTTTAGACGCAAGGGCCTTGCAAACCCTGCCATGGCTGTTATCGTGCAATCGATTGCATGAAACGATTTAACCTGTGGAACCTGGTTGGGAGGCCAGCGGAAACGTGGCCATTGTCCTGCACACCCGCAACGCGCGCTTTCCACCATCGTCTCGATGGGTTCCAGCGTGATCTCTCCTCGTCCTGAAAGCCCGCACGCAGCAGCGATTCGCGCTTGGCGACAAGTCGCGCGCGCGGCGGCTTCAACTGGCCTGGAAGCACACACACCCGTACCAGTGCACGCGGTCGGCACAGGCCGCCAGCAGGTGGGCGCATGAGCGCTCGCTTCAGTCGTCGCGATGCGCTGCGCGCCACGCTGGCCGGTGGCGTCGCCCTGGCCGCCCCTGGCGTACTGGCTGCGCAGTCGAACGCGCCCTTGTCGCCGCTCAAGGCGCCATACAAGCATTCGGTGGCGCGCTGGACCTTCCCCAAGCTCTCGGTCGAGCAGCTGTGCGTGGCGGTCAAGGGCATCGGCTTTTCCGCCATCGATCTGGTCGGCCCGCAGGACTGGGCGACGCTGAAGGCCCATGGCGTGGACAGCTCGATGTGCAACGGCGCGGAGATCAGCCTGGAACAGGGATTTGCCGGGCGCGAGTTCCACGATGCGCTGGTGGAACGCTACACCCGCCACATCGACCTGGTGGCCGATGCCGGTTATCGCAACCTGATCTGCTTTTCCGGCAACCGCAACGGCATGGATCCGCAGGATGGACTGCGCAACGCCGAAGCCGGCCTAAAGCGGATCCTCGGCCATGCGGAAAAGCGCGGCGTGGTGCTGGCCATGGAGCTGCTGAACTCCAAGGTCAATCACCCGGACTATCTGTGCGACCACAGCGCCTGGGGCATCGCGCTGTGCAAGCGCCTGGGTTCGGCGCATTTCGGCCTGCTCTACGACATCTACCACATGCAGGTGATGGAGGGCGACATCATCGCCAACATCCGCAAGCACCATGATTACTACGTGCACTACCACACCGCGGGCGTGCCCGGTCGCCATGAGATCGGCGACGACCAGGAACTGAATTACCCGGCGATCTGCCGCGCGATCGGCCAGACCGGCTTCACCGGCTACCTGGCGCAGGAGTTCATCCCGACCGCCCCCGATCCGCTCGCCTCGCTGCGCGATGCGGTCCGTCTTTGCGACATCTAGAACCTATCCACCGAGGGAACACACCCCATGGCAGACAACCACTACGACGCCATCGTCGTCGGCTCAGGCATCAGCGGCGGATGGGCCGCCAAGGAACTGACCGAGAAGGGCCTGAAGGTCCTGATGCTCGAGCGCGGTCGCAACATCGAGCACATCAAGGACTACGTTAATGCGATGAAGGAGGCCTGGGATTTCCCGCATCGCAACGTGCCCACGCAGCAGATGATCGCCGACCACCCGGTGCTCAAGCGCGACTACCCGCTGGCGGAAAACACCAACGGCATGTGGGCCGATGAGAAGGACTGCCCCTACACCGAGACCAAGCGTTTCGACTGGTTCCGCGGCTACCACGTGGGCGGGCGTTCGATCATGTGGGGCCGGCAGAGCTATCGCCTGTCCGACATCGACTTCAACGCCAACAAGAAGGAAGGCATCGCCACCGACTGGCCGATCCGCTATGCCGACATCTCGCCCTGGTACGACCATGTCGAGCGTTTCGCCGGCATCTCCGGCACGCGCGAGGGCCTGGAGGTGCTGCCCGATGGCCAGTTCCTGCCGCCGATCCCGCTGAACATCGTCGAGAAGGACGTGGCCGCGCGCATCAAGGCGGCCTTTGGCGGCACCCGCCACATGATCCACTCGCGCTCGGCCAACATCACCGAGCCCAAGGTCGAGCAGGGCCGCACCAACTGCCAGTACCGCAACAAGTGCATCCTGGGTTGTCCGTTCGGCGCCTACTTCTCCACGCAGTCGGCCACCCTGCCGGCGGCGATGAAGACCGGCAACCTGACCCTGCGCCCGTTCTCCATCGTCAAGGAAGTGCTCTACGACAAGGACCGCAAGCGCGCCCGCGGCGTGGAGATCATCGACGCCGAGAACGGCCAGACCTATACCTTCACCGCCAAGGTGATCTTCCTCAACGCCTCGGCGTTCAACTCCACCTGGGTGCTGATGAATTCGGCCACCGACGTGTGGGACGGCGGGCTGGGTTCGTCCTCGGGCGAGCTGGGCCACAACGTCATGGACCACCACTTCCGCATCGGCGCCTCGGGCGAGGTGGACGGCTACGACGACAAGTACTACTTCGGCCGTCGTCCCTGCGGCTTCTACATCCCGCGCTTCCGTAACGTCGGTGCCGACAAGCGGCCCTACACGCGTGGCTTCGGCTACCAGGGCTCGGCCAGCCGCAGCGGCTGGTCGCGCGACATCGCCGAGCTGAACATCGGCGCAGACCTGAAGGACGCGCTGACCACCCCGGGCGACTGGAGCATCGGCATGACCGCCTTCGGCGAGATGCTGCCCTACCACGACAACACCATCAGCCTGGACAGGAACAAGAAGGACAAGTGGGGCCTGCCGGTGCTGGCCATGGACGTATCGCTGCGCGAGAACGAGTTCGCCATGCGCAAGGACATGGGCGTGGATGCGGCCGAGATGCTGGAAGCGGCCGGAGTGAAGAACGTCAAGACCTACGAGAGCGATTACGCACCGGGCATGGGCATCCACGAGATGGGCACCGCGCGCATGGGCCGCGACCGCAAGAGCTCGGTGCTGAACATGCACAACCAGGTGTGGGACGCGCCCAACGTGTACGTGACCGACGGTGCCTGCATGACCTCGGCCGCTTGCGTGAATCCTTCACTGACCTACATGGCCCTGACCGCGCGCGCGGCCGACCATGCCGTGCGCGAACTCAAGGCGGGGAATCTCTGATGGAACGTCGCGAACTGTTGAAGATGATCGCCGCCGCCACTGGCGCGGCGCTGGTCGGGAATCCGTCGCTGCTCTTCGCACAGGCCCAGCTGCCGGTGCCCGGGGCGAACAACAGCTTCTCCGCCACCGAGGTGGCCAAGCTGGACGAAATTGCCGAGGTCATCCTGCCCAAGACCAGCACGCCGGGGGCCAAGGACGCAGGCGTCGGCTTGTTCATGGCCCAGTACGTCACCGACTGCTGCACCAAGGAGCAGCAGGACATCTTCCGTGCGGGCCTGGCCGACATCGACAAGCGCAGCAAGGGGAGCTTTGTGGCCCTCAAGCCCGCCGCGCGCGGCGACCTGCTGCGCACCCTGGATGCCGAGGCCAAGACCGTGGCGATGAAGAACAAGGCCGGTGTCGCTGACAAGCAAACCCCGCCGCACTACTTCACCATGATGAAGCAGCTGGTGCTTTTCAGCTTCTTCACCTCCGAGGTGGGCGCCACCCAGGTGCTGCGCTACGAGGCCGTCCCCGGCCGCTACGACGGCGACATGCCCTACGAGAAGGGCACGCCGGCCTGGGCGACCGGCTGATGGACCGCGCTCGCCCTGCCCTGACGCTGTCGCGATGGCCGATGCGCACGCCCATCGCGATGGTGGGCCTGCTGCTGGCCGCGCCTTCGCTTGGCCTGGCGCAGAGCGCGCAGCAGCGCGAGGCCGCCAAGACCGAGGTCTGGAAGCCGGTGCCCGCCGTCGTGGCCACGCCGGAACATGCCGCCCCTTCAGATGCCACCGTGCTGTTCGATGGCAAGGGCCTGGACGCCTGGGAATCGGAGTCCGGCGGCAAGGCGCCCTGGTCGGTCGCCGATGGCGTGCTGACCGTGTTGCCAGGCAGCAAGGGCATCCGCACGAAGAAGAATTTCTGCGATCTGCAGCTGCACGTGGAGTGGCGCAGCCCGGCCGACACCAGTGGTGTCTCCGGCCAGAACCGCGGAAACAGCGGGATCTTCCTGCAGGACCGCTACGAACTGCAGGTCCTGGACAGCCACGACAACCCGACCTACGCCAACGGCCAGGCCGCCTCGATCTACAAGCAGGCGATCCCGGCGGTCAATGCCTCGCGCCCGCCGGGCGTGTGGCAGAGCTACGACGTCATCTGGAAGGCGCCGCGTTTCTCTGAAGGCGGTGGCCTGCGCTCGCCGGCCCGCATCACCGTGCTGCACAACGGCGTGCTGGTGCAGGACGACACCGTGCTGGCCGGCAAGACCGAGTACATCGGTGCCCCTTCCTACAGCGCGCACGGCTGCGCGCCGATCGCGCTGCAGGATCACGACTCCAAGGTCAGCTTCCGCAATATCTGGGTGCGCGAACTGCCAAGCCGCTGAGCCGATGGGAGCAGCCTGTTGAGCGCAGCCGCTCTGGATCAGCCGCGAAGGGGTTTCCCAAGCAATGCCCCTTCGCGGCTGAAGCCGCTACCACAAGTGCAGCCCCTCCCACGGGTCCCGCTGCTTCCGGCGCGAGGGTGATGGAGACCGAAGCGTAGGGCGGATCGCGATCCGCCATCGCGCAGGGTCCGTGCCGATTACGCCCATCGCTGCGCCACAGCCTCACGCCAGCCACATTGGAGGAGGAGGATCCAGGATCGTGCGGATCAACATCCGCCCTCCTCGCTTTCTGTGGGAGCGAATCGAGATGGCATCGGGCCGTCAGCTGCAGAATTGTTTTTGTGGGAGCGGCTTCAGCCGCGAAGGGGCTTTCCCGGGCAAGCCCCTTCGCGGCTGAAGCCGCTCCCACAAGTGGAGCTCCCACATGTGCAGCTTCCACAACTGATGCTCCCACGAGGCACAGCACCAACAAAAAAGGCGGCGCCCCAGGGCGTCGCCTTTTTCACCATCTTCTGCGGCGGCGCCTCAGCGCTTGGCCTGGGCCGGCAGATGCGCCTTGAGATAGGTCGCGCCAGTCTTGATCACCGCGGCCGGGTCCTTGGGCTGGTCGTGCTCGATGATGTACCACTTCACGCCGGCCTTGGACGCCGCCGGCAGGATCGCGTCCCACTTCAGCACGCCGGTGCCCAGTGCGGCAAAGCCACCCTCGTCCATCGCCTGGCCCTTGGGCGCATTGTCCTTGGCGTGGACCGCGAACAGCCGGCCCTTGAACTTGCCCACGAACACCGCCGGGTCGTAGCCGGCACGTGCCACCCAGGCCAGGTCCAGCTCGGTCTTCAAGGCCGGGCCGGCGGCGGCGAACAGCAGCTCCAGGCCGGTCTTGCCGTTGTAGTCCACCAGCTCGAAGTCGTGATTGTGGTAGGCCAGGGTCATGCCCTGGGCCTGCAGCTTCCTGGCGATCTGCCCCAGCTCCTTGCCGAAGGCGGTCCAACCGGCCGCGTCCTTGGGACGATCGCTTTCCTGCAGGTAGGGCACCACCAGCACGCTGTTGCCGATGGCCTTGTTGAAGGCCACCACGGTGTCCAGATCCTTGCGCAGGTCGGCCAGCTGCGCGTGGGTGGAGATGGCCTTGATCTGGTACTTGTCCAGCAGGCCCTTGAGCTCCTGCGCCGACACGTTCTGCGTGCCGACGGTTTCCACCGCGCTGACACCCGCGTCCTGCACGGCCTTCAGCTGATCCTCCAGCGTGGGCAGGCTGCGCAGGGTGTACATCTGCACCGCGATCGGCTGCGCCGGCGCCTTGCCCTGCTGGGCCAGGCCCGGGAAAGCGGCGCAGCACAGCAGCGCGGCGGCGGCGAGTTTGCGTGGCATGTTGAATGTCATGTTGTTCCTCCCAGAGTCGATGACAAGATGAAGCGTTGGATCTGAATCACGGCTGCGCCGCGTCGATGCGGGTCCAGGCACGCGAACGCGCCGAGGCGATCACCCGGTCCACGATCTGTGCCGAGCGCAGGCCATCGTCGAACGTGGGCAGCCCTTCCGGACGCTCGCCGTCGATGGCCTGGTAGGTGTCGGCGACGAAGGACTCGAAGCACTGTGCATAGCCCTGGGCATGACCGGCCGGCAGGGTCGAGAGCCGGCGCTGCTCAGCGCTGCCGGCGCCGGGACCGCGATAGAAGGTCACTTCGCGCTGGTCCGGATAGCCCATCCACAGGCGCTCGCTGTCTTCCTGGTCGAAGGCCACGCTGGCCTTGCCGCCATCGATCTCGAACCACAGGCGGTTGCGGCGGCCAGCCGAAACCTGGCTGACCGTCAGCGAGGCCAGGGTGCCGCCGCTGGTCTTGAACATCGCCGCGGCCACGTCCTCGCTGGACACGGCCTGCACCTCACCGCCCGCGGCCGGAGTGGCGAAACTCTTGCCGGCGGCCACCGCGCGCTCGGCGATCACCGTCTCGAACGCGGCGCTGACATCGACGAAGCGCTCACCGCTCACCCACTCCACCAGGTCGCACCAGTGCGAGCCGATGTCGGCGAACACGCGCGAGGTGCCGCCAAGCTTAGGGTCCACGCGCCAGTTGTTGCTGGCCGGGTCCAGCAGCCAGTCCTGCAGGTAGCTGCCGTGGATCAGGCGCAGCGGGCCCAGCTCGCCCTGCGCAATGCGCGCACGCGCCTCGCGCACCACGGGGTGGTAGCGATAGACGAACGGCACCGTGGCCACCAGCCCGGTGGAGGCGGCCAAGGCGGCCAGCGCCTGGGCATCCTCCAGCGTGGTCGCCAGCGGCTTTTCGCAGATCACGTGCTTGCCCGCTTCCAGCGCCGCCTGCGCCATGGCCCGATGCAGGTGGTTGGGCGTGCACACGTGCACCACGTGCACCTGCGGATCGGCCACGACCTCGGCGATATCGGCATAGGCCTTGGGCACGCCCCAGTCCTGCGCGGCCTGCTTCGCACGTTCCGGCGAGGACGCCATGACGCCACGGATCGACGCGCCGGCCAACAGCGCGGCGCGACGGTGCACCGCGCCGATCATGCCGGTGCCGAGAATGGCGATGCCGGGCTTGCTCATCTTTCAGGTCCTCAATGCGAAGGCGCGACCGCGGCCGAGGCCGGCTTGTCGCGGAACAGGAACAGGAAGGCCACCAGCACCACCAGCGCAACGCCCGCGGGGAACAGCCAGATGTGCTGCCAGTCGCGGCCGGCGGCGGTGGTGTAGTGCTCCACCACCGCACCGGACAGGAAGCTGCCGATCAGCATGCCCACGCCATAGGTGGCCAGGGTGATGAAGCCCTGCGCGCTGCTGCGCGCGGCCGGGCCGGCATGCGCATCGGTGTAGATCTGGCCGGTGACGAAGAAGAAGTCGTAGCAGATGCCGTGCAGCACAATGCCGCCCACCAGCAGCGCGAAGCCGGCACCGGCATCGCCATAGGCGAACAAGGCATAGCGCAGCACCCAGGCGGCCATGCCCAAGGCCAGCATCGCCTTGACGCCCAGCCGCGCGAACAGGAAGGGCATGGCCAGCATCAACAGCACTTCGGACACCTGCCCCAGCGACTGCAGGCCAGCCGCGCCGCGCACGCCCAGGTCGTTGAGATAGGGGTTGGTGAAGTTGTAGTAGAACGACAGCGGGATGCAGATGGCGATGGAAGCCAGGAAGAACACCAGGTAGGAGCGCGACTTCAGCAGACGCAGCGCGTCCAGGCCCAGGATCTGGCCGAGCGAGGCATTGCGGGCGCGTTCCAGCGGCGGGGTATGCGGCAGGGTGAAGGCGTACAGGCCCAGCAGCAGCGAGGCGCCCGCGGCCATGCGGAAGGTCAGCTCCAGGCGATGTGACTGCTCCCAGCCCAGCCAGCCGATCAGCACGCCGGCGATGATCCAGCCCACGCTGCCAGCCACGCGCACCGGCGGGAACTGCTTCTCCGGCGCCTGCATGTGGCGCATGGCGATGCTGTTGGCCAGGGCCAGGGTAGGCATGAACAGCAGCATGTAGCCCATCACGCAGGCGGCGAAGGTGTCGAAGGTGGTGGCCACCGAAGCGCCCCACATCAGCACCGCGCCCAGGATGTGCAGCACCGCCAGGATGCGCTGGGCGGCGAAGTAGCGGTCGGCGATCAGCCCCACCAGGAACGGCGCGACAATGGCGCCGATGGACTGGCTGAGGAAGGCGGTGGCGACCTGGCTGGCACTGGCCTGCAACGGGCCCTGCACCAGGTACGTGCCCAGGGTGACGAACCACGCGCCCCAGATGAAGAACTGCAGAAACATCATCGCGCCCAGGCGCGACATGGTGGACGTCATGACTTCCCCTCCCAGGTCAGTAACAGGTGTGAATCAGATCCCGAGCATCTTGCGCAGCGATTCGCTGCTGGCGCCGCTGTCGGCGAAATCGTCGAAGGCGTGTTCGGTGACGCGGATCAGGTGGTCGCGGATGAAGGCCGCGCCCTCGCGCGCGCCGTCCTCGGGGTGCTTCAGGCAGCACTCCCACTCCAGCACCGCCCAGCCTGGGAAATCGTACTGGGCGAACTTGGAGAAGATCGCCTTGAAATCGATCTGGCCATCGCCCAGCGAGCGGAAGCGGCCCGGCCGGTCGATCCAGTTCTCGTAGCCGCCGTAGACGCCGCTGCGCGCACTGGGGCGGTACTCGGCATCCTTGACGTGGAAGATGCCGATGCGCGCGTGGTAGTGGTCGATGAAGCCCAGGTAGTCCATCTGCTGCAGCAGCAGGTGGCTGGGGTCGTAGAGGATCTTGGCGCGCGGGTGGTGGTCCACCACCTCTAGGAAGCGCTCGAAGGTCGCCCCGTCGTGCAGGTCCTCGCCCGGGTGGATCTCGTAGCACAGGTCCACGCCGCATTCGTCGAACACATCCAGAATCGGGCGCCAGCGGCGGCCGAGTTCGGCGAAAGCCTCTTCCACCAGCCCCGGCGGACGCTGCGGCCAGGGATACATGTAGGGCCAGGCCAGCGCGCCGGAAAAACTCGCATGCGCGGTCAGCCCCAGGCGCTGGCTGGCCTTGGCCGCCAGCTTGACCTGCTCCACCGCCCAGGCTTGCCGCGCGGCCGGGTTGCCGCGCTTGTCCTCCGGCGCGAAGCCGTCGAACAAGCTGTCGTAGGCCGGGTGCACGGCCACCAGCTGGCCTTGCAGATGGGTCGACAACTCGGTGATCTGGATGCCGTGGCCGGCCAGCATGCCGGCGATGTCGTCGCAGTAGCCCTGGCTCTCGGCGGCCTTGGCCAGATCGAACAGATGCGGCGCGCTGGTGGGCACTTGTACGCCAGAATAGCCCAGCCCCGCGGCCCACTCGGCCAAGGTGTCCAACCGGTTGAAAGGAGGCTTGTCACCAATGAACTGCGCCAGGAACAGCGCCGGGCCCTTGAGTGTTTTCACGCCGAACCGCCTAGATGCAATCGATTGCACGATCCTAGCATGGCTTGGTGCGTACACTCGTTGTGCGCCGCATCGGCGAAGGCAGGATTGACCATGCCCACCATCTATGACATTGCAAAGCGCGCCGGTGTCTCCGCGGGCACGGTGTCCCGCGCCCTGTCGCGCCCGGAGAAGGTGCTGCCCACCACGCGCGCGCGCATCGAGCAGGCGGCCGCCACTCTGGGCTATGTCCCCAACGCCGCCGCGCGCACGCTCAAGACCCAGCGCACCGGCAAGATCCTGGTCACCGTGCCGGATATCGCCAACCCCTTCTTCGCGCAGATCCTGCAAGGCGCCGAGGAAGCGGCGCAGGCGGCGGACTATGCGGTGCTGCTGGGCGACACCCAGCACCAGCCCGAGCGCGAGGAGCGCTATGCGCAGATGCTCCGCCGCAACGAGGCCGATGGCTTGATCGTGCTCGGCCATCGCCTGCCGCCCACCGCACGCGAGATCGTCACCCGGCTCGGCGCCGCCGCGCCGGTGGTCAACGGCTGCGAGTTCGACCCATCGCTGGGCATCCCCAGCGTGCACATCGACAACGCCAGCGCGGCGCGCGCGGCAATGACGCACCTGTACGCGCTGGGCCACGAGCGCATCGCCGTCATCGGCGGCCCGGCCGAGAACCCGCTGCACCAGCAGCGGCTGGAAGGCGCGCGCGCCGCGGCCCGCGCGCACGGCCGTCTGCGGCAGCTGCTGTTACTGCCTGGCGACTTCTCGGTCGAGTCCGGCCATGCGGCGGGCATGCGGCTGATCGGCCAGCCCGCGGCGCCGACGGCGGCGTTTTGTTTCAGCGACCAGATGGCGCTGGGCTGTCTTGCCGCCTGCCGCGAATCGGGCATCGGTGTTCCGCAGGATTTTTCCATCGTCGGCTTCGACGACTTGCCCTCCTCGCGCTACCTGACCCCGCCGCTGACCAGCGTGGCCCAGCCCATGCGCGAGATCGGCATCCGTGCCGTGCAGCTGGTCCTGGCGCTGATCGAGAACACCCAGGTGCCGCACCAGCAGACACTGGACTTCAGGCTGATGCTGCGCGCGTCCACTGCTGCGCCGCCTTCGGCTTCGGTGTGAGAACGTCGCTGAGTCAGCATTGATCTCCCGCGCACACAGGCATCTGCGCGCGCGGCGTTAACACCCAATGCCGGGCGTCGCTATCTCATCGCGATGCGGAGCTCCCTTGTGGGAGCGGCTTCAGCCGCGAGGGGCGTTACCGGTAAAGCCCCTTCGCGGCTGAAGCCGCTCCCACAAGATGCTTTCGCGATCACAGGCGCGTAGGGCCGATCATGGTCCGCCAAAGCACGAAGTCCGTACCGATGACGCCGACTTGCGCGGCAGCGGCAAGGCCGGCACCCACGCCTGCCGCAAAGTCCAGCAGCGCATTGATAGATCCAGATCCCCCCCACGGCTCGCTCGGAAACGCCTCATCGCCGATGAATCGGCTGCGGCGAGGAAAAACTGTCGCGCGGGAGCGCTGACGCCGCCACGCTCCTTCGAAGCGCGTGGGAGCCGATTCATCTGCGAAGCTTTTCGCCTTCAGGCCGACGGCGGCGACGGCATGAATCGTCCTGCACCCGCCACCTGCATCGCCGTCTCGCACGCGTCGGCATCGGGCTCCGCCCTCGTCGTCCGGCCGGTCTGTGCCGCTATGCTCGTCAACGGCAGGGGACGGGCCTGGAACCTTTCGATGACGCAGACCGATGCGCACGGCGTGCATGCGCTGCTGGAGCAGTTGCTGGCCCTGCCGCCGACGCAGCGCCAGGCTGCGCTCGCGCGCGCCTGCGAGGGCCAGCCCGAGCTGCGCGAGCGCCTGCAGCGGCTGCTGGCGCTGGCCGAGGGCGGCGACGGCTTCCTGGACCGCTCCCCCTTCGACCACAGCGCCTCGCCCACGGCCGATGCTGAAGCGCCCGGGCGCGTGGTCGGGCCGTATCGGCTGCTGCGCTGGCTGGGCGCGGGCGGCATGGCCCAGGTCTGGCTGGCCGAACGCATCGCCGGGGGCTTCCGACAGCAGGTGGCGATCAAGCTGATCGCGCAGGTGCCCGACCCGGTGCAAGGGCGGCTGTCGGCCGAGCGCGACATCCTGGCCTCGCTGGTACATCCGGGCATCGCCCGCCTCTACGACGGCGGCGTGACCGACGAGGGCCTGGCCTGGATGGCCATGGAGTACGTGCAGGGCCAGGACCTGGCCAGCTGGTGCCAGGCGCGTGGCAGCGGCGTGGCCGAGCGCCTGGGTCTGTTCCTGCAGGTCTGCGACGCGGTGGCCTACGCGCATACCCGACTGGTCGTGCACCGCGACATCAAGCCGGCCAATATCCTGGTCACCGACGACGGCCAGGCGCGCCTGCTGGATTTCGGCCTGGCACGCCTGCTTGATGATGCGCCAGGCGGCGGAGCGGCCGCGGCCAGCACGCGCACCCTGCAGCTGTCCCCTTCCTATGCCGCGCCCGAGCAGCTCGACGGTGGCCTGGTCGGCACCGCCACCGATGTCTACGCCCTGGGCGTGACCCTGTACGAACTGCTCGCCGGCAGGCTGCCCTGGGCGCTGGAGGGCAGCGCGCTGGCCACCGCGGTGCGGCGCCTGGCCGCGGCCGAGCCGCCGCCGCCCAGCCGTGTCGTCGCCGCCGATGGCCCGGTGCCCGCGCGCGCGCTGCGCGGCGACCTGGACGCCATCGTCGCCCGCGCGATGCGCCCGGCACCCGAGCAGCGCTACCCGGACGCGCGCGCCCTGGCCGAGGACATCCGCCGCCACCTGGAGCACCGCCCGGTGCTGGCCCGCGCCGGCGCGCGCAGCTACCAGCTGCGGCGCTACGTGCGCCGGCACTGGCGCGGCCTGGCCCTGGTCGGGGTCGCCTTCCTGGCGCTGGGCATCGGCCTGGTGACGCTGGCCTGGCAGGAACGCCGCGCCCAGCGCGAGGCGCAGCGCGCCGAGGCGATGCAGGCCTTCATGGTGGACCTGTTCCGCACCAACAGCAGCCGCCAGGCCGACCCGGTACGCGCACGCCAGACCACCGCACGCGAGCTGCTGGACATCGGCGCGGCGCGCATCCAGACCGAGCTGGACCAGGCGCCGGAGAACAAGCTGGCGCTGCTTCGCCTGTTTGCCAACCTCTACGACGAGTTCGCGCTGAGCGGCGAGCAGTTGCCGATCCGCCAGCAGGCCGTGGCCCTGAGCCGCCAGCTGCATGGGCCTGACTCGCTGGAGCTTGCCAACGACCTGATCGCCCAGGCGCGCATCACTATCGACGACCACGCCCAGGCCGAAGCCCTGTTGGCCGAAGCGCGCGCCATCCTGGACCGGCGCGGTGATCAACATTCGATCCTGCGCGGCCGCCTGCTGGTGGCCTCAGCCACTAACAACTACACCCGCGATCTGAACCGCACCCTGGCCGATGCCAGCCAGGCGGTGACGATCCTGTCGGCGTATCCGCCCTCTTCCGAGCTGGCCCGCGCGCTGCAGCTGCAGGGCGTGGCCACGGCCTACAGCGGCAAGACCGCCGAGGCCGTGGCGCCGCTGCGGCGCTCGGTGCAGGTCTCGATCCAGGCCGATGGCGACCCCAACCCGTCGCTGGCCGGTTACTACATCCAGCTGGGCGAGACCGAGAGCTACGCATACGAACACGCCGCCGCCGCGGCCGACCTGCGCCGTGGCATCCAGCGCGCGCAGGCCTCCACCGCGGAGAACGACTTTGCGCTGGTGCGCGCGCGCGCCACGCTGGCCGTGGCGCTGGTCAATGCCGACCGTGCCCGCGAAGGCCTGGCCGAGGCCGAACGCGTGCGGGCCGCCGCGCCGAAAGCGAGCGACAACCCGGAAGCGCAGTTCCTGCTGATCCAGGCCCTGACCACCAGCAGCCGGGCCAAGGTCCGCGCCGGCGATCCGGCCAGCGCCCTGGTCGATGCGCAACAGGCCGTGCACCTGTCGCGCACGGCCGATCCGGGCGGCAGCGTGCTGACCACCGCCCTGCAGCGCCAGGCCGAGGCACTGGTGGAACTGGGCCGGGCGAACGACGCCCGGCAGGTGCTGGACGAATGCGACCGCCTGATGCAGGCGCTCGGCAGCGCCGGTCCCAACGACTTCAACATGCTGCTGCGCGTGCGCGCGCTGCTGGCGCAAGGCCAGGTGGAACACGCCCAGGCCGGGTACGCCCGTTTGAAGCCAATCGAGGGCGATGGCCCCAAGGCGCAGACGCGCCGCCTGCAGCGCGCGCTGGCCGAGGCCGAGCTTGCGCTGGCCGGCGGCCATGCCGCCGATGCCGCCCGCCGCGCCCAGGCCGCGGTCGAAGCGGCGCGCGCCAGCGCGCTGGCCCCCTACCTGCGCTCGACGATCGCCGACGCCCTGCTGATCGAAGGCCGCGCTGCCCTGGCCCTGGGCGATGCCGACGGCGCCGCGCGCCTGCTGGAGGCCTCGCTGGCGCTGCGCCGCGAGCTGGACCTGCCGCAGAGCCCGCGCATCGTCCAGACGCAGCAGGCGCTTGCGCAGGCGCGCCGCGCCCCGCAGGCTTCGGGCATCAAGGCCGGGCGCACGGCGGGGCGGAGATGAACCGCGCCGCCGCCCGCGCCCTGGGGCAGAATCCCCCCATGGACGCCGCTCCCCCACAGCCGGATGCATCGCTGGTCGATGACCTGGCGCGCATGTTCTACGCCGACCTCAAGCGCCTGGCCCGGCGCGAACGCGGCCGCGCCTACCCGCGCGCGGCCACGCTGGAGACCACGGCGCTGGTGCACGAGGCCTATCTCAAGCTCAGCCGCCACGGCGCCTTCCAGGGGCAGGCGCATTTCCTCAACACCGCGGCCCTGGCCATGCGCCAGGTGCTGGTCAGCCACGCCCGCGCGCGCCTGCGCCACAAGCGCGACCCGGGCCGTGCGCTGCTGGACATCGACACGGTCGAGGTGCTGGCCGAAAGCGACGAGCGCATCGTCGCCCTGGACGAGGCCCTGGCCGAACTGGAGCGCCAGCAGCCACGCCTGGCGCGCATCGTCGATTGCCGTTACTTCGCCGGCTATTCCGACAGCGAGACCGCCCTGGCCCTGGGCGTGTCCGAACGCACGGTGCAGCGCGACTGGTCCATCGCCAAGGCCTTGCTCTACGAGGCCTTGGGCACCTGAGGCTGGTCCCAAGCGCGCGTGACAAGCAAGGCGGGAAGACGACGCATCAAGGCACCGTAAACACCTTGGGTAGGGTGGACAACGCGAAGCTTGTCCACCGAGGCGCCCGCTGCGGATGAGCGTGAGACGTTGCCATCCCGCACTGTTCATTGGCTGAGATGGTGGATGGAGGGGCGTCATCCACCCGACGTAGGGACAACGCGGAACTGTCCACCAAGACGCCGCCGCGGGTGAGCGTGGGACGCCGTCGCTTCTCGTCGTTGTTGGCCGCAATGGTGGATGGAAAAGCGCCATCCACCCTACGTGGGGTGGACAACGCCAAGCTTGTCCATCAAGGCGCCTGCCGCGGCTGCGCGCGGGAGGCCCCCCGTGGTCGTGCTGGCCGTTTGGAGGCGATGGTGGATGGGAGAGCGTCATCCACCCTAGGGCTGCTTGGACCGCGCACGCGAGCCGTGCGTCCCTTTATCTCTGCGGCATAAAAAAAGTTCGTCATGCGTGGCGGCGCGCTGGTCCATGCGGCGTAACAGGGAATGCGAGCCCGTGCGAGGCGGGCCCGCGCCGTCGTCCTGACCAGGGGCGATGGCTCCCTCGTCCCTCCTGGAGCAGACATGAACCCGATCCGGCGCAAGGCCGTGCCGCGCTATGCCGCACTCAGCGTTTCCATTCTGGCCGTCCTGGCCAGCCAGCAGGCCCTGGCCGCCTGTGTCCTGCGCAACGACCTCACGCCCCAGACCTGGATCTGCGATGGCCCCGCCAGCGTCAACACCGCCCCACAGACCATTGCCTTCAGCCCCACCGTCGACACCGCCAGCACCGCGGCCGGCTTCGGCCTGGATGTAGGCAACACCGCCACCGCTCTGACCCTGACCGGAGCCGGCAGCTTCACCGATGCCCAGCAGTCCGGCATCGCCGGTGGCAGCGGCATCTTCTGGAACGTCAGCGGAAGCAGCGCCCTGCTCTCGCTGGTCAGCGACGGCACCATCACCGCACGCAATGGCGATGGCGTCTACATCGCCAACAGCGCTGGCGCGGTCACCGTGCAGTCCACCGGCAGCATCGACGCCAGCGCGACCGGCCTGCGCACCACCGCCGGTGGCGATCTGTCGCTGGTCGTGGGCAACGTCACCTATGGTGGCAGTTATGGCGTCCAGTCCACCCTCACCGGCGGCAGTGGCAAGACCTCGGTGCTGATCCAGGGCCAGGTGGCCAACAGCAACACCGCCGTCTTCGGCGGCTTTGGTCTCTACACCGAAAACCGCGGCGCCGGCGGCAGCGACATCCAGGTGGCGGCCGGCGCCTCCCTGCAGAACGCCCTGGGCGCCGGCATGGTCGTGGATAACTTCAATGGACCGGTGAGCGCGGTGATCGCGGGCAGTTTGCTCACCGCCGGGTCCAACGGCGGGCGCATCAATCAATGGACCACGGCCACGCCAGGTACCAGCGATCGCAGCATGAACATCCGCGTCGACGGGAGCATCGTCGACAGCAACACGGTCGGCGGGAACGGGCTGAGGGTGACCGGCCTGGGCGGTAGCGGGAGCAGCGTGGATGGCACCGGCATAGACGCGGCCATACGCCTCACCATCAACGGCACCATCCAGGGTTACACCGGCCTGACCATGGCCGGCGGCGACCAAGTCACCCTGGATATCGCCCCGGGCGCCACCATTGCCGCGGCCGATGCCGCCGCCAACGGGGGCAGCATTCCGCGTGGCGCCATCAACAACGTCATGGGCATCTGGGACCAGGGCAGCGGACTGACCGGCTCGGTCAACAGCAAGGTCCTGACCCTCAATAACGCCGGCACTGTGGTGGGCGGGATCGACGTCAACCGGGCGCTGGTGCTCAACAACACTGGCACCATCACCTCGGTCTACACGGCCATGGTGCTACACCCTGGCGCCACGCTCAACCTGCTGAGTGGATCAGTCGTCGGCGACACCGTGCCCGGTTCCTTCGCCCCCAGCGCGGACGCGCCCACCACGGTGCTGTGGACGGGTGGCTCGGTGCGTGGCGGCATCAACATCGGCGTGGGGACCATGACCCTGCGCGGGCTGAGTGAGGCGGACATGGCCGGCCTGACCTTCCTCAACGCCAATGCAGGCAACTTCAACAGCACGCTGAATCTGGAGGGCGTGACCTGGCTTGGGCGCTTCGGTTACCAGAACGCCAGCGCGCCAGGGATCGCACTTGCCGGCTGGAACACGATCAACCTGCGCAACGGCAGCGTCGGCACGATGACCGGCGTGCTCAGCATGCGAGGGGATGGCAATGGCAGCGATGCCAGCCTCAACATCGATGCCAGTTCGCGCTTCATCGCAGGCGCAGGGCTGCTGATCGAGCGCGAAACCGACGCACGCCGGCTGCTGGTCAACAACGCCGGCGTGTTCGACCTGAGCCAATCCGGCACGCCGGGCAATACCGTCAGCCTGGGCCCGACCTACGGCGCCAGCGACTACATCCAGACCGCCACCGGCACCTTGGTGGTCGGGGTGACGCCCGATGCCATCAACCAGCTCAAGGTCGCGGGCAATCCGGGCTTTGCCGGCACCGCCACGCTGGCCGGCACGGTGGCCTTCGCCTGGGCGCCCGGCACCTATAGCTCGGTCACGCGCAGTTTCCTCACCGCCGGCGGTGGCATCAGCGGTCAGTTCGCCACCGTGACCAACGCCGCGGGCACGACGCCGCCAGCTGGCTTTCCCACCACGATCAGCTACGACGCCAACAATGCCTACCTGACCCTGGGCACGCCCACGGCCACGCCGACGCCGACGCCGACACCTACTCCAACGCCGACACCGACACCGACTCCCACACCCACGCCAACACCGACTCCGACTCCGACGCCTACCCCGACACCGGTCCCCACCGCACCGGTGCTGGTGGCACCCAACGATGCCGAGCTCTTCAGCCGCCAGGCCACCGCCCTGGCGCTGTCCAGCCAGGCCGATGCCATGGGCCTGCTGGCCCGCACGCGCGCCGAGGGCGATGGCAACAGCCTGTTCAACCACGACACCGCGCTCGATCCAGCCGCGCGCGGCTGGGTGCAAGTGCGTTACCAGGATCTGGATGTGGAAAGCGCCAGCGAACAGGTCGGCTTCGGCGCGCGCAGCACGGCCACGCAGGTGGGCACCGACTTCACGCTCGGCCAGGGCACCCGCCTGGGCCTGGCCGTGGGTGTGGACAATGCCTGGATGCACGACAGCGTCGGCAGCCGTGGCCGCAGCGATGTCACCCGCGTGGCGCTGTACGGCTCGCAGCTGATCGGTCGGCTGGGCGTGTCGGCGATGCTGGGTCATGCCAACGCGCGTGAGCAGGCCTGGCGCCAGACCGGCCTGGGCCTGGCCCTGTCCAGCCGCGGCACCGATGCAACTACCGCGGCACTGCAGCTGGCGCTGCCGCTGCAGCTGGGCCAGGTGCAGCTGACGCCGGTGGCAGGCGTGGTGGCCACGTGCCTGTCCGGCGATGCCTTCGCCGAAACCGGCGCGGTGCCGGAGGCGTTCAAGATCACCGGCAAGGCCGCGCGCGAGAGCCTGGTGTCGCCGTTTGCCGGGCTTGGACTCTCCCGCAGCTTCGAGCAGGCCAATGGCATCCGCTGGACGCCGGAGCTGCAGCTGGGCTACCGCCGCGCGCAAGCCGGACAGGGGCAGCGCTACGCCCTTGCCGCGGCCGACGGCACGCTGTTCGACGGCAACCGCGATGCCATCGCGCGCAATGTCGGCCAGGCCGGCGCCGGCCTGACCGCGCATGGCGGGGCGTGGACGCTGTCGCTGGTCTGGCACGGACAATGGGCCGATGGCTGGAGCGACCAACAGGGCACGCTGAGCCTGCGCACGACGTTCTGAGCACCAGGCCCGCATGGAGCTGACCTGCTACGTCTATCCAGGCTGGAAGCCGCGGCTGCGCCCGGCCAGTCCGCGGCGCACCTGGATGGACGCAACCCCCGAGGGCTTCGCCTACCGCTGCCTGCCGCTGGGCATCGCCAACGCGCACGGCTGGGAACTGCTCAGTCCGTGCGGGTTTCAGGCGCACTGGAACGGCGGTCCGCTGCCGCAGGACGTGCGCATCGAGGTCGATCCGGGCACGGCCGAACAGGACGCCCCCGTCCCGCTGTTCGGCCAGGGCACCTTCACCTTCCATGTGCCTGGGTTGTTCCGCACCGCGCCCGGACACGACCTGTGGGTCGGTGGCTCGCCCAACCAGGCCAAGGATGGCGTGGCCGCGCTGGGCGGCATCATCGAGACCGACTGGGCGCCCTACACCTTCACCATGAACTGGCGCTTCACCCGGCCAGGACACGTGGTGCGTTTCGAGGAAAACGAGCCGGTGGCCTTCCTGTTCCCGCTGCCGCGCAACCTGCTGGACGAGGTGACGCCACGCATCGCGCCGATCGATGAGGCGCCAGCGCTCAAGCGGCGCTTCGAGCAGTGGAGCCGGTCGCGCGACGCCTTCCAGCGCCAGCTCGCCGCGGCACCCGACGCCGCACCACGCGCGAAGTGGCAGAAGTTCTATTTCCACGGCACTGATGCCGACGGCACGCCGGGCGCGCCGGATCATCGCAGCAAGCTGCGCCTGCCCGGTTTCCAGGGCGCCGCGCCGCTGCCGACGGCCGCCTCGCCACCGTCATGCCCGCATGCGAACGCGGTGGTTCCGGCCTTGCCGCAGCACGACGCGGCCGAGATGCTCTCGCGCCTGCAGCGGCTGCGCGCGCTGTCGGCGCGCGCCCGCAACATCCCACGGAGCGGCGGCCTGCCCGCTGGCGTCTTCCTGGAGAACCACTACGCCGCCAACTGGCCGGTGCTGCTGGCCGGGGAAATCGAGGAAGCGCTGGGACGCTGGACGCCGCAGTCGCTGGCCTCGGCCCACGGCCACGTGTCGCTGGTCGACGCGCTGGGCCATGCCGGCACCCTGGCCTGGTTCGTCCGCCTGGCGCTGCAGCCAGCCGGCACGCCCGGGCGTCAGCCGCGCCTGACCGGCCCGCTGCAAGCGCTGCCTGCGCTGAGCCCGCGGCTGGGCCGCCTGGATCGGCTGCTGAGCGGCCAAGACCCTGGCCGTCTGTGGCTGGAAGCCGCCGGCAGCGGCACCCTGGCCGCACCGGAGCCCTGCAATCGCCTGCTGTTGCAACTGCACGGCCAGCGCCGGATGTGGCTGGCCCCGCCCGGCGAGGCCGCGCGCCTGGCGCCACTGGCCCATGCCGGATCGCTGGGCGACCTGAGCGCGCCGGACCTGCTGCAGCGCCAGCCGCAGCTGCGCGGCCTGGAACTGCATGCGGTGCTGCTGGCCCCGGGCGATGCGCTGTTCGTCCCCGACGGCTGGTGGCGCCAGACCGCGGCCGAGGGTTTCAGCGTGTCGGTGGCACGCGAGGACTTTCATTGGCCCAACCCGCCCTGAGCCGGGGCAAAGCGACGTGTCGGCCGCATCGATGGCGGACTGGCGCGCCTTTGGGCGTAACAGGTGGGGACAGGCGCGATAGACGCCCTGCGCCCACCCATTGACGAACCGGGTCGGCCAGGTCCCGCGCTCGCGGCCGAGTCACGACCTTTTGCTCCACTCCAACAAGGAAACTTCATGTTCAAGATTGCCAAACCGCTGCTGTTGCTGGTGTTGCTGCTGGCTTGCGGCCTCGCGCAGGCCCAGGAACTGGACGCGCGCGCCAGGCAGCAGCTGCCGCAGGCGGCCGAGGCCGTGGGCCGGGCCATCCGCGCCCATGACCTGGTCGCCCTGGACAAGCTCTGGTCGCCCAAGCTGCTGGTCAACTCGCCCGACAACTCGGTGCTGACACGCGATCAGGTGTTCGGCGCGATCAAGGCCGGCATGCTGGACTACGAGCAGGGCACCACCTTCGAGCTCGAGCGCGCCGAGTTCTACGGCAATGTCGCGGTGACCATGGGCGAGGACACCTACACGCCGACCTTCGGTCCGGAGAAAGGCAAGCGGCTGCACCGACGCGCCACCAATATCTGGCAGTACAGCGATGGTGCCTGGGTGCTCATCGCGCGTCAGGCCACGATCTACGACCCGGCCGTCAAGCACTACTGAGTCACCGGTCGGGACATCGCCTGATCGAGGTCCGCTGCACCCTTTCTAACGCCAGGAGACGGTCATGGAACTGCTGCTGCTCTTGATGTTGCTGTTGATCACCGGCCTGGCCGAAGTCCGCGCTGTCGTCCCTGCCCCACCGCGCTCGGCAGACCGCAGGCGGGCGCGCCCGGCAGTAAACCCGTGGCCGACCGGCATGGAGACCGGTACCTCCACGCATGAGGCCGCGTGGCGCGAGGCCGCGCACGCGCCAGGCAGCGCCCGGGACGACGCGTCGTCCCTGCATCGCCGCGCCTGCGCCGAGTTCTGTGCCGATGGCGCAGTCCTGCTGGAGCAGGCGCCACGCCTGGCCGATGATGGCGACGGGCCAGCGCTTGATGCACCAGGCGACGTCACCCGCATCTGGCTGTTTCCGAATGGCGCCTGGCGAGTGGTTCCACCCCAGCACGGTTCGGAGACGCACGGGGCGGCGGCGTTGTGAGCGAAGCGGCCGTCGGGGTGTGGGCCTGGCGCGGCGGTGCGACTGCACTGGGCACGACCGAGCCAGATGCAAATGCCGTGTGGGAGCGGCTTCAGCCGCGAAGAGGCTTTCTCGGTAAAGCCTCTTCGCGGCTGAAGCCGCTCCCACAGGATGGTTTAAGGCCTTCCGCGAGGGCGCACTACGACAGCATCCGGCGGGACCATCGGGCTGTAGCGCGAATTGCAGTGTCGCTATTGCGAGCATGCGCTTCGCGCTGTCGTGCGGAAGCCTTCATGGAGGGCGGATGAGCGACCCTTCATCGATGCGGGCAGCTTACGCAGGCAGCAGGTCTCGCCCTTCGCCTGCCATCCCCAAACACGCGGACGACGTGTTTTTCACTGTCGCATCGCTGTTGATGCTGACGATCGTCTTCCTGGGATTCGCATCCAGCTACTTCCTGCGTGGCGTGGCGCTCTCGCACCAGCCCAGCGCGCTCGTTCACGTGCATGGGTTGGTGTTCTCGTCCTGGATGCTCCTGTTCGTCATCCAGTGCGCGCTGGTGTCTGCCGGGCATCTGCCGCTGCACCGCATGCTCGGCGTGGCAGGTGCGCTTATCGCCGCCACGATGGTCGTGCTCGGGATCCTCACTACTTTCGCGACGCTGGCGCGCGGGCTGGCGTTACCGCCTGCGCTGGGCAGCCCGGCCTCCTTCCTGGTCGGCAACGTCATCGAGATGCTGTTCTTCGGCGGGTTCGTCGCCTTGGCCATCTGCAAGCGCAAGGACCGCATCGTGCACAAGCGCGCGATGCTCATCGCCCACGCGGCCCTGCTGCCACCGGCCCTGTTCCGGATGGCCTTTCCCGTGGTGGACGACCCGGTGCTGACGTTTCCGGCGATGGTGCAGCACCCGGCGCTCATCGGCCTCATCCCGCTGGCCTCGATCCTTGCACTGCTCATTTTCGACCTGGCCATGTACCGGCGCGTCGTTGCCGTGACCGTCGTCGGCGGTGCGCTGCTGCTGGCGATGAATCCCCTCGCCGATATCGTCGCCAAGACCACGCTCGCCCAGCGGCTCGACGCCTGGGCCCAGTCGCCTCGATGATGTCGCTGGCCCGGCAGTCGCTCCGCGTTCGTCAAGTCTAGCCCGGAGGACCACCGCATGACTCCATCGTCTCCCGCACGCAGCGCCCGCCGCCTGGCGCTGCTGCTGATCGCCTGCAGCGCCGCCGCGAACCAGGCCCAGCCCGCCAACGCCAACGCGGCCACCGCAGCCAGCGACACGCGCATCGACACGGCGGCTGCGGTGGACCGCATGGACGCCGCGCCCAGCCATGCCGGCCACGACGCCTTGTCTTCCAAACTGGGCCCGAATCCAGCGACAGACGCGCAAGCGAGCGCTGGTGCGCGCACAGCCGACGAGGCCGCCGTTGCCGCGCCGGAAGCGCTGATCCCCGCCTTCGTCGAGGCCTGGAACGCGCACGACGTGCGTCGCTTCGAGCCGCTGTTCACCGAGCAGGCGATCTGGGTGCCGGTGGCGGAAGTCCGCGACGAGGGCCGTGCAGCGATCCTGCAGGATCTGGCCGTCGCACATGCCAGCTGGGCAGGCAAGACCACCATTGCACCGTTCGACACCCCTACCGTCGGCCGGCCCGCGGCCGGCGTGGCCACACTGTTCTTCAGGGTCCGCTTCCTCGACGGCAAAGGGGCGCCCGTCCCCGGGATCGAACGCGCGTTGCTGCTGGTGGCGGTCCAGGACGCCGATCGCTGGCGCATCGCGGCCGGTCAGCTCACCAAGGAAAGCACCGCGCCGAAGGCCGCCGCTCCGCGCCAGCCCTGAACCAAGCGAAGCCGGGCACTTCCCACGGCGCGCGGCCGGCACCGGGCGTGCAGTGGCCGCACCGACCTGAATCCCGCGTCAAGGCAATCAATCCAGGTCACTTTGACAGTCCCCGCCGACGCCCAGCCGCGGCGTCGGCATCGCCGCGTCTCCTCCCGCCGCTTCCCCAAGGATCCATGCATGGCTCTCGTCATCGAAGGACTGTCCAAGACCTATCCCAACGGCGTGCAGGCGCTGAAGGATCTGTCGCTGACCATCGGAAACCACATGTTCGGCCTGCTGGGGCCCAACGGCGCCGGCAAGAGTTCGCTGATGCGCACCATCGCCACGCTGCAGGACCCCGATGCCGGCAGCATCACCCTGGATGGGATCGACGTGGTCCGCCAGAAGGACCAGGTGCGGCGCCTGCTGGGCTACCTGCCGCAGGAGTTCGGGGTCTACCCGAAGGTCTCGGCGCTGGACATGCTGGAGCACCTGGCCGTGCTCAAGGGGGTGACCCACAAGGGCGAGCGCCGCGAAATGATCGAGGCGCTGCTCAACCAGACCAACCTCTGGAATGCGCGCAAGAAGGCCATCGCCACCTACTCCGGCGGCATGAAGCAGCGCTTCGGCATCGCCCAGGCGCTGCTGGCCAACCCGCGGCTGGTGATCGTGGACGAGCCCACCGCCGGCCTGGACCCGGCCGAGCGCAACCGCTTCCTCAACCTGCTGGCCGGCATCGGCCGCGACGTGACGGTGATCCTGTCCACCCACATTGTCGACGACGTGCGCGAGCTCTGCCCGCGCATGGCCATCATCGCTGGCGGCCAGGTGCTGCTGGAGGGCGCCCCCAACGAGGCCATCGCCGCGCTGGACGGCCAGGTGTGGTCCAAGCTGGTGGACAGCGACGAGGAGCTGCGCGCCATCGAGGCCGGCATGACGCTCATCAGCACCCATCTGGTCGGTGGCCGCCACGAGGTGCGCGTGCTGGCCGCCGCTGCGCCCGGCGAAGGCTTCGTGCCCGCAGGCGCGGGCCTGGAGGACGTCTACTTCACCCGGCTCGCCGCCGGGCGCGCCTGAGCCAGGGGGCCGCGCCATGCACCAGTTCCTCGAGTTCCTGCGCTTCGAGCTGAAGCTGCGCTTCAAAAGCCCGTCCACCTACGTCTACTGCTTCATGTGGACGGCGTTCGCCTTCCTCTGCGTGGCCTCGGAGAACTTCGGCCCGGTGTCCAACCAGAGCGGCAAGGTAATGCTCAACGGACCATGGGCGATGACCTTCAACATGCTGGGCGCCTGCATGTTCGGCATGATCGTGATGGCCGCGATCTTCGGCACCTCGATTTTGCGCGACTTCCAGCGCGACACCTTCCAGCTGCTGTTCACCAAGCCGGTCTCGCGCCTGGCCTATCTGGGCGGGCGCTGGTCCGGCTCCATGCTGGTGACGCTGTTCGCCTTCTCCGGGCTGATGCTGGGCGCCTGGCTGGGCACGCATGCGCCCTGGGCCGACCAGGCGCGCATCGGGCCCAACCACCTGCTGTGGTACCTCCAGCCCTTTCTCAGCATCGTGGTGGTGCAGGTGTTCTTCATCGGCGCGCTGTTCTTCGCCGTGGCGGCGCTGACCCGCAGCCTGTTCTTGGTGTACGTGCAGGGCGTGGCGCTGTTCGTGCTGTACCTGATCGGCATCACTGCGTTCTCGGCCACCCGCTCCACCGAACATTTCTGGTCGGGCATCCTGGACCCCATCGGCATGCAGCTGGTGCGCGTGGTCAGCGGCTACTGGTCGGTGGTGGAGCGCAACAGCTGGTTGCTGCCCCTGGACACCACCAGCGGCTATGCGCCTGGCGTGTTCCTCTACAACCGCCTGCTGTGGATCGGCTTCGGTGCGATCGTGCTGACGCTGCTGGCGGTGCTGTTCCCGATGTCGGTCGAAGCCCTGGGCGCGCGCTCGCAGGGGCGCCGCGCGGCCAAGCTGCGCACCCTGGAGCAGGCGCAGGGCGCGCCGGTGCGCACCCAGATCGCCACCCGGCTGCCGCAGGTGCATCCGCGCTACGACCTGGTCACGCGCTGGCGCCAGTTCCTGGCCCTTGCCGGGCTGCGCACGCGCGCCATCCTCAAGGCGGTGCCGTTCTGGGCACTCTGCGGGGTGCTGTTCGCCTTCATCGTCAACAATGGCTACTACGCCGGGCGCATGAGCGGCACCGACGTGTGGCCGGTGACCTACCTGATGCTCGAATCGGTGGAGGGCAACGCCTACCTGTTCCTGATCATCGTCACCGCGCTGTACGCCGGCGAGCTGGTGTGGCGCGAGCGCGACGTGCGCTTCGATGGCATCTTCGACGCGCTGCCGCTGCGGCCGCTGCCGGATGCGGCGTCCAAGCTGGTGGCGCTGACCGCCGCGCAGCTCGTGATGCTGTTGCTGTCCATGCTGGGCGGCATCCTGATGCAGACCGTGCTGGGCTACCACCACTACGAGTTGCCGCTGTACCTGAAGGAGCTGTTCGTCCTGGTCCTGCCGCAGCTGGTGGGGTTCTCGATGCTCGCCCTGTTCGTGCAGACGGTGGTCCCCAACAAGTTCCTGGGCCATGCCATCGTGATCGGCGTGTGGGTGATCGTGCCGATCCTCTACAACTTCGGCGTGGAGAACACGCTGTATCTGCCCGGTGCGACCACGGGCTACACGTATTCGGACATGAATGGCTACGGCCACTACGTGCCGGCGCTGTTCTGGTCGATCCTGTACTGGCTGGCGATCTTTGCGGCGCTGGGCGGGCTGTCGATGGCCCTGGCCCGGCGCGGCGCCGAGACCGGCCTGCGCCGTCGCATCGGTGCGGCCCTGCGGCGGCCGGCCGGCTGGCTGCCGGCCACCCTGGCCTGCCTGTGCGTGGCCGCCGGCGCCGGTGGCTGGTTCTACTACAACACGCATGTGCTCAACGAGTTCCTGAGCACCGAGGACCGCCGCGCGATCCAGGCCAACTACGAGCGCCAGTTCAAGCGCTACCAGCATCAGCCCCTGCCCAAGGTCACCGCCGTGGACACCCGGGTGGAGATCCATCCCGAACGTCGTGCGTTCGAAGCCACCGGCACCTATACCCTGCAGAACCGCGGCAGCGTGCCGGTGACCGAGCTGCACTTCACCGATGTCAACCAATCGGTGCGTGCGCTGTCCTTCGACCGCCCCACCCGCCTGGTCAGCCGCGCGGCGCGCGGGCTATACGTGATCTACGCCCTCAAGACGCCTTTGCGGCCGGGCCAGACCATGCACCTGCAGTTCAAGGTGGGGCATGACAGTCCCGGCTTCACCGACGGCAAGGTCCTGGATTTCTCAGGTGGCGATGCCGGCGGCAAGTTCGCCTACAACGGCACGTTCTTCGACCTGGAGTACTTCCCGGTCCTGGGCTACCAGACGGGTTACGAGCTGGACGATCCCCGTCGCCGCCGCGAGCAGGGCCTGGGCGCCCTGCAGGAAATGGCCAAGCGCGGGGATGCGGTGCAGTCCAAGGTCAACCTGTTCAGTCCCAACGCCGACTGGATCAGCTTCCACGCCGTGGTGGGCACCAGCGGCGACCAGACCGCGCTGGCGCCGGGGTATCTGCAGAAGCGGTGGCAGCAGGACGGTCGCAACTATTTCGAGTACAGCATGGGCCAGCAGCCCATGCAGCACTTCTTCGCCTTCGTCTCCGGGCGGATGCTGGGGTGATCGTTCAGCACTCGGGAGACGGTCTGGTGCGACACCCCCGCGAGGCGCGCGACATCGCGGATGCTCGGCATCCGGGCGCGCTCGGAGGCGGTGGACATCGCAGGCCTCCTTGCATGTGCACGGTCACATCGTCACTTCATTATGACTTGCAACGGCGGCGCGTGCATCCTGCGATGCGGTCAGATGATCCGGGCGCCCGGCACAGGGCCGTGCACGTGCAGCGGATCGAGGCC